>Ga0181594_10001965_pt1 | contig 19079 bp, 15 predicted proteins | sample 071ome_18_FD_145603 | JGI IMG/M metagenome (GOLD analysis project Ga0181594, IMG submission 145603) | Coastal salt marsh microbial communities from the Groves Creek Marsh, Skidaway Island, Georgia - 071413BT metaG (spades assembly) | ecosystem: Environmental > Aquatic > Marine > Intertidal zone... | reverse complement strand
TTAGAAGCGGCTTTCGTTGATTTCGGTGCTGACAGGCACGGCTTTCTGCCACTAAAGGAAATCTCCTCCGAGTACTACCGTAGCCGAGCCCCAGAGGGGGATGGCAAGCCTCGTATCAAAGACGTACTGAAGGAAGGTACTGAGGTTATCGTTCAGGTTGATAAAGAAGAGCGCGGCACCAAAGGCGCGGCCCTGACGACATACATTAGTCTGGCAGGCCGTTACATGGTCCTGATGCCCAACAACCCAAAAGCAGGCGGCATTTCTCGCCGAATTGAGGGTGAGGATCGAAGCGAGTTAAAGGACTCCCTCTCTCAACTGAACTTACCTGAAGGCATGGGCGTTATTATTCGCACCGCCGGGGTGGGCCGGAGCACCGAAGAATTGCAGTGGGACCTGGATTACCTCCTGCAGCTGTGGGATTCCATATCCAAGGCCAACGCAGAAAGCAAAGCTCCTGTTCTGATCTATCAGGAGAGCGATGTCATCATCCGCGCAGTGCGGGATTACCTCCGGGATGATATCGATCAGGTACTGATTGATGATCCAGCGGCTTATCAGCGGGCTGCCGACTTTGTGGGCATGGTCATGCCCAGGTACAAGAATCGGCTAAAGCGTTACGAGGACCCGCTGGCACTTTTCAATCGCTTTCAAATCGAAGGCCAAATTGAAACCGCATTTCAGCGGGAGGTTCGTCTGCCCTCCGGTGGCTCGATTGTCATCGACCCGACAGAGGCGCTGGTCTCCATCGATATCAACTCCGCTAGGGCAACCAAGGGTGGTGATATCGAACAAACGGCGCTGCAAACCAATCTCGAAGCTGCTGAAGAAATTGCCCGCCAGCTCAGGTTGCGTGATATGGGTGGCTTGATTGTGATCGACTTTATTGACATGTCGTCTAATCGTAACCAACGAGCCGTCGAAAACCGGATACGCGAGGCGTTGGAGCTCGATCGGGCGAGGGTCCAAATCGGCCGCATCTCTCGCTTTGGCCTGTTGGAGATGTCCCGTCAAAGATTGCGGCCCTCCCTCGGCGAAACCAGTGGCATGGTTTGCCCTCGTTGCACTGGACAGGGAACCATCCGTGACACCAAATCTTTGGCCCTTGCCATTCTGAGGCTAATACAAGAGGAAGCCTCCAAAGAGCGCACGGGCGAAGTGCAGGCGATCGTGCCAGTGGATGTCTCGGCCTTTTTGCTCAATGAAAAGCGATCTGACATCAACGAGATTGAATCCAGAACATCGGTGCGTATTGTCGTGGTTGCCAGTCCTTATCTCGATACGCCTCATTTCGAAGTACGGCGGCTCAGAGATGACGAGGTAGACCAATCTCGGCGGCTCAGTTTTGACATAGAGATGCCATCAGCCACAGAACCAGCCTTAGAAGCGGCTATGGAAACCACTGTGGATGCACCCGAGGCTTTGGTGAGAGACATTCAGCCGACTGCGCCTCCGCCGGTGGCGGCAAATGAAGCCAGAGCGCCCAAAGAGAGCAGAAGAAAGCGTCAGTCGGGCCCCTCAAAGGACCGAAAACAAGCACCCCAGCCAGGACTGCTGGCGCGTCTGTGGGCAATGCTGTTTGGTGAGGCAGCGCCCGATAATCGCGCAGACAAACGTAAAAAGGGACGCAGTCAAGCGCAGCGGGACGGGGCCGCAAGAGGCAAGAATCGCAATAAGGACTCCAGAGCGCGAGGGCCCAAGAGCGCTGAAGAACAGAGAACACGTGATGATCGTAACAATCGGCGACGCAAGGCCCCTCGACGCCCATCTGATGATGGCCCGTCAAGCACCGAAGCCTCTGCTGAACACTTAACGGAGCAACCTGCAACCCAAGGCAACGGCGACGAGCAGCCGAAGCGAGGGAGACGCCGTCGTGGGCGGCGCGGCGGGCAGCGCCGCGGCGAGGGTTCGGTGGAAGCGGTTGCCTCCACTACCGATGCGAACTCCGCCAGCGAGGAAAATGTCGCGAATTCAGAGAGAGAAGCTGAGTCGCATCGTCGGCGGCCCAGCGACAAGCGCAGTGAGGGGCGCCGGCGCAGGGAGCGTCGCGCTGCGGAACCTACCGATTCGCAAGAGGCAGTAGCGGTCACTGACGCTCCGGCGTCTGAGGAAGAGACTGGTGCCAAGGCCGAGATCACGCAACCGGTGGAAGTGGCCTCCTCAGAAGCGCTCAGCGCCGTGTTTGAGGCGCCACATGCTGAAAACACCTCGGAGATGGAGGCAGCTCAGACCGCTGTCAATACTGCGGGTGATGAACTTGTAGCGCCAGCACACAACCGCGAGTTAGAACCGCCTTCAGCGATCATGACGGCGCCGGATGAGATGGACGCCGAACGGACCAGTGCGGAAGTCATTGGCGATGTGATCGGCGCATTGGTGCGAGATACGAGTGGTGTCACCGACGCGGGTCGCGCGGTAAATGACCCGCGAATTACACCAAAACCGATCACAGAAACAGAAACGGTCACCGAGCAAGCAGACCTCTTTTCGAAGCCCGAGGCACCCCCTGTCAGCGTGATTCAGCAGGATATCCCAAGGGCCAGCAACGATCCGCGAGGACCGCGCGCGGCCTGATCGGCGACAGAGAAACTTGATCGTATAGAGCGCGGCGATATAATGCGCGCTCCTCGCCGGGAGCCTCCCCGGCAAACAGTCTAGGTGGGCTGGCTGAGTGGTCGAAAGCGGCGGTCTTGAAAACCGTTGAACCGAGAGGTTCCCGGGGTTCGAATCCCTGGCCCACCGCCATATAAGAAAAAACGCCCGCTTTGTCGGGCGTTTTTTTATTAGTTTCTGTTACCTCGAACACCATTGCGTGTGGGGGCCCTGCCTTACTATCACTGCAGCGGCCAGCAGCGTGCGTTGGTGTTGAGATCAGACAAGGGCCAGACGGCTCAGTCCGGATTAGCCTCATATACCGTGTTAGCGATATAACTTCTCTTCAGAGAAACAGCCCCAGCAACCTCAGCGCTGTAGGCCTGAAACTCGGGGGTAAGATAAAACTTCTCCAGAAAGTTGAGTGCTTCGACTGGAGAGTCAAAAGCCGTCCAAATCTGGTGGGTAGCCCAGCCCTGATTACCCAGAAGCAGGGTCTGGAGTCCATAGGCCTTGGATGCCCATGGATACGCTTCCAACGCCTTCGAAAGTTTTTGCCATGCGGGCACAAAGGTTGCCGGATCAGTGACCTCAACTGTCCAATTGACCATGCTGCGAGTACCCCGCCCATCCCCCTCGACGATACTGTGGGTGGTGAGGGTTTGCGCTCGATTCTCAACGCCGACACTCGCTCCAGCCTTCATGAATTCCTGAAATGCCGGTGACGTAGCAAAAGTCTGGCCAGCTTCAAGGTAGCGCTCGGCGCTCTTGAAATAGAACGACACCACATGCGTCGATTCATCCCACCCGTTATGCCCCAGCGCATAGAGCGTCACCTCAAAGTTTTTATCCGCAATGTCAGGTGATGCCATCATTTTATCGAAGGCACCGACACAGGCCGCGGGCTGAGGACAACTAAAGTAGTAGTTGGATTGAAACTTGGAGTAATTAGGTTCCGAGTGGTTGTCGGCTGAGGCTACCCCTACAAGTGCCCAAGCGAGCGCGGCTATCACGATCTTTCTCATTGTCAACTCCCGATTCTGTCGTTGTTAAAATCTATGCGAGGTATTGAAAACCTCGCACGCCTAACACTATAAACACAGTCAATTCGACAGGTGGTGTTGCAAAATTCAGACTTAGTGTCCTGTATTTGCAACACGGCACTGTCGAACCCGGCATTGCCACATTTTTGCGAAGTTTTTATACCTATTCAAAGACTTTGAATCGGTTCAAGACGGCTAAATTCTGATAGGGTCGGCGGCCTCTTTCAGCTTTGCCTCTTATGACCCGCGCCCTATTTTCCAGTTTACCCCTGTCCTCTTTTCAACTCGCCGCGCTAGACGGACTCGGCTATACCGAAATGACACCTGTGCAGGCCCAAAGCTTGCCGGCGATCCTTGCTCGTAAAGACGTCATTATTCAGGCCAAAACTGGCAGCGGCAAAACTGCCGCCTTCGCAATCGGCTTGCTAAACCACCTGAACCCTCGACATTTTGGCGTACAGGCGATGGTGATGTGTCCGACAAGAGAGCTTGCAGATAAGGTGGGCGACGCCATTCGTCAGCTTGCAAGTCGCATGCCCAATATCAAGGTCGTGATGCTATGTGGGGGAAAGCCATTTGGCCCTCAACGCGACTCTCTCGAGCACGGCACACACATTGTGGTCGGCACTCCTGGGCGTATTCAGGACCATCTACAGCGACGCACCTTAGATCTGAACGGGCTCACCACCCTCGTTCTCGATGAGGCTGACCGCATGCTGGACATGGGGTTTGCCGACGTGATGACGAGTATTACGGCTTGCCTACCCAAGGCGCGGCAAACGCTGTTGCTGTCGGCAACGTTTCCTGACGACATCAAAAAAATAAGCCGCTCTATTCAGCGAAACCCGGTATCAATCAAAACCGAGACGGTGGTCGCGCAAGACGAAATAACGATTACGCAACTCTTCTTTGAAATCCAGAAATATGAGCGCGATACCGCCTTGATTGCGCTATTTGAGCATTATCAACCCCAGAACGCGATGGTCTTCTGCAACACCAAAAAACAGTGCGATGAAGTAGCGAGCCTGCTGCACGCGCAGAATATCGAAGCTGCAGCCATACATGGTGATCTCGAACAGCGTCAACGAGATCAAGTACTGCTCCAGTTTGCGAATGACTCCTGCCCGGTCTTAATTGCCAGTGATGTCGCAGCGCGGGGCCTCGATATTCCCGCGCTCGAAATGGTGGTCAATTTTGAGTTGCCGAGAGACGCTGACACGTATATCCATCGAATTGGTCGCACTGGTCGGGCCGGGCAATCTGGAAAGGCATTCAGCCTCGTCACACCAGCCGAAGCGCCGCGCATGCGGGTGATTGAAGATCATCTCAGTATCATCGGTATATGCGACCAGCTGGCATCACTCAACCGCGATCCAAATTATTACTTGTGGGGCGCCATGACCACAGTGCAAATTGATGCAGGCCGCAGACAAAAGATACGCCCTGGCGACTTGCTCGGCGCTCTCACCGGTGATGCGGGGTTAGATGCGAGTGCGATTGGAAAGATTACTATTGGGGACAATGTTAGCCACGTGGCAATTTCCAGAGCGGCGCTCCGACAGGCAATGAACTATCTCTCTCACGGAAAAGTGAAAGGCCGAGCTATTCGAGTGCGTCAGTTAGGGGCTACCCCGTCCCCTTTGCACTCAAGACAAAGAGACGCCAGGAGAAGGCGATCGTGACCAAAAAAGCAGATTGTGCTTTTAGCGCTGCCCGGCTCTCCCGCCGCCCCCTAAAGGCGAAGGGTGTGGCTGCAAGCAGCGCCTGAAGTAGTCCATTATCCAGCGTTTTGTCGAAGCAGACTTCGCCCTCGTCTGCGAGGGACCCTCGCGCTATTTCGCGTCTTAAGGGTTTGTGCTGATGGGGCTTCTTGTAAAGCGCACTTTTTAGTTGCCAAAGATGCTCGGGCCCTGGCCCAACCTCGAGGTAAAAGCTGCCGGGCCGCAACACCCGACTAATTTCTGCGTCATTGCAAGGAGAAAATACGCACAGCGCCATATCAAACGCCGAAGTCATGACAGGCAGATCCCTTGAGCTTGCTACGGCATACTGGTGGTGCGGATAAGTTTTAGCGGCCAGCTTAATTGCGGGCTTCGACACATCGACACCATAGATTGCCAGATGCGGTAATCGTCTAGAGAGCACTCCCGCGTAGAACCCTTCTCCGCAACCAACGTCCAGCAGCGTCCTGATCTGGGGCCTTGCGAACATCACATCGCAGAGCGTCTCTGCCAGAGGCTGATAAAGCAGCGCGTCGTGAATTGCTCGTCGACCCAGCACCATCTCGAGGCTGTCTCCCGGGTGCTTACTTCGCTTCTTTTGTACGGGGAGCAAATTGACGTAGCCCTCTCTCGAGCGATCAAAACTGTGGTGTGCGGGGCACAACAAGCGGTCATCGCTCGCCTCAAGCGCCTGCCCACAACTCGGGCACCTCCACACCATAACGTCGTCCCCGTCGGGTCAGCAGACTGGACCATCATGCTCTAAGATACCGCATCATGCGGCACTCGACGATCTCCGTCGCAAGTCCAAACTGCCGATCTCATAAGGAGCTGGCGAGTATCGAGACCACCATCAACATTACGCGGCGCTGGATCAGCTCTTTTGTCGTAGATCTCAATCTGTGCCCGTTTGCCCGTCGCGAGGTAATGCGCAACAGCATGCGCTTCCGGGTCTTCGCGAAATCGGGACCAACGGACATCCTTCACGTCCTCAGTGAGGAGATTAGCTTGCTCCACAACAGCCAAGATATTGAAACGAGCTTTCTTATCTTGCCTGCCGGCATGCCAGATTTTCGGAACTTTAATGATTTCCTCGACACCGCCCAAAGCCTGCTTGAAGTGACTGGCTGGGAGGGCATTTACCAGCTGGTAGGATTTCACCCACAGTACCAATTTGCCGACACCGAACCTGACGATGCGGAGAACTACACCAACCGCTCACCGTTTCCGATGTTACATATATTAAGGGAATCAAGCGTCAGCGATGCCGTTACAACAACTCACGACGCCGCACTAATCCCACAGAGAAATACCGCCACGCTAGGCCGCATGGGCTCCAGCGCGCTCAAGGCTCGGTGGAGCAGTTGCTTCATAGATCATCAGCCAACCTAAGATCGGCAGCCCAGGGAGGAGCAGTCAAAGCAGGTGTGACACCATCATCCCGTAACCCACCACACCCAAAATCCAGACCAAACTGCGAATGTACTTGATCCCCGCAATGTAGATGGGCACGTACGCAATCCGAGCCCAAAAGGCGATTTGGGCACCTTGCATGACCTCGGCATCCAGCCCGGCAGCGTTAGCAACCAGCGCGAGCGGCAAAAAGAAAACCGCCGCCTCTATAGAGTTTTTCGCGGCTCTCTCGGCTCGCCCACCCATGGGGGACGCCTCTTTAAGATTGTCGCGGTTGCCAAGACCGATCTCCCGACCCTCTTTGGTCCACTCCTGGTTACGGATCGCTGCACCCACCACGACGGTGATCAGGGTCCATAACGTAAAGTAAACTGTGAGTTCTAACAGTGCCGTCATGCTGTCCTCGCTTTGTTTTTGTGAACTTAAGTTCGATGACCTGCCGCCAACAACTATACACTGCACTCTCTGGCATTACCCAATGAAAAAGCCCTCAGCCAGCTAATATCCGGCACTATCTTTTTCAACGTGTTTATCCTAGTTTTAGACAGACATCACCGGATAAACCCACGCGCCAAACCATCAATCAAACGCGTTAATGGGAATGCCAATAAGGTACTAGCGACATGAAATGCAGCACTCTCACCGATCAGGCACGGTACTGGGCCAACACCCAGCCCAACAAAATCTGGATGCGAGACCTCAACGAAACCGGGGCCGACGAGTTCACCTGGGGTGAGACGGTCGCAGAGATAGATCGCGTTGCATCCTGGCTGGAGGCGGAGTTTGGCGAAAAACAACGGATGGCGTTGCTATCCAGAAACCGCGCACACTGGATCATGGCAGACATGGCGATAATTCACTCCGGCAACGTCACCGTGCCGCTGTTCACCACCCACGCCACTAATACAGCGGAATATATCCTCGACTTTACGGAAATCAAGATCTTGTTCCTCGGTCAAACAGAAAACTGGGACGGAGTGAAGTCAGTGCTGCCAGCAGACTGCCTACTCATTACGTTACCCGGGGTGGAATGTGACCTGCAACACACGACCTGGGTTGAGATCGTCTCAGCGGCACCGGCCGATGCACCCACCTATAAACCCAGTAGTGACGACATCGTGTCGTTGGTATTCACCTCAGGTACAACAGGCTTACCAAAAGGCGTTATACAAACACACGCTAGCAATTTAGTTCCCATGCGTCGCTGCCAGACACTGTTTACGCAACAGGAGCAGCCGCGCTTTTTCAGTTACCTGCCGTTAGCCCACATCGCGGAACGACAGATCGTTGAATTCAGCTCAATCAACACCGGGGGCGAGATTTGGTTTAACGAGTCTCTGGAAACTCTCGCCAGAGACCTCCCCCAATGCAAGCCCCACATCTTTTTTGGTCCACCTAGGGTGTGGGAGCAACTGCGCCAGTCCATTACGGCCAAATTTGGCGGGGCCGATGCCTTAAGCACCGCGCTGGAGGCTGATCAAGCCGGCGTGCAGGCCCTAGTCGTCGGCGCACTGGGCTTTGGAGAGGTCGATTACCTTCTCACCGCCGCTGCACCGACACCCCCAGCGCTGATACATTGGTGGGAATCTGTAGGGGTCAATTTGTGCGAAGGCTTTGGGCAAACCGAAGCCATGGGCCTGATTGCAACGGACCCCTCCGACCGGCGCATTGGCTCAATTGGTCGACCTGTAGGTGAAGTAGAGGTCAAAATTGGGGATAACGATGAAATGCTGATCAGGGCGGAGGGCTGCACCCCCGGTTACTACAACCGACCCGAGAAAACCGCGGAATTGTGGCAGGACGGCTGGTTACATACGGGCGACAAGATCAAGATCGATGACGACGGGTTTATTTTTATTACCGGCCGCGTCAAAGACTACTTCAAAACCATTCAAGGCAAGTTTGTGGCGCCGCCACCCATCGAAGGCTTATTCGCCGAGAACGCGCACTCCGAACAGCAGTGCCTGCTAGGTCGGGGCTACTCCAAAACCGTCATGGTGACCGTCGTAAATGAGCCCGCCCGCGCCCTACCTCGTGAAGAGGTCGAGGCGGCGGCGCTGGCCACAGTGGAGAACATCAACACCCAGATCGAGAAACACGCGCGCATTGGTGCGGTGATCTTCAGTGAGACGCCATGGACGATTGAGAACGAGATCCTGACGCCGACCATGAAGATTCGGCGCGAGCAAATTGAAAAGCAATTTGGTGAGGATGCCGAGCGGCTCGCCCGAGAGGGAGCAGAAGCCGGCCGCATACTGCTGCACTGGGTAGATTAAGAACGGTTAAATCCCCTTCGGAGCAACGATAGACCCTCGTTAAGCCCCCTCCTCTACCGGGGGCATGGCGGACTCATACTCCTCGACCGTGTAGCTGCGAATCAGATCTCGGTCAAACAACCGCGCCTCATCCGCTGCAATCTCAGCCTGTGCTTCATCGGTGGACAATACCGCCAGAGCCCCATTGAGCGCGTTTTGGTCCGGGTACCAGATCTCCATCAGCACATCAAAAGGCGGGGCGTCGCCCTCCTGCTCTCTGAAGCCTGCCGATTGCAGATAACGGCGCTGATATTTCACGGCAAAACCACCGAGGTACTTCTCACCGATTTTTCGATGATGGGTCTCGTAGTGCTCGATGAACGCCTCGCGAGACATACCCGGCTTTCTGGTCAGTAACGTTACGACTTTAATCACGCTTACCCCTCACCTCAGCCCTCACTAACGCTCCAGCTCTTACCGACATCATCGTTTAAAAAATGCTGCCCGCCCCTCACGTCATGGTGTCTCGTAGCGGTGCCCTCAACAGTCGCTCGGGGACTTCTGCGGTCACGCACTACAGTATCGAGGTTGCCAACGAGACGTCCGCAAACTGCCACACTGTTTCAAAGCGCGCTCTTATTTTTTCCGCTCCCGCCGCATCGCCCTGACGCCTGAGCGCCTCAGCGAGCCCAAACATGGCCCAGCCATTCATCGGATATTGTGCGAGATCTTTCTCGAAGACCGCTTGAGCCTCAGCCACCCTGTCGCTGGCCAAGAGTGCCGCACCCAACGACTGACGCGTCGGGTAGTACCAAAACGGCGGCTCTGTATAGGGCAGCGCATCCTGCAATGCGACCGCTTCTTCAAAAGCGAGCACTGCGGTTTCCGCGTCACCGGAGCGGTAGGCCATTTCCCCTCTCAGCAAGGACTTGGCAATCTCCAGGAGGTCCCGCGCCGGATAGACATTGCCCATGAAGATCTCGTCGACCTCGGGCTCTAGCTGCTCTATCGCTGCTAACTCAACCAGCGCGGCCTCTGCATCGCCTAGCGCCGCATGGGCCACACCCCGCCCGTAGTGCCATATGGCGCGGGCAAACGCGAAGGGTTCGTAGGGTTCAGGCTCCGCCAGAATCTCCTCCCACCGCGCAAACCTGACTAAAGACAGCATCGGTACCGTGCGAAAAAATTGAATGGTCGGGAACTGCTCTACCTGCTCAACCCGCACATTCGCCACCACCCGCCGCGCGCTATCAAGGGACAGCGCGCTTTGGCCCTGCATCGTTGCTGAGGCCCACAGGAAGTGAATGTTATGTGGATAATACAGCGCAGGATAGAAGCCCTGCGCGTTGCACTGGGCAATATAGGCCTCATCCACCTCTGCGGCCCTGATATTGGCCAGCGCAGAGTCCTGGTACCGCCCTACTCTGAAGTAAATGTGACTGGGCATATGCACAAGATGACCCGACCCCGGTACCAGATTGGCCAGACGATCCGCGGCGGCTTCGGCCTTCGCCGCATTGGACGAAGCCTCCAATGCATGGATATAAAGATGCAACGCGAGCGGATGATTGGGGTCAGCGGCCATGACGGCCTCAAGGCTCGCAATCACCGCCTGCGTGTCTGGCTTGGCCTCACCATCTGGGCCCCAGTAATTCCAAGGCATCGTGTTCATCAGCGCCTCTGCGTAAACCGACGCCACGGTGGTGTCGTCTGGGTAACGCTCAGCCATGTCCGCCAGCGCGTCTGCCCAGGCGCGATCGAGCGGATCACGCGGTGTATCCGCTTGACCGTCATAGCGCTGATCCAGCGCTCTGATCCAGTCCTGCTCCTTGGGCGTCAAACCATCCATCAACGCCAGGGCTTGATCTATCGCAGCACGAGCGTTCTCCCGCTCTGCGGGGGCCATAATCGCCTTGCCGTTATTGGTTACATTGATATTGGGCCCCGTGGCCAGCGCTTCGCCCCAAAAGCACATGGCGCATCCTGGATCCAGCGTTTGTGCGGCGCGGAAACTGCGAATGGACTCTGCATGATTAAAGCCGAACGCCAGCACCATGCCCTGATCAAAGTAGCGTTGAGCGTCGAGGTCAGCGGTGGTGATCTGCATATGGTAGTCGCCCATGCCCTCAAACAGGGGCGCTCCGGCGCGTTGCGCCAAGCTTTGCACTGGATCTTCGTCCGCCCGCGAATCCACTTCGCCGCCGCATCCCGCCAAGGCGATAGACCCCAGGAAGCCCAGCAACCCTATTTGTTTATAAGTATTCAACATGAGTCCGCCTCCGAGAAAAACGCCCACCCTACACATGACCATGACTACTGACCACCCGCCGTCCGCTCGCCAATCGGCACGCTCCGAGCGTCCGATACCAGCCCATCAACGTGGCTCGATGTGAGCGTCTTCAAAAAGGCCACTAGTGCCGCTTGATCGGACTGCGTCAACTGGACGGAGCGCGTTCTAGGATCCTGCGCCGGATCTCCCCCGCCGCCCTCTGCGTAAAAGCCGACCACCGCCTCCAGTGTGGCAATCGATCCGTCGTGCATGTAGGGGCCGGTAAGTGCAACATTGCGAAGGCTCGGTGTGCGATAGCGCCATTTGTCTGCCTCTAGCCCGGTAACCTCATATCGCCCATCGTCGGTGAACGTCTCTGTCTCCGCATCGACAGTTGGCACAACAAAAACTCCAGGGGCCAGTTGCACCAACGGGGGCCTGAAGGCGCGACTGGCGCGCCGATACCCTGTCCCCGTGTTGTGAAACTGACCATCCGTAAAGAGCGCCGACGAAGCGTTGACGCGATGACACGAGGCGCAGCCCCTGTTCTTAAAGACGGTGAAGCCTCGAGCCGCCAGTGTCGGGTAGCCGTTGACGCCCGACCCCCCTTTAGCGGCCAACTCGTCACCCCCGAAGTACCATCGATCAAAGGGCGAGTCGCCAGACAACAAGGCACGTTGATACGCGGCTAAGGCCCGTCCCAGTGTCCTCTCGGTGAGACCCTCATCGAAAGTTTCTGCAAATCGCTCTCTATACAGAGCGTTTGAAGCGAGCTTTGCCACTACTGCTTCGCGCGAGTCGTTCGCCATCTCATTCTCAGCGAGCAATGGCGACCAAATCTGTGACTCCAGTGATTGCTCCCGCCCATCGAGAAAAAGGTTTTCGGTAAAAGCCACGTTATAGAGTGATGGAACGTTGCGTCGCACGCCCTTTCCCAAGTGGCCCACAGGCGTGGCCAACTCATTCTGGGTAAAACCCTGCTCGGGGATGTGGCACATGGCACACGACAGCGTCTCGTTTTTCGACAGACGCCGGTCGAAAAATAGCTGCCGCCCCAAATCGATTTCCGCGGGATCTAACTGATTGCTCAGTGCAGGCAGGCCGAGGGGTGGATTCACGCTGAGCTCGAACAGCGGCTGCCGCTCTCCGAGGCTTTGTATAACCACCTTTGAATCGGTGACGTAAGACGCCGACTCATACCCCACCCTTGAGTCAGCCTGCCGCACTCGGTGAGTCCCATCAGCCAATGAGGTATCGGTGGCTGCGAACATTCTGGTCAACGGTAGGCAAAGCACTAAGAGACCACCCAAACACAGCGCCCCACCTCGTCTCACCGAAGTTCGAAAACGATTCGCAGGCTTGGCTGAAGGTGTTAGCATCCAGTGAATTGTGGCAGAAATTTGTGGAGACAAGCATGACATTGAGAGGATTTTTCTCGGCGCTGGTCGCGTTAACCGTGCTGGTACAGCCGACGGCGGCAGACGAAACCTGCATGTCACCGTATATGGCCAAGATCGTGGGTCAGGAAGACTATGTCTACATCTGGACGCTGGGTCTTGAGGGCGTTGGCGACGGTGAGGACAAGCTTGTTACCGTAGACGTTAACCCCGACTCTGAGACCTACGCGCAGGTCATTCACTCGATCTCGATGGGTGGCCGCCATGAAGCGCATCACTCTGGCCTGACCGATGATCGCCGCTACCTTTGGGCATCGGGCCTTGATACCAGCAAAATCTTCATCTTCGATGTCCATACAGATCCTGCCGCACCCAAGCTGCATCGCACCATCGATGATTTTGTCGACAAAACCGGTGGCGTAGTCGGACCCCATACCAATTACGCGCTACCTGGACGCATGCTGATCACCGGTTTGTCTAATAACCGAGACCATGGCGGCCGCACCGGCATGGCGGAGTACACCAACGGCGGCGACTTTATCACCAGCGTATGGATGCCCACCGATGACAACCTGCAAGGCGCGGAGAAGTCCGGCAGCTTTGCCGATGGCTACGGCTACGACGCGCGTGCTTTGCCACGACGCAATGTGCTGGTGACGTCCTCTTTTACCGGCTGGAACAACTACATGATGAATCTAGGCAAGATGATGGGCGATGCCGAGGCGATGAAGCGTTTCGGTAATACCGTGGTCATCTGGGACCTGCATTCCCGAAAACCCAAGAAGATTCTAGACGTGCCCGGTGCACCGCTCGAAATCCGCTGCGCCTGGGGTTCTCGCTCCAACTACTGCTTCACGACCACCGCTCTTACCTCCAAGGTCTGGTTGATCTACGAAGATGACGCCGGCGAATGGCAGGCCAAGGCAGTGGCGGATATTGGTGACGCCAGCAAGATTCCTCTGCCCGTGGATATTTCGATCTCAGCTGATGACAACCACCTCTGGATCAACACTTGGAACGACGGACTGACTCGCCTGTATGACATCTCTGATCCCTTCGCGCCGAAGCAGATCATGGAAGAGCAGATCGGCGAGCAGGTGAACATGGTTTCGCAAAGCTGGGACGGCGAGCGGGTCTACTTCACCTCGTCGCTCCTCGCGAACTGGGACAAAACAAACGCTTCAGAGGGCAATGACCTGCAGTATTTCAAACTCTACAAGTGGGACGGCAAGGCCCTGAAGCCTGAGTTTAACCTCGACTTTGTCGAGCTTGGCCTGGGCGCCCCGCACCAGATGCGATTCGGCGCCCACGCCCTGTATGGCGGCATGACGGCCCAGTCACCATCGGGTCTGATCACCATACCACCTGCGCACTGATACCAGCGTGCGCGGTACCCTTCTCCTGCTGATTTGGGCATGGAGTGCAGCCGCACTCTGTGCCCCTCACGAGCACAAACCCCCAGTGGTTTTGGCGCCGGGCTACGCGCCTTTATCCTTTACACCACCGGAGCCCGGCAGCTACACACTCCCAGCGATGGGGAGCGCGGCAGATGGCGCGGTGATCGACAGTGAGGGGAACTCAGCGCAGCTCCATGATTTCCTCGGTGGTAAGCCCACTGTCCTGAGCTTTATTTTCACCACCTGTGACGACGTCAACGGCTGCCCTCTGGCGACCTATGTGATGCGGAGGGTGCAAGATGTCCTGCAGGCTGACCCAGCCACCGCTGACAAGGCGCGACTGGTGAGCTTCAGCTTTGACCCTATTTTTGATACGCCAGACGTGATCGCCGCTTACGGTGCACAGTTCCAAGATCCTGAAGCCGACTGGCAATTTCTTACAACCAAAGGAGCGGAGACCCTTGATCCCATTCTTCGAGCCTATGATCAGTGGGTCATTCGTGATTTCAACGAAAACGGCGAATACCAAGGAACTATGTCACACATCTTGCGCGTATTTTTGGTCGATCAAGACAAACGCATCCGCAACATCTACAGCACTTCTTTTCTCCATGCGGACACTGTTGTCAATGATGTGAAATCTCTCATCATGGAGAACAACTCCCCTGGGGCCGTCGTGGGCCGCTAGCGCCCGTCACTCTCACAACGGAGGCGTCCACGCAATGTATATCGACGGCGAATGGCTCAACAGCAAAACCGCGTTCCCTGTTTTTAATCCTGCCACGGGAGAAGTCATCGACCATGCGCCGGACGGCGATGCGGCTCACGCCAGTGCCGCGATTGAGGCAGCCTACCGTGCGCTGCCAAGCTGGATGGCCCTGACCGCCTACCAACGATCAGACCTCCTGTATCGAGCAAACCGATTAATGCTTGAGCAGCAGCGGGAGCTTGCGGAGTTGATGACGCAAGAACAAGGTAAACCTTTGAAGGCCTCTATGAATGAGGTCAAGTACGCGGCGGATTTTTTATTATGGTTCGCAGAAGAAGCTAAGCGGATTTACGGCGAGAGCATTCCCTCTGCGCGATCTGATCAACGATTTCTTGTGCAGAAACAGGCGGTAGGCGTTGTGGCTGCTGTGACGCCCTGGAACTACCCCATTTCAATGCTGACAAGGAAACTGGGCCCTGCGCTGGCCGCAGGATGCACTGTAGTATTGAAACCAGCCGAGAGCACACCATTGTGCGCCATTGCTGTATTCAAAATTCTCGAAAAAGCGGGATTTCCTCCGGGAGTCGCCAATCTTGTAACGGCAAGCGACCCGAAGCCTATCGGCGAAGTGTTCTGTACCCACCCCGCTGTCCGTAAACTCACCTTTACCGGCTCCACCGCAGTGGGCAAGCATCTTGCGCAAGCGTGCGCCCCCCAGCTCAAGCGAGTATCTATGGAACTGGGCGGTCACGCGCCCTTCATCGTTTATGACGACGCTGACCCCGTGCATGCCGCCAAGGGCGTGTCGCTGGTGAAGTTTCTCAACACCGGACAGGCCTGTATCAGCCCAAATCGTATTTTTGTGCACCGGCGCATTATGGAGCCATTTCTGAGCACTCTCGAAGCGAGGGTAGGTGCGCTTCGCGCGGGTGACGGGATGAATCCCGAGAATAGTATCGGACCGCTGATCAACGAAGCCGCATTAGAGAAAGTCGATCGACAAGTACAGGATGCGCTGGAAAAAGGCGCCACGCTGCTCACTGGCGGCACCCGACTCACGGAGAGTGGGCTGGACAAAGGTTGCTTTTATGGCGCTACGTTGTTGAGTAATGTGAATGCCGACATGCGCATCTATCGAGAAGAAACCTTTGGGCCGGTGGCTGCGGTGGTGCCCTTTGACGACGAGGACGATGTGATCGCCATGGCCAACGATACAGATTACGGTCTGGCGGCCTATATCTACACCCAAAATCTGGCGAGAGCGTTGCGTACCTTTGAACAGCTGCAATTTGGCATCATTGGAATCAACGACATTAACCCCACCAGCGCTGCGGCGCCATTTGGGGGCATGAAAGAGAGCGGCTTGGGCCGCGAGGGCGCACGCGAGGGTATTGAAGAATATTTGGAGACCAAACTCGGCGGCCTCAGTATCTGATGGCATGACCTCACAAGGAGCACTTCATGGCAGGACCTGACTACCCCGGCCTCGACACGCTGGCACTCCATGCCGGTGCGCAACCTGATCCCGCCACCGGGGCAAGAGCCACGCCGATTTACCAGTCGGCATCCTTTTGCTTTCCCGATTCGGATTACGCAGCGTCTCTGTTCAATATTGAGCGGGCGGGACACGTGTATTCGCGGCTCAGCAACCCCACTAACGCTGTGCTCGAGGAGCGCATTGCCGCGCTGGAAGGCGGCGTAGGCGCCATCGCTACGGCCAGCGGGCAGGCCGCACTGCATCTGGCCATCATTACGTTGATGGGGGCTGGGTCACACATTGTAGCTTCGGCTGCACTGTACGGCGGCAGCCACAACTTATTGGCCTATACCCTGCCCCGTTTTGGCATCGAAACTACCTTTGTAGACCCCCGTGATCCACAGGCGTTCGCCAATGCCATTCAGGACAATACGCGCCTGGTATTCGGCGAGACGCTGGGCAACCCCAGCCTCGATGTACTGAACATCCCCGCGATTGCTGAGGTGGCGCACGCCGCAGGCCTACCCCTGATGGTGGACTCCACCACGACCACGCCCTACCTGATCAAGCCGTTTGAGCTGGGGGCTGACATCATTCAGCACTCCGCCACCAAATTCCTGAGCGGGCACGGCATTGTCATTGGCGGCTTGCTCGTCGACAGCGGCCAGTTTGACTGGGAGGCCTCAGGAAAATTCCCAACTTTGTCAGAGCCTTACGAAGGATTTCATAACCTGATTTTCACTGAAGAGTTCGGCCCTGCGGCTATGATTCAGCGGGCCCGCAAAGAGGGGCTTCGTGACTTTGGCGCCTGTATGGCCCCGACCTCGGCCTTTCACATCTTGCAGGGCATCGAAACGCTCAGCGTGCGCATGAGCCGCCACGTCGAGAATACCCGCATCATCACTTCGTTTTTGCTCGAACAGGAGCAGGTCACGCGGGTCGGCTACCCCGAGCTCGAGGGTCATCCCGACCAAGCACTGGCCACAGCGCTGCTGCCCAAGGGTTGCGGCGCCGTATTTAGCTTTGATCTCGCAGGCGGGCGTGAAGCAGGCATCGCCTTTGTTGATGCGCTCAGCGTGTTCTCACACCTTGCCAACATTGGCGACGCCAAATCATTGGTCATTCACCCGGCGAGCACCACCCACCACCGCATGGATGCCGAGGCCCTTGCCGCGGGCGGCATTGGCGAGGGCACGATTCGCCTGTCTATTGGCCTCGAAGACCCCAAAGACCTGATAGCGGACCTGAAGCAGGGCCTGCGTGCGGCGGGCAAGGCAGCGGGAGGTAGTCGCTGATGCGCATTGAGGTTAACGGCGAGACGGCTTACTGCTACACCAACTCCCGGGATATCGAGACCAATAAGCCTACTGTGGTGTTTATCCACGGCTCTGGCATGGACCATACGGTGTGGACACTGGCGAGCCGCCATTTTGCCCGACACGGCAACAATGTCGTTTCAGTCGACCTGCCCGGTCATGGGCGCTCTACGGGAAGCCCATTATCCACAGTAGAAGAAATGGCCAATTGGGTGATCGCGGTACTGAACGCACTGGACATTACAGGCGCCGCAATCGTGGGGCACAGCTTGGGCAGTCTCATTGCGCTGGAGTGCGCCGCCTCGCACAGCGAGCGCGTCAGAGCAATTGCACTGGTTGGCACCACCTCGCCTATGCCGGTGTCTGATGCCATCCTCAATGCGGCCGAAGCAGATGATCACGCCGCCTTTGACATGCTGACGCAGTGGGGCTTCAGCAAGCGTCACCAGTTTGGCGGTAACCGAAACTCAGGCATTTGGATGATCGGCAACACGCTGAGGCTCTACGAGCGCTCGGCGCCAGGCGTGCTGTTCAACGACATGCGTGCCTGCAACGAATACACCAGCGGGACCGATCAGGCAGCAAAGGTAACGTGCCCTACTCTGCTCATTCTTGGGGCTGAGGACCGGCTGACACCCGTACGGAGTACCCGTGCCTTGCAGGAGGCGATTCCCTCACCGCTGGTGGAAGTCCTGCCAGGCGCCGGACATACGATCATGGTCGAGGCGCCCAACGCCATGCTCGATGCGTTGCATAAAGTACTTTAGGTCACTGGGCTAGCCGCTAGCGGCACACCGGCCCGCTATGAATCGTTCCAAGTCGGCGCCACTCAGCCGGACTGCTGAATCATCTTATCGATCTGGATGATGCGCTCTTTGCCGAAGAACATCTCGTCACCGACAAAGAAGGTGGGTATCCCAAAGGCGCCACGCTCAGCAGCCTGCTGCGTGTTGTGCAGCAACGCATCTTTCACTGGCTGCGTCTGAATCGCCTCCACGAGTACGGCAGCGTCCAGGCCCGCCGACTGCCACACGCCGGCCGCCACCTCTGGATCCCCCATGTTCTGCTCCTGCTCCCACATGGCAGACAGATTCACGGCAACATAATCATCGACCACGCCCAACTGCTGCGCCGCAATAAAGCCCCTCATCAACATGATGGTGTTGATCGGGAAATGGGGATTGAACGTGAACTTGTCGAGCTGGTGCGCTGCTATAAACCGTTGCGTTTCCAGCATGTCGTAGTCGAGCTTTCCCTTGACCTCGCCAAAAGCCACCATAGGCGCCTGATTATTAGTGAGCTTGAATAACCCCCCCAGCAACACAGGGGTGAGCGTCAGCGTTGCGCCGTTCCGCTCAGCGACGCCGGTGAGTACATGGTAAGACAGGTAGGCGTTGGGGCTTGCGAAGTCAAACAGGAATTCAATATTGGATGACACGGGTGGGCTCCTTGACTAAAACTGAGTGTCTGAGATGGTTGTTCTGTGCAGA
>Ga0181594_10001962_pt1 | contig 19084 bp, 18 predicted proteins | sample 071ome_18_FD_145603 | JGI IMG/M metagenome (GOLD analysis project Ga0181594, IMG submission 145603) | Coastal salt marsh microbial communities from the Groves Creek Marsh, Skidaway Island, Georgia - 071413BT metaG (spades assembly) | ecosystem: Environmental > Aquatic > Marine > Intertidal zone... | reverse complement strand
TCAGCTTACTGAGACCGCGGTACTCCATGAGCACCGCAGGCAACGGGTAATCCAAGGCGAGCTCAGCAAGGACATCTTCAGCCGTGGATGGTGCGCCCTTGGGCGTCTTCCTCAGGACAGGAAGCTCAAGCTGGTTAAAGAGAATTTCACCCAGCTGTTTTGGAGACCCCAAGTTAAACGGCCCGCCCGCCAAATCGTGGGCCTGCGATTCCAACGCGAGAATCCGTTCCCCTAACTCCTTGCTGTGGGCGGCCAGCGTATCCCTGCAGACGAGCGCTCCATTGCGCTCAATCCGGGATAATACGGAAACCAGAGGGATCTCCAGCTCACGATATAGCGCTGAGAGCTGAGGCTCCGCATCGAGCTTTTCAGACAAAAGCCTGTGTAAGCGCAGTGTGACCTCCGCATCCTCGGCTGCGTAAGGTGCTGCCTGCTCGATGGGCACCTGATTGAAAGTCAGCTGCTTTGCGCCTTTGCCCGCAATATCCTCGAAATGAATGGTACGTTGACCCAGATACTTCAATGCCAGCGTGTCTAGGTCATGACGACTCCCCGCCGCATCGAGAATATAGGATTCGAGCATGGTGTCCTCGTGAATACCGCGAAGCCTAATATCGTGATTGGCCAATACATTGGCGTCGTACTTCAGATGCTGGCCGACTTTGGCAACCCGCTCGTCCTCAAGCAGTGGTTTCAATGCCTCGAGCACCTCATCGCGACTCAACTGGTCGGGAGCACCGGGGTAATCATGAGCCAAAGGCACATAAGCTGCCGCACCCGGCTCAACTGCGAAGGAGACGCCCACGACCTCTGCGACCATATAATTCAGGCTGGTCGTTTCAGTATCAAAAGCAAACAAGGTTGCCCGCTTCAACTTGCCCAGCCAGTCATCAAAAGTCGATTGATCGAGCACGGTCGTCACCTCGACCTGCTCGCTCGCCTGTCCAGGCTCGGCACCGGATAACTCTCCCTCGGCCTGCTGGCCTGCTGCAGGTAGTTGCGCGCCATCGGTGCCCTGCAACAACGCGTCGAGCCAGGTCTTGAACTCCAACTCACGAAACAGTGCAATCATGGCTTCCTGATCGGAGGGGCTTGAGTCAAGATCGCCCTTGGCAAGGCCGAGATCGCAATCCGTTTTAATCGTCGCCAACTCATAGCTGAGGTCGGCGTCCGCTTTTGCACCTTCAAGCTTACTGGCGAGACTTTTGGCACCGCGAATCGGCAGTTCCGCTACCGCATCCAGCTGCGCGTAAATCGACTCGAGTCCGCCGAGATGCTGCAATAAAGCGGTAGCCGTCTTTTCGCCCACCCCCGCGACGCCCGGAATGTTATCGACCTTATCCCCCATCAGCGCCAGTAGATCGATAATCAGCTCGGGAGGGACGCCAAACTTGGCGATCACACCATCGCGATCCATCGCCGTGTTGTTCATCGTGTTGATCAGCGTCACGTGATCATTCACCAGCTGCGCCATGTCTTTGTCACCGGTCGAGATGACGACTTCGCGTCCGCTGGCGGCGGCCTCGACTGACAGGGTTCCAATGACATCGTCGGCCTCAACACCACTGATACAGATTAACGGCAGGCCCATCGCCCGAATTGCGCTGTGAATCGGCTCGATTTGTTCTCGGAGTTCATCGGGCATGGGAGGGCGATTGGCCTTGTACTCCGCGTAGATCTCATTGCGAAAAGTGGGGCCCTTGGCATCAAAGACGACCACCACCTGGTCAGCAGCATAGTCCGATACCAGTTTCCGAATCATGCCAATCACGCCTTTGGCCGCACCGGTATTGAGGCCTTTGGAGTTGGTGAGGGCGGGCAGTGCGTGGTAAGCCCGAAATAAGTATGAGGATCCGTCGACCAGAATCAGCCGGTTAGCCATGGGGTCAGTGCTCCCACAAGTATTGGGTAGAGCGTAAGGTTACCCGCATTTTGGGTATGTCGAGGGGTGCGCGAAAAAAACCATGGTAATCGCCGCGCGGATTCATCAGCATCACATTGGCGCTGTGCTCCATCTGATAGCCACCATTTGGCTCGCTTACCTTGCGAAACGGCGCATTGAGGCGCTGCGCCACACTGAGAATATCGGCAAACTCTCCCGTCACGCCCAAAAACTCCGGATGGAAGTAAGGCACATAATCCGCCAGACGGGCGGGCGTGTCGCGCGCCGGGTCGACCGTTAGCATCACGACTTGCAGGTCATTGGCTTCGGTATCAACGAGCTGTGCTTTGAGCTCCGCCAGCTCCGCGAGCGTAGTGGGACAAATATCAGGGCAGTGGGTGAAGCCAAAAAAAATCAGTGTCCAGCGATTTGTTAGCACATCGCGGGTAAATGGCGTGCCATGGTGGTCGGTCAATAAAAACGCACCGGGGTCTCGCGGGGTATCGAAGAGAAATAAGCCGTTTGCGCGGGTTTCCGCAAGGCTCATGAGGCGCGGCTCGCCAACGCGATGAATAAAGCTCACTACTACAACGAGCATGAACAGCAGAACGCCGAAAACCGTCCAGCGTACGCCGCGTTGAGTGGATTCCGCCAAGCTGCGTCAACCTCCCGAATGCTTCAATAAAAATCGCAGATCGCTGATCACGTCTTTGTGGTAAAGGTCATCTGATATCCGCATCATGATCCAGCCGGCGGGGTCCACAACGTACCACTGTCGCGGCTGATCGACGGCCTCGGGTAACAGCGCTGCTAATTCAGCAGGGGAGAGGGTCAGCGATGTGACCCCGACATGTTGCTGCGCCAGCCAATCCAATAACCCACTCTGTGTTTGACCTTCAGCATCTGATCCAGAAACAGTCACGGAGGCAGTCCTCACATCACCCAGCACTACCCGACCCACCCGGTTGAATTCTTTCCCCAGCGCAACGCGGATCTGTCGAGTCTGGTAAAGCTGGTTTTGGCAGACGTCATCGCAGACGCCGCCACGCAGAACAACCAGCAAGCGCCACTTGGGTGGCAGATCCTGCCACATCGTGTCAGCACCACCCTCGTGCTGGAACACCACCTCAGTCACATTACGAGGCGGATTGATCAGCTCGCCGTGATTCGCGGTGCCGACGCTACCAACAATATCAACATGGCCCTCCTCAACCGCCCACCAAAGTGCAGTAGCGGCGAGCACCATAGAGAGGGGAATCCCCGCGATGAGGATCAAGATCCACCGGGCTCGGCGCTGCTCTGCAGAGACTGCAGCGCCGGTCACGGCGAGGCCCGCCTGGTCAAGATTGCGCCAAGATTAGTCAGTCGCCAAACCCCGATGAATACAAGCACAGCTGCCATGGCAAACCACTGAATGGCATAACCGATGTGTTTCGCGGGCGACTGATTCACTATCGGCCATTCAGCAGCCAAGGCGAGCGGGGAACGCTGATCAACGCGAACCTCAAATGGGTAAACGGTGCGACCCGTCAGCGTGGACAAGGACCGCTGCCAATCGTCCCAGTACAGAGTCTGCACCGTAGCGGGCAGCGATGCGGGTGCTTCGGGTTTTTGCATCATGAGCGGCTTGCCCGCTGGCACATATATCCGCCCCGAGACCGAAACGGGACCCTCGGGTAACACCGGTGTGGGCTCAGTCCGGCGACTGGGGTCACCCGCCAACCACCCCAAATTGACGGGCACCAGCATATCTTCAGCGCTGACTAAAGCGACGACGTGGTAACCGACCCGCCCTTGATGGATCCGGTTGTCCAGCAATAAGTAATCCTCTGCTCGGAACAGCCCCCGCCACGTTACCTGCCTGTCCGCCAGACGCTCCGCGGGTTCGGTCGATAGGGTCTTGGGGTGCACTGCCGGTAAAGCTGCCCTCGCCTCCCACCGATCCACCAAGGCAGACTTTTCGGTCGCGCGAGCCAACTGCCACCACCCCAGATTGATCAATAGCCCCAGCAATATTATGCCGGCGGCCAGCGCTCTAAGATCGCCCTTAACCGTCAGGGGTCCGAAGGTTCGGTTAAAATGCATAGCAGTGCTTCTCTCAGTTACCGCTTGCCGGAGCCGCCAAGACGCAGACTCGCCAGGACATGAACCATGCTTAAGACAGTCATCGTGCTACTTATGATAGCGCTTGTCGCCAGCCTCGCGTCGGGTTTGGTGTTTCTCATGTCAGACCAGGGCAACCCTGAGAAGAAGCGCCTGTTCACCTCTCTGGGAGTTCGTCTGGGTATTGGGGCCTGTCTGCTGCTGGTCATTCTCTACGGTGTCATGACGGGCCACTTGGGGCACCAAAACCCCTGGGACCCAGGGCCCGGTGCGAACGAAGCTGCTCAAGCGGAGTAAGGCGGGCTGCCGCTCAAGACTCCGGCACCCTCCAGTGATTACATTCAGCCTTCGCCAACCAGCACTCAGACCCGCCAATAAAAAGGGCGCAGCAGCGCCCTTATCGAAGCTTGAGCGCTTACAGAATGTAGACAAATAAAAACAGGAACACCCACACCACATCTACAAAATGCCAATACCAACTTGAAGCCTCGAAGCCGAAATGATCGGTGGCAGTGAAGTGTTTTCGTCTGACTGAACGCACCAGCTGAATCAATAGCATGGTCATCCCCATGGCGACATGAAAGCCATGGAAGCCGGTCAACATGAAGAAGGTGGAACCGTAGATGCCGGAATTAAGCGTCAAGCCAAAAAGCGCGTAAGCTTCGTAGTACTCAACGGCCTGCAAAACTAGAAAAATCAGCGCCAAGCCCACCGTGATACCCAGCCAGATATTAAACTTTTTTCGGTTATCGGCGAGGATCGCGGTGTGTGCCACGTGAACCGTCGCGCTGGATGACAACAGAATGAGGGTATTCCACATTGGCAACCACGCGTACCACGCGTGGGCATCTGCAGGGGCCATGGACTTTTCCTGCGAGACAAAAGCACCGTTGTTTGCAATGGCTTGAGCGTCCACACCGCCCACGACCTCCTGAGGCGTTGTTGCGGGTGGCCACGCAAACTCAAACCCGGGCCACAGCAAGCCGTTCATGCGGCCGCCCTCTCCCTCTCCGGCCAACCAAGGGCCGACGAACTGCCTCACGTACAGCAGTGCGCCGAAAAATGCCGCGAAAAACATCACTTCAGAGAAAATGAACCAGAACATTCCCAAGACATAGCTCTGGTGGAGCTGGCCGCTATTCATCCCCGCGAGATTTTCGCGGATGGCAGTGCCAAACCAACTGGCCAGCGTGAAGATGAAAAAAACTAACCCGGCGGTCAGCACCCACACCGAGTTGCTGGAACCCTCGTTGTTTCCATAGGTCATGTCGTTGAGCACCAGCGCGGCGCCAAAGACTGACAAAATCAGGCCAATCGTCGCTCTGATTGCTAAGCTGGACGACTCGGGCACATAGTATTTTTCGTGACCTGCTGATGCGGATGATGAACTGGCCATGAGTGTCTCCTGAGTCAGCCGTTAGCGCGCAGCCAACCGATCGGTCGCTGTATCGGTGACGTCAAATAATGTGTATGAAAGTGTGATCGTGTGAATATCACGTGGCAGATCCTGATCGACGATAAACTGCAATGGCATGTCCGCCGCCGACTGGCCCGCCAACACCTGCTCGTCAAAGCAGAAACATTCGGTCTTGTGAAAGTACGCCGCGGCTCTGCTCGGGGACACGCTCGGTATCGCCTGGGCCACCATGCTGTTATCTGTGGGATTCAAGGCTTTGAATACGACGCCGTTGGCAGCACCGGGGTGGACACGCATTACCCGGATGTCGGGCGCAAAGCCCCAGGGCATGCCGTCGTTGTTGACGGCGACAAACTGCACCGTGATCTCACGGCTCTCGTCTATGAGCGCAGGCACTGATGTATAGGCCTGATTCACTGTTTTGCCGTTGATACCGAGCGCGTCGCACAACACATTGTAGAGCGGCACCATCACGACGAAGACAAACGCGAACATAGCCACGGCAACAGCCGACAGCTTCAATGCGGTATCAACCGCCGGAACCCGACTCAGGCGCAAACTGTCCACTGATTACTCCTGCCCAAAGACCGCGTCATCAGATAGTGCCGGCAGGTTTAGGGACCAGCGGCGGCTCTTCAAAGGTGTGGTAAGGAGCCGGCGTTGCAACGGTCCACTCGAGTCCCTCGGCACCATCCCACACTTTCTCTTCGCTCACAGGCTTGCCGGCAACGATGGTGGCAACCACGTTATAGAGAAAGAGTAATTGCGAAGCACCATAAATGAAGGCACCGATCGAGGACATCATGTTGAAATCCGCGAACTGCAGCGCATAGTCTGGTATCCGGCGAGGCATGCCTGCCAGGCCGACAAAATGCTGCGGGAAGAAAGTGATATTAAACCCGATGAAAGAGACCCAGAAATGCGTCTTCCCCATCGCTTCGTTGTACATCCGGCCACACCACTTTGGTAGCCAATAGTAGACCGCAGCCGTCATAGAGAATACTGCGCCCGCCACCATGACGTAGTGGAAGTGCGCCACAACAAAGTAGGTGTCGTGATACTGAAAGTCTGCCGGTGCAATCGACAGCATCAGACCGGTAAAGCCGCCCAATGTGAACAGGATCAAGAAGCCGATGCAAAACAGCATGGGTGTCTCAAAACTCAATGCGCCACGCCACATGGTCGAGATCCAGTTGAACACCTTTACCCCCGTGGGTACCGCAATCAACATGGTGGCGTACATAAAAAACAGCTCTCCCGCGATCGGCATTCCAACGGTGTACATGTGGTGCGCCCACACGATGAACGACAGGAAGGCGATCGATGCCGTCGCATACACCATTGAGGCGTAGCCAAACAGTGGCTTACGCGAAAAGGCCGGGATAATTTGGGATACGACGCCAAACGCCGGCAGGATAATGATGTAGACCTCGGGATGGCCAAAGAACCAAAAAATGTGCTGAAACAGCACGGGGTCACCACCACCTGCGGCGCTGAAAAAGCTGGTGCCAAAATGAATGTCCATCAACATCATCGTTACTGCACCGGCCAAAACGGGCATCACCGCAACCAATAAAAAGGCGGTGATCAACCAGGTCCAGACGAACATCGGCATCTTCATGTAGGTCATGCCCGGCGCACGCATATTCATCACCGTCGCGATAATGTTGATCGACCCCATGATTGAAGACACGCCGAGAATATGGATCGCGAAAATAAAGAAGGTGACCGAGGGCGCGGCGTAGGTCGTGGAGAGGGGCGCGTAGAAGGTCCAGCCAAAAGCGGGCGCTCCCCCTTCCATAAATAAGGTCGACGCCAGCATCAGAAAAGCCGGCGGAAGAATCCAAAAACTCCAGTTATTCATGCGCGGTAACGCCATATCTGGCGCGCCAATCATCATGGGAATCAGCCAGTTGGCCAGCCCTACGAAGGACGGCATGATTGCCCCAAAAACCATCACCAGACCATGCAGTGTCGTCATTTGGTTGAAGAAACCGGGCTCAACCAGTTGCATGCCTGGCTGGAAAAGCTCGGCTCGGATAACCATGGCGAAAAACCCACCAAGCAAAAACATGGCAAAAGAAAACCACAGGTACATGGTCCCGATGTCTTTGTGATTAGTGGTAAATAGCCAGCGTGAGATACCCTGGGCAGGTCCGTGGTGATCAGCCATTTCGTTGCTCCCCTTAACCGTTCTTCATGCCGGCTACATCGCCAGGCTGGACGACATCGCCCGTGTTGTTACCGAAGGCATTGCGCTGGTATGTCAGCACAGCCGCCAACTCGACATCATTGAGTTGACCGCCGAATGCCTGCATTGCCGTGCCAGAAACACCACCAGCAACGACGGCCATATGCGATGAAAGATCGCCCAAAACGACAGTGCTACCGGCAATGGCGTTGCCGATGCCGCCTTCTCCCTGAGCCCCATGACAGGCAAGGCAGGCGCTGTCGTAGACCGCCTTTCCTCTGTCCATCAGCTCATCAACCGACAACGTTTGCATGGCAAGCTGGGTCTGAGCTGCAGCGGCGCCGCGCTTCGCCAACAGCCACGCGTCAAAATCTTCTGGCGATACTGCGTGCACCTCTACCGGCATAAAACCGTGGTAAGCACCACACAGCTCTGTGCATTGGCCGCGGTAAATTCCCTCTTCAGGAACGCGGGTCCAAGCCTCATTAATAAAGCCGGGAATGGCATCACGCTTTACGGCAATCTCAGGCACCCACCACGAATGGATCACGTCATTGGCGGTAACCAAAAACCGGACTTTGGTGTTAGTAGGAATCACCAGTGGCTCGTCGACCTCGAGCAGGTAATTATCGCCCTTGTGCTCGGTGTTGTAGATCTCCTCCTGCGACGTAGCAAGGTTCGAAAAGAAAGCGACGGGCTCGCCCGACTCGTCCAGATACTCGTACTTCCACTTCCATTGATACCCCGTGATAAGAATATCGAGCTCGGCTTCGTCGTTATCGTAGACCTCTAAGAGGGTCGAGGTCGCGGGGACGGCCATTGCGATCAGAATCAGGAAGGGCACAACGGTCCACGCCACCTCTACCCTCGTGCTCTCGTGGAACTGGGCGGCCTGATGACCTTTGGATTTTCTGTGGGCGTAAATCGAGTAAAACATGACCGCGAAAACCGCAACGCCGATTGCGACACAAATCCACATGATGAGCATGTGGAGCTGAAAAATGTCAGCACCGATCTCGGTCACGCCTGGCGACATGTTTAACTGATTTTCTGCTGCCGCTAAGGGCGCAAAAAACGCCACGGCCGCTCCTGAGACACGTTTCCCCATCGCGTGCGGACTCCAATTGTTTTCGTGGCGCTTGTCCCCGAGCCACTGAGGGGGCTGAAAAGCGCCGGGATTATAACGAAGTTATTGCAAAATCCATGGGGAAAACGTCACACCCCCTGAACGGCCGGTATGGTCGTGGGTCACTTCCATGAATGCCAATGCTTTTTACGAATTTCCTTTATAAGCAGCAGTCATATCTGCCGCCGGGTAAGGGAGAAAGTTTGAGCTAATTAATCGATTAGCTTGATGCTTTCTGCAGGGGTTTCCACTCGACGCGCAGACGGGCGGGTGACCCGGGTGGCCGGCACCTCCGCAGGAGCCGCGGGGCGGGCTTCGACAAATTCGCACTCGATACATCTTCTTTGGTCAGCTTCCACATCGATGACCGTGCGATCAGTCGCGCCGCAACGCGGGCATACCGCTCCGGCGATAAAGCGTTGCCGTTGTTTGGGTTCAGCGCTGGAATCCGACATACTCGTCTCGCAGGTTAGGTGTATTCATCAGCAATCAAATTCACAGTGTAGCAATCCTGACGGCACTTCAAGCGCATCAGCAAATGGGCTCGCAGTGCCCTCAGTCAGGGCAGCGCACAACCTGGAGATGGCAGGTGACAGCGGAAAGTTTTGAGGGCGCGGCAAATGTCCGCAGTGTTTTAGGTATCACGCCGACCCTAGGCGATCGGGTCATGATTGATCCGACCGCCGTCGTCATGGGAGACGTCTGGCTGGGTGACGACGTCAGCGTCTGGCCACACACTTCGATGCGAGGCGACGTGCAGATTATCAGGATTGGCGCAAGGACCAATGTTCAAGACGGCACCGTGCTGCACGTGACACATGATGGCCCGTATAACCCCGGCGGGTTTGCACTGCATATCGGTGAAGACGTGACGATTGGCCACCGCGCGCTACTGCACGGATGCATCGTGGGCGATCGCGTGCTGGTTGGGATGGGCGCCATCATCATGGACCAAGTCGTTGTGGAAGACGACGTCATGATCGCCGCCGGCGCGCTCGTGACGCCCGGAAAGCGCCTCCGGAGCAAACACCTCTATGCGGGCACCCCAGCAAGGGAGGTCCGGGCACTGACAGACAATGAAGTGAGCTTTCTCCCATACAGTGCGCAGGGCTACGTCTCCCTCAAGCAGCGTTACTTGGGCAAGGGCGGTTAATCTGTGGCGCGGGCAGCCCTTAAGGTATCAATGAGGCTACTGGTGTCAGGGTAGTGACCCAACCAGAGATAGAAACTTTCTGCGGCCTGTTCGACCAACATGCCCAATCCATCTCGTACGGCCGCTGCCCCGCGTCCTTCAGCCCAGCGCATAAAAGGAGTGGGGGCTGCGCCATAAGCCATGTCATAGCCGTATGCGTCAGTCAGGGACATTGTTTCCGGGAGTGCCGGCATCTCACCGGCGAGCCCTGTGCTGGTGCCGTTAATCACCAGATTCCACGGCCCTGAATTCGCTGCATCGAGGCCGCCGCCCCGAACGCGGGCGTCCCTGCTGGCCCAGTCTGACGCCAAAGAAGCCGCACGCTCCGGCGTTCGATTCACGATGAAAATCTCGGCAGGCCCCGCCTCCAGAAGCGCCGGTATCACTCCTTTAACGGCGCCTCCCGCACCAACAATCAAAATCCGCGCATCCTTCAGTGACCAGCCTGCGCCGCCGGTGATATCGGTGACCAATCCTTTACCGTCAGTATTATCCGCGATGACCTGACCATCCGCCGCCCGCCTGAGAAAATTGGCGGCGCCTGCCATCTTTGCCCGCGAAGAGACCTGATCCGCCAGAGTGAAAGCCCGGCTTTTAAAAGGCAAAGTAACGTTGAGACCATGACCACCCTGCTCAAAAAAGTGGGCCACCCATGTCTCGAAGCTATCGATTGCCACCAGTTCCGCACGATAGTCGATGTCTCGGCCTATTTGCGCGGCAAAGGCCGAGTGTATCGTGGGCGACAGGCTGTGATGGATCGGGTTACCCACCACCGCAAATCGGCCGGGAAACGAGCTATCGGGCATGGTACAGCCAGCAGTTGGCTTCCCGTCGGCTAGTTGAAATACGCTGCATGCTGATTACCGAGAACCCGCTGCGGTCTCAAGACCAAGCCAATCCCGGGGCCGCAAAAAATCGGTCATGAGCGTCGCCTCAGGAGAGCCGTCATCTGGAGAGTAGCCGTATTCCCAGCGCACCAGTGGCGGTAAAGACATGAGGATCGCCTCCGTGCGGCCATTCGTTTGCAAGCCAAAAAGAGTGCCTCGGTCGTGGACCAAATTGAATTCCACGTAACGGCCTCTTCGATACAGTTGCCACTGTCGCTGAGCCTCGGTCCAAGGCGCATCTTTTCGACGCTCCAGAATCGGCACGTAGGCGCTGAGAAAGCCGTCGCCAACGCTCCGCATAAACGCGAAGGTTTGATCGAAACCCCATTCGTTTAAATCGTCATAGAACAGACCACCCACTCCCCTTGGCTCTTTTCGATGTGGCAGATAGAAATAGTCATCGCACCACTTTTTGAGGCGAGGGTAGGTCTCCTCGCCAAACGGATCACAGGCTGCCTTGGCAGTCTGGTGCCAGTGAACAGCATCCTCCTCATAGCCATAATAAGGCGTCAAGTCGAATCCGCCGCCCATCCACCAGACGGGCTCCTCACCTGGCTTTTCAGCCATGAATAAGCGCACATTGGCATGGGAGGTCGGCGCATGCGGATTTCTAGGGTGAATCACCAAAGAGACCCCCATTGCACGAAAACTGCGTCCCGCCAGTTCGGGTCGATGCTGGGTCGCGGAGGCGGGCATGCCCGCGCCCACCACATGCGAGAAATTCACACCCCCCTTCTCAATCACGTCGCCCTCTGCCAATACACGGCTGACGCCACCCCCACCCTCGGGTCGATCCCATGATTCAGTGGCAAATGTCGTACCACCATCGATTGATTCGAGCGTTAAGCAAATTTTCGATTGCAATTCTGTGAGGTAGCTCTCTACTGCCGTCGCGTCCACCAAATACCCCCGTTTAATTTATCGTTCTCTCGACCCGCCAGCCTAAACACGAATGACAGTGCCATCACTCGCTCGACGTATTGTTGATGGTTTCCCGGCCGCGTCAATAGCACCCGGCATGCAGGGTAGTGCCGTCCCGAAGTAACGCCGCACCTCCCACATTTGGCGTGGGGGCGCCAGCCCTGCCGGATTGGCGCTGGTAGAGATCAAAGGCCCACCAAAAGCCCGGCACAAGGCGGCCAAGGCGGGGGATGAGGTAACGCGAATGGCCACTTCATCACTGTTTCCCGTTACCCATGGCGGAAACACACCACGGTGCGGCACCAGCCAGGTATTGGGGCCTGGCCACGAGGCAGCAATAGCATCACGTTGCGAAGATGGCAGGGTTCTCAGCACAGCCGAGAATGCCTCCCCCCTGTCGGCAACCACAATCAACCCCTTATGAACAGGCCGCTTTTTTAATGCCAGCAGATCCTTCACAGCCAGCTCATCAAAGGGGTCGCAACTAAGCCCCCAGACGCCCTCGGCCGGGCAAGCCACAACGACTCCTGAAGCCAGCATCTGCGAGAAAGAGGGCGCACGCCACTGCGAGTGAGGCTCGACTGAAAGCGGTGTGTTCATATGGCATTGTCGTCACTGGACAACGACACCTTACCTCACACGCCCCGCATGCGGCCAATGAGCCCGCCCCATAAAACCTAGTGAGCGGCGCTGTAACCCTCGGGCATGCGAACAACGCTACCGAGGACCTCCAGCCCCGAGAGGCAGCTCAGGCAACGATTCATATCCCAACCCATGGAGGTGGCGATATCCTCCGCCCGATGAACGCCTCGGCCTAACAACAGCATGACGCGTTGCTGATCACTTTCTAGCACACTCGCCGACGGCCCCTCAGACTCGGCGCCCACCGGTGTTGGGGCCGAGTTTGAGGCTGGGGAATCTGGGCGCACGCCGAGGCAGGCAAACAGATCCTCCACCGACTGCACGAGTTCGGCGCCATCGCGAAGGAGGTAATGACAGCCAGCACCACCGGTGTGATAAATCGACCACGGTAGCACCAACACATTCCGACCTTGGTCCGCTGCGGCTGAGGCCGTCAGCAGCGTACCACTGGGGCGCCCTGCCTCGATGACCAAAGTCGAACCGCTTAGCCCGGACAAGGTCCGATTACGACGATGAAAATGATGTCTCCTAGGGGGTGAGCGTAGTGGGAATTCGCTGACCAACACGCCTCTACCTGCAATCCGGCGGGCCAGCTGTTCATGTCGACGCGGATAGACCTGATCGATGCCAGACGGCAACACTGCAACAGTCAATCCATCCGCCCGCATAGCGGCATCGTGCACGATACTGTCGATACCCAGCGCCAGGCCACTCGCCACACAAAAGTGGGCCTGCACGGCGGCGGTAGAGAATTCAGTTGCCGCCCTTCGGCCGTCAAGAGAGGGTTTCCGCGTTCCGACAATTGACAACATTGGCATGCCGAGCAGTCTTGGGTCACCCCGGGTAAACAAAAATGGGGGCCGGTCACTGCATTCTCTCAGCAACGGTGGATATTCGATGTCTCGCGGTGTCACGATCCATAATCCATGAGGGGGGCCAGTTAAGGCCTCAGGCAACGTGATTGGGGCCGAGGCAGACAGGGCCTGTTTCAGCGCCTCCAGCTCCGAGGTTGCGATACAACTTGGTGTGCTTTCGAGCACTGCCTCCGGTGTCGGGCAGGCATCAAGAACCCGATCGAGCCAGCGGGCGCCCTCAACATAAACCCTATCCGTCAGGGCCAACCAACGGCCATCGATTTCAGGGTTGTGTCCAAACTGGTGAGCCATCTCTCATCCCTGAGTCATGGTGTCTACTTGTTTACATCGCTGGCATTTTTCCTCGCGACAATGGCAGATAATCCTCTGTCGTCACCGAGCCGTCAGGTTAGGGATTGCGCAGCGTATCTCCCACCGACAAGGGCCTCGTCGCCTCAAGAACGAGGCCGAAACTCGCCCGCTCAAAGACCGAAAATACGATTAAGACGCCGGCCCGAACCTCCGGTAACAAGACCGACTTACCCGTAACGGGGTCCTTGGCGAGCTGTCCGGCCTGATCGATAACCAACACATCGCCCACCTGTAACGACTCCCGCTCGCCTCGATTCAGCACGACAATGTCCAGCACACCGATTTGGGTCACACCACCCGGCACGGCAATCATAGTGGCGTCATCGATTGTTATAGCTGGCGCCTTCGGCTGAAAAACCGGGTCAACAACCGTATCCACCACCGGGAGGAGTCGGTCACCGATGCGAATCTCTGATCGCATTTCTGTCACTCTCAGCTTCACGGCATCATCTTCAGTCAGACTGGCGGGGTCCGCTTGCTCCATCATGACTTCTCCGACATCGACGACCAACACGCCAAGACTCTCACCTGTTTGAGGGTCATAAAGCGTGTCAAGAGGACGCACCAGTCGAAACCTGCGCGTCCCGCCCCAGCGCCCCTTGGCATAGACCCTGTCACCTAACCCACTCAGCAATCGACCCGAGTCGCCCGCCAAGATATAGGACGCCCCCTCGATTAGACTGGTCTCAACGACGCGATGCTGGCGAAGGAAGGGTTCGATCTCGTCGCGAGGAATCGGCGGAATAGCGAGGGCCAGAGGGCTTGCCCTCATGGCCGGCGAGAGCTTGACCTCATGCTGCGCTGCACGGGCGACATAAGGCACGCCATCTGCCCAAAACAGATTCAGTTGATCGCCCGGATAAATGAGGTGCGGGTTATCGAGGTGTGGGTTGCCCTGCCACAAATCGGGCCAGCGCCAGGGATCACTGAGAAATAACGCCGAGATGTCCCAGAGCGTGTCACCCGCCTGCACAATATAGGTATCCGGCGCATCGGGGTTTAACCGCAACGGTCCCTGAGATGGCGCTGCCGCGGCCCCCGCCGTCAGTGCCAGCGCCAACAAACACCCTATGCACCGGCGCAAAAAGCGGTTATTTCTTAAAAAATACGGGTTAGCGGCCGAACAGATCGCAGTCCATTTGCTTGCGTTCACAGTAATCACTCCTTTGTTACTGCTTTTTCCGCGCGCCCTTTATGCCAACACAATCACTGCCACCACAACGTAGGCGGCGCGCTATACTCCAAGTCTGCGGTCGCGTTTGAATTGGAGCAAGACCAAATCCGAACACTTTTCCGCTTTGCTCAGACCCCACCACTCGGAATCGTCCTACATGGCACTACTGACAATCCTCGAGTTTCCCGACCCGCGGCTCAGAACCCGTGCGAAACCCGTCGCCACGGTTGACTCAAGAATTCAACGCTTGGTTGATGACATGTTTGAAACGATGTATGCAGCGCCCGGTATTGGACTGGCGGCCAGTCAGGTCGATGTCCACGAGCGGGTAATCGTTATCGACCTCTCTGAGGATCGCACCGACCCCCGCGTGTTCATTAACCCAGAAATCACGATAGTAGATGACACGCTCGGCAACTACGACGAAGGGTGCCTGTCGGTTCCAGGTTTCTACGAGACCGTACAGCGTCCACAGGTGGTTGAGGTATCGGCCCTCGACCGAGAGGGAAAACCATTTACCGAAACACTGGACGGCCTGATGGGGATCTGCCTGCAACATGAAATAGATCATCTTGAAGGCAAACTCTTCGTCGATTATTTGACTCCGCTCAAACGGCAGCGCATACGCGGCAAGCTGGTAAAAGAGCAAAAACGCCGCGCCTGATCCATGCCAACCCCTTTGAGACTGGCCTTTGCTGGCACCCCTGATTTTGCGGCGCGGCACCTCGACCGCCTGATGAGCGGCCCACACCGCCTCGTGGCGGTACTAACGCAACCGGATCGGCCTGCGGGTCGAGGAAAACGGCTACAGCCGTCGCCGGTAAAAAGCCTTGCGATGGAGGCTAATCTCCCCATCTGGCAACCCGACACCCTCAAAACCAGTGAAGCCGAGCAGGTGCTGGCCGAATTTGAACTGGACTTATTAATCGTGGTCGCCTACGGGTTGATTCTGCCGGCGAATGTTCTCGCCATACCCGCACTGGGCTGTCTCAACGTACACGCGTCTTTGCTCCCGCGCTGGCGCGGTGCGGCACCGGTGCAACGTGCCATCGAAGCCGGCGATACCGAAACCGGCGTGAGTATCATGGCGATGGAAGCCGGGCTGGATACCGGACCGATTCTAGTGTCGCGACGCCTCAACATTCGCAGCGACCACACCAGTGGCCAGCTCCTCTCGGAGCTCGCAACAACCGGTGCTGAAGCCCTGGCTGATAGCCTCGATCAAATCGAAACACTGATCGCCAGGGCCGCACCGCAGCAGGATGACTGTGCAACCTACGCCCACAAAATCACCAAAACTGAAGGCGATCTAAATTGGTATGCCAGTGCCGAGGAGCTGGCACGTCGCATTCGAGCATTTCAGCCTCAACCCGGCTGCTACACCCATCTCGATGATGAGCGCATCAAGATCCTGGCAGCTAACGCCGAGACTGGCGGCGCCGGTCAGCCCTCTGGACAGATACTGTCGGCGGATGAAAACGGCCTGCGCGTGAGTTGCGGCGAGGGGGTATTGGCGATTACCGAGGCGCAACTGCCAGGCGCAAAAGGCCAGTCCATTGCCGCATTGATCAACGGGCATCGCGACTTATTGCGAGCGGGTCGGCAAATGACTTCGCTGACCCGGAGTTAACAATGCCCTCGCCCAGAGCAAAAGCCGCCGCTGTTATCCACCGGGTTTTGCAAGGAGAATCTCTTAATCAGCTACTACCGCACAGTTTCGAATCGCTGGAATTAGGCCAGCGCGCGCTCTGTCAGGAGCTGGTCTATGGAACGCTGAGAGAGTGGCCGCTCTATCAGGCCACGTGCCAGAAGTTTTTGCGAAAGGCGTTGAGACGAAAAGACCACGACCTACTCTCGCTCATTTGCGTGGGTCTCTATGAGCTAGACAACCTCCGAACACCACCGCACGCAACGATTTCCGAAGCGGTCAACGGCGCGCGCGACCTCAAGAAGTCTTGGGCGGCCGGAATGGTCAATGCTGTGCTCAGATCGTATCAACGGGAGCAAGCAGGTCTTAGGGAAACGCTAACCCCCGCGGCACAATCCGCCCTCCCCGACTGGCTATTTGAAATACTCACAACCGAGTATGGGGAGTGTTTTGAACAGATCGCCGAGGCGGCGCGAGGAAGGCCGCCCCTATTTTTGCGCGTGAATCAACGGCACCTGAGCCGAGCCCAGTATCTACAGTTATTGAGCGAGGCTGGCATCGCAGCCGCCCCCGCGCCGCTGAGTCCAGAAGCAGTGTTAATCGAAAAGCCTGTGGATGTCTCGCTATTGCCCGGTTTTGACAAAGGGTGGGTGAGTGTTCAAGACGTTTCAGCGCAGCTGGTGGCGGGCTTGCTGGCAGCAAAACCAGGGGAGCGAGTGCTCGATGCCTGTGCCGCGCCTGGCGGCAAGGCGTGCCATATTCTTGAGCAGCAACCTGCACTAGCAGAGCTGACGGCAATGGATATCAGTGAGCAGCGGTTGCAGCGGGTAAGAGAGAATAGTGAACGCCTCGGGCTCGCCATGACAACGGTGACCGCGGACGCAAGCAAACTGCAAGAGTCGATCCGCGGAAAGCAATTTGATGCGATCCTGGCTGACGTGCCCTGCTCGGCAACGGGGGTTATTCGTCGCAACCCCGATGTGAAAATTCTCCGACAACTCGGCGATATCGCCTCATTTGGCGCGCAGCAGCTCGCGATTCTCAAAGGCCTCTGGCCGGCACTCAAGCCGGGTGGCCGACTCCTGTACGTCACCTGCTCACTTTTGAAGGCGGAGAACGACAGCATTATTGCTGCGTTCACTGACGACAAAGAATCAATTATTCATCCTCTATCTTTAGGACAAGGGCGTCCAACACAGTTTGGCTGGCAGACTCTGCCCCACCCCTCAGGAGGCGACGGCTTGTTTTTCTCCTTGCTTGAAAAGGCCGGCTGAGCCGAGCTTTTACCTTGCCAAGCATCGTGACTAATCCACATGGCGTGGGCGCTTTGAGTTGGTTTAAGGTGATGGCGGCGTGGTCGAGGAATCCATAATCCGGTGAAAATCATTATCCTCGGTGCGGGACAGGTCGGCGGTACCCTCGCTGAACATCTCGCCGACGAAAAAAACGACATCACGGTCGTAGATGAGCAGGCCACTACGCTAAAGCGCCTACAGGAGCGATTGGATATTCGCACGGTGCTGGGCAATGGGGCTCATCCCGTGACGCTGATGAATGCGGGCGCCGAAGACGCTGACATGCTCATCGCTGTGACTGACAGCGACGAAATCAACATGCTTGCCTGTTCGGTTGCCTTCACGCTTTACCGCACGCCCACAAAAATCAGCCGGATACGCTCCGCCAATTACCTTATGGAGCACCAGGCCCTTTTTGAATCAGGGGCGATACCCGTCGACGTCATCATCGGCCCTGAGCAACTGGTGACGCGCAATATCGAGCAACTCATTGCTAACCCGGGCTCTTTGCAGGTGCTTGATTTTGCCGAAGGGCGCATTCGACTTGTCGCTGTCAAAGCAGTGGCGGGCGGGCCCATTGTCGGGCGAGAGCTTCAGGAAATCAGGGGGCATATGCCGAGAGTCGACACACGTGTTGCGGCGATTTTCCGCGCCGGGGGCGACCCCATCATCCCCGAGGGGTCAACGGTTGTGGAGCCCAATGACGAGGTGTTTTTCATTGCCGCTAAAGAGCATATACGGGACGTCACGTCAGAACTCCGTGAGGTCGACAAACCCTATCACCGCATCATGATTGTTGGCGGCGGCAACATTGGCGCCACGCTGGCCAAGCAACTGGAGTCCGCCTATCAGGTGAAGGTGATAGAACGCTCTTATGATCGGTGTCGAACGCTGTCGGACATGTTGGAAAACACCATCGTGTTGCACGGCAGTGGCAATGAGCCCTTGCTGTTAAAACAAGAAAACATCGAGAACACTGATGTTTTCTGCGCGCTCACCGACAATGATGAATCCAACATCATGATGTCGATGTTGGCCAAAAGGCTCGGTGCAAAAAAAGTCATTACCTTGATCACCAACGCAGCCTACGCGGACTTGATTGGCGACGATATCGACATTGCTATTTCCCCTCAGCAGATCACGATAAGCAGTCTGCTCATGCACGTGCGGCGCGGCGACATCAGCGCCGTGCACTCTTTGCGCCGGGGTGCAGCGGAGGCCATCGAGCTGACCGCTCATGGTGATGCGGGCTCTTCGAAGGTGGTAGGCCGTCGTTTGGATGAATTGAATTTACCCTCAAGCGTTACGGTGGGGGCAATCCTCCGCGGTGATGAAGTGCTGATTGCCCATGGCCACATGGTGGCGGAACCCAACGACCAC
>Ga0181594_10001960_pt1 | contig 19088 bp, 19 predicted proteins | sample 071ome_18_FD_145603 | JGI IMG/M metagenome (GOLD analysis project Ga0181594, IMG submission 145603) | Coastal salt marsh microbial communities from the Groves Creek Marsh, Skidaway Island, Georgia - 071413BT metaG (spades assembly) | ecosystem: Environmental > Aquatic > Marine > Intertidal zone... | reverse complement strand
CGGAATTTACGCTTATAATCCTGGCAGCAACCGTTGGCGGACGCTGCAGCGCGGTTTGCCACTGTAATGGCCGGAACATTACCGAACGGCTGGTTCCAGCGGATTTTATCACCCAGGGCTCGATCTGCATTTCTTCCATGTCGCAGGGGACAGCATGGATAATGGCCGGATACTGGTATACAGGCACAAGGCCGAATAACGTTTACGGCAGATCATCGGCCCATTTCGCGCGAATGCGCTCATCAAGCTCTTTTGAGGAACGCGCGACAATGGGGAAGGTATCCTTGCGTTTGAAAGGCCGGCAGGCATCGATCACCGCGCGGGAATTGCGCCGGTCGGTTTCGTCGTCATAACACATCGGATCCAGATGGGTGCTCCAGCATCCATCAATGATGTCGATGTCCTCGCGCAAATCCACCCGGGTCGACATCGCCCAGATCACGTCATTGATATTGGACGGATCAATATCGTCATCCACCACGATGGTCCATCTGTTGGCGTAGGCGCCGGCATGGCATTGTGAGGCGATCAGCCCCGCCTGCTTCGCGTGACCGCCATACATCTGTTTTATGGACACCGTCAGCCAGAACCGGCTGCCGCCCGCCTCATGCGCCCAGACACCCTTGATTTCGGGAATGCCCGTAGCCTCCAGCTGGCTCCAGACCGCGCCGCAACGGTACAGCCCCAGATAGAACGTATTGTCATTAGGCGGCACGGCGGGGATGGCGCCGACCAGGATGGGATTGTCACGATGCATCAGTGTTTCGATCCGAATGGCCGGCTCCGGACGGCTGCCGCCGGCGTAATAGCCGGTCCATTCGCCAAGCGGTCCTTCCTGGACCATGTCATCGGGATGAATATACCCCTCGAAGGCGATTTCCGCGTTGGCGGGAACCGGCAGGCCGGTCTTCGGCATGTTGAAGATTTCAATCGGCTCTTTCAGAATGCCGCCGGCGGCCTCGTATTCGCTCTTGCCGTAGGGGACTTCCAGACCCGCCAGCATAAACAGCGCCGGGTGCATCCCCGCGACCACGGCGACGGGGCAGGGCTCGCCCCGTTGATGATATTTCTCCATCGTCAGCCGCCCGTGCTTGCCGGGCGACATCATCAGACCCGCGGTCTTCGCGTCATGGCTTTGGACCCGGTAGGCGCCGTAATTGACCCAACCCGTGTCGGGGTCCTTTGTCACCACCATGCAGGCAGTTCCGATAAAGGGACCGCCGTCATGTTCGTGCCAGACGGGGGTTGGGATGGAGGTGATATCGACCTTGTCGCCTTCCATGACGTTTTCGAGCAGGGGCCCGCCATTGACGGCCATGGGCTCTTCGGTCGGGCCGTCGCGCATGTAATCCCGCCACCAACCGATCAGCTGGTTAATCGAGGCATCGGGTTTCAACCCAACCGCGACATTGATCCGCGGAACCGAGGTCAGGATATTGGCGAGGACGCGATGACCCTGTGGAAAACCGGGCACTTCATCGAACATCACCGCCGGTGTGCCCATATCGCGCATATAGAGATCAACAATGCCGCCGATTTCCTCGCCGGTTTCCGCGCCCCTGATGGTTTTCAACTCTCCGATGGCTTCAATTTCTTCAAGCCAGTTCCGCAAATCCTTGTTGGCCACGTTGGTCCTCTCTGTTGAGCGAATTTCGGGCGCAGCTTCGGATAATAGGCCTGACCGGTCAACCAGCGCCGGTTCAGCAAATTTCGTTCACGCCCTTGCGAAAATCCGGGCTTGGTGGGAGCATCCGCGCCATTCCGCAACGTCAATCAAAAGGACGGAAAAGACGCCGTGAAAGCGCCAAGATTTAAATATGCACGGCCCGGAACGCTGAGCGAGGCGTTCGGGCTATTATCGGATTTCGGTGAGGAAGCACGCATTCTCGCGGGCGGGCAAAGCCTGATGCCGACCCTCAATATGCGCTTGTCGCAGCCCGAGATCGTGATCGATATCAACAGACTGGACGAGCTGAAAGGCATTTCCGATGAGGGTGATCATATCCGTATCGGGGCGCTGACCCGCCATGTGGAGGTGCTGGAATCGTCCATCGTCACCGACAAGCTGCCGCTGATCGCCGAGGCCATTCCCCATGTCGCTCACGTCGCGGTGCGCAATCGGGGGACTTTCGGCGGTTCGGTAGCGCTGGCCGATCCGGCGGCGGAAATGCCGGCCTGCGCGCTGGCATTGCAAGGCACGTTTGTTGTCGAGGGGCCGAACGGAAGGCGCGAAATAGCAGCCGATGATTTCTTTCACAGCCTGTATGAAACCGCGCGCGCGCCTGATGAGATCCTCGTTGAGGCCAGACTGCCCGTCGCGCAGCCCGGGGAAGTGTTCGCCTTTATGGAGCTTGCCCGGCGCAAGGGCGATTTCGCCCAGGCCGGTGTTGCCTGCAAGGCGGTGATCTCCGGCGATGTGATCGAAAGCGGAAGGCTGGTTTATTTCGGCAGCGAATTGAAACCCACTTTGGGTGCCGGCGCGATGGCGGCGCTTGAGGGCAAAAGCTGGTCCGATGATTTGGCGGAGACCGTGGCGGCCGCTTTGGATGACGATCTCGATCCGATGGAAAATCTGCATGGCAGCGCGGCGATGAAGCTGCATCTGCAAAAAGTACTGACAAAACGGACGTTGTCCGCGGCGGTAGAAAAGGCGAGGGCGGTGTAATGGCTGACGAAAAAATTGATATTGCCCTCACGGTGAACGGTGAAAACGTGACCGCGACCGTTCCGGCGCGCATGCATCTGGTGGATTTTCTGAGGACAGAGCTGGAGCTGACCGGGTCGCATCTGGGGTGCGAGCATGGCATTTGCGGCGCCTGTTCGGTCCGTGTCGATGGCGTTGTGGTGCGCGGCTGCTTGATGCTGGCGGCGCAATGCGACGGGTCGAACGTGGTGACCATCGAGGGGTTAAGCGACAGCGAAGAGGTCGCCGACCTGCAGGACCGCTTTGTTGAACGCAACGCCATGCAGTGCGGGTTTTGCACGCCCGGCATGCTGATGACGGCGGCGGAATTGCTGGCGAAGAATGACGAATTGCCGCGCGAGCAGATACGCGAATTCATGTCGGGTAATTTTTGCCGCTGCACCGGCTATCACGCGATTATCGATGCGATCGAGACCACCATGAAAGACCGCAAGGCGGGAGGCGCCCGATGAATACCAAGGGCGAGATGACGCAGCTGGACAGGCAGCATTCCTATGTCGGGCGCAACCTGTCGCGTGACAAGGCGAAACGGGCCGTTCATGGACGGGGGCGCTATACAGACGACATCACCCTGCCACGCACGGTTCACGCCGCCTTTGTCCGCAGCCCCTATGCGCACGCCAATATCACCACCATCGATGTGGAAGCGGCGAAGGCGCATCCGGGCGTTGTCCTTGTCATGACGGGGGCGGAGCTGAAGGAGATGTGTACCGGGCCTTGGCTGGGGACGTTATCCGTGTTCGAGACGATGAAGACCGCGCCGCAATATCCCATGGCGGTAGAGCGCGCCTGCTGGCAGGGTGAACCGGTCGTCATGGTGGTCGCCGAAAGCCGGGCGGTTGCCGAAGACGCGGCGGAGCTCGTCGAGATTTCCTATGAAGAACTGCCGGTCGTTGCGCATAAGGAAACCGCTTTGGAGCCGGGCGCCAATCTGGTGCATCCCGATCTGGGTGACAATCTGGCGTTTGAAAAGACCATCGATAACGGCGATGTCGAAACCGCCTTCGCCAACGCGGATCATGTGTTGGAGGCGACATTCGATTTCGGCCGTCACACGGCGGTCAGTCTGGAGCCGCGCGCGCTTCTGGCATCCTATGAAAAGGATACCGAGCAGCTCACCATCTATACCAGCAGCCAGACCCCGCACATGATCCAGGCGATCATCGCCAAGACGCTGGGCTTGCCGGAACATAAATGCCGGGTTGTCGCGCCCTTTGTCGGCGGCTCGTTCGGGCTGAAAATCCATTCCTTCGGGGATGAGTTTGCGGCGACTGCGGCCTCGATGAAGCTGGGACGTCCGGTGAAATTCATTGCCGACCGTCTGGAATCCTTCCTGACCGATATTCACGCGCGGGAAAACCGGGTGAACGGCAAGCTCGCGGTATCGAAAGACGGTGATATCCAGGCGCTGGAAATCGACATCCTGTCGGGTGTCGGCGCCTATTCGCAATATCCCCGCACATCGGTGTTTGAGGCCAACCAGATTCTCAACATCACTGGCGGGCCCTATAAGCACGCCCATTACAAGGCGCGTATGCGGGTCGCCTATATGAACAAGGTGCCGACCAGCCAGTACCGCGCGGTCGGTCATCCCATCGGCAATTCGGTGGGTGAGGCGCTGGTCGATATGGCGGCGGAAAAGATCGGCATGGACCCGATGGAGCTGCGCCGGCGTAACATCATGGAGGACGATTCCTATCCCCGCATGACCGCGTCGGGAATTGAGGTCGCGGACATGTCGCACCAGGCCTGTCTCGAGACGCTGGTCGAACGGATGAAATATGACGATCTCTGCGCCGAGCGGGACAGCTTGCGCCAGAAAGGCGTTTATCGCGGCGTCGGTATTGCGGCCTTTATCAAGGGCACCGCGCCGGGCCCCGCCGGTTATTACGGGGCGGGCGGCGCGCCGATCGCCTCGCAGGACGCGGCAACGGTAAAGATTGAACCGTCCGGCAATATCATCTGCGCGGTCGGCGTCACCGATCAGGGGCAGGGTGTCGATACCGTCATGCAGCAGATCACCGCGGGCGCGCTGGGCGTGCCGCCGGAGATGGTCCGGGTGATAGAGGGCGACACCGATGCGACGCCTTATGGCGGCGGCACCTATGCCTCGCGCGCGACGGCCATCGGTGGTGAGGCCACCTATCAGGCGGCCCTGGCGCTTCGGGCGGAATTGCTGGTGCTTGCCGGGGCCTTGTTACAGGCCGAACCGGACTCGCTCGATATCGTCAATGGAGATGTCGTCGATTCGGGAACCGAAAATGCCCGTATTCCGTTGTCGGAACTCGGCCGGATCGGTCATTTCCAGGTCGCGCAGCTGCCCAACGATATCGAGCCGCAGCTCTCGCACACCAAACGCTTCCGCCTGAAGGACGCGCTTTATATCTTCACCAACGGCATTCACGGCGCCTATGTCGAGGTCGATCCCGACACCGGTTTTATCACCCTGCTGGATCACTGGGTGGTGGAGGATTGCGGCCGCGTCATCAATCCGTTGCTGGCGGATGAGCAGGTGCGCGGCGGTTGCGTGCAGGGGATCGGCGGCGCGCTTTACGAACATTGCGTCTATGACGATCAGGCGCAGCTGCTGAATGGCAGTCTGGTGGATTACATCGTGCCGATGGCATCCGAGATGCCGAATATCGATGTCGCCCATGTGCAGACCCATACCGGCGTTTCCGAACTGGGATCGAAAGGCGTCGGTGAAAGCGGCACCGGCGCCGCCGCCGGCCGTGTGATGAACGCGGTCAATGACGCGATCAGCCCTTTCGGGGGCAAGGTCTTCGAACAGCCGATGACGCCGGAGGTGTTGCTGAAGGCACTCGGCAAAATCTGATACCGCGTAATTCCCACCCCCACCCTGACCCTCCCCCTCCCCCTGATAGGGGGAGGGGAATAATGCGTTCGATCATCGCGTCAGAAATCCCCCTCCCTTCCGGGCAGGGGATAGGGGAGGGGAATAATCCCCTTCTCCCTGTCAGGGAGAAGGGCGGCATTTCTGCCGAGAAGGCCGGTTAACAACATTTGTCAGCCCGGACTTGATCCGGCGTCCAGAGACGGAAAGTATAAAGGGCTGAATTCCGGATCGCGCTGACGCTTGTCCGGGATGACAAGAGGGAGGCGGTGAGAGCCCGCCTCTATGGCGAAATCCAGGAGGACCAGACCATGGCCAAGGCAAAAATGCGTCACATCGCGTTGTCGGTGAAAGACCCGCGCGAAGCGGCCGATTTCTTCATCAATGCCTTCGGGATGGAGGAGGTCGGCGCATCCGGCACCGGCACGATCTATCTCTCCGACGGCACCATCAACGTCGCCATGCTGGCGCGCGACGGCAAGCCGCTCGGCTATGAAGGGGACGAGCCGTTCTACGGCATCGATCATTTCGGCTTCTGGTTTGACGATGTCGACGAAGCCTGCGAACAGGTCGAGACCGCGGGCGCGACCCATATGATGGGCAACAAGAGCGGCGATCCCAACAGCTTTTTCGAGATCAAGTACCGTACCCCGATGGGCGAGGTGTTCGACGTGACCACCAGCGGCTGGCGCGGCGCGGTCAAGGAAGTCGAGCCGAAGGAATAGGCGTCATGCCTGTGATCAGGGGTCTCCTGCCGCTCGCGGTCTTTCTGGCGGTGATGCTGTCCGGGCCGGGCGGGTCCGCCGGGCCGCTCGGGATTTTCCAGTGGGAAAAGCGTGTCCTGTTGGTATTCGCCCCGAAATTCGACGATGGTCGGTATCGCGGACAGGTGGCGCTGATCGAACGCAACCGTGACGGCATTCTCGATCGCGACATGCAGGTCCTGGAGATCATCGGCACGGAAAATGTCATGGGGTTTCCGACCCCGGCGGCAAAGGTCGATGCCAGGGCTCTGCGGAAACAATATGATATCGGGCGGGATGAATTCGCCGCCCTGCTGATCGGCAAGGATGGCGGGGTGAAATCGCGTACCGCCGCGCCCGCCGATATGTGCGATCTGTTTGATCTGATCGATGGCATGGCGATGCGGCGGGATGAAATGAAGGAACGCGGCAAGAGCATCGCCTGTATCGGGCACTGAATTTTTGGGAGACGAATATGGATTTGAGTCTGAACGGTAAACGTGCGCTGGTCATGGGATCGACCGGCGGGATGGGCGAGGGGATCGCCCGCCGCCTCGCCGCGGAAGGCGCGCGGGTCGCCGTCACCGGGCGTTCGACGGACAAGGCCGAGGCCATTGCGGATGAACTCGACGGCGCGGTGGCCTATACGCTCGATCTTTCCGATGTGGCAAGCGTTGAGAGCGTGATCAAAGCGGCGCAATCCGATTTCGGCGGGCTCGATATCGTGGTCTGTAATGGCGGCGGTCCGCCGCCGGGCCCCATCGCGGCGGTGGAGCCGGATGTGTGGAACGCGCAGTTCCAGATCATGTTCACCAACCAGCTGCGCATCGTGAATGCCTTCCTGCCCGCCATGCGGAAGCAAGGCTGGGGCCGTATTCTCGCGGTTTCCTCATCCGGGATTCAGCAGCCGATCCCCAATCTCGGCATCTCCAACTCCATCCGTGCCGCCCAGGTTGGCTGGGCCAAGACGCTGGCGAGTGAGGTCGCGCCGGATGGGGTGACGGTCAATATCTGTGCGCCGGGGCGCATCCATACCGCGCGGGTCGATCAGATCGACCAGGCCGCGTCCGAAAAACAGGACAAGGATATCGAGGCTATCCGCGCCGCCAGCCGCGCGACCATCCCGATGGGGCGTTATGGCGAGGTGGCGGAGTTTGCCGATACGGCGGTCTATCTGCTGTCCGCCAATGCAAGCTATATCACCGGTTCGGTCATCCGCGTCGATGGCGGGATGATAAGAGGGGTTTAGCTCTCAAAGAGATTTGTCATCCCGGACAAGCGTCAGCGTGATCCGGGAACCAGATATTTTTCGTTTTTTCGATTACTGGACCCCGGCTCGGAGGCCGGGGTGACAAGAGGTGCTGTCGAAATTATCCGGTCTCTTCCCCCGCTACCGGATCGAAGCCGGTCGGCAAATTGGCGGGCAAATCGAGCGCCGGGGGGCAGTCGCATTCGTGGAACTTGCCCGCGCCCGCTTCGCCCAGGAAATCGCCCTCTTCAAAGACCTTGCGGCCGCGCAGATATGTCGTGACCGGCCAGCCGGTGACCTCAAACCCCTCATAGGGCGTGTAATCCATCGCGTCATGCATCAGGCTCTGGCTGATCGTGACCCGGCGATCCCTGTCCCAGATTGTCAGATCGGCATCCGCGCCGACCGTGATATCGCCCTTGCGCGGGTGCAGCCCGTATAGCTTCGCCGCGTTGGTCGCAGTGATGGCGACAAATTCCTGCAAGGATATCCGGCCCTTGTTCACCCCTTCCGACATCAGCAGCGGCAATCGCACCTCCAGCCCCGGCACCCCGTTGGCGATCTGTTTGAAATGCGGGTTCGGCCCGGCGGCGAGCTTGCCTTGCGGATCGTCAAATCGATAGGGCGCGTGATCCGATGAAAACACCTCGAACACCCCGTCGATCAATGCTTGCCAGACAATTTCCTGATTAGCCTTGTCGCGTGGCGGCGGGCTGCACATATGTTTCGCGCCCTCCAGCCCCGGCCTGTCGAGATCATCCTCGGTCAGGAACAGATATTGCGGGCAGGTCTCGGCATAAACCTTGAGCCCCTTGTTTTGCGCCCATTTGATCTGCTCGATCGCTTCCGCGCCGGAAACATGGACGATCAGCACCGGCACATCGACCAGCTCCGCCAGTGCGATGGTGCGATGCGTCGCCTCGCGCTCCACCAGCATGGGCCGCGCGGTCGCGTGATATTTCGGCGCGGTCAGACCGGCGGCGAGCAGCCGTTCGGCCATCCACATGATCATGTCGTTATTTTCCGCATGGACCATCACCATCGCACCGTCGCGGCGGGCGACGGCGAGGACGTCGAGGAATTGGCGGTCCGACAGTTTCAGCGCGTCATAGGTCAGGTAAATCTTGAAGCTGGTATAGCCGTCCCTGATCAGCGCGGGCAGTTCCTGCCCCAGAACCTGTTCGGTCGGGTCCGATACAATCAGGTGGAAGGCATAGTCGCAGGCGGATTTCGGCCCGGCGCGGTCGTGATAATCATTCACCACATCGCGCAGACTTTGGCCGCGATGCTGACAGGCAAAGGGGATGATGGTCGTGGTGCCGCCGCAGACGGCGGAGCGCGAGGCGGTAAACCAGTCATCGGCGGTCCAGATACCGGTGGAGCTGATCTGTTCGACATGGCAGTGGCTGTCGATTCCGCCCGGCGTGATCAGCGCGCCACCCGCATCGATTTCCTCCGCCGCCGCGCCGTCGATAGTGCCGAGTGCGTCGATAACGCCGTCCTTCACGGCGATGGCGCCGGTAAAGCGGTCTTCGGATGTCGCGATGTCGGCGTTGCGGATGATCAGATCGAACTCGGCCAAAATGTCTCTCCCGGTTGGTCCGGGCAGCATAGGCAGTGTAGGGTTTCCTGACCAGAATTCAGATTTGCGGAACCGCCATGCCCCTGATCGATGAAACCGCCAAAGGCGTCTATGCCATATCGGCGACGCCCTTCGCCGAGGACGGATCGCTCGACCTCGACAGCACAGACTCGCTGGTCGATTTCTATCTGGAATCAGGCTGCAGCGGGCTGACCATCCTCGGCGTGATGGGAGAAGCCCCCAAGATGGCGCCGGAGGAATCAGTCGCCTTCACCAAACGCGTGCTGGCGCGCGCGCGCGATATCCCGGTCGTGATCGGCGTGTCCGGCCCGGCCTTCAACCCCATGAAAGCCCTGACCGATCAGGTCATGGATTTGGGCGCGGCGGGGGTGATGGTCGCGCCGATGGGCGGGCTCAACACCGATGAGAAGATCGAGAATTACTTTCACGCCGTCTGCGATCTCCTGGGCGATACGCCCATCGTGCTGCAGGATTACCCGCCCAGCACCGGGGTGCATTTTTCCAACGCGTTGCTGACCCGGCTGTTCACCGATCTGCCGAGCCTGAAGATTTTGAAACATGAGGACTGGCCGGGCCTGCGCAAGGTGACAAAGTTCCGTGAGGCCGAAGCGGCGGGCGCGCATCGCCGGATATCGATCCTGGTCGGCAATGGCGGGCTTTTCCTGCCGCAGGAACTGCAACGCGGTGTCGATGGCGCGATGACCGGTTTCGCCTTTCCCGACATGCTGGTGCGGGTGGTCGATCTGCATGCGGCGGGCAAGGAGGCGGAGGCCGAGGATCTGTTCGACGCCTATCTGCCGCTCTGCAAACATGAACAGCAGATCGGTATCGGGCTGGCACTCAGAAAGGAAACGCTGCGCCGCCGGGGCGCGATCAAATCCGCCGCTACCCGCGCGCCGGGCCCGGCGCTCGACGACACGGACCGGGCGGAACTCTCCCATCTGATCGCGCGCCTCTATCGCCGCCTGGAGGAGATGGGCGAGGCAACGGATTTTTGGAGCGTCAAAGCATGACACTTTTCATAGACAACCCTACGGTCGAACAAATTCTCGATGTCGTTGACATCATGGAGGCATTGGAAGAAGGGCATGCGGAACTCGGCCATGGGCGCGCCATAAACGGGCCGAAATTCCGGATCATGACGCCGGTCGATCCCTCCCATATACCCGGCGGTACATATCCCACCCACCATTCCTATACTTCGCTTAATGGCGCGATCGAAAAATGGCGCATTACCGTTAACCGGGTCGACTCCGATTTTATCCATTATCCCGAAGTTAACGGGCTGAAGCGCGAGGTGCGCGTACCCGGCTCCCCGCGCGGCATGTTTTGCGGCTTCGTTCAACTTTATGACTCCAGGTCGGGCGAGCCACTGGCCATCGTCCATGACGGCTATATGCAAAAATACCGGGTCGCCGGCACAGCCGCGCTTGGCACCAAATATCTCGCGAAGAAAAACCCGAAGGTGCTGGGGTTGATCGGGTCGGGCTGGCAACAGACATCGGGTGTCGAGGCGCATTGCGCGGCAGCGGATTTCGAACTGGTGAAAGTTTTCAGTCCCACACGGGAAAATCGGGAGAGCTTTGCGTCTGAATATAGCCAGAAGCTCGGGATAGAGGTCCGGGCCGTCGATACGGCGGAAGAGGCCGTACGCGGGTCGGATGTGGTGAATACCGCGACCAACGCAGTCGACCCGGTGCTGAAGACCGAGTGGATCGAGCCCGGTATGCTGATCACCGCGATCAAGGATCCGACCGAGATCGAGCTCGAGACTTTTGAGCGCGCTGATTACATCGTCAGCAACCGTAACGGCCCGAACTGGAACCGTTTCGCCATCGGCGGCACCAACGACATTCCGGAAGGCCGGACAGACAAGTGGGGCAAATCCGATAAGGTGGATTGGGAGGCTATCCCGATGTTCGGCGAAGTGGTCGCCGGCGTCGCGCCGGCGCGCACCAGCGAGGATCAGGTGATCCTGTTTCCGGTGACGGGCGAGGGGGTGCAGTTCGGTTCGGTGGCCTACCGTCTTTATCAGCGGGCGCTGGAACGGGGCCTGGGAACAGAAGTCGATACCACCCTCTGGCTGCAGGACGCCAAATACATTCCTTGAAAGGACAGGAGTAACTCATGCGCATCGCTTCCGTCGATCTTGTCAGTAATACCTGTTTCCCGGCCCTTGCCGCGGATGAGCTTGGCTTTTTCCGGGAAGAAGGCGCGGATGTCGAGATTACGCTTGTGCCCGCCATGGGCTCGACAGCGGCGCTGAAACAGAACGCGGCGGATGCGATGATCGCCGGGTCCGTCCATGACGTGCTGACCGAATTCGATCACTGGCGGGGGGCGAGCATTTGCGTGGCGCTGTCGCAAGGCACGCCCTGGCTGTTGACCATGCGCAAGGATTTCGAGGCCGAACGCGGCGATTTTTCGGCGCTCAAGGGCTGCACCCTGACCGCAGCGCCGGGGCCTGATCTGGCTTTCAAGCAGGTATTGCGGGCGGGCGGCATCGATCCCGACAAGGATGTGGAGATCATCGATCTGCCGGGCGCGCATGGCGGCAATGTCTCGTTCGGTGTGTTCGCGGCGGAAGGGTTGCTAAGCGGCCTGATCGACGGGTTCTGGGCCAATGCGATGGGGGCGGAAAAGGCCTCTGATGCCGGGATCGGCAAGGTGCATGTCGATGTCAGGCGCGGTGATGATCCGGGTGAGACGCGTTTTTTCACCTTCGCCGGGCTGGTCGCGCGGGACGATTTTATTGAACGCGAGGGCGAGCAGGTCGATGCCGCCATCCGCGCCATTGTACGCGCGCAGGCCGCGCTGCGTGAGGACCCTTCCCTGGCCCGTAAGGTGGGCGAGGGCAAGTTCCCGCCGGATTCAGCGGCGCTGATCGCCAATGTGATCGAACGCGACGCCGAATTCTACGATCCGGTGATAACGGAAGAACGCGTTGAAAAGCTCAACGCCTTCGCGCAATCGATCGGCCATATCGGGCGTCCCGTGCCCTATGAACAGGTCGTCGCGATGCGGTGCCGGGAGTTGTGGGACCGCTGATCGTTGCTCGTAAAAATTAAATAAGTCGTTGTTTTATCAGCGCTATTCACCTTTTCAGGAGTGTTGAGACGATGTAGGGACGCCCCTGTGGTTGGCATCACGCGGTGACTGTCCAAGGGTATAGCACCGCCATCTGGGGGATTTCATGTTCAAGTCTGTCTCGCGTGCTTGCGCGGCGCTTCTTTTCTTTTTTCTGGTCACACCGGTCAGCGCGGCGCTTGTCGTCGATCAGGATCACATGCTGTATAACAGCGAAATCAACCGGCTTCAGAGCACCCAGGTTATCCAGTCCTTCCGGCAAGCCGCCGATAATATAGCCGGGATCAGGGCACGCTTTGGAAACAGTAGCGGAACGGCGATTACCACGGATGTGACGGTGACATTGTTCGACGGACTGCCGGCCAGCACCCCGGCGGCGCTTGCCTCCGCGACCGTGACGGGTGTCTCCTTGGGTTTCGGCGGAGAGATCGAGCTTGATTTTCTTTGGGCCGTGATCGGCATTACCCCGGAAACGGAATATTTTCTTGAGTTCACCGGCACGGACCCCGATATCTCGATCATGGGAATCAATGCGGGCAATTCGTACTCCCGCGGCGATTATTATCATGGCGACACCTTGCTGGGGAAATTACCCGATGCCGCGTTTCAGACCTATGCGGATGATACGTTCGGCGCGGCCGAAGTCCCGGAACCGGGCGCGCTCGGGATCGCCGGGATCGGGTTGGCCGGAATAGTCCTGATGCGGCGCCGCAAGCGCGGTTGAGGGGTCAGGGCTGGGGCTTCGGCGATTGCTGAAGCTCCAGTACGATACCGTCGAGATTGCGGGTATAGACTACCTTGCCCCCTTTGCGTGGGCCGGCGGATGGGCTGGCCGGTGGATTAAGCGCTTCAAATCCGCCCGCCCGGATGGTCTCAAGGCAGGCATCGACATCATCAACCTCGAGCGCAAGATGCATAAAGCCGGTATCGCAGGCGCGCAGGTCGGATGTCTTGCGATCCTCCGGGCTGTGATATTGCAGCAATTCAATCCTGTGGCCCGGTAAGTCTACAAAGGCGATTTCCATCGCCGCGCCCGGCACGCCGGTGATCTGTTCGGTCAAGGTGCCGGAATGTCGGGTTTTAGCAGTTACCGGAAAGCCCAGCACATCGCGAAAGAACGCAATCGTCCGGTCGATATCCGATACCGTCGTTGGTGTTGAGGATTTTGAAGTCGGGCATGGCGGGCGACGGACCGCTTCCTAACTCGCCATGCGCTGCGGGGTCATCCCCTCCAGATGGGCAATCACGTCCTTGAGCTTCATCACATCGGCATATTTATGATGCATATCGAACAGATTGACCTTGTGATTGATGGCGGTGCGGTCATAGCAGCACTCCTCCACCAGCGTCACATGAAACCCGTTGGCCTTGGCATCCTGAACGCCGGCGCGCAGACAGCCGGATGTCGTCCCGCCACCGACAATCAGGCTTTGAATGCCGAGATTGACCATGTGCGACATCAGCGGTGTGCCGTAAAAACAACTCGCCCGCTGTTTATAGACGACCAGATCGTCTTCTTCCGGGGCCAGCTCCGGCAGAATGTCATAGGCGTTGTCGGTTTCGGTCATGGTCACCCGGTTGGTCGGGCGCCCTTTTTCCGCGTGGCTTCGCACATCGCCGGTCGAGTACATCACCGGCAGCCCGGCAGCGCGCGCTGCTTTCAGGAGTTGCTTGCCGGGTTCAACCATGGCCCAGGCGCGTTCTCCGCAGGAACTCGGATGACCCTTGATGACATCAACGACCTTTTGCTGCCCGCCGTCATAGCTCGCCTGATAGACATCAATCATCAATACGGCTGCATTGGGGCCGACTTTCAATGGGCGTTCATAGGCGCTGTAAATCTCCAGCGTCTCCTCATCCATGATGTCGGCCCAGCAATAATCCTCAAATTTTCTTACCATTACCTTCTGCCTTCCCGTCAGCTTTTCACTCAGGAAAGGGTCTGACAGACAAGCGCAAATTTCAAGGGGTTTGGTGGGGCTAACAGGCAATGAGGCGGCGGCCCGTGGTCAACGCATCAACGCGGGCGACAATCGATTCCGCATCAATTCCGAAATGTCGATAGAGATCATCAATCGTCCCGGTCTGACCGAAGCGGTCGACGCCGAGCGCGATGGTCTGGTGGCCATAAACCGATCCCAGCCAGGAAAGCGTTGCCGGATGGCCGTCAATCACCGTGACGAGCCCGCAATGGGCGGGCAATCCGGCCAACAAACTTTCTGCATGGGAATGAATATCGGTTTGTCCTGCCGCGCGGGCGTCCTGCGCCTTGCGCCAGCCGTCATTCAACCGGTCGGCGGAGGTAATTGCCAGCACGCCGACATCGCGCCGGTCATTGCCGATCATGCCTGCGGCGGTGATGGCTTCTGTGGCAACGGCCCCCTGATAGGCAATAACCAGATCGCAGTTGGGACCGGGTTTGCGCCACCAGTAACCACCATCAATCACACCCTGACGAAAGGTATCATCACGGCGGATGGCGGGTTGTTCCTCGGAGCGGGTCGAGAGGCGCAGATAGACCGACCCGCCGTCATCTTCCTGCATGTGGTTGAATCCCCAGCCCATGATTGCGGCCAGCTCGTCAGCGAATGCGGGCTCAAAACTTGTCAGCCCGTCCTGACTCATCCCGATCAACGGCGTGCCGATCGATTGATGCGCGCCGCCTTCCGGGGCCAGCGAAACGCCCGATGGTGTGCCGGCAATCATGAAGCGGGCATCCTGATAGCAGGCATAGTTGAGCGCATCGAGCCCGCGCGCGATGAAGGGGTCATAGACAGCACCGACCGGCAGCAGCCGCTTACCGAACAGCGAATGGGACAGCCCCGCTGCGCCCAGCAACAGGAACAGATTCATCTCGGCAATGCCCAGCTCGATATGCTGTCCGTCTGGACCAAAGCGCCATTTCTGGGCGGAGGGGATACGTTCTGCCGCAAACAGGTCACTTTCGCCCTGCCGTGCAAACAGGCCTTTGCGGTTTACCCAGCCGCCGAGATTGGTCGAGACCGTCACATCGGGGGAGGTGGTGACGATCCGGTCTCCGAACTCGCTTTCATCGCGGGACAGCGCGTGCAGGATCTTGCCAAAAGCGGCCTGGGTCGAGATTTCCTGCCCCTCCGGCACGGCAATCTCCGGCGTCTCTATCACCGGCGCGCTGTGCCGACGCGGACTGCCTGCAAAGAACGGCACCGTCTCGATAAATTTCCGCAAGGCTTCCGGGTCAGAAACGGTCGAGAATTTTTCCCATTCCTCACCCTCGGTGACACCCATCTGGTCCTGCCAGTCAGCCATTTGCTCAGGATTCATCAGCCCGGCATGATTATCCTTGTGACCGGCCAGCGGGGTTCCCCAACCCTTGACCGTATAGGCGAGAAAACAGGTCGGCTTGTCGCTGCTGTTGGCATCAGCAAACGCATCGCGCAAAGTCTCGACACAATGCCCGCCCAGATTCTCCATCAGGGCGGCGAGTTCCGCGTCATCGCGCTTTGCAATCAGGCTGGAAAATTCATTCTGGTCACCCAGATCATCCATCAGCCGCTCACGCCAGGCCGCACCACCCTGAAACGTCAGGGCGGAATAAAGCTGGTTCGGGCAGTTATCGATCCAGTCGCGCAGCCGATCACCGCCCGGCTCCTCAAAGGCCGCTTGCTGCGCCGCGCCATATTTCAGCCGCACAACATCCCAGCCGAACGCGCCGAAAATATCCTCGATCCGCTGCCACAAGCCTTCGCGCACGACGCCATCCAGTGACTGGCGGTTATAATCGATGATCCACCAGCAATTACGCAGATCGTGCTTCCACCCTTCCTGCAGGGCTTCATAGATGTTGCCTTCATCCAGCTCCGCATCGCCTGCGAGCGCGATCATGCGGCCGGTCCTCGCGTCTTCGCCCCATTTCTTGGCAGCGATAAAATCCTGCACGATGGAGGCAAAGGCAGTGATGGCGACACCAAGACCGACTGAACCGGTCGAAAAATCCACATCATCGGTGTCCTTGGTCCGGGACGGGTAGGATTGCGCGCCGCCCAACCCCCGGAAGTTCTGCAGTTTTTCCAGCGGCTGATTGCCCGCCAGATACTGCATGGCATGAAAAACCGGCGCGGCATGTGGTTTGACCGCGACCCGGTCTTCCGGCCGCAAGGCGGAAAAGTAAAGCGCCGTCATGATGGAGACCATTGAGGCAGAAGACGCCTGATGACCGCCGACCTTGATGCCGTCCACCGTATCCCGCAGATGATTGGCATTGTGGATTGTCCAGTGGGACAGCCACAAGAGCTGTTTTTCAATGGCTTTCAGATGCTTTGTGTCGGTCATGTCTCGCGCCCCGGAGTTTGATGTGTGAAGCAGCGTATTTTTATGACAGGGGGCGTTAGAGAGTCCTTGCTACTTTCGCGTTGTTTGGATTATTATTAGGGAATAAATATATTTTTATTATAAAATATAGGGAAAAACCCTAAAATGGATGATTTTGATCGCGCAATCCTTCGGGAGCTTCAACAGGATGGGCGCATGTCCGTTCAGGATTTGAGTGAAGCGGTGGGGTTAAGTCCGACGCCGGTTTCCCGGCGCATACGCCATCTTGAAGAAACAGGGGTGATCAGCGGCTATTGCGCGCTTGTTGACGAGGAGGCGCTTGGCTATGGCGTCACCGTGTTTGTTTCCGTTCGCCTGGATAAGCAGATTGATACCGCGCTCGAACAGTTTGAGAAAGCGATCGCGGAGTTACCTGAGGTCGTCGACTGCTGGCTGATGACCGGTAATCAGGATTACCTGCTGCGTGTCGTCATTGCCGGGCTTGGTGATTTCGAGAAGTTTCTGGTGGGCAGTCTGACAAAAGTGCCCGGCGTCGCCTCGATTGAATCGTCCTTCCCGCTGCGTCAGGTCAAGGCGGGCATTACCCGCTCGCCCTGACGCACATCGATTACCGATCCGGACGGTTTTCGCGGAATTTGCGGTCCATATGGCCGCGCCCTTCCTGATCGCCCTGATCAAAAATCCAGGTATAGCCGTTCGCCGGATTGCTGAGGATTTCCCAGCAATTATCGTCCAGATCCCAGAATTTGAAGCAGTAGGTGCCGTGGATCGGGGCAGGGCGGTTTACATCGTGAATGCCCCATTCTTCCTGCGCCGCCAGAACGGTTTGATAGGCCTCATCAACCTCTTCATCGGTCGTGACATCCAGCCCGTTATGGTAATGGCGCGGCATTTTATCCTTATCCTCACCCACCTGAACGACGGCGTAGATGTGATTGCCGCCCAACCGGACCATCATGGAACGCGGGCTGGTTTGCACGCATTCAAGACCCAGGAATTCCTCATAGAATTTCCGGGTTGCCTCCATGTTTTTGCAGCCCAGCGTGCCGTGCGAAATAAAACGCGGCTTTAATACCGACTCTTTCTGTCCACCCTGTCCGTCCATAGCGGCCTCCTGCTTCCAGCTTGGTTGTATCGGCGAGTATAGGCCGTGTATCGGCCCCATAACACCCCGAAGAGGTTTGACGCGGCGCGGCAACGGGGCCAATAGTGGCGCATACAACCAATCAAGTCCGCCGTGTCCAATATTCGATCCCCACAGCAACCCGCCGTCGCGCCCGTCGTCATCCTGATCGGCTCGATCGCCATGTTGTTTATTACCGCGGCCAGCCCGCATCTGGTGGCGGTTTCGCTGAAGGATATTACAGTCGATTTCGGCGGCGGGCGCACCATCCCGTCATCAGCCTTTGCGCTGACCTATATCGGCTCCGGCATTGGCGGCATTCTGATGGGGTGGGTGGTCGACCGTTACGGGTTCGCCATCCCCGCCTTTGTCGGGGCGATCATGGTCAGCCTTGGCGGGTTGCTGACTTCCATCGTCGATCAGTCCTGGCAGTTGCTGGCGATATATGCCGTCATGTTCGGGTTGTCGGGTCAGGGCGCATTGGCCGCGCCCGCGATGGCCAATATTTCCCGCTGGTATTACAAGAAGCGCGCGATGGCGGTCGGCATGGTCTCCAGCGGACAGGCGCTTGCCGGGATTGTCTGGCTGCCTGTCTTTGGCTGGGCGGTTGATCTGATTGGGTGGCGTGATCTGTATTACCTGTTCGGGGCGGTTGCGCTGATGGTGTTGATGCCGGTGGCATGGATGATCCGGCACCGCCCGCCCGCGCCGCCACCGCCGAAGCCCGCCGCGCCGCCGGAGCCGGGATCGGAACTGGATAAGGCGGCTTCGGAAATTCTGCCCAAGGGGCCGGCGCTTTCCATCGCGACCATTCAGGTTACCCTGACCATTGCAATTCTGGGCTGTTGTCTCGCCATGGCGATGCCGCTCGCCCATCTTGTCGCGCTGGTTACCGATGTCGGCTATTCCCGTATCGAAGGCGCGACGGTTCTTTCCGCCGTCTTGTTCTCCGCCTTTATCAGCCGGGCGGTTCTGCTGGGGCTGATTGCGGGGAAAATTGGTGGATTATGGTCGCTGCTGGTGTTTTCCGGCGTGCAGGGGGCGATGTTGGGGCTCTTTACCATTGTCGATCAGCTCTGGACGCTTTACGCCTGCGCCATCCTGTTCGGGCTCGGCTATGGCGGGATTTTCCCGATCTATGCGGTGGCGGTGCGCGATCATCTGCCGCATCACCAGACCGGCTGGCGTACCGGGGTAATCTTTTCCTCGGGCGCGGTGGCGATGGGAGCGGGCGGTTGGCTCGGCGGTTATATGTTTGACGCCACCGGGTCTTATGACGCCCCCTTTCTGATAGGAGTCGCTGCGAACGCCTTTAACGTGGTGCTGGTGATCTGGTTAATCGCGATGTTGAAACCATTGACGCAAAGAAAGATTTCTCTATCCGCGGCGGCGGGGTAGCATGATTTCCATACCC
>Ga0181594_10001950_pt1 | contig 19147 bp, 16 predicted proteins | sample 071ome_18_FD_145603 | JGI IMG/M metagenome (GOLD analysis project Ga0181594, IMG submission 145603) | Coastal salt marsh microbial communities from the Groves Creek Marsh, Skidaway Island, Georgia - 071413BT metaG (spades assembly) | ecosystem: Environmental > Aquatic > Marine > Intertidal zone... | reverse complement strand
CAAACGTGTCCATGGATTACTCCCCGAACTTGAGAAACAATTTCCTGAAGGGCTATCCGTTGCACTTCCTTATGATGCGAGCGTCTTTATCCAAGATTCAATTGATGAGGTCTTCGGCACCATTGGCGAAGCGGTCATCATCGTTCTGATTGTTATCTTCTTAACCCTAGGTACTTTCAGAGCAGCATTAATCCCTGCACTCGCTGTACCTCTATCACTTATCGGTGGCGCTTTCTTAATGCTCTCGATGGGCTTCTCGATCAACCTACTCACCTTGCTCGCGATGGTGCTGGCGATTGGTTTGGTAGTTGATGATGCGATTGTGGTTGTAGAAAACGTACATCGTCATATTGAAGAAGGGAAATCGAAACTGGATGCAGCCATCCTTGGCGCTCGCGAGTTGGGACTCCCCATTATCGCGATGACAACCACACTGGTTGCAGTTTATGCGCCGATTGGATTTATGGGCGGCTTAGTCGGCACCCTCTTTACCGAATTCGCCTTCTCGCTTGCGGGCGCCGTTCTTATCTCGGGCGTAGTTGCATTAACGCTCTCACCCATGGTCAGCGCCTATGTGCTTAAACCAAGTGGCAATAAAGGTCGATTTGAAACTGCCGTTGAGCATTTCTTTGATCGACTTTCTGATAGCTACCAACGCTTATTACATAGCCTTCTCGATACCCCTGCAGTCATTTTGACCTTTGGCTTAGTCATCCTGCTCAGCATCTATGCGATGTTCATCACCAGTAAGCAGGAACTTGCACCGACTGAAGACCAAAGTATTTTGTTTTTCCAAGCGAAAGCGCCACAAACTGCTACGCGTGAATATAACGAGCTATACGTAAAAGATATTCTGGCTAAATTTGAATCGGTACCTGAGTACGATAAAAGCTTTATCTTGATTGGCTTCCGTGGTGATCCTAGCGTGACCTTTGGTGGCTTTAAGATGGGTAAGCCGAATGAACGAAAGCGCAGTCAATCCGAAGTTCAACCAGAGATCCAGGGAAAGCTTGCCAAAATAGCCGGTTTCCAAACTGCCGTGTTCCCTCGCCCCACATTACCGGGTAGCGCACGCGGACTGCCGATTCAGTTCGTCTTAACCTCGGATGCCGACCTCAAGACACTCGACTCACTTGCCGGACAGATGATTGGTAAAGCCATGAAAAGTGGCAATTTCATCTTCTTACGTAAAAGCCTCGATTTCACTCGCCCCAACACGAATATTGAGATCAATCGTGATCTGGCGGCCACCATGGGCGTTTCGATGAAAGACATTGGTGATGCACTTTCAGGTCTGATGGGTGAAAACTATGCCAATCGCTTTACGATTGATGGACGCAGCTACAAAGTTATTCCACAAGCCGATCGCGAATTCCTTAACGATCCTGAATCAATTGGTCGCTACACCGTTCGATCGAGCAGTGGTCAGCTTGTTCCACTGTCTACGTTGATTAGCTTTAAACAGACCATCAACCCAAGTAAGCGCACCCAGTTCAATCAAATGAACAGTCTGACGCTTGAGGGCATTATGTTCCCAACACTCAGCATGGGTGATGCCTTAGCTTATCTAGAACAACTTGGCAGCGAAGTACTCCCTGATAACGTACGCTGGGACTTTGATGGCCAATCTCGCCAATTCATGCAGCAAGGTAGCGCACTGGTGACCACCTTTTTCTTATCTTTGGTCATCATCTATTTAGTCTTGGCTGCGCAATTTGAGAGCTGGCGTGACCCCTTGATCATTCTTGTATCAGTACCCATGTCGATTGCAGGTGCGATGATATTTATCACCACCGGTTTTGCCAGCATCAACATCTTCACCCAAGTGGGCTTGATCACACTGATTGGCCTTATCGCTAAGAATGGCATCTTAGTTGTGGAGTTTGCTAACCAACTGATCGCAACAAAAGGCATGCACAAACGAGAGGCGATTGAAGAAGCAGCGAAGGTACGTCTGCGCCCCATCCTAATGACCACCGTTTCAATGCTCGTTGCAATGGTGCCGCTGCTATGGGCAACTGGGCCCTTCTCAGAAAGTCGTTATGGCATTGGCTTAGTGATCATCACCGGCTTAGGTATTGGCACTCTATTCACGCTGTTTGTAGTGCCTGCGGTCTATCTCAAAATATCAAATCACAAGGCGTAATTACTCTTTGACAGAGCCAACCTTTTTAAGCGTTTTACCCGTTTGGAAACGTTTGGCTTTTTTATTGCGCTCGGTATAGCGATCTATCATGCGCTGATGACAGCCAATCTCTTCGTCTTTGTTTCTAGGTTGACGTTGCACATAGGTACCATCCACGCGCATATCCCACGCTTGGCGATAATCGTTTAACTGTGTGTCAAGAATAAAGCGTAGCTCCTCACGTAGCTTTGGCGCTTTAACCGGCGCAACCACCTCAACACGGCTTTCAAGATTACGCTGCATCGCATCGGCAGACCCGATGAGGTATTCCTCATCACCGTTATTCTTAAAGTAATAGATACGCGCATGCTCAAGGAAGCGACCGACAATACTAATCACTGTGGCGTTTTCAGAAACACCCGGAATACCCGGCAAGAAACGACAGCTATCTCGCACAATCAAATTGACTTGCACGCCCACCTGACAAGCTCGATAAAGCGCTTTTGTGATGTCGGCATCTTCAAGCGCATTCACTTTAAACTGAATCAAACCTGGCGATTCTGTTGTGTGATGCTTTATCTCTCGCTCGATACGTGCCAGCAAGGCAGACTTTAGCACCTTAGGCGCCGGTAATAACTCGCGATAGAAACGATCTGGCGTAAAGCCGGTTGTTAGGTAATTGAACAACTCTGTGGCATCAATGCCCATTTGTTTGTCATTGGTCAGAATACCCAAGTCGGTATACAAACGCGCCGTACCCGCATGGTAGTTACCGGTTCCAATGTGTAGATAGCGCTGCAGGCCGTTGTAATCTTTTCGAACCACCAAAGTGATCTTAGAGTGCGTTTTAAGACCAATAACACCGTATGTAACGTGCACGCCTGCTTCTTCTAAGCGCGTTGCCCAACGAATATTGGCCGCTTCATCAAAACTTGCCTTTAACTCCACTACCACAGCAACCTGTTTACGGTTTTGTGCCGCTTGAATCAGGTAATCAACGACCTTGGTGTCACTTGAGGTGCGATACAAGGTCATCTTGATTGCTTTCACCTTCGGATCATGCGCTGCTTCTTTTAAGAAACGCTCAACCGAGGTTTTGAAGGAATCATAAGGATGATGAACCATGAAAGGACCATCATTACGGATCGCATGAAAGATATTCGTCGCTTGCGAAAACTGTGGTGGATCGAGTGGCTTGAATGGCTTCTCTTGCAGCTCAGGTCGATCTATACCGGCAATCTCAAAAAGATCGCGCAATGCCATCAAGCTCGAGCCCGTGCTAAACACATCAGATTGCTCATCTAGGCCAAGCTCAGCAGCCAACATGCCACGTGCTGTGCTATCAATTTCATCTTGAACCTGAACTCGCACGATCGACGCGAAATGACGATCTCGCAGCTCACTTTGAATCATTGCTAAGAAATCATCGGTTTCTTCAGAACCGCGACCCGCTTGAATATTACGAGTAACTCGAAATAAAGCAGCATGTTCAACATCTACTTGCGGCAACAACATATAAAGATGCTTTTTTACCAATTCTTCTAACGGTAGAAAATGGTAGGTATCAGGTATTTGAACAAAACGCGGCAAACCCTCACCTAGGGGCATCTTAATGCGTGTATAGGCAATCGAATCTCCAGCCGACTCACCCTGCTTCTTCACTTTAACCAGCAAATTAAGAGAGTAATTAGAAATAAAAGGGAACGGATGACTCGGATCAAATGACTGCGGTGTAATCAGCGGAAAAACTTCGCTGTAGAAATACTCACGCAACCAAATACCTTGATCTGTCGTAACATCGTCATACGAAACGATCTTAATATTGTGTATCGCCAACTGTTCACGCAGAACCTTTAATAGCTCACGTTGTCGCAACTCTTGTTCGCGAATAGCGTTATAACAAGCATCAATTTGTTGCTGCGCAGTTAAACCGTCCGCTGATTTATCTTGAATCCCAGCAGCCACCTTACGCTTAAGGCTACCGATGCGTTTCATGAAAAACTCATCGAGGTTTGAACTTACGATCGCCAAGAACTTTAAACGCTCTAAAAGCGGATTTCGCTCATCAGCAGCCTCATGGAGCACACGTGAGTTAAACGACAGCCAAGTCAGCTCTCGGTTCAAGAAAAATTCGTGCGAATCTAACTCAATGGGCATTTATAGGGCTCTGGAAAAGTTATTGGATAACAATGTGTTATTGACCATACTAGCATTATTTTATTAGCTTCAGTATCTCCCCACTACATTAATTACGATTGTGTAACTTTTTTGTCATTAATAGGTATACCCAACCAATTTTTGCGATTAGGATCACGCAAAATATTTTCAAAACCTTTTATGACTGATAACAACGCCCTGCTTGAAACGATTGAGGACTTAACGTTTGCCTCAATTGACCTTGGATCCAATAGTTTCCACATGATTATCGGTAGACAAGAGAATGGTCAGCTTGTTGTTGTTGATCGCATGCGAGAAGCTGTTCGCTTGAGCGAAGGCTTAGTCAAAAAAGATCTTTTGTCGCATGTACAAGATCGCGCGATTGAATGCTTAGCGCGTTTTGGTCAGCGCTTAGCTGGCATCCCCGCGCACCAGGTTCGTGTTGTCGGCACTAATACGCTCAGACAAATTCCTCCTGATCACAAATTTTTTACCCGTGCGACTGAAGCACTTGGCTACGAAATCGATGTGATTTCTGGCTCAGAAGAAGCGCGCTTAGTTTATCTCGGCGTTGCCCATGGTCTTGCTTCCGAAGAAAAACGACGTCTTGTCGTTGATATCGGTGGCGGTAGCACCGAAGTCATCTTGGGTAAAAATAAGACCGCCGGACAGCGTGACAGCCTCAACATGGGTTGCGTCACCATGACACAAACCTTCTTTGGCTCAGGTGAGATTACCGAGCAACGCATGAACTCAGCCATTTTGCGTGGCGCATTAGAGATACGTGCTGTGCGTGAAAGCTATCAGCCAGGTAACTGGGATATGGCGATTGGTAGCTCCGGCACCATCAAAGCGATCTTGAAAGTCATGAATGCCATGGGCTGCGAGGGAGAAGTCATAAGTGCTAGCTGCCTTAAAAAGCTTCGCAAGCGCATGATAAAAATCGGCAGTATTGATGCTCTCGACCTTGAAGGTCTATCAGATGAGCGTAGACCCGTGTTTGTTGGAGGTGTTGCTGTATTGAGTGCTGTATTTAATAGCTTGGGTATTGAAGAACTTCACGTCTCTAGCTTTGCCCTCCGCGAAGGTCTTTTATATGAGCTAATTGGTGAAATAAGCCGCACCGATGTTCGTGAAACCACGATTGAATCACTACAGCAACGTTTTGCAGTTGATGTTGCTCATGCAAAGCAAGTGACCAATTTGGCGATGCGTCTGTTCTCACAAATCGCCAGTGACTGGAAACTCGACGAGCGTCAAGATGCCAAGTTGTTGCGTTGGGCTGCTGCTACGCACGAAATTGGTTTGAGCCTTTCGCACAACAGCTTCCACAAACACAGTGCTTACATTCTGTCGAATGCGGATCTCACAGGCTTCACCAACCAACAGAAACAACAGCTTTCAACAATCGTTCGTTTTCAACGTCGCAAAATCAGCTCAACCGCGATCAAAGAACTGCCTAAATATCACCGCGACTCAACTAAGAAGCTGATCCTGCTACTGCGCTTAGCCATTATTCTTCATCGTAGTCGAACACCCGATACGAAAATCGAGGTTGATATCGCAAAAATCGATAAGGAAAATATCAGCCTGACGTTCCCTGAAAACTGGCTTAGCGAACATCCTCTTAATGAAGCGGAATTGAATTCAGAAATTTTGGCTTGGGAAAAGCTCAATTTTACCTTGTCTATCAGCTAATACTAAATACTAAGTATATGTTTTAAAGCGACTTTTTTAGCCTTCTAGGTACCTCTCCGTTTTGTATCTAATTGGTACTGAAATTCTTATTCAGACGTGTAGACTGCCAACAATATTTAGTAACTTAAGACCCCTTTAGACATGGATTTAAAGAACATCAATCAAATTGAAGATGCAGCACGCTTTAGCTCAAACGAAGTCGTTCGTCTCGGCATTGCGACACTTTTCATTGTGGCGATCATGCTGTTTGCCAGCATTACCCTAGACACCATTAACCAACATTACATGCTGGTTGCCGCCGCAATGATCGGTGGCTATATGGCAATGAACATTGGCGCTAATGATGTGGCCAATAACGTAGGCCCCGCGGTGGGCTCGCGCGCCATGACATTAACAACCGCCATTATCATTGCTGCCATCTTCGAAGCCTCTGGCGCGATCATTGCTGGTGGTGATGTGGTTAGCACCATTAAGAAAGGCATCATCGATCCATCCGTGATCGGCGACCCGAATGCCTTCATCTGGTTAATGATGGCCGCCCTTCTAGCCGGTGCGATTTGGCTAAACATTGCCACCGCGCTTGGCGCACCTGTTTCAACAACCCACTCTATTGTCGGTGGCGTTTTAGGTGCAGGTATTGCGGCTGGCGGTATGGGTATCGCTAACTGGGGCACCATGGGTGCTATCGCAGCGAGCTGGGTCATCTCACCTGTCTTAGGTGGCATTATTGCGGCAACCTTCTTGATCGTTATCAAACGCTCAATTACCTATAAAGACGATATGCGAGCCGCTGCGCTCAAAGTTGTGCCTGTTCTGCTCGCTTTGATGGCATGGGCGTTTTCTACATATTTGGCACTCAAGGGTGTGAAGAAGCTGATTAAGCTTGATTTCACCACAGCAGCGCTGATTGGTTTTGGTATTGCCGTACTTGTTTACTTCTTTACCCGCGTAAAGATTGCACAACAAGGCGAAGGACTTGAAAGTTCGAAAGCTGGCGTTAATGCATTGTTCACTGCGCCTCTGATCTTCGCAGCAGCGCTATTAAGCTTTGCTCACGGTGCAAACGATGTTGCCAATGCCGTTGGCCCACTCGCTGCGATCAATGATGCTTTGTTACATGGCGGCTACCACAGTAAAGCAGCCATCCCACTTTGGGTAATGCTGGTTGGCGCTGTTGGTATTGCGATCGGTCTTGCTTTATATGGTCCTAAACTGATCAAAACTGTTGGTAGTGAAATCACTGAACTGGATCAAATGCGGGCCTTCTCAATTGCGATGGCAGCGGCGATCACCGTGATTATTGCAAGCCAGCTTGGCCTACCCGTGTCATCAACTCACATTGCAGTTGGTGCTGTATTTGGCGTTGGCTTTCTGCGTGAATACCTCAAGCGTAGCTACCAGAAGATGCTGGATGAAATCCGTGAGCACCATCAAGGTGAAGATGAGGCTGAAGTCAATGCATTCCTAGAGCGCTTCACCAAAGCATCTGTCATTCAAAAAGGCATCATGCTGAAAGAGATGAAAGCGAAGAAAGACGATGCAGAGCTTTCTAAGAAAGAACGTAAGAGTTTGAAGAAGGTTTATAAGAATGAGTTGGTTAAACGTTCAGCGTTTAAGAAGATCATCGCAGCTTGGCTGATTACCGTACCAGCCTCTGGCACGATGGCTGCCTTCCTCTACTTCACGTTACGAGGCTTTATGATGCCTTAATCAAAAAAGCCGCCGAAAGGCGGCTTTTTTATGCGCATTAATTAGCTTATTGAGCGAGCTACCATATAGGTGATGTTCATCATCCGATTCACATAGCCCCACTCATTGTCATACCAGGCATAGATCTTTACTTGAGTATCGTTTATCACCATAGTCGACAAAGCATCGACAATCGATGATCTCGGATCGTTCAGATAATCAATCGAAACTAAAGGTCGCTCTTCGTACCCCAAGATACCCGCTAGATCTCCTTCTGCCGCTTGTTTAAACAGCGCATTTAGCTCTTCAACAGTTACCGGACGCTCCGCTTCAAACACAAAGTCTGTCAGTGAAGCATTGGTGAGCGGCACTCGAACTGCATGGCCATTTAGCTTTCCCTCAAGCTCGGGGAAAATTTTAGTGATTGCCTTTGCAGAGCCAGTCGTCGTTGGTATCAATGAGGTGCCGCATGAGCGCGCACGACGAAGATCCTTATGGCCTTTGTCGATAATGGTCTGTGTATTGGTGATGTTATGGATAGTAGTCATGCTGCCATGCTTAATACCCACTTTTTCGTGCATTACCTTTACCACCGGAGCCAAACAGTTCGTTGTGCAGGATGCTGCCGTGACAAGGTGATGCTCAGCAGGTGAATAAAGATGATGGTTAACACCGTAGACGATATTTAGCGCACCTTCTGTTGGTGCAGCGACGATAACCTTCTTAACACCTTGCTCAAAATAATGCTGAAGTGTCTCGGGCTTTTTATGGTGTTTACCGGTTGCCTCTAGAACGATGTCGCAATCAGACCAGTCCGTCTCGTGAATTTCTTTATGAGACGTGTGTGTAATTAGGTGACCTTCTACATCAATGGTATCTCCAGATGCAGATACTGAATGATCCCAAATACCGTGCACTGAATCGAATTTGAGCAAATGCGCAGAACCTATGGCATCCGTTGATACCTCATTAATTCGTACAATTTGATAGGTGTCGTTATTCCAGCCCGCACGAAGACCTAAACGCCCCATACGACCAAATCCATTAATACCAACGCGAATAGTCATAGCTTGCCCAAATACACCTAGGTTAAAAGGTTTGTTTTACCGTTTTATGACAAAACAATAATCGTCCAGACAACCAACGTGAGTACAAGCGATATAAAAACAGCCGCCGAACCAATATCCTTAGCGCGTCCTGAAAGTTCGTGATGCTCATCGCCAATGCGATCAACAACGGCCTCAACAGCAGAATTAAGTAATTCAACAATCAGGACCAATAACACAACCGAGATCAACAGAATCAACTCAATCGAATTATCCGCCACCCAAAAGGCTACTGGAATCATGACTAAGGCTAATAAGCCTTCTTGACGAAAAGCCGCTTCATTTACCCAAGCCGCTTGCAAACCCTGCTTTGAATAGCCGGCCGCTTTAATGATGCGTGCCAGTCCGGTGTTACCTGTTTTAGCCATCTGAATAACTCAAGAACTTTATCTCATGGTAGCAAATCAGGGCGAGCGGAGACTTAGTCGATCGCCTCAACAATGGCGCGACCACATTGCGCAGTAGTTGCCTCACCGCCCAAATCAGCAGTACGGCTTACTGGATCAGCCAAGATCTTTTCAATTGCCTGAAGCATGCAAGCTGCAGCATCTGCGTGACCAAGATGATCCAGCATCATCGCACCCGACCATACCTGACCGATTGGGTTAGCAATACCCTTACCCGCTATATCCGGTGCTGAGCCATGCACAGGTTCAAATAAAGATGGGAAGGTACCATCCGGATTGATATTCGCCGATGGCGCAATACCAATGGTGCCAGTACAGGCTGGCGCAAGGTCCGAAAGAATGTCGCCAAACAGATTAGAGGCGACCACCACATCAAAACGATCCGGATTCATTACAAACTGGGCTGTCAGGATATCGATATGGTACTTATCCACCTCGATCTCGGGATACTCCTTGGCCATCGCTTCAACGCGCTCATCCCAATACGGCATGGTAATTGAGATGCCATTTGATTTAGTTGCCGAGGTGAGCTTTTGACGTTTGGTCTTTTTAGCTAACTCAAAAGCGTAACGTAAGACACGATCAACACCATGACGACTCATCACCGTCTCTTGCATAACAATTTCGCGCTCAGTGCCCTCATACATCTTGCCACCGACCGATGAGTACTCACCCTCAGTGTTTTCACGCACAATCCACATATCGATCTCACCCGGCTGACGATTTGCCAAAGGTGAAGGCACACCCGGCATCAAGCGCGCGGGACGCAAATTGATATATTGATCGAACTCACGGCGAAACTTAAGCAAAGAGCCCCAGAGTGAAATATGGTCAGGCACTTTATCGGGCCAACCAACTGCGCCAAAGAAGATCGCATCGTGATTACCAATTTGCTCTTTCCAATCATCTGGCAGCATCTTGCCGTGACGCTCGTAGTAATCCCAGGATGAGAAATCAAAGTGATCAAACTGCAGCGTAAGGTCAAACTTCTTAGCTACCGCTTCTAAAGCACGCAAACCTTCAGGCATAACCTCAGTGCCGATGCCATCACCCGGGATGACTGCAATACGATAAGTCGACATTTAACGTTGTCTCAATTTCTTTACGAGAGAAGCCATCTCTGGCTCAGGTGGTAGCTCATCGGTATTTATCAACCAATGCTGCAAATCAGGGTCTTGTTGATCGAGCAAGCCGCGAAAAGCCGCCTGTTCTTCAGCGGAAGCCTTGGCATATTGCTGATCGAGATAATCAGCGAAGAGGTAGTCGAGTTCTAAAAGTCCCCGCCGGCACTGCCAGCGGAGACGCTCAATATCATTGTCCACTTAGATTGCTTTCTTCAACATCAAATTCTTGATGTTGCCGATCGCTTGCGTTGGATTCAAGCCTTTAGGACAAACTTCTACACAGTTCATGATGGTGTGACAACGGAATAGCTTGTAAGGGCCTTCAAGCTTATCCAAACGCTCATCAGTCGCTTGGTCGCGACTATCCGCCAAGAAGCGCCATGCGCTTAACAAGGCCTGTGGGCCATGGAACTTCTCAGGGTTCCACCAGAACGAAGGACATGAGGTTGAGCAACAACCGCACATGATGCACTCGTACAAACCATCCAACTTATCGCGATCTTCCGGTGATTGAAGAATCTCCTGCTCAGGCATGGGATCTTCACGCACCAACCACGGATCAACCGCTTTGTATTGCTGATAGAACTGACTCATATCCACAACCAAGTCACGAATGATGGGTCGACCTGGGAAGGGACGAACCTCAACAGGCTCTTTTAGATCTGCGATAGCGGTAATACACGCCAACTTATTGGTACCGTTGACGTTGACACCATCAGAGCCACACACACCTTCACCACAAGAGTGACGGAAGTTGAAGGTTTCATCCTGTCGCTTCACCTCTAACAAAGCATCACGCAACATCATGCCGCGAGAGACTTCGATATCGAACTCCTGCATGTATGGTTCGCTATCTACATCTGGGTTGTATCGTGAAATTCGAAATTTCATGCTGTTCTCCTTAGTAGACTCGCTCTTTAGGTGGGAAAGAATCAACTGTTAGTGGTTTTGTTTGAACCGGCTTAAAGTCGATACGATCACCCTCAAGGTAATACAAACTGTGTTTCATCCATTCCGCATCGTTACGGTCTGGGTAATCTGGACGCGAATGCGCGCCGCGGCTTTCTTTACGTGCTAGCGCCGACGCTGCCAAGGCAATACCGCAGTCCATCAAGTTCTGAAGCTCGAGCGCTTCGATACGTGCGGTATTGAAGACCTTCGAGTGATCGGTCAGAACAACGTCATCCATCTTCTTACGCAGCGCTTTGATCTTCTCAACACCTTCCGACATGATTTCTTCAGTACGGAATACGCCCGCGTGGTCTTCCATGGTTTTACGGAACTCATCACGTAGCTCACGGACTGATAGGCCATCGCCTTTACGATCCCAACGCTGCAAGCTTTGCATCGCTTGATCAACACTGTCTTCATTCATTGGGCGATGATGTTCTTCCATGTTATCCAACACATGAAGGCCAGCAGCACGACCAAATACCAAGATATCAAGAAGCGAGTTACCGCCTAAGCGGTTGGCACCGTGAACAGATACACACGCTGCCTCACCCGCCGCATACAAACCTGGAACAACCTCTTCACCTGAACCATGCGGCACGATGACGCGCCCGTAACGATCGGTTGGGATGCCACCCATGATGTAGTGAGCGGTTGGGAATACTGGTAACGGCTCAACAGCTGCATCAACACCTGCAAAGATTTTTCCACTCTCACGGATGCCAGGAAGACGCTTCTGAATAATCTCTTCACCTAGGTGATCCAACTTCAATAAAACGTGATCACCATTAGGGCCACAACCGCGACCTTCTTTTACTTCGGTAACGATTGCACGTGATACCACATCTCGAGATGCTAAATCTTTTGCATTAGGCGCATAACGCTCCATGAAGCGCTCACCATCTTTATTAATAAGATAACCGCCCTCGCCTCGAACACCCTCTGTGATCAACATACCCTTACCCGCGATACCAGTTGGGTGGAACTGGTAGAACTCCATATCCATCAACGGCACACCGGCACGCAACGCCATCGCCATACCATCACCGGTATTGATGTGGGCATTCGAAGTGGTACGGAAGACCTGACCACAACCACCGGTCGCAAGGACGGTTGCTTTTGCTTCAATGAGCAAAGGTTCACCGGTTTCAATCTCAAGCACTAAGGCACCTAAAATTGCGCCTTCGTTATCGCGAATTAAATCAATGGCAAAATACTCATCAAAGAAGTGCGTACGTGCACGAACATTCTGTTGATAAAGCGAGTGCAAAATCGCGTGACCAGTTCGGTCAGCTGCAGCACAAGTACGCGCCGCTTGAGCACCACCGAAATTTTGCGACTGACCACCAAATGCACGCTGGTAAATCTTGCCGTTATCTAATCGTGAGAATGGCACGCCATTGTGTTCAAGTTCATAAACCGTTGGGATCGCTTCACGACACATGTATTCGATGGAGTCTTGGTCACCTAAGTAGTCCGAACCCTTAACGGTATCGAACATATGCCAGTGCCAATTATCCGGCATGACATTCGCTAAGGCAGCGTTTACACCACCTTGCGCTGCTACCGTGTGCGAACGGGTTGGGAAAACTTTAGATACCACAGCAACCCGTGCATTGGTGTTAGCAAATTGAACAGCAGCGTTAAGACCCGCGCCACCTGCACCAATAATCAGTGCGTCAAATCGACGTTTATTCAGTGCCATTAGACCAACCTCGCCAAAACTAAGGCTTGTGTCGCCCATAGCGCACAAGCTATCAATATTGTTGCAACCACCGACAACGCAATCACGCGCTGAGAGGTATTCCATACGTAATCAATAAGCACATCACGTACACCAACCCAAGCATGCATAAGAACAGATAGGACAAACAATAAAGTCGCCACGCTCATGACAGAACCTGCGAACCAGCCCTTCCATTCTGCGTAATTAATCGGTGCGTCAGTGATCAAAGCACCGACAAGGTAAATAGAGAACACAGCAATGTAGATCGCCGTTACGCGTTGGATAACCCACGCCTTTAAACCAGAAGCTTTACGACTCATAGCAAACCCCACAGCAATAAAGCACCAATGACAGGAGCCACCACGGTGACTAACAAAGCGGTTTTACGTGCAGTCTCTTTCTCAACCCCCATGTGAACATCGATTAATAAATAACGAATGCCCGCCAACAGGTGATGTGAAATACCCCACATCAAGCCAAATAGCAGAATCACACCAAGGGGTGAACGCACCATCTCGCCGGCAGCTTGATATGACGCAACGTCACGCAATGACAAATCGAGTAGGTAAATGAGCACAGGGATCGCAACAAACATCGCCACACCGGTAATACGGTGAATGATCGACATGATGCCCCCGATCGGAAGCCGAATCTTCAGCAGGTTCAAATGAACCGGACGTTGGGTTGAAGTTTTCATATCCGCCTTTGGTCTAGTTGAAAGAAACCGTGCTCATGTTTCATTTGAAGCAAGCGCACTAACTCAGTGTTTGTGTAGGCGAAAACTACACGCTGCACTAGCAGGGGTCACATAAGTTCTTTCAATGTAGCAGGCGGGATACAAGCCACCCTTGGACAAAAACGAATTTGTCCAAGGTATATTCGAGATGGCTTATATGGGTTTGACTTAATCCTCGATTTCAACCTCACGCAAGGCTTGCGCGGCTGATTCTGGGCTGACTGTACTAACAAATAATCCGGAACCTAGCTCAAAGCCCGTCGGAATACTGGTACGTGGGCAGATTTCGAGATGCCAATGATAACTATCCGAACAGTCTCCAAAGGTATCGCCATGAGGCGCTGAATGCAGGAAGTAGTTGTATTGCACACCACCAACAACCTTATCCAAGCGTGCCATCGTACGCTTTAGCACATTGGCAAAGTCCTCGAGATCTTCTGCCGTCGCTTCAAGGAAATCTGACTCGTGTTGCAGCGGTAGAATGTGAATCTCCCACTCATAGCGGCTAGCGAAGGGCTTGATCGCAACAAACTTCTTACCGCGCTCAACCACGTATTGACCGACATTGATCTTGCGGCGAATCTCACCCGACTCACGATCGTATATCGTCGCTTCGTATGTGAGTGCTTCATCAATCAAAGAACAGAAAACACACTGACCATGCTTGGCATGATATTGCTTGCTGTAAGTCACCTCGTTCTGAACGTTCTCAGGCACAACTGGTGTCGCAATGATTTGACTGTGTGTGTGCGGAATACTGGCACCCGCAGCAGGCCCAAAGTTCTTAAACACCAAGACATACTTCAACCGTTTATCCGATGCATAAAGCTCAGCCATACGTTGCTGATACACGGTGAACAAATTCTTTAAGTGATCCTGTGTCATCTCATGCACACAGATACCGTGATTCGGGTTATCAATGATGACTTCATGGCGACCATAGCCATCGATAACTTGCTGCAAACCTAACGCCAGATTTGGCTTAGCTTCATCATCACCTAACACAGGATAGAGATTTGGAACGATGCGGATATCCCATTCTTTTGGATCGGGATAGGCTTTAATCTCAGGGGGGGTTCTTTCTTCGTTACCACGGCAGAAAGGACAGGTTTCTACGTGGCTACGATTATCTCGATCGATACGATCTTCGTCTTTCTTTGGACGCATACCCCGAGCGGTTGCTACAAGCACTGACTGGGTAGGCACTATCGGGTCAATACGAATTTCACGAACGCCCTGATCTTCCGAATCACTCATCTTTACACCTTTACAACTGAGTAACACTGAACTCTTTCTATCACGGCTCAGCGACGGCATAGATTCGGGTTTTGGATGGGGGTATTAAGCCTCTTGTTCACTCAAGGTGCGCAGGAATTGGAACAGCTTCTTCTTGGCGCCTGCCGGCTTGCCAGACTCATGCTCTTTCTTGGCATCGCGCACCAAATGTCGCAACTGCTGACGATCCATCTGGGGCCATTCATCCATCGCAGCACCCATTGCCTCATCACCCTCTTCAACAAGACGATCACGCCATTTTTCGAGCAAATGAAACGCCTGATTGATCGCCAATTGGTGTGAATTTCGATCGTATATATAGGTTTCAGCCACGCTCAGATCGACGCCGGTCAAGACTTTGACGCAATACTTCAACTGACGATTGCGCGCTCCGCCCTTTTTCACCGAACGAACTTTTGCTACCTCTTCGATAACATCAGGATTAACACCAATCTTTTCCATCTCGGCATCACTGAGTTGCGTCATCTTATCGAGTAGCTCCGAACGATCCGCAAGATCGCGCTTTAAAGCTGTTTTGTTCGGACGGATAACCCGACCATTTTCGTCATACTCTCGTTCTTTCACGCTACCGCTTCCATATAGTCGATACGTAATTGTAACGATTGTCGCCCCTGCCATTCATTAATATCGAGCTGATAAGCAATTTTGAGTTTTTCAGGCAGGTGAGGAAATTGTTCAACGGTCTTAAAGGCAATCGCATCGATGGTCTGCTGACTACCACTCGGGCGCAGCACCAATTTCCAATGATGCTCTCCCACAATCCGACCACTGACCACATCAAATTCACCATCAAATAATGGCTCCGGAAAATTCTGCCCCCAAGGTCCCGCTTGAGTCAGCTCTGCCGCCATGTCTAATGACAATTGATCTGCTGGAACTTCACCATCGCTGAGCAACACCGCCTGCAATTGATCCTCAGATAACTGCTCACGTGCCACTTGATCAAAAGCTAGTGCAAACTGCTCAAAATCTTTTTCGTGAATTGTCATGCCCGCCGCCATCGCATGGCCACCAAACTTATCGAACAGATCTGGATATCGCTTGGAGATCACATCCAAGGCATCGCGGATATGAAAGCCAGGGATAGAACGCGCAGATCCTTTAATCCAACCCTCATCACCTTTTGCAAAGATCACAACGGGACGGTGTAACTGCTCTTTTACCCGTGAGGCCAATATACCAATCACGCCTTGATGCCAGTCTGGATTGAATAAACACACACCGGTTAATGCTGCATCACTTTGCGGTAAGTCAGCCAGCATATGTTCAGCATCGGCCTGCATGTCCGATTCAATCTCACGGCGTTGTTTATTCCAGTCATCCAACTGCGTTGCAAGCTCTCTTGCGCGAAGCGGATCATCTTCAATCAAGCACTGAATACCCAAGGTCATGTCATCTAAGCGACCAGCCGCGTTCAAACGAGGTCCAACAAAGAACCCCATATCACTAGCCTTCACGCGACGATAATCACGACGCGCTATCTCAAGTAACGCTGCTATACCAGGTCGTGCATGACCGGCTCGAATGCGTTGCAGACCGTGATGTACTAAGCGGCGATTATTCGCATCTAAGGGGACCACATCGGCGACCGTACCCAATGCAACAATATCGAGAAATTGCGCCATGTTTGGCTCGTCAATGGATTGGAGCTCAAACCAACCCTTGGCTCTCAAAGCACTGCGCAAACCGAGTAACACATAAAACAACACGCCCACGCCTGCGAGTGCTTTTGATGGAAAGTCATTCCCCGGCGCATTTGGGTTTACGATGGCCGCCGCATCGGGTAACTCATCTGCTGGCAAATGATGATCAGTCACAATCACTGGGATACCCGCAGCATTCGCAGCCGCCACACCCGCAAGGCTCGCGATCCCGTTATCCACCGTAATGATCAGATCGGGCTGACGTGTTTTCGCAAGCTCAACAATCTCTGGGGTTAAGCCATAGCCGTACTCGAAGCGATTAGGCACCAGAAAATCGATCGCCTGATGACCCAATGCGCGAAACGCCAACATGCCCAGTGCGCAACTGGTCGCACCATCGGCATCAAAGTCACCCACGATCAAAATGCGCTGTCCTTGATCGACGGCTGGCACCAAGACCTCTAGCGCTTCACTCAACCCACCCAACAATTCGACGGGGATAAGTTGTGATAACGACGCATCGATCTCAGACGCCTGCTCAACCCCACGATTGGCATACAAGCGTTGCAGCAAAGGCGACAAACCGGATAATTCACTAGAAATCGCTTTAGGCTCGCGGCGCTGGATGAGCTTGATCGACATAATTAAATAAAAACAATAGGTTAAGAGTTATTCTTAAGTAAATTTTGATGTCCGATAATCCCAGACAAGCCTTCTCACCACCCTCAGTTCAGTGGATCGACCTCTATCAGATCGATCTCGATCAGCAGAACGCTGACCTGAATGTGTTGAGTGATGATGAGCGACAACGGGCCGAAAAACATCATTCCAATCATTATGCCGTGATGCGCACCGCCATGCGGTCAATTTTAGGGCAGTTGCTGCATCTGGCTCCCTCTGAGGTGCCGATCTGGATTGAGGATGGCGGCAAGCCCTACTTAGCTGAGCGCAACTTTGAGTTCAATCTGTCACACACAGGACGTCACGGGTTACTGGCCATCAGTCAGTTACCGCTGGGGGTGGATATCGAACGTTTTCGCCCGCAAGCCAATCGCGTGGCGATCGCTAAACGCGTTATGCCTGAGGATGCCATTGCTCGAATTGAAGCTGCCGAGGAGTCAGATCGTGCCTTTTATGAAGAATGGACCCAACTCGAAGCGCGTCATAAGTGCATCGGCATCGGCATCTTTGATCAACTCGATCCTGCGATTGAGCTGCAACACACCCAGCTTGAGCTACCCAGTGATCTGATGGGCTGTGTGGCATGGCCGCGTCAAGCCACCATCCCTAAATTGGCATATCATACGGTTAGATAAGCCAAGGACATCATCGTCAGGCGATACGCGTTAAGGATAGAAACCCCTTCATGGACATACTCAGCGTCTTCATACTTTCGGTTATTCAAGGTCTAACCGAATTCCTACCGATCTCAAGCTCCGGGCACCTTATCTTGGCACCACACATCTTTGGCTTTGCTGACCAGGGTTTAAGCTTGGATGTAGCCGTTCACTTTGGCTCACTGATTGCTATCGTGGCTTACTTTTGGCGCGATGTGCTCGCTATTTTAAAGGGATGGTTCCGCGCCCTTCCGCCAAGCGCACCGAGCAACCCCGAAGCGCGTCTGGGTTGGGCTGTGATTGTCGGTGTGATCCCGGTGGTAGTTGCAGGCCTACTGTTAAAAAGCATCATCGAAAGTCAGTTCCGTGAACCTTGGATCATTGGTGCTGTCACCATTTTCTTTGGCTTGGTGTTATGGCAAGCAGATTGGACTTCAAAGCGTGAACGCGATCTCAGCAGCATTACTCTCAAAGACGCCATCATTGTTGGTCTTGCACAAATTCTTGCCCTAATTCCTGGCACCTCTCGCTCTGGCATCACCATGACCGCAGGCCTATGGGTTGGTTTAACGCGTGAAGCTTCCTCTCGTTTTTCGTTTTTACTTGCCATTCCAACCGTTCTTGCCTCATCGGCATTAATCACCTTTGATCTGCTTGAAACAACAGAAGCAGTGGATTGGAACGCGATTGCTCTTGGCGTGGTGTTATCCGCTATCTCAGCCTATTTATGCATTCACTACTTCCTTAAGTTCATTGAACGCATTGGCATGTGGCCCTTTGTGCTGTACCGCTTAGCACTTGGCGCTTTTATCTTCTATCTCATCGCGTAAGCAATGCGCCCGTTTGATTTACTTCAACAGCAAGCTGAGCGCGCAGCTGCTCGCGTTGCGATAAGACATAAAAGTCATGCACTCGATTATCGAGCGCTACTGGATCGCGTTAACCACGCCTCTCAACAACTGAGTGAACTTGGGGTCACCAAAGGTGATCGCGTTGCGCTGTACCTGCAGAAGAACATCGATCTGGTGGTGTATCTATTGGCAGCCAATGCATTAGGTGCGGTATTTGTACCCATCAACCCCTTACTCAAAATACCGCAGCTCAATCACATCCTTCGTGATACACAAGCCAAGCTACTGGTCACTCAGTGAC
>Ga0181594_10001948_pt1 | contig 19154 bp, 15 predicted proteins | sample 071ome_18_FD_145603 | JGI IMG/M metagenome (GOLD analysis project Ga0181594, IMG submission 145603) | Coastal salt marsh microbial communities from the Groves Creek Marsh, Skidaway Island, Georgia - 071413BT metaG (spades assembly) | ecosystem: Environmental > Aquatic > Marine > Intertidal zone... | reverse complement strand
ATATTATCAAATAAATAATAAAAGTATAAAAACTGATGGCCGAACAAAACTCAATATCTACTCTCTTACCTGAATTATTAAGACTCTTTAATAATTCTATGGAGAGCTTTGAAAAAGTGAATCAGGCAATTACCTCAAGTAGGGATTCTGTCACGATTAACTTACAGACCGAGGATGGTACTAACCAGCGTGTTACCGTGCCTTCGTTTGGCTTTTTGAAAAACTCTATTGATAGATTAGATGCTAATGTTAATACTATAACTAATGTAGACGGTGGTGGGAGTTCAATAAGACTTTCTGATGGGACATTTAGAAAATTAGTTCTAGCAAAGTTACCAACAGAAGCACCTGACCTAACAGGAATCAATTCTGTTAATGAATTTAATATTAAGCCTAATTGGTTTTTTGAAGAACTTATTAATCCTTTACTTTATGTTTCGTTTGATTTAACTGATCAGGTACCTATTGATACCGAAAGAGCAATTATCCAAAGATACATATTAGATACCAATACACAAAGCAAAATTCAGTTTTTTGATAATACTTACAATGGGAGATCTGAAATTAGCTATAATGACTTTTTACAGAGTATAGTTGAAAGAAACATTTCATATGTATTGGATGAAGCCGTTGTTGATTTACCACCTAGAGTAAAAAGATATAGTGGTAAGTTTGGCGTAACCAGAATTACTGAAACTGATTTTACCGAGGAGGTGAACGGGGTAACTGTTACAACAAAGAAAAAACAATATAAATTAAATAAGCTTTTCTATTCTGACGCTGAGGCTGATTTTCCAGATACAATCCAACTTAAAGTAGGAGATTCATTAGAGGTTATATCAAACCCTATTGATACTAGATACATAGTTAAGAATGTTGATAGTAGTACAAACACAGTAATTTTAGAATTGGTTGAAGGTAGTAAACCAATTCAGATAGGCGCAGATATTCTTAAGATAGGCTCTGCTTTAAATGATCAAGTTCAGGTTGATGTTACCGTAGGGTTTAATGAAAGGTGTGTTACCTTTATTAAGCCTATTGATCCGGATTCAAAGATACCTTCTGTTAATTGGTCACCGGGTTCTGGTTTCTATACTAATACTTTAACTACTATTGCATCAAATGGTACGAGGCAAACATTAGCTGATTATTATCAACGTAATGCTGTTGACTTCGGTAGATTCTTATTATCATTTGCGCAAGATAAGATGCCAACGAGTAGAGAGGGGCTGGTACCTAATGCTCCAGTTTTATCATCTACTGATTTTAGCGTAAAGCTTATTAATGGGCAAGTTACAAATTCAGATGCAATTGTACAATTAGAGGATTTAAATAACCAAAAGAATACTCTTGAATCTGGAATTAAAGAATTGGATAGTGCAATATCCCAAACTAGAACAAAGATACAAACTACCAATTACGCAACAAGCGTTGAGAGAAATGCCGATAAGAATGCTTTACAGGGCTTAATTACGGAAAGGTCTTCTAATGCACAGCTTTATTCATCTGTGGTAAAAGAGATTGATGCTAAGAGTAAAGATAATTCTGTAGGTAGTGTAACTCCTAAATATAGAGTTAGAGGTTTTTGGCCAATGCCTGCCGAAAAATCTAGCCCTGCAACAGGGGTACAATCAATTATTAAATATAAAATAAGATATAGATATCTTTCACAAGATGGCGCAGCCAACCCAGTTGACCAATTTACATATGAAGATGGACAAACTGCTAGCCAAGGTGCTTTCTCCAATTGGAATATTGTTGAAAGCGTATTAAGACCAAGATCTAAAAATAGTATTACTGGTCTTTATGAATGGGCACCTATTGATAATGACAATGCAGATGCTGTCAATATTAATCAACTGGATATACCAATAAGAAAGGGAGAAATTGTTGAAGTACAAGTAAAATCTATATCTGAGGCAGGGTGGCCATCTAATCCTATTGAGAGCGATTGGTCTGCTGCTACCAGGATTGAGTTTCCTGCAGATTTAAGTTCAGACAGCGCGGTTGAGTCTATACTTGCTCAAAACTCTGAAGACTTAGCAAAAGTTAGTTTACAAGAGCAATTGGACGCGCAAGGAATTAATGAACATTTATCAAGTTCATTTACCGCAAATGAAACTTATTTTGCACACGGTGCTCCGGTTATTGCTTCAGGATTTTTATCAGAAAACCAAACACCTATTGATCTGTTTACTAAGCTATCAGAGATGCAGGCAAGATTGGATGAGTTCGCTGAAATTCTTAGAAATGCTGCAGGTGAGCTATCGGTTACTTTATTGGATGAACAAGGAAATGTACAAAGGCTTAAAAAGAATGCAACAACTAAGATATTTGCTGGATTTTATTTTAATGAAGTTAAGGATTTGGATGATCCTAGAGGAGCGGTTGTTACTAAAACATTCTTTATTAATTTGGCTAACACTGAACAAACTGGCTTAAGATTAATTTCAAGATTAGCAGGTTCTCGTGTTAGAATGGGTAAACAATCCGAAAACCCATCATACTCTTTATCTGAAGCCTCAGGTGGTAGTGTAATATTACCTGCCACATATTCTTGGTTAGATAATAGCCAAGCCAATCAAAGTAACGGTAAAGCTACTTATGATACAAATGATTCAGATTATAATACTATTCGTAAGTACGATTTAACACCTATCCTTTTAACCAACCCAACAGTTGATGTTGATAATAAATATGGACAGGATGTTTCATTGGCGCCTTACCAATCTGCGCAGAATAAAAATCAATTAATTTATTCAAGATTTCAGGACGTATCTTCTGAAGAATCATTCTATGATTATATCAACCCTAGTGGCGACTATACATTTAATTTAGATACAACAGAAAACTTTTACCTAAAAGATACGTTTGATACAACCTTTACTTCAGGTCAATTTATTTGGGGTGGTGGCTTTGATGCAAGTGGAAACCCAACATCGGCTGCTGCTTATGATTTGCCTCAAGGTGATGAGACCATTGAGGTACATATTACTCACCCTTGGGTAACTTCATATGAGGCATATAGATCCGCATATGTAAGTTTAACCGGGGATAATACTACATTACCTACTGTGTTATCTGCAGCTATTGATTGTACATCCGGTGGTAATGGTACTGCCCCAATTTTGTTTAGACAGTCTAAATTTATTCCATTAACATCAGATCAGGTTAAAGGCAAAAAACAGGCAATCTATCTAAATGAAAATGCTAATGATTTAAACACTTTAGCAAATGCAACTCCTATAACATTTACAGGTACGGGTCAAACATTACAAACGAGCCCAACGTTAGCAGCGATACCTGCTCTTAGCGATGAAACGGATCCGGATTTTGTTGATTACGGTAGAAATATTAAAACTTCGTTTGAGGCATTTGATCAATACTTATTAGGTAAAAATACATGTGGATCTTATCTCTTTATTTCTGCCGACGATCATGAAGTAATACAAGTAGATGGGGATTCAGTCCAGTCTAGCAAAATTGTACAATTCGGATCTTCTAATTCTATCAACATACCTTTAGTATTCCAATATAGAATGACTGATTATTTTGGTACTGGCGCAGGTTCAGGTGGTGGGTTAGGAAATATTGCAGGTGATAGTACTGGGGCAACAACTAATTTAACGTATTCAAAGAAAATTGGATTTGATGTTTATCCTAATAGTGTAGAACCATATCAATTTGATGTTGAAATATTTGCTAAGTATAAGTCAGATAATCTTAATGTAGATGTATTCCCTGCTGCAACTGTTACCAAAGGATTGAATGATTTAGAAAAGGTAATTTCTAAATTATCACCTTCAGTAACTGCCACTAAGGTTAACGAGGTGGTGAGAACTGGTGGTGGGTCTTCTTCTGCGATCAGTAAAGGGTTTGTGAATGAGGCTACTCAATAAGGTACGATCTAACTTTTCACTACCTTCATGGTGAATAAATAAAAAAAGTGAAAAATAGATGGCCGAGACCTTATTAGATAAAGCATCGTTTAACTTATTAAGAACCAACCCCAAATTAACCGGGAATGTTAAGCTCGTAAGTAATGGTAATGACATATACTTAGAATCATTTAGTGCAAATGGCCCTTTGTCATCTTCATCATTTAAGGCCTTTAAGATTGACGGAAGTCAAACTTATGATACTGATGTTTTTAACTTTTTCCAAAGAGGGAAGTTTCCAGTAGATTTAGCTTACGAGGTATTTCAAGAATTTGAGGATGTATCTGTATTGTCATCATACGCAGGACAATATGAAATGTTTTACTCTGCGGGTACAAGATCAATAGCATCTGAAGCGTATAATGAAAACTTAGGTATGCTATCCCCTTTATGGTTAAATCAAAAAATACCTAATTACTTTGTTATATTTAGGTTAGATAACCCGTCTGCTGTAAATAATACAGATGCCTTATCACCTAATGAAGATGAAACCTTAGCACAGACCTCTGAAAACTTTACTGAGTTTGTATTGCAAAATTGTACAGCAATAAAGACATTTGATCTTACTGAAAATTCTAAGCTAGGATCTTATATTAGAAGATATAGAAATAAAGAAGGATTTCCTAAAGCCCCATTAACTGTAAGTTGGAGAAAGGATGAGCCCATTACATGGAATGGTATTTCATATAAGAAAGGTGGGTTTAGTTCAGGTGGGAGTTTTTCTTATGATGATTTAATAGGCCAAGATGCTACTATTGTTCAAAATGAATTTTTCTTTACCCAAGGGTTTGAGAGAAACGGTATTCTTTTGGCTAATCTGATTAACATGGAGTTTTTATTCTCTGATCCTGATGCAGATGATTATTCAATTAATAGATATTTTGGTTTATATGTTAATGAAATAGAAGAAGGTACCTTTGATATATCAGGTGAAGGTTTTTATAAGAATACTGAAAAGACACAATTACCTACTATTAAGTCTATTAATGAAGTTTCCCAGTATCTTAATAAGCCATTTGAAATGACAAATGAAAATGGAATATTGGTATTTCTTGATCCTTCTAAAACGACAGAGATTACAGGATTACCTACACCACAGAGGGTAAATGAAGTAGAGTCTATTTTTTATGTTAAAGATAAAACAAACCAATTTCATACTGTTAAAAAAGGATCCAGGTGGGGCAAGAATCAAATTAGACTTTTTGATAAAAAGATTGATATATCAAAACTTGCAGGATATAAAAATCCTGATACTTTTGCAAATGCAACGATCATTAATAAAGCAGGATCATCATCTTCGTTTATTAACATACTAGGAGAATTACCTATAGGTGCCACAATCACATTCTATGATGGCAATGCCCAGATAGGTCAGGTTGCTGCTAATGAATCTTTAACTAATGGACCAGGTACTTCATTTGAATCATTTTTTAATCCTAAAGGTACAACCGCCGAAATTGCAAAGGCTATAACAAAGGCTGTGACTTTTGGTATTATTCCTGATAAAAGATTTTTTAATGCTACCATCAATGGATCAACTGTTTATTTTACCAGTAGGTTTAGTGGATCAAGATTTAATAGGCTTAAGATTAAAATAAACTGGGATGATTACCCTAGCGAACTTGAAGGAAATATTGAAAGCTATCCTTCAACCTCTGTCGGTAATGAAACCGTAAATTTTGTTGGAGGTAATGATAAGACCTCATCTTTATTAAAAGTAACTGCAGGTGACCAACTTAGATTTGTTAAAGGTAATTATGTAAAGACACAATCTGGGTTTGCATTAATATCTGATTGGGTTCCTTATTTAGAAGAGCCTATTTTTGACGGTAGAGGTAATCAATTAGGATATACCGATGTTGATAAATATGTCATAATTACGATTGAAGATAATCAAATTGATGTAACAAGATCTGGTCAGGTTCAATTGTATTCTGATTATAAACCATCATTTGGTAGATTTTCGTTCTTCCCGGTTAAAGATTTTGACTTTGATTTTTATAGTGATTTATATAGTGAGCTTGGTGAACTTAATTATGAGATAGCTGAATATAATCAATATGATGGAACTGCTACTGGTACTACAGGTGGTTCTACGGGCGGTTCTATAAATTATACCGGGATTAGTGCATGGAACGACATTAGAGAGTTTTATGATGCAGGTGGTTTTACTAACCTGATAGGATTACTTAAAGATTCCGATCCTGATGTTATTTTTGACTCTTCTATTTCATCAGAGTATAAAAGATTAGAAGAAAATTATTTAAAGCAACAGGCGGTTGCTTCTAGAATTATTCCTTACATAAATAAATGGGGGTGGTATAATAATGGAACTGATGTAAGAAATCACCCATATAGATTAGACTTAAGTCTTGCCTTTGGTACTAATAACTTTGCCCCATCTAAATGGGATACGGGTAGATCCCCACAAGGATTCAGCCATGAATGGTATTACTTATGTGAATTTCCATCTTACTTTACCGATAATGCTATAAAATCATCGTGGAGTTACTTTGACGCAGCCCCAATTGATAGCAGCTTTGATAAAAATGGTGATTATGTACCAGGTACATTCCAAAGAACAGATAAGAATTTCTTTAATGAATATTTTATAACAGATAGATTTAAAACTGGAGGTTCTATAAATTTAATAGATAGACAACTCAGATATGGAAGATTTACTGGCGGTGATAGACAAAATTTTGCAGAAGCATTTTTAAGAGGTGTTAGAGTTTCAGTAAAGCCTAAATCCAGCGGTGAAGAGAAACCTAACTTTAATGCCAAGAAATTATCATACATTAGAGATGGGAGGTTTAACGATTATAGGTTCTCTGTTATGCTGGTGCCTAATGCGCCAGATAAGCCAAAGAATCAGATTAAATTTATAAAGAATGAGAAATGGAAAACCGTTGTTATGCTTATCTTTATTTCATTTGATAATGCATGCTTAAATGGCGGTAGTCAATCTGTAGATAGAACTTCTTTGTATTCAATGAACAGTTCAATCGAGACTTTAGCAGACTGTTCGCCTGATGTTTCATACGGCTCATATTCGTATCAAGACTCGGTAATGCAAGGCTCAATTAGTTTTACTTCTTCTAATTGGGAACCTGCCGTTAATGCATATCTTATTCAAGGTGTACCTGATATCTTTGGTAATGATACTAAATTTATTAGAGATATTCAAATTGGATCATCGGGGCAGTTTAATGACATTGGTTTTAAAATAGAAGGAACGGGTGATACTTATATTATTAAAGGAATAAGTAGGGTATTAAATGATAATCAGCTTTATGCAAATGAGATAACAAAGAACGGCGTTAATATTACTTTACCTGATCCAACTGTACCTTCTATTTCATTAAAGAGAGCAAATTATGTTGTACTTGGCGGTGGATATAATGAATATACTGATGTATTAAATAGAGTTAGTTTTGCTGAAATATTAAATGCAGTTAATGATGGAGACCCTAACATTATTTATGAAACTATAGATAAGAATGGGAATAGGGTTCTTAATCCTGATGGTAGTCTTGCTATGACTTTCGCCGTTCAGTTAAGAGCACAAGATGATATTTTGAAGGCTTCTTATATTGGAGTTTTACCGGATCCTAATAAACCAACTGCATTTAACTTAACTGATATTATTGGTTATGATTTATCATTACAAACAAAACCAAGAATAAATCCTATAGGTAGGCATTCAGGTTGGTACGAACCTATTGCTACCCCTGTGTTGTTTTTTAAAGACCCATACTCAAATATAGATTTTGATAATTCTTATAATACAGGTAACACGGGTAGTACGTCATATCCTATTATACCTGATGAGGTTTATAAGTTTAAGGTTTTTGAATTATGTAGATATGCTAATGCAGAATTTAATAGTACCTATTTAAATTTCGGACAACTAAAAAACTTTTTCTATCATAAGGTTAACCAAGAAGATCCATCTACGATTTTAGAGTTATCTAATGATAGTGCATTTCTTAGCCTATATCCATTAATTAATGAGGTAGGTATAGACTATAAGGATTTTTATGTATTTTCATCAAATTGGGAACCGGGCTATTTTATAAAAAGTATTGATAAGTCTAAGATACAATCCGTGATTGGTACTAGGTCAATGATGGAAAAGAAATCATTTTTTGGTTCAAAATATCTTAAGGTACCGGAGCAGATAACCTTAGAGACCTTTATACCTAGTGAATTCTTTAGGGATGCAATAAATGATCCTGCTCTAATTGATGGAACCTTTATGTATGAAGAAGATGAAGCCAATATTAAGTTTTACCTTTTTATACAAAAGAGATTAACAGAATACTTATTTAATGAGATTAGACCTAAGTTTGAAGAATACGTTAATCCTAAATTTGGATTTGGAAATATTGAAACTTTAGATGATGATGTTAACCAATACATTGAACAAAATATATTAAAGCTATATAAAATAGGTAGCATTAATTTCTATGTTAGAACCAATAGAGCCAACGTACCTCCTAATTACGATACGGCTGAATTAACTAATTCTGAAAAGGGTAGTGCTGGTCTTTCAATAGATAATAATGTATCATCTAAAATACTTAATACAAACCCATTTGATTTAAGGCTAATATATAACAAAAGGACCGGTTTCTCTGAATCTTTTGGGTTCAGTGTTACACTAGTTAAAAAATAAATAAAGGAATGCCAATTACTATACAAGAACTGCTAGCATCGGATACCATATCACAGGCAGTTGATAAAATTAATTTTAATTTTGACCAGCTTATTCTGAATGGTGGAGGTCCCGTTGGACCTGCTGGTGTAGCTGGGCCTACTGGTCCAATTGGAGGCAGAGGTATTAGAGGAGAAAGGTGGTATGAAGATCCTAATGTAACTGCAACCGATCCTAACACATTGATTTTCACGGATCTTATTGAAGGTGATAATTATCTTGATGCGAATGGGGTGGTGTGGAAGTATAATGGAACATCTTGGGTTATAACACCTATTGATTTAACTGGACCTGTAGGACCTGCAGGGAGCGCAGATGGTTTTCTATTCTTTGGCGGTTTTCCAGGTGGAGCACCGGCTGGTAATGAAAACGTTGCATACCCTACGCTGATGCCTAGTGGTACCGCAGGTGGTGCCAATTCATCTAATGAAGCGGTACCTTCTCTAATCATTGCAGGTATACCTCAAAATGCACCTGCAACTTCTGGTATAACTTATACTGATGCGTATCAGATAAGCACAGCAATGATGGAAGATTTAGATTCATCCGTTGTGAGTACTATTATTCACCAAAAGGATAGTGCTACTAGCGCTATTAAGTTTATGGGCGGTGGCGCCCTTTTAACTGAAAACTTTGAACAAGATGATGTTACCAAACTGTCAGGTATAAAATTAACCGAGGATGATACCTTAAATATTAATGTACCTAAAGCCGCTACATCACCTACAGTTATCAGTGATCTTATTGGATTTAATCTTAATACATCCATGAGAGGGCAACAATTTAGAGCAGGTAAACAGATTGATATTATATCTGGTGTTGATAATACCCCATCAGGTTTAGTTTCTGAGCACTCAGATATTACATTTACTGTTAATACGTCAAATCCTGCTACTCCTGCAAAGTTTTCTGTGGCCAGTACAAATACATCTTCATCTGCTCTGCTTGAATTGGGTGGAAATATTTCAGCACCTACAACTACTACAAATACAGGAAGAATATATGGTTCTGCTGATAATGTTAGATTTGTTGGCGGCACTGAAGTAGGGATGAGAATTGGTAACAACTTTATAATAGTTGAACCAAGTAATGTTACTATTGAATCTTCATTAGGAGACGTTCAAATTAATACAAATAGTAATGACTTTATTTTACAAGCCGGGACAGGTGGGACAATTGATTTAAACGGTTTTGCTATTAGCGGTTCAGCTGATGATGTAGGTTTTGTTGCGGATGATATTCAACTTATTGGACCTGATATAAAGTTAAGAGCACAGAGCGGTACCCATCAACTTTTTGTAGATAACAGTTCAATTACTGGAGGTGGTACAAAACTTACAGGTAACGTAGTATGGGATGAATCTGGTGTTGGTTCTGTAAGCCCTTATACCTCAACACGACAAATACTTATTAGAAATGGGGGAGCTTCAACCAACCCTCCTCTAATTGTACAAAGGGTGAGTATGGGTTCCTCTTTAGATTTAGGTATAAGAGTCGCAACAAGCACTAGCGCGTCTAGCTTTGTTAATTCAACTGAGATTTATAATGCAGGTGTTTATGTAGATGGTAATTCTGCAAATACCGGTATTATGGGATTTAAACTGGATGCTAAGGATAGCATTTCCAGTAGGGATCATACCCTGTTCCATGCAAAACGTGATACAACCGAAATTGGAAATAGACTTAGGTATGTTAGGAGATCGTTAAACGTCAACCCATGTACTGCAGGTATTACAGGGGGTTCTGGTGGAACAGGCTATACTGTACCGGCTGCTTATATGGATGCAACCTATCTTGATATCCAATTTGCTTGGCCCGGAGGACCTACTGAGAGTTCACCAGTAGCATCAGATGATTCATTTGATTTCTATTTACCGGATGGGGCGTACGAAGGACAAAAACTAGTTTTACATATAACAGCTGCACCGAGTCGGCTTATCACTGGTGCTTTTCTTTTTGAGTGGCCTTCATCAAGTGGTACTGGGGGAACTATAGATATTTTAATTAAGTCATCAGCTAATGGCACCAGTACGACTTATGAGCAGATTGCTCAAATGTCAGTTGGGAAGGTTGGTGCATCACCCAGAAACGGTTCCGAATTTTTAGCCGAGTTTATTTGGAGTGGTAGAACATACCAGGCAGCTGAGCAAAGTACTACTAGTACTATTTACAGGAAGAGGACTATGGGTTGGATCATGGTAGGTGGACCTGGTGTAATTAGTGCTACGAGTGGAACGTTTAAGGCGGTTGAAAATACACAAACATATTCTTAATAGTTAAGAAATGAATACAGAAGATAGAAAAGAACTTAAGAGCTTTATAGATCGCTATAAAGAAATTGAAACATCAATTGAACTAATGCAAAAGAGCATTGAATCTTTGGCAGAAAAAAGAGATAATCTTTTTGATGAGTTGGACGGCCTTAAGAAAAAGGAAGAAACTTTTATGAAAAGATTAATCGAAAAATATGGAGCAAATGAAGTAACCCCTTATAAGTTACTACAGCTTTACGAAGAAGGTCTATGATAGTTATTAGAAACATATTAAGCATAATTACCGATCCTAAAAATACTAGAATGTTTTTACTAGGTGGTATTGTCGTGTTATGTATTTTGTTTTTAAGGCAGTGTCAAGCTACCGCTGAAGCTAAAGGGGAGGCTACAAGAATAGAGAATAACTGGAAGGCTTCATTGGATGAAATTGAAAACTACATTAATGAAAAGGGTAATGCTGAGGCCGAGGTCATGGCATTAAATTTAACTATAGATGAGTTAGAGGAAGACCTTAGATATGAGAAAAACAAACCACCTATTACAATAATAGAAACTAAGACTGTTATTAAGGAGGTTATTGTTGAAGTACCAGTTACCGTGATTGATACTGTCATTGGTAATTTTAGTTCAGCATTTGAAATTAAAGACTCTGCTACCTGGGGTAATAGTTTTAGAGAAATTGGTGTTATCGTACCTTATGAAGCACACGACAGTACAATAGATCTAGGTAATGCTACTATTGATCTTAGTCAAAATATTTGGTTAACGGCTTCTATACTAAGAGATAGAAAAACTAAAGAAGTTTTTGTAAATCTTGAAACTGATTACCCAGGAACAACTTTTAATAGCGCGCAAGGAATACTGATAGACCAAAACAGTAAAGGTTTTTTAGATTTACAAAAACAAAACAGAAAGACATTAGGCATTGGATTACAATTAGGTGTTGGATATGGCAATAATGGATTTACTCCTTATGTAGGTATAGGTCTAGGTTATACTCCTAAGTTTTTGCAATGGTAAATAAATAGAATAGATGGAATCTTCTAGATTTATACAAATAACCCCAGAGATCTTGATTGAGTATATTTATACCGATCAAACGAATCCTACGACATTTAATACCTCTACTTACCCAATAGAGATAATGAGAGATGGGCATACAGGAGGATCTTATATGTTTAATACGGATTCTGTTTCTACTACCATGGGTAACTATAGGGACATATCAGCTGTTGCATTAAACCAAAATAAAACACAATATGTATCATTAGATACTGATGTAGGTGTACCTTATAATGATTATGATCCGGAATTAACCGATAGCGCTAACCTATTGCAAACTTTTGCTCCATTCTTAAATATTGAATATGATAGAGTTAGGGTACATTTTATTGCAGGATTTAATTTCCAAGGTTTTGATGGTTTAATTTTTAATGTAACGTGTCCAAGGAGAGACGGTGTTGATATTAATCTTTCTGCAATTAATTTTCTAAGAGATGATACTCCAGTATTTAACCCTGACCCTTTGCTTATAGCAGACAAGTTATTCTCAACATACATTGAGTGGAGAGTACCTTCTCTGTACTTTATGAATGATAATTTTGTTACAAGTGATCCTAATGGTTTAGGTTATAGACTAACAGAAGGTCAAGGCTTTAAGAGTACTCCAACATTAAATTTGCAAGTATTAGGAATATCAAACACCACTGTTGATAACGGCTATAGCTTTTATGAAGTACGTGAACTTAATGCAGTTAATATATTAAGTAGAGATATTTATGATAATCTTTATGCACAGGTTATTGAATCAAGTATAGGTGATTATTTTGAACTAACTGGGATAGTCACAGGGTCTTCTCTATCTAATTTTATTGCCCAGTTAAATTCTTCTGGTGGTGATTACATAATATTCCATGAAATTACTGTCAGCGAACAGATTGGAAGTATATTTGAACAATCAAGCAACCAGATAATATCACAAACTACTGATTTTGACGAGCCTATCTTATTTAGGCCAATTATACTTAATAGTGCAATAGCAGTATCATTTGCAATTAATTATACATTAAGACTTTATAACAGAGCCGACAGTACACAGATTATTAAAAATGCTAGACTAGTTTCAACCGATACTAAAAAGTATGGTAGAAGACTTATGAAAATTAATTTAGGGGTAGTTCCTACTGTTGCTAATGTAGTTAATCAAATAGTACCTGATGACGGTAGAAATATTATTGTTTCAACAGGGTCTTCTTTAGGATCTAACAGAGCTAATACATCTGAACAAATTGCAGAAAAATTAGTAGTTAAGACTAAGTATGTTACTAGCTTTAGAGATAGAATAAATGTAAAGGCATCAATAGCACCAGTAAAAATACAAAACATAACAGAAACAGATGGCGGTACAAACTAATATAGCATTAACCGAAAAGGAGACTCGGATTTATAAGAAGTTTAAATCTCTTTCTGTAAATGAAGTTCCTAAATTACAGGGAGATGGTGTTATTAAAATATCTCCTTTTGATGATTACTTTTTGTTTACACTCTTTAATGAAATCAATTCTGAGAATGTTCCAATTGATCTAACTAATGTGGGTACTCTTTATATAGTTTTTATTGGTCAGAATGATGAAATAAGAATTCCTAATTATACAAATGTACAGGATATTGATATGTCATCTGGGCAAGTGTTGTTTAGAATAGATAAGGAAAATTCAAAAAAGATACTTGCATTAGATAACAGAAACTTTTACATATCAACTATTATGTCTGATGATGATGGTGCATCTGATGAATCTGTGGTTTATACTGGAACCTTTTTGTCGTTTGAGGATGGTGCAAAACAATCAACTACCGATCAAATAGAGGAATTAAGAATTCAGTATTCTAAAGAACTCGCAGAACTACAATCAAAAATAGAAGCTCTTAACACTACCGTATCGGATTTAACTGAAACGAATGAAGAGCAACTAGTTACCATAGAAGCTCTTAACAATAGTAATGTTAATCTTACAAATGAAGTTGCAACATTAAGCGAAGCCTTAGGTGATTCACAGGCTGAGACATTATTGGCTGAAGCACAGGCGGCTCAGCGTGCAGCCGAGTTGGCTCAATTACAAATGCAACAACAAAATGCTTTGGCTTCATCTGGAAATAGTGGCTTTAATTATATAGCAGCTTCTAGGAATTTACAAAATTATACATTAGACGTAAATCCTGTTACATCAGGTACTTCAGGAGTATCTTCTATAATTACAACAGCATCTAATCCTCCTGGTCCGATTGATGTTGCAGGCAGAAAACAGGGTGTTAGTGGCCTGAGTGGAGTAGGAGGAGTTACAATTCAATAAGATATGTTATTAAGCGCAAGAAATAATCAATTTAGGTTTTCGTTTCCAAGAAACTTTATACCTCAGGAAATTGCAGATAAGTATAGGCCTTATCTTAATCGCATGCCTGGCGGTTTAATCAAGGAGCCTATTGACTTTTTTAATTATGGCATCCAATCATTAAATTTACCAGGTCCTAGTTTTGATCCTACTACACAAAATGATTTTCCTGGTAATACTAGAAGATTTAGATCAAGCATACCTAAACAAGAGCTCTATGATAAATCACTAACGGTAACAATGCAAGCCTTTGATGGCTGGGTTAATTATTGGATGGCCGTTGAAGTCTTTGACTATTATTATAGGTTAGATGGTAAGAATCCATTTTTACCAGAAGGTGTAGGAATACAAATGCTGGATGGCGAAGGTAATGTGTTTGTTACTGCTAGGTTAGGAGAAATGATTATGTCTAGTGTTAGTTCATTGGATCTTAACTTTTCAAGTAATACTATTGAATTTCAAACATTTGATATAGAGTTCTCTTATAACATTCTAGATATAGTAGTAAATCTTAGCTAATATATAATTAAATCAATAAGTAGAAAATGAAGACATTTAAAGATTATCTTACCGAGGCTCATAATGATTCAATTGAAATTAATAATATCTTAAATGAATCGGAATTAACAGAGGAGCAGGAAGCTGCTATTGATGAAGTAGTATCTCGTATCATGGAAGAAAACAAAAATGGTCGTGATCTTGAAGAAATTGTTGAAGAAGTTGTCAACGAAGGTATTATAGGTTCCATTTTAGGTGGTCTTACTGGTTTTGCTTTAGGAAAGGCAGTAGGTAAAGCTCTTGCAAAAGTATTAGGAATTGAGAAGGGTGCTCTTTATGATTTACTAACCAGTCGATTAGTTGGTGCTGCGCTAGGTGCAGTATTAGGTAAGAGGCTCTAATATACTTAAAGTGACTTACATAGGAATAGACTTTTCTCTTAATAGCCCAGCGGTCTGTACTCAGGACAATAAGGGTAAGTACAAATTTATTTCATTTTTTAATTTCGGTAATCGTTTATGGGATGGTGAAAAGATTCCAAAAGCGTTTAGTGTTCATAAAGAACTATCTGATAATAACACGATTTTAGCCATACCTTATAATAGAGAGGTTAGTAGTAAAGATTTTTTAACAAGAGAACGGCAAAAGTTAGATGATGGAGCTGCAATTGCAGAACTTATGTCAAATATTTTAATCACGTTTCACGGAACCCAAAATGTCACGATTGGTTTGGAGGGCTTTTCTTATGGCTCTAAAGGAAATTCATTTATTGACATTGTTCAATACAATACTTTTTTAAGGAATGCTATTTTACAGGCATACGGTTCGGAAAAGATTAATGTGTATCAACCTTCACATGTTAAGAAATTAGCCGGAAAAGGAAATGCAAATAAACATTATATGGTTAAAGCATTCCAGGATGATGTCCTTAATGATAAAGATCTTAGAGATACAAAATTTTGGAAATGGTGCAAAGGAAAGGACTTTTCGGAAAAGATCCCAAAACCCGTAGATGATCTTGTAGATTCATACTTTATACTTAAATCTATACAAGCTAACCAATAAATACTATTCTTTCAATCAATCAGTTAAATTTTATATTGTAGATCTGGAAAATAGTTTCAGTTTTTTTATGATAAAGGCAATAAAAAATAGAATAATTCTTATAAAGGATGAACAACCAGACAAAATTGGTTTAATCTATGTACCAAAATTGGAAGGGCAGCATGCCCCACCTTACTCAGGTACAATTATTTCTGTAGGTCCAGATGTAGAAGATACTGATTATGAAGAAGGGGTTCGTGTATTATTCCATGACTTGGCTGGTACCGAATTTGAAGTTGATGGGCAAAAGGTATTTAGTATTAGGGACAATGATGTCACCGCAATACTTTTTGATAAAAATATTCAAATTCGCTGAAACTAAGTAGGGGATCGGATATATAATTAACAAAGGAACTGATTATTCAGGGACTTTTAAACTGGCACTAACAAGGCAAAGTATATTGGCAATTCCCGGGCACGCAAATAGGCAATGCTAAGTTAAGGCTTTTAATAAACAAAAGTTAAACTTAAAAAAAGGCAAAGTAAAATGGCAAATGAATTTGACATCTTCAGTGTAAGCGTTAATGACCTTGACACTGGCGACAGAGAAAGAACCGGTGGTTCTGATCTCTACACTCCGAAGCCCGACCAAGGGCAAGACGGTACTTACCGTTCTCTAATTAGGTTCTTACCTAACATTAAAAATCCACGCAAACCTTTCGTTCGTAAATTCGTCTACTGGTTAGAAGACCGTGACGGAAATGGTTTCTACGCTGATTCACCATCTACCGTTGGAGATAAGTGTCCGGTACAGGATATGTTCTTCAAACTTCGTAACAGTGAATCTGCAGTAGACAAAAAGATGTCCGAAAGTTTAAAGCGTAGAGAAGTATTCTATGCATTGGTTCAAATCGTAAAGGATCCACAGAACAGAGATCTTGAAGGTCAAATCAAAGTATTCAAATTTGGATATAAGATTAAGACTAAGATTGATGAAGAATTAAATCCACAGTTTGATGAACCTACTCAGGTATTTGATCCATTTGAAGGTAAGAACTTTGAATTGGTGATCTCTAAGAAAGGTGGTTATCCTAACTACGATTCTTGTAAATTCCAAGGTTCTAAATCCTCAATGGCTATCCAAGGTGAAAATGTAACTGATTCCGACGAAGGAAGAAAGGCAATCTTGGAATTCCTTAAGGACGCACCGGATCTTGGTAACTTTGATTACAAAGCATGGAATGACGAGACTCGTAACAAAGTAATGAATGTACTTTCTCAATATAGCTCGCCGGGAGCTTCTATTGAAACTGTTATGAAAAAGTCTGAACCTGCTTCTCAACCAAAGAAGGTTGAAAAAGCGGCCGAAGCCGTAACTGAAACCGCCGAGGCTACTGCTGAAGCCCCATCGGATTCTTCAGGCGGAGATGACTTTGATGATTTCATTAACGGATTAGATCTTTAATCCTATGGCAACAGAAGTAGTAATTTCTTCTGAGATGAGGGCTCGGATTATCGATAAGATAGTCCGGGTTCTTCATCATAGCCATTCTCATCCAGAAAAAAGAAGGCCTTTAGAGAGTAGGGACCGATTAAATTTTGCATGTCCTTATTGTGGTGATTCTTCCGATAACCCTAGAAAGAAAAGAGGTAATCTTTATTGGAATGATTTATATGTACATTGTTATAATTGCTCTGCTCACGTTTCATTGGATGTTTTCTTAAAAGATCATAATCTAAATTTTGAAGGTGAAGATAGGGTAGAGGTTCTAAATTACATAAAGGAAAATAAAAGAAACTTTTCATTTGGTGAAAGTTTAGATTTTTACCTTTTTGATAAAGCAAAAGAACTCGCATTAACTTTTGATGAAATTGCAATAGGTTTTAATGTCTATCCAATTAATTCATTAACATATAGGGCTTATCCTTATCTTAAGAGTAGATTACTTCATCATAAAGCCGCTCACTTTGGATATGATCCTCGTAGAAAAGAACTCTTTGTTTTTAACCTAACACCTGAAGGTAAAATATTAGGGTTTCAAACCAGAGCATTGGATGGAGATGGTCCTAAATATAAAACATGGAACATACAAAGAATCTATGATAGATTAAAGAAACCACTAAATGTATCTGACGAAGAGTTAGATAATCTTAATAAGATATCAATGTTGTTTGGTATTCTTACGGCTGACTTTAGTAGAGAATTTACTGTATTTGAAGGCCCTATAGATTCTATGTTTATGACAAATTCAATAGGCTTAACTGGAGTTAAGAAACAGATTATTGAATTCAACGAAATACCTACAGTAAGGTACTTTTTTGATAATGATGTTGAAGGTAAAACTAGAATGATAGAAAAACTTAAAGCAGGCCAACATGTATTTATGTGGGATAAGTTTTTAAAGGATTATGCTATACCAAGTAAAAAGGTAAAAGACCTTAATGATTTGGTTAAGTATGAATATACTAATCGTACTGGGTGCCTTAAGGAGATTGATAGATATTTTACAAATAACCATTTAGACATTATTTTTATATGATTAAGAATTTCATAACATTTGTAAACGAACAATTTGATGATTTTTATGAAGACTTTGAAGATAGTCAAAAAAGACTCAAGCTGTTTACTAAATTTACAAAGAGTGAACTTAATCATGAGGAAAAAGGAATTAAGATCGGTAATCCTAAGAAAAGGTTTCAACCTAAAATAAAGGTTATGTCTAAGAAAACTGATAAAGGAATATTTTAATGGCATTTGATGATACACAGATAAAGCAGGCTAATGAAGAATTAGAAACTCGATTGGCTAATGATCGAATAGAATGGAAAAATAAGATCAATGATCTTGTCCACAAGATTAAGAATATGAATGACTTGGCAGAATGTCAGGTTAATATGCTATCCTACAGACAAATACTTTTAGATAAGGTTACTGATTTTAAGACCATGATATATAAAAGGAACGCGACGTGGGAACGTTATTATCGCAATCAATACAGAGAGTATACTCTTAACTACGATGTTAAATTAACCAGTGGTGAAAAGCATCAATTTATTAAGGCTGACCTTTCTGCATTAAGAACACAGATTGATATGTTACAATCCCATGTTGATTATTATTATGAATGCATTAAGACATTGGATAATATGGCATTTGCAATTCGTAATAGAATTAGACTTGATGATGAACAACAATAATGGAACTCTCACTCTCAGATAATAAAAAGTTTTTGGTTATTGACTCATGTACTGAATTAGAATATGAGCAGCTAAAAAGTAGCTTAACCAAAAAGAT
>Ga0181594_10001939_pt1 | contig 19187 bp, 12 predicted proteins | sample 071ome_18_FD_145603 | JGI IMG/M metagenome (GOLD analysis project Ga0181594, IMG submission 145603) | Coastal salt marsh microbial communities from the Groves Creek Marsh, Skidaway Island, Georgia - 071413BT metaG (spades assembly) | ecosystem: Environmental > Aquatic > Marine > Intertidal zone... | reverse complement strand
GATCGCGAGCGACGGCTTCACACTTCTGGTCCGTCAGCTGGAACCTGGTCCGCAAGGACTGCCGCTCGAGATCTACTGTTTCACCGACACGGTGAAATGGGGCGAGTACGAAGCGATACAAGCCGACATTTTCGACCACATGCTCGCCATTCTGCCCGAATTCGGCCTGCGGATATTCCAGGAACCGAGCGGGCTGGATCTGACTGGACTAAGCGGCGCGCGTTAGGCCCGCCTCAGCAATCGCAAGCTCTTCACCGCTGCCGTTTCCTCGAACAAGCCCGACGCCAGCGCCATCTGGTAGATTTCGAACGGCGGCCTGCCTCCGTCTTCGGGGTTCGGGAACACGTCGTGGATGGCGAGCGTACCGCCACGCGCGACCTTTCCTGACCAGCCGCGCAGGTCTTCGAGTGCCGCTTCCATCGTATGGCCGCCGTCGATGAACACCATGCCGCATGGCCGGTCCCACACCGCCGAAATCTGCGCCGATCGACCGACCAGCGCGACGACGCTGTCGTCCAGACCTGCTAGCCGGATCGTCTCGCGAAAAGTTGGAAGCGTATCGAGTCGACGGGCCTTTTCGTCCCACAATTCGGCATCGTGCCATTCCCAGCCCGGCTGGTTCTCCTCAGACCCGCAGTGATGGTCGATCGAGAACAGCGTCTGGCCCGATGCTTTGCAGGCAGAACCAAGGTAGAGCGCGGACTTGCCGCAATAAGCGCCGATCTCGACTACCGGACCAAGGGGTGCGGCGGCGAGCGCAGCGTCATGCAGCGCCCAGCCCTCCTCGGGATCGAGGAAGCCCTTAACCGTGTCGGGATCGAGCGGGAGCGAGCGTGCACCGCTCACGCCGGGTGTTTCACCTTCGATGCGTCCCACTCGATGTGCAGGTTACGAATGCCAAGCAAACTCGGGTAGAGCGTTGTGTCGGTTCCTGGCTTCACTCGGAACTCCGGTATTCGCTTGAACCATTCTTCAAGCAGCACTCTCAGCTCGCGGCGGGCAAGATGCGCGCCGAGGCAGATGTGCACGCCCGCGACGAAAGTGTGGTGACGATTGCCGACTCGCGCGGGATCGAAGGTCCGGGGATTCTCGAACTGTGCCGGATCGAAATTGCCCGCCGGGTTGAAGCAGGTGAAGCTGTCGCCGGCCTTGATCTGCACGCCATACCATTCGAAGTCCCTCTTGGCGCGTCGACCTGATGAGAGGATCGGCTGGGTGCGCAGGAATTCCTCGACCGCGCCGTTGATACAGTCCGGGTTGTCGCGAATCATCGTCTGCAATTCGGGCTGCAGCGCCATGCGGCGATACATTTGGGCGATGGTGGCCGCCACCGTATCGAGCCCGCCAAGCCACAGGAACCATGTCATGCCGATGATCTCGTCCTCGGTGAGCTTGCGGCCCTTAATCTCGCCGTGCACGATCCGCGAGGTCAGAAACTCGTCTGGGTTGGCGCGCTTTTCCTCGATGAACTCGCGCAAGAAGCCGAGCACGTTGCGCAGTGCCCACTGGATCTTCTCGAAATCGTTGGAATGCAGGATGTTCCATTCCCATTCGAGAAAGTCGTCGAATTTCTCGTCGGGGAAACCCATCAGGCCCATGAAGATACGCACCGGGAACACGCGGGCGAAATCCCAGGCCATGTCGACTTCACCTTTGTCGGCGAACTCCTCGATCATCTCGACCACCACTTCGCGAATGCGCGGTTCAAGCACCTTGGTTATATGCGCAGGGGTGAAATTGGGCCACAGGAACATGCGGTATTGCGCATGTTCCGGCGGATCGATCGCCAGCGGGATCGAGGGAAAGGTCTCGCCGATCAGTCGCTGGAATTCAGCGGTTCCGGCATTCGAGAAATGATCGTTGTCGGAATAGACCCGGTCGATGTCGTCGTAGTGGGTGACGATCCAGTTGCCGAGGTTGGCCACGCCCCCTGCGGCAGCGGCAAGTGTAAGGTCGTCCGATGGATTGAACAGCAGGCGGGGAATCTCCTCCCCGGCGAGCCAGCCGAACGGTTCGTAAGGATCGACGAGATCATTGGCATAGGAATTCATTCCGCCGGTAAGCTTGACCACGCGGTCTTCAGGCACGTTGTCGGGCCGGTTGTCCATGGTCGTCCGGATCGCATCGAGCGATTGCGGAAACACCTTTTCCAGCTCGGCCTTCGGGGTTCTTTCAAGCGTGGCTTGCAGGGTCATTGCTATCTCCCAGTGTTGCTGGTTCCATGCAGTCGCGCGCGCTCAAGAGCAAGCCGCCTTTGCGATTTTTGCCTCCTGAATCCGTGAACTGCAGGATCGCGATGACAGGGCGTTTCATCGCCCGGGCGCCACGGCCAACGTTGAATTTTTGCGACTCATTTGCGATATTGGACCCATCAAGAAGTGATCCGAAAGGCAAGACAATGGCCGACGCAGACCCCAAGACCAAGGAAATGGAAGACTCCGCAAAACAATACTGGTCCGAAACGGGCTGGACCGAGGGCGGGGTCATTCGCGAAGTCGACTACGAACAGGAAAACAAGGGTCTCGATCCCATGTTCGAGGGGATCAAGATTGTCGACACCGACTCGCACATCACCGAAGCGCCAGACCTGTTCACGAGCCGCGCGCCCGCGGGCATGAAGGACAAGATGCCGCACATCAAGCGCATCAATGGCACTGATCGCTGGTTTGTCGGCGACAAGGACTTCGGCACAACCGGCGGCAATGTCATCCGCAAGGATAACAACAAGCTGCTTGGCCGGCTCGCGTTTCCCAATCTCGACAACGCCCATCCCGGCGGCCACGAGTTGAAGCCCCGGCTACAGGCAATGGACGATATGGGAATCCATGCCCAGATCGGCTTCCAGAACTCGGGCGTGACCCAGGTCGGATCGCTGCTCGCGCTGGGCGACAACGATCTCGCACTGAAAATCATTCAAATCTATAACGATGCGTCAGCAGAGATGCAGGAAGCCTCTGGCCAGCGCATCTTCAACATGGCGCATCTGCCCTATTGGGACAAGGCGCTGCTCGATGCCGAGGCTCGGCGTTGCCACGAGATGGGCCTCAAGGGCTTTGTCCTGCCCGACACGCCGGAAATGTTCGGCGTTCCCAGTTTCTGCACCGATCATTGGACCGATTTCCTCGAAATGTGCAGCGACACAGGCATGCCGCTTAACTTCCATCTCAATGCGGCGACCGATCCGAACCGCCTGACCTGGAAGGGCTTCCAGTTCGAGCAACTTCTCGCCGTTACCGCAACGATGTTCCACATCGGCAATGCGGCGACGATGGGCAACTGGATGGTCTCGGGCCGTCTAGACCAGTTCCCTGGCCTCAAGATCGGCCTCATCGAAAGCGGGGCAGGCTGGGTGCCTTTCGCCATCGAAGCCTTGGAACACCAGTTCCGCGAGATGCTGCCGATCATGCGCGACGTGCTCAAGAAGGAGCCGTGGGACTATTTCCGCGACCACTTCTGGTGCACCTTCTGGTTCGAGAAAGTCGCGCCCAAGCACATGCTGGAGATCATCGGCGTCGACAAGGTCATGTTCGAGACCGATTTCCCGCACCCGACCTCGCTCTATCCGGGCGTGCAGGCGCATCTCAAGGACGTGCTGGGCGGTTATTCTTACGAGGTCCAGAAGAAGGTGCTGCAGGACAACGCGGTCAAGCTTTACAACCTGCCGTTCTGATCGAGCGGCGGGCTGGCCCGGCAGTTCGCCTAAGCGGCAGAAGCCGTCGCCCTTCATTTCGACGTGGAAGTGGTCGGCGTGCGCAGCGTTGTAGTTCGGACCAAGAACCATTCCGAAGCGCTTGCAGGCGCTGCGGTGGACGACGCGCAGGAACTGGCGTTCGGCGTCGCTGCCGTTTCGCCAGCTACCCAGCACCGGAATACGGCGACCGTCGGCAAGCACGAATGCTGACAGGTCGATGGCATTGGCGCTGGCATGGCCTGACTTGCGCGAGGTGCCGGTGACGTTGCGGCATGCGTAGCTACCCATCGTTTCGATCCGCACCAGCGGGCTGCCCAACATTTGTCGGGCCGCGCGATCCACGCCATAGCGCGCCCAAGCGGCGAACGTGTTGGCGAGCGGGCAAGTCACCGGCCCGAGATTGGCGAGCGACAGTAGCGAATCGTCGCTGCGCAGGCTGGCGAGCCGCACCGAATTAAGCGTCGAGCAGCCGCGGTCGAAGTACTGGTCGGGCAGGGGCGTAAAGTTCGCCTGGGTCGCGCCCAGTTCGGACAAGCATTGGCGCGCCTCGGGGCGCGGCGTGAACGTCGCCGTCGAACGCGCCACTGTCTGGCGTTTGCTGGCTTCGGGCACCATGCTGCCGCAGCCGCCGAGCAGGGCCAAAACCGGGAGGAGGAGCAAAATCCGTCGCATGTGGGAATACTTGCAGGCGATGGTTAACAACGCGTTAGGACCTGCGGTTACCTGTTCATGAATCGGGGCAAGCTGCTTGACATGCTGCGCTGCAGCACTATGTGCGGCCTCGGGCCACGCGGTCCCAACGCCGCGCGTGCTCTCTGCAAGGAGAGTCTGACATGACTGACGCTGTGAAGCCTGCGGCATTGCCCGCAAGGCCCTTCTTTTCTTCCGGCCCGTGCGCCAAGCCGCCGGGCTATTCCCCCGACAAGCTCGCTACTCAATCGCTTGGCCGCTCGCATCGCGCGAAGATCGGCAAGGAAAGGCTTGGTTACTGCATCGAGCTGATGCGCGAGCTGCTCGGCCTGCCAGATACGTACCGCATCGGCATCGTTCCCGGCTCGGATACCGGCGCCTTTGAAATGGCGATGTGGACCATGCTCGGCGCCCGGCCGGTCACCACCCTGGCCTGGGAAAGCTTCGGCGAGGGCTGGGTGACCGATGTCGCCAAGCAACTGCAACTCGATCCCACCGTCATCCGCGCCGACTATGGCGAATTGCCCGATCTTTCGCAGATCAACTGGTCGAACGACGTGCTGTTCACCTGGAATGGCACGACTTCGGGCGTACGCGTGCCAGATGCGGAATGGATCGCGCCAGACCGCGGTGGCCTGAGCTTTGCCGACGCGACCAGCGCGGTCTTCGCTTACGACATCGACTGGGCGCGGATCGATGTGGCGACTTTCTCCTGGCAGAAAGTGTTGGGAGGTGAAGGCGGGCACGGCGTGCTCATTCTTGGCCCGCGTGCAGTCGAGCGGCTGAACAGCCACACCCCGCCTTGGCCGCTGCCCAAGGTGTTCCGCCTCGTCTCGAAAGGCGCGCTCAGCGAGGGCGTGTTCAAGGGCGAAACCATCAACACACCTTCGATGCTGGCGGTCGAAGATGCGATATGGGCGCTGGAATGGGCCAAGGGCATCGGTGGCGCGGCGGCAATGCAGGCGCGCTGCGATGCCAACGCAGCGGCGCTGGACGAAATCGTGGAGGAACGAAACTGGCTGGGCCATCTTGCCGCCGATCCGGCGACCCGATCGAAGACGTCGGTGTGCCTGACGGTCGAAGGCGCCGACGCTGATTTCATCAAGAAATTCGCCAAGTTGCTGGAAGACGAGGGTGCGGCTTACGATATTGCCGGTTACCGCGATGCGCCGCCGGGCCTGAGAATCTGGTGTGGTGCGACGGTCGAGACCGCCGACATCGAAGCGCTCGGCCCGTGGCTCGACTGGGCTTACCATTCTCTGAAGTCCTGACGTTGTGCCCCTGCACAGGCAGGGGCCTCACGCCGTAGTTCCGAACATCCCCGAAACGGTTTCTGCCTTCGCAGGAACTCACGGAGCAAGACAAATGACCAAACCCAAAGTCCTCATTTCCGACAAGATGGACCCCAACGCCGCAAAGATATTCGAGGAGCGCGGCTGCGATGTGGACGTCATCACCGGCGAGACTCCCGAGCAACTGATCGCCCGGATCGGCGAATACGATGGCCTGGCGATCCGCTCGTCCACAAAGGTCACGAAAGAAGTGCTCGACGCCGCGACCAATCTCAAGGTCATAGGCCGCGCCGGCATCGGCGTGGACAACGTCGATATCCCCTATGCCTCGTCAAAGGGCATCGTGGTGATGAACACGCCGTTCGGCAATTCGATCACGACCGCTGAACACGCCATCGCCATGATCATGGCGCTCGCCCGCCAGATCCCCGAGGCCAACACCCGCACCCAGGCCGGCGAATGGCCCAAGAGCGCCTTCATGGGCGTAGAAGTCACCGGCAAGACGCTTGGCTTGATCGGCGCGGGCAACATTGGCTCGATTGTCGCCAGCCGGGCGTTGGGTCTGAAAATGAAGGTCGTTGCCTACGATCCGTTCCTGACGGAGGAGCGCGCGGTCGAGCTCGGTGTCGAGAAGGCCGAGCTCGATACGCTGCTGGCGCGGGCCGACTTCATCACCTTGCACGTGCCGATGACGGACCAGACGCGCAACATTCTGTCCGCCGAGAACCTAGCCAAGACCAAGCCGGGCGTGCGCATCGTCAACTCCGCGCGCGGTGGCCTGGTCGACGAGGCGGCGCTCAAGGAAATGCTCGAAAGCGGCCATGTCGCTGGAGCGGCGCTCGACGTCTTCGCCGAGGAACCGGCCAAGGACAATGTCCTTTTCGGCGCGCCGAATTTCATCTGCACACCGCACCTCGGTGCCTCAACCACCGAGGCGCAGGTCAATGTCGCGCTTCAAGTGGCCGAGCAACTTGCCGACTATCTGGTCAATGGCGGGGTCACCAATGCGCTGAACATGCCCTCGCTTTCGGCTGAGGAGGCACCCAAGCTGCGGCCTTACATGGGCCTTGCCGAAAAGCTCGGATCGCTGGTCGGCCAGCTTGCGCATGGCAACCTCACCGAGATCAGCATCGAGCGTTCCGGCGCGGCGGCGGACCTCAATGGCAAGCCGATCGAGGCAGCCGTGCTGGCGGGCTTCATGAAGCAGTATTCTGACAGCGTGAACATGGTCAACGCACCCTATCGCGCCAAGGAACGCGGGCTCGATGTGCGTTCGGTGCGACACGACCGCGAGGGCGTCTATCACACCTTGCTGCGGGTTACGGTGGCCACCAGCCAGGGGCCGCGCTCGGTCGCGGGTACGCTATTCGGCGATGCCGCGCCGCGCCTTGTCGAGATTTTCGGTATCGGCATCGAGGCTGATCTCGACGGGCACATGCTCTATATCGTCAACGAGGACGCGCCCGGTTTCATCGGCCGGGTCGGCACCCTGCTCGGCGAGGCGGGCATCAACATCGGCACCTTCCACCTTGGACGGCGCGAGGCAGGCGGCGAAGCGGTTCTGCTGCTGTCGCTCGACAGTCCGCTCAGCAAGGACCTGATCGACAAGGCCTGCAAGCTTCCCGGCGTGAAGACGGTGATGCCGCTGGCGTTCTGAGACAGTCTGGGGCAGGGAGGCCCGGATGACCGATACCGACCGCGACCTTTTGCCCGAAGGGCTGGGTGACCGCCTGCCCGCCAGCGCCGCTGCGGCGCAGACGGCGCGGCGCGCTTTGCTGGATGTGCTCTCGGTCCATGGCTACGACCGGATCGAAACCCCGACCATCGAATTCGAGAAATCGATGGCGAGCCGCATGGCGGGGGTCCAGCCACGTCGCATGTTCCGGTTCGTCGATCCCGCGTCGCTGCGCACACTCGCGCTGCGCTCGGATATCACCGTCCAGGTGGGCCGCGTCGCCGCGACGAGTCTGGCCGAAGCCGCCCGTCCTCTGCGGCTGTGCTATGCCGGGCAGGTCGTCACAATCAAGGCAGACGGTCTGGATTCGGCGCGTGAGCGGCTGCAGGCCGGCGCGGAGCTGATCGGCAGCGACAGTGTCACGGCCGCCGCCGAGGTGGTCTCGCTGGCAATCGAGGCACTACAGGCTGCCGGTGCGAAAGGCGTGTCGGTTGATTTTACCCTGCCTGACCTGGTCGATACCCTTGCTGAGAGCGCCCTGCCGCTGCCCGCAGAAAGCATTGATGCGGTGCGGCGCGAACTCGATGCCAAGGATGCCGGCGGTCTCGTCGCGGTGGGCGGGCAAGACTATCTGCCCCTGCTCGCGGCCATTGGTCCGTTCGATCAGGCGATCGAGCGGCTGTCCGATTTCGATGTTGGAGGCGCCCTAGCCAGCCGCATTACCGGACTTCGCGAGATTGCCGAACGCGTTGCGGGCAAAGCGCGGATCACGCTCGATCCCAGCGAGCGCCATGGCTTCGAATACCAGTCGTGGTTCGGCTTCACGGTCTATGGCCACGGTATAACCGCTGCGCTGGGGCGGGGCGGCACCTACCGGATTCTTGGGCGTGACGAGCCTGCGACTGGCTTTTCGCTCTATCCCGATCCGCTGATCGAGACTCTCTCCGCAGCGCCCGTAAGCGACAAGCTTCTGTTCCTGCCCCTCGATCACGATGGCGAAGCGGCGGCGGGGTTCCGAGCCAAGGGCTGGCGTACGCGCGCGGCGCTGTCGGAAGAGGACGATCCTGCCGCGCTGGGATGCACGCATCGGCTGGACGGGAGCGAAGCCGTGCGGCTCTAGAGTCTGGCTAACCCTCTCGTCTGACGCTCACTCTGAACGCTCACCAGGTTGACTATCGTGTCGATTCGCTTGCAGACCTCCTGATCGGCCGGTGAGCCGGGAGAAGGGGGAGGTCTGAATGCCAACGATTTGGGCAATCGGATATCGCGTAGTCGGGGTCGTGCTTGTGCTGGCAGGCCTCGCGCTGGCACTGGGCGGCGGCAAGCTGCTGAGCCTGGGCGGTTCGGCCTATTACCTGCTGGCGGGGCTTGGTTGTCTTGTCGCTGGCGTGCAGTTGGTGCGCAAGCGCCGCTCGGGCAACTGGATATATCTTGCCCTTTTTGCTGCAACGGTGATCTGGGCCCTGTCCGAAGTCGGTCTGCAATTCTGGTTATTGCTGCCCCGCCTTGCCGCTCCGCTGTTCCTTGCGCTGCTGTGCACGGGCTTGCTGGCTTGGGGCCGCGACCAGGCCGAGGGCGCGCGGCGCGGCCGCACATCGCTTGCCACTCTGGTTTGTCTGATTGGTGCGGGCGTGCTGATCGCAGCCTATTCCACGAGCGGGCCGAAGCTTTCCAACAAGCCGCTGGCTTTGCTTTCGGCTTCTGCCCAGGTTCCAGACGGGCCTGACGACTGGACGGCGATCGGGCGTACCAGCATGGGCAACCGCCATTCGCCTGCGGACCAGATCACGCCCTACAACGTCAGCGCGCTCAAGCCGCTGTGGTCCTACCGCACCGGCGACAGCCGTCTGTCCTATCCCGATTCGCCGGGCGGCTACACGTTTCAGATGACGCCGGTGAAGATCGGTGACACGGTGTTCATCTGCACGCCACACAACCGGGTGATCGCACTCGATCCCGAGACCGGCGCAGAAAAGTGGGTCTTCGATCCCAAGCTTGATCTTGAAGTGCCCAAGCTGATGTCGTGCCGAGGCGTGTCGTATGTCCCGCCTCCGGAAGAGGGCGCCACAGAAGCATGTGCGGCGCGGCTCATCACCGCGACAGGCGATGCGCGGCTGATCGCGCTTGATCCCGAAACGGGCGAGCCCTGCGCGGATTTTGGCAACGAAGGTACGGTCTCGCTGATCGATGGCTTGGGACCGGTGGAGAAGGGCTATTACTATGTCACGTCGCCACCGGTGATCGTGAACGGCGTGGCCGTGCTTGGCGGTTTCGTGCTCGACAATGACCGGATCGGTGAGCCGTCGGGCGTCATCCGCGCCTACGACGTGAAGACCGGCGCACTGCGCTGGGCCTGGGATTCCGGGCAAGGCGATGGGCCGGCGAAGGAAGGCTATACCCGCGGTTCGCCCAATTCCTGGTCCATTCTCAGCGCCGATCCGGAGCTTGGCCTGGTCTTCGTCCCCATGGGCAATCCGACGCCTGACTATTACGGTGTGCTGCGCACTCCCGAATTCGAGGAGTACGGTAGCAGTGTCGTCGCGCTCGATGCAGCAAGCGGCGAGTTGCGCTGGTCATTCCAGACCACCCACCACGATCTTTGGGACTACGATGTTCCCGCCCAGCCCGCTCTGTTCACGTACCGCGGCGATCAGGGCGATATTCCCGCCGTTGCAGTCGCCACCAAGCGCGGCGAAATCTACCTGCTTGACCGGCGGACCGGACAGCCGCTCCATGCGGTCGAGGAGTGCGAGGTACCGAAGGGCGACATACCCGGCGAGCGTTATGCTCCGACCCAGCCCTATTCGGCCTTCCCTGGCGTACGCCCGGAGCCGCTCCGGGAAGCCGACATGTGGGGCACGACGCCGCTCGACCAGCTATGGTGCCGCATCGAATTCCGTTCGAGAGACTATGTCGGCGATTTCACGCCGCCTTCGGTGCGTGGATCGATCAGCTATCCGGGCCAGTTCGGGGTCATCAACTGGGGCGGCGTGGCGATCGACGAGGACCGGCAAGTCATGGTGTTCAACTCGGCGGTTATCCCGCAATTGCTGCGGCTCGTTCCGCGCAAGGAAGTGGAAGAAATCGCGCGCAAGGGCGAAAAGAGCGACCATGCCAGGGGGCTCGCCAAGCAGGACGGTACGCCATACGGCGTTTATGTCCTGCCGTTCTTGTCGCCACTCGGCATTCCGTGTTCGTCGCCGCCCTGGGGTAATTTGACCGCCATCGACATTGGCGAGCAGAAGGTGATGTGGCAGCGTCCGCTCGGGACAAGCGAGGACTCCGCGCCGCTCGGCATCGCCGTGCCGGGAATATTCAACACCGGTGGAACGACTGTTACACGCAGCGGACTGGCCTTCATTGGCGCGACCATGGACCATTATCTGCGTGCCTTCGAAGTCGCGAGCGGCAAGGAGCTGTGGCGTGCGCGGCTTCCCGCCGCAGCCAATGCTACGCCTGCGACATTCACCGCCGCAAAGGGACGCCAGATCGTCATCGTCGCGGCGGGTGGCCACGAGGTTTTGGGTGCGCCGAGCAGCGACTACGTGATGGCCTTCGCGCTGCCGGAGTAGCGGCTTGGGCGATTGCGTTGATGGAGGAAAACGTGAGCGGAAGCGGGCAGCCTGAGAGCCACGGTCACGAAGGGACCATAGCGCAGCTCATCGCGCGCCTCGCCTGCGATCATGGCGCAGCTGTGGCCATTGCCGGCAGCGAGGGTTCGGCCACCTTCGCTGAGATTGAGGAAGCAAGCCGCAAACTGGCCGCGGGCTTGCTCGCAACCGGAACCGCCAAGGGCAGTAAGGTCGGCCTGCTTATGGGCAACGACCGCCACTGGCTTGAGGCGTTCCTTGCCATCACGCGCATCGGCGCGGTCGCGGTCCTGCTCAGCACGCTCGCGCGGGGGCCGGAACTGGCACACATGATCCGCAATGGCGATGTCGACACACTGCTCATGGTCGACGGCTATTTGTCGAGTGACTATCGCGCGCTGCTCGAAGAGGGCCTGCCCGAGCTGTCTGGCCAGTTCGGGGCAGAGGGGAGGCTCATGCTTGCCGATGCCCCGTTCCTGCGGGCCGTTTGGATGTGGGGAGAGCAGCGGCCCGGATGGTGTCGCGGGGGTCATGCCGAACTCGTCGCGGCGGGCGGCGCGCTGCCCGATAGCGTGACCGAAGCCGCCTTTGAACAGACGGTGGGATCCGATCCTGCCGCCATTCTCTACACCTCGGGAAGTACGGCGGAGCCGAAGGCCGTTGTCCACAGCCAGGCGAACCTGATCCGGCAGGGCCACGCCCTTGGCAAGCTTAGCAGTTGCAGGCCGGGCGACCTGGTGTTGACGTCTATGCCGTTCTTCTGGGTCGGCGGCCTGAGCACCGTGCTCATGACGGCATTTACGCAAGGGGCAGGCGTCGTCTGCACCCACGGCCCAACTGAAGCGGCGGTGCTGGAGGCGATCCGGCGCTGGAAACCCACGCAGATTCTGCACTGGCCGGCCGTGCTGGACAAGTTGATGGACGAACCGGAATTCGTGGCCGCGCTTGACGGCATGCGTCCGATGTTCTCGCAGCAGCTTTACATGTTCGGCCTCGCCACGCGCGCGCAGTCCGCCTTTGCGCTTGGAATGACTGAAACGCTTGGGCCGCACAGCTATGCCACGCTCGAACCCGTGCCTGACGATCGGCTGGGGTCCAATGGCACTGCCGTGGGCACATACGAGCGGCGCATCGTCGATCCGGAAACCGGCAAGGATTGTGCGCCCGGCGAAGTCGGCGCGCTGTGGCTGCGCGGCGGTAGCCTGATGCTCGGCTTCCACCGCAAGGAGCGTTCCGAAGTTTTCGATGCCGACGGCTGGTATCACACTGACGACCTGTGCCGAATCATGGAAGACGGGCACCTGTTCTTCGTCGGTCGCTCGAACGACATGGTCAAGGCCAGCGGAGCCAATGTTTCGCCCGACGAGGTCGAGAAAGCGATGCGCGAGCATCCCGCGCTCAAGGAAGTGTCGGTCCTTGGCTTGCCGGGCAAGGAGGCTGACGAAATGCTGGTCGCGGCGGTTGTCTTGCGAGCGGGCCACGATGTCGGCGAAGAGGACCTGCGCGGCTGGCTGAAGCAGCAGCTGTCGAGCTACAAGGTTCCGCGCCGCATTGTCTTTCTGGCCGATGGTGAAATTCCGCAGACCGCCGGTCAGAAAGTCTACAAGCACGGATTGCGCGCGATCCTGGCGGAAAGGTTGGGTGTCGCTTAGCGATTGCCAGGGGGAGATCAATCGAACATCCCGCATGCAAGCGGAGAGGAACCGGATATGAGCACGATCGCGGAACAGGACAGGCAAGAGGACCGGTCGGATCAGGCCAAGTCGGGCCGGGAGATCCTTGCCGGATTGAAGGTCGTCGACACCGACACCCACATCACCGAATGGCACGATCTGTGGACGTCGCGCGCATCACCCAAATATCGTGATCAGGTGCCACGCGTTGTGAAGAAGGACGAAGGTATCGGCCACTGGGTCATTGGCGAAGATCAGTTCCTCGCCAGCGACACCGGGCACTCCGCACTTACCAAGGATGGCCGGAAGCTGCCGGGCTACGGCTTCAATTACATCAGTATCGATGAAGTCCATCCTGGCGCCTACGACGTCAGGGAACGCGTCAAATACATGGACGAAGCGGGCATCGCAGCGCAGATCGGCTATACCAACATCCTGGGATTCGGTGGCCAGCGGGCGATGACGGTCGATCCCGACCTCAGGCTGGTATCGATGCAGATTCTCAACGATGCGCTCGCCGAGATGCAGGCCGATTCCAACAACCGCATCTATCCCATGACCATGCTGCCATGGTGGGACATCGATCTCGCCGTCAAGGAGGCCGAACGCGGCAAGGCAATGGGGCTACGCGGCATCAACATGAATTCAGGGCCCCATACCCACGGTTTGCCCGACCTTTCCGATCCCTATTGGGATCCCCTGTGGGAATTCTGTCAGTCCGAAGGCCAGCCGGTGAATTTTCACATCGGCGCATCGGACGAAAGCTCGACGTGGTTCGGGCAGGGGCAATGGCCGGGTTATAGCGAGAATCAGAAAATGGCTTTCGGCACGATCATGCTGTTCGTCGGCAACATGTCGGTGCTGATCAACATGGTCATGTCGGGCATGCTGGAGCGGCACCCGAACCTGAAATTCTGTTCGGTCGAAAGCGGCGTCGGCTGGATTCCGTTCCTGATAGAGGCCCTGCAATACCAGCTTACCGACCAGGCGGGCAGGCCGCCGGAAGTGCCGGTGATCGAGACCTTCCGCAAGCATGTCTACATCTGCAGTTGGTACGAGCAGAAAACGCTACTCGATACGATGGAGACGCTCGGCGCGGACAACATCCTGTTCGAGACGGACTTCCCGCACCCGACTTGCCTCTATCCCGAGCCGCTCGAACAGGTTGCTCCGGCTGCGGCGCAAATGACAGCCGGCGATCGCAGGAAGATGTTCCAGACTAATGCCGAAAAACTCTACAATCTCGATCTGGCCGCGGCGCAGGCGATCTAGCAGGCGCGGTCAGGCGGTCTCAGGATAGCTCCAGTCCTGCGAAGTCCTCCTTGCTTCGCCACGCGTCCATGATCGCGTTGAAGGCAATGAAGCCACCGGAATAGGATGAGGTGAACAGGCCCGCGTCCACCTCACCATAGCCATTGTAATAACCGGGCGTGCATGAGGCGAGGAACAGCTTGCGGGGCTCCACCGATTCGCGAACCACGTGCTGCCAGTCCTCCACCGCTTGCTCTTCAGGCTCCAGCCGGGTCAGGCCGCGCTCCTGCATCATTGCGATCATATCGCAAATGTGCTGCCCCTGATCGAGCAGCATGTGAGTGAAGCTGGCGGTAAAGGCGTTCTGGCTGTTTCCGAGGATGAAGAAGTTCGGAAATCCATGGGCATAGAAGCCGTGAAGGGTAAGCGGTCCTTTGCGAAAATGCTCGGTAAGCGTTCGTCCGCCGACGCCGCGAACCTCGAATTCCGAACGCTTGGTATATTCGCTGCCAGTCTCGAAACCGGTCGCGAAGATGATGCAGTCGACTTCGTATTCGGTTCCGCAAGCGACAATGCCGGTTTCGGTCAGCCGTTCCAGCCCTGCACCTTGCGTGTCGAGCAGGGTGACATTGGGCAGATTGAAGGCGGGATAGTATTCATCGTTGAAGGTCGGGCGCTTGCAATAAATGCGATACCACGGCTTGAGCGCCTCGGCGGTGGCCGGATCGGTGACCGTTGCATCGATGCGCGCGCGAATTTTCTCGCCGGCGGCGAAATCGCGCAGTTCGCCTTCCCGGGCGAGGTCCTCGGGGATGCGCGGCTCGCTTGAGGGCTGCGGACGGATCGAGCGGTTGAGCACGGTCCAGCCGTCACTGACCAGATCGGGCTCGTTGCTCTGCCCAATCACGTGCGATTCGAAATTGGTTGAGCGCTCGCGTTGCCATCCCGCCTCGAGCGAGGCAGCCCAGTCCATGTCCGTCGGGCAATTGCCGCGCTCGCCGACCACTGAGGGGGTGCGTTGCACGACGTAGAGGTGCTGCGCGTCCTCGGCCAGACGCGGCACGCACTGGATCGCTGTGGCGCCGGTGCCGATCACGGCAACGCGCTTGTCATGCAACCGGGTCATCGGCGTGTCTGTGCTGCCGCCGGTATAGTCGTAGTCCCAGCGGCTAGTGTGGAATACCTTGCCCTTGAAGGTCTTTAGTCCGAGCACGCCCGGCAGTTTGACCCGGTTGAGCGGCCCGCTGCAGTAAATAACGTGTCGTGCCCGCAGCACGTCGTCGCGGTTGGTCGCAACGTTCCACCTGCGGCTGGCCTCGTCCCACGCCATTTCGAGTACCTGGGTCTGGAACAGCGCCTTGTCGTAAAGCCCGAAGTGCGTGGCGATTCGCTGGGAATGCTCGAGCATTTCGGGAGCGAATACGTATTTCTCGGTGGGGATGTATCCCGTCTCTTCGAGGTAGGGCAGGTAGATGTAGGATTCGGTATCACACTGTGCGCCGGGATAGCGGTTCCAATACCAGGTGCCGCCAAAGTCCCCCGCTTTTTCGACAATGCGGATATTTTCGATGCCGCGTTTCTGCAATTCGACTGCGGCGATCATCCCGCCGAATCCGCCGCCGATAACCAGCGCGTCGATGTCTTCGACAATCGGATCGCGGGTGAAACCGGGCTCTACGTAGGGATCCTCCGACAAGTGAGCAAAGCGCTCGTCCAGTTCCGCCCACTGCGCGTTCTGTTCGGCACGGAAGCGTTTGTCGCGCTCTTCTGCATATTTGCGCCGGATCGCATCGGCATCGAGAGCAAGCGTCTGGTCCGGCACTGGGCTTGGTCCTTTTAGGTGTCATGTCTGGCTTGTGTCGGTCCGGCATGAATGCAACACATGGCTTCGGGCAAACATAAGTGTGATGGTGGCTGCGAGCGGCGGTCCGGCGTCACGGGGAGACATGCGATGAAGGCCGCAGTTCTGCACGAAGTCGGGCAACCGTTCGTGGTCGAAGATGTCGAACTCGACGGCCCACGAGATGGCGAGGTTCGCATCAGGGTCCAGGCGAGCGGCCTGTGCCACTCCGACTATCACCTCGCGGTCGGCGACAATCCTGTGGTGGTGCCCGCCGTGCTTGGTCACGAGGCGGCTGGTGAAGTCGTGGCGGTGGGCGAAGGGGTGGATGGGCTTGCGCTTGGCGATCTCGTCTCGACCTCGTTCTCCTCGTTCTGCGGACACTGTGCCCAGTGTCAGACCGGGCACAACCATCGCTGCGACACCAAGCCCGAGGGCGTCAACCGCCCGCGCGTCAGCTGGAAAGGCAATCCGGTCTATGCGCTCGCCGGGATCGGCGGCTTTGCCGAGGAGATCGTGGTCCACAAGAACTCGGTAGTGAAGCTGCCCGAAGGCATTCCCGCCGAATGCGCTGCCCTGATGGGCTGCGCAGTGCTGACCGGCGTCGGAGCGGCGCTCAACGGAGCGAAAGTGCGCCCGGGTTCGAGTGTCGCGGTGATCGGCTGCGGCGGCGTCGGGCTCAATGTGGTTCAGGGCGCGCGGATAGCAGGGGCGGCGCAGATCATTGCCGTGGACACAGTGCCGGAAAAGCTGGAGGCCGCGCGCCAGTTCGGCGCGACCGAGACTGTGTCGGCAGGGCCGGATGCGATTGGCGCGGTGCGGGAGCTTTCGGGTGGCGGTGTCGACTATGGCTTCGAGGTGATCGGCCTTCCTGCGACCCTGCTCGAAGCCTATCATATGGTGCGCAAGGGCGGGACGGTCGCGCTGGTCGGCATGCCGAGAAACGATGCAATGATGGACCTGCCCATCGCCAAGCTGATGTTCAACGAGATCCGCATGATCGGCTCTTTCATGGGTAGCTCGCCGTTTCAGATCTTTCTGCCGCAGCTGGCGCGGCTCTATCGCGACGGCAAGCTGTTGCTCGACGAACTGGTCTCGGACCGTATCGGGCTTGGCGATATCAACCAGGGCTATGCGCGCCTTGTCGCAGGCGAGACTCGCCGCAACGTGATCGTGTTCTAATTCCCGCGCATTTCGAGGAATTCCGGCACGACCCAATAGGTCACGACAATCGAAGTCTCGGAATTGCGGAAACCGAAGCCTTCCAAGACAAGGACGCTTTCACCTTCCACCAGCGGCACGGTGCCGGGGCGCGAACGCCAGTAGAGCCTGAGTATCTCGCCGTCCTCGACAATCTCCCAGTCGAAGTCGCCGTTGATCGTCCCGTCGGCACCCAGATACCTGACATTATAGGTGCCGGGAAAGCCGTTTGACGTATCGCCGCGCGCTTCGCCGGTGAGAACCTGCGTGCAGCCGAGTTGTTTGGGTTCGCTCGAAGTGTAGCGCGCCTTGATAAGGCCGGTTTCCACGATCCGGTACTCGACAACCCCGATCGAATTGGTGGTCAGCAATGTCAGCTCTCCCTGTCCCGATCACTGCATCCCGATGCTCTTGTTCACCCGCAGCAATCCGGAGCTTGGCAAAAGCCAGCAACTGGGCCAAGCTGGGCCGGACAGGAGGATGCGATGGGTTACACCGTTGGGGTGGACATCGGCGGCACCTTTACCGATTGCGTCGCCATTACGCCCGACGCGAGGCTGCTCCACGCCAAGACGCTTTCGACCCATTCTGGCGATCCGGGCGAAGGCGTGCTTGACGGGATTGCGATGCTGGCCGGGCTCGATGGCCTGACGGTCGAACAGTTTCTTGCCGAGTGTCTGCGGGTCAGCCACGGCGCGACCATTGGCACCAACCTTGTCGTCGAGCGCAAGGGCGCGCGCACCGGCCTGCTCGCCACCGCCGGCCACACTGAGGCGCTGGCGATGATGCGCGGCGGCGGGCGGACGGCGGGCCTGCCCTACGATCAGATCTTCTCGGTCCATGACACTGCCAAGCCCGAACCGCTGGTCGCACGCGAATGCGTGGGCGCGGTACACGAGCGGATCGATCGCAATGGCATGGTCGTGGCTCATCTCGACGAAGCGGCTGCCCGTGAGACGATCTGCAGGCTGTTCGACGAGCAGGAAATCGAGGCACTGGCTATTTGCTTGCTGTGGAGCTTCCGCAATCCTGCGCATGAGCGACGCCTCGCCGAGATCGCGCGCGAGCTGCGCCCCGGCCTGTTCGTGAGCCTGTCGAGCGAGGTCGCGCCGCAGCTCGGCGAATATGAGCGCACCGTTGCAACGGTCATCAATGCCTATGTTGGTCCGGCTTCCGTGCGGTACCTTCGCGACACAGGCGAACGGCTGGCGGCAAGATCGCTCGCATCGCCTTTCCTCGTAATGCAATCGAACGGCGGCGTCACGCCGGTGTCTGCCGCCGAGCGCAAGCCGCTGGTGACGCTTGATTCCGGGCCTGCTGGCGGGCTTGCCGGAGCCGCATCGCTATCGCGGGCGCGTGGTGACGCCAATGTCATCGCCACCGACATGGGCGGCACCAGTTTCGATGTCGGGCTGGTGGTGGCAGGTGAGCCGGTCATGGCAGAGACGCGCACGCTCAGCCAGTACACCTACCGCACACCGCATCTCGACGTGCGCTCGATTGCTTGCGGCGGTGGCTCAATCGCCTGGGTCGATCCGCATACACGGGCGCTCAGGGTCGGGCCGCATTCGGCGGGTAGTGCGCCGGGGCCGGCGGCTTATGGGCGGGGCGGCACACAGCCAACCGTGACCGACGCCGACGTGGTGCTCGGGCTGGTGCGCGCCGACGGCTTTCTCGACGGACGCATGCCGCTCGATGCGGAAGGCGCGCGGCTGGCCATCGCTCGCCTAGGCGATAAGATCGGCCTTTCGCTCGAGCAGACGGCGGCAGGCATCCTGCAGGTCAACAATGCGGCGGCGGCTAATCTGATCCGTCAGCGAACAATCCAGCAGGGCCTCGATCCGCGCGATTTCACGCTCTATGCCTTTGGCGGCGCGGGGCCGGTCCATGTCTGGGGCTTCACGCGTGAGCTTGGCGTGAGCAAGGCCGTCATCCCGCTGGGCAACGGCGCTTCGACCCTTTCGGCCTATGGCATCGCCACCAGCGACGTTGCGCTTCAGCTCGACAGGGCCTGCGATTTCAGTCTCCCGGTGGCTTCGGACGCCTTGCGGGAGGCGCTTGCCGATCTCGATCGCAGCGCGGATGCGGAGGCCCGCGCGGTCGGTCTCGATCCGGCAACTTTGACGGTCCAGCACGCCTGTCTGCTGCGCTATCGCGGGCAGTTCTTCCAGAGCCTGAGCCTGCCGCTGCCCGATCCTTCGGACAGCGTATTCAACGTCAAGTTGCGCGACGCTTTCGAGCACGAATATGCGCGGCTCTATGGCAAGGGTGCGCTGGTGCTGCTG
>Ga0181594_10001937_pt1 | contig 19203 bp, 13 predicted proteins | sample 071ome_18_FD_145603 | JGI IMG/M metagenome (GOLD analysis project Ga0181594, IMG submission 145603) | Coastal salt marsh microbial communities from the Groves Creek Marsh, Skidaway Island, Georgia - 071413BT metaG (spades assembly) | ecosystem: Environmental > Aquatic > Marine > Intertidal zone... | reverse complement strand
GGAAGGTTGAGTCATCTGCTCCCCCAAAGCCGAGAAGGCTGTAGGTCACCTCAGGGTTGTCAAAGGTGACGGTCTCAAAGCCAACGGGCCCTGGAGGGGGCTCCTCCTCGCAAGCAGAGCAACGCCCGTAGATCATCGAGAGCGTGACATCCTCGCTGAGCTGTGCTTGGCGGTTCGCGTAACTGGCCCCGTCGGTGACGGGCGCGCAGGCGCCATCCCCGGCTTGGACGTCATCAATGAGGTCCTCTTGGCTCGCGAAGCCGTCTACCATGAGCTTATACTCAAGTGGGCCCACTGGGAAGGTGTAGGTCCCGCTCCAGACCCCGTCTCCATCTGGGTCTGAGAGCGGGAAGCCCTCGGCGCACCAGTTACAGAAGGGGCCGGTGACGTAGACTGTACCAAAGCTCTCAGGCGCCTCGGGGCAGGTCATGTCGACCTCAAAGGTCACGCTCGCCTCGGTAGGTCCGGTGGGCTCGCTCGTTCCACCGATGAAGGTGATGTCATCAAAATAATAGACTCGCTCCCCTGCCTCAGCGCCGGGCTGACCGAAGTTAAAGAAGATCGAGAGCTTGTTGTACGTGGCCTCGGGGTTGAGCACGGCGGTGCCTGAGACCTGCTGAGCGAAGTCAAAGGTCAAGACCTCCTCTGCGTCGGCGACGCTCACGGTCGCCTCGGCCTCAACGGTCACGGTTGGGTCGGAGGCGTCTTCAAGCTTGACGCGGACAGGGATCCCGGCGTGTGGTGACCAGACCTTGACGGTCAGGCGGGTGTTCTCAGCGTCGATCGGGAGCCGGCCCACGGAGCTGTTGGGGCCGGTCACGACCGTAGTGCCTGCCCACAGCTCAGCGGTAGCAGACTTGAGGACCCGCGCTACGCGACCTTCACTAAACTGCTCGTTCGTAGTGATGGTAGAGTCATCTGCTCCCCCAAAGCCGAGAAGGCTGTAGGTCACCTCAGGGTTGTCAAAGGTGACGGTCTCAAAGTCACCGATCATCGGGGGCTCAGGTGGAGCTACGTCACAGGCAGCGCAACGACCATATGAGTCGCTTGTTGATCCGCCTGCTGTGACTTGGGTTTGGCGGTTGGCGTAGCTGCTCCCATCTGTGACAGGGGCGCAAGCGCCATCATTAGATTGGACATCGTCGATGAGGTCCTCTTGGCTCGCGAAGCCATCCACCATGTACTTGTACTCAAGCGGGCCCGCAGGGAAGGCATACGTCCCGCTCCACACTCCATCTCCATCCTCATCAGAGAGCGGGAAGCCCGCGTCGCACCAGCTACAGAATGGGCCGGTGATGTAGACCGTGTTGAAGTCTTCTGGTGCCTCTTCACAGCTCATGTCAACGTTAAACGTGACGCTGTATACACAGCTCCCGTCGTTCATCGTCGCGCCCTCTTGATAGTTGTCGGCGCCTGCGTCTGTACAGCCTGGGATATCACCAGGCTCAACCCCGGGGAGCTCATCACCCCTCCACTCCACTTGATCCAAGTAGAAAACGACCTCATCAGCGCCAGTCGGGTTCTCTAAGAACCACGCAAACGCGCCTGTAACCTCTGTGATGCCCTCTGGTAGCTCTAAGAACCCCTGCGTTGGGCTGTCGGGTAAGGTTGCGTAGCCACTCTCCACATTAAAGCCGTCTGCGTCCGCGATCCCAGTAGCGAAGTTCGCTCGCTCTGACCCTGTCTCCCCCCACGCGGTATAACGGACATGTGTCGCGCCACTCTCGATCTCGAGTCCTGGGAGGTCGCCCCAGTTGTTTTCAGGATATTGGAAGTAAAAGCCAACCCACTCCGCGCCATTGGGCGCCCAAGTGAGCTTTACGCAGCCTGAGCTTCGGCCTTCTGGGCACTCACCGAGGGTGACCTCACCGCCTCCCATGTAGCCCGACATAATGAAATGCTCACTCACGGAGAAGGGTAAGCTCACGACTGGAGCTGGACCCGAGCACTCTTCAAAAGCATCTTGTGCGTTATCACACGTTGACGCACCCACGCGTTGCTCTTCACCACAGCGCCACCCCTCCTCGCTTAGGCACGTCCAAAGCGTGAGCGCCTCAGCGCCACAGTCACCGCTCACCTCAGCTTCACAGCGCTCTGCGCAGGCCACATAATCGGGGCCAGCGCAGCCCTCTTGTGCACCCGCAACTGCACAGGCGACCGTACAAGGGTTCACCTCTGCGGGGTCGTCGTTAAAGCGGAGGTCATCAAGGTAAAACTCTATCGCTGAGTCTCCCTCAGTTGCCCAATAGAACCCGCCTGCCAGTTGCTCAACCGGGACCCCTGCGAGGTCGATTACATAGCGCTGCGGGCTCGTCTCTAAGGTGACTGAGCTCAGCTTAACACTGAAACCATCAACGGCCCCATAGCCTACACCAAAAGAGAGCTCTTCTGCGCCACTCACGCCCCAAGCCTTGAAGGAGACGCTCGTCAACCCACTCGGCATAGACAGACCAGGTCCGTCACCCCAGTTGCCCTCTGGGTGTTGCCACCACACCCCGCCCCAGCCAATATCACCTGCGGTGTAGGTGAAGTGATGACAGAGGCCAAGCGCGCCGGTCGCTCGCTCAGGACACTCTAGGTCAGCGCTGATGTTACCGACCTCTCCCTCTCCCATGAAGCCGCTCGGCGCGAAGTGATCATCTAGCGGCATCGGGTAAGAAAGTGGAGCTTCTCTACCTCCTTCTCCTCCTTGTGCGCCACCCTCATCGCCCGCTGTGACCCCCGCCTCAGTAGCGCCTGATGCGCCCCCGCTCAGCCCTGCGATCACGCCCCCCCCTCCTGTCTCAAAGCCTGCGCCTCCCTCGGATGGGAGACACTCCTCTCCACTCCGAATCGTCCCCTCTGGACAAGGGGCATCTCCTCCACCCTGACCATCACAGCCAAATACCAAGCTGAGGGCGCTTAAAAGCAGGAGGCTACAACTGAACCTCCAGCCTCGATACGCTTTGGTGCGTCGTCTCATGTCTCGTTCTCCTTTAATGATTCAGTAGCTTTAAGAGAGAGCCTCTTTGAGGGTGAGCGGTTGCATACCTTATCTTTGTAAACTTTATGAACAAAGCCTTGACGGCAACCAGCGTAACCAATAGGATAAATGGAGCATAGATTTATGTCAATCCCAAATAAGACATATAAAATGTAAACTTAGTAAGAGAGCCATGTTTGCCATCTCATCACCCCTCTTCGTTCTGAAGGAGTACAAAGTTGAACACCACGAGGTATGCAGCTCTCTTCGGAGGGGCACAGAGCGCTCACCGTCACGGCAGAGATCACACGAGCCTCCGTCAAGACAACCTATCTGTAATCCTCAGGCGGGTGTGGTGTGTTGATGAGACGAGCCGCGCCGAGCTCGCTAGAGAGCTTGGGCTAAGTCGCTCCGCGGTCTCCACCCTCGTTGAACCTCTCTTGAACGCAGGCCTCATCGAGGAGGGAGGGGCTGGGCACTCGACGGGTGGACGGAAGCCGAGGATCTTACGCTTCAATCCTGAGGGGCACTTTATCCTCGGCGTCGACTTGGGAGCGACACATGTCTCGGTTATCGCCATCGATTTGAACGGGAACGTAAAGGGGTGGCGTGTCTCTAGCTGTGATGTGCGCGCTCAGCCTACTGAGGCGCTCAGGCTCATTAATAGCCTCTGTCAGTCGCTCATCAATGAGCTCCAGGGCCCAGGTCGCGTGCTCTTAGGGGTGGGCCTCGCTGCGCCGAGCCCCATCTCAGAGAGCCAAGCTACGAAGCTGTCCCCACTGTTTATGCCTCTGTGGTCAGATGTAGACCTCGCGACAGATCTTAAGCTCCCTCCTCGCTGCCCGCTGATTGTTGACAACGACGCCAACGCAGGCGCGCTCGCTGAGATGTGGTGGGGCTCAGGGAGAGAGTCGACGCACATCGCCTTTCTGAAGCTAGGGACTGGGGTTGGAGGTGGCTTTGTCGTGCATGGTGAGGTGTTCCGTGGTCACAGCGGGCTCGCAGGTGAGATCGGGCACCTCGTGATTAACCCAGAGGGGGACCCTTGCGTCTGCGGGCTCCGTGGTTGCCTCGCGACCTATGTTGGGAGCGGGGCGCTACTGTCGAAGGCGAGGAGCCTCTCAACGGGTGGAGACACAAGCCTGTATCCGAACGTTGAGGCGCTGATCACAGCGTTGAGAGAGGGGGACCCAGTCGCTCGCGCTGTGATCACGGAGGCAGGTGAGCACCTTGGGCTCGCGGTGGCGGGCCTGCTGAGTATTATGAACCCTGAGCGGATCTTGATCGGTGGGGCGCTCGCTGAGGCAGGTGAGGCGCTCCTTCACCCCCTCCGTGACCGGCTGTTATCTCGGAGCTTATGGACCGCCCTCAGCACGAGCCGGATTCAAGTGAGTGAGCTCGGCGAGCGAGGTGTCGCGCTTGGCGCCGCCACCCTCGTGCTACAGAGCGCGCTCGCCCACCCTGAGCGCTTTTTTCGAGCGTGGAGCGACCCGGTATGAGCTGGGTGAGCGTCAGGCGCACGTGGCGTGATGTGAGGTTCAGCGCTCCCTGTCTAGGCGCGCTCATGCTCACTCCGTACTCCTGTGCGCCCAGCTCTCCTCCATCTCCTAAGGTGCCTAAGGTCGTCGAGGGCACAGAGCAGACCACGACATCAGAGTGGACCCTCACCTGGAGTGACGAGTTTAATGGAGGAGAGGGGACCCCTCCTGATCCAAAGAAATGGACCTATGACCTTGGTGGTCATGGCTGGGGGAACGCCCAGCTTGAGGAGAACACGGATCGTGTTGAGAACGTCTCACACACCGGCACAGGTCACCTCGCGATCACTGCGATCAAGGAGCGACGTACGAGCAATGAGTACAGCTCGGCTAGGATTAAAACTCAGAACCTCTTTGAGGTGCAGTACGGGAGGGTTGAGGCGCGGATGAAGCTCCCTACTGGTCAAGGGATCTGGCCTGCGTTCTGGATGCTTGGCTCGACCTTTGAGCAGGAGGGTTGGCCCGACTGTGGAGAGATCGACATCATGGAGCACAGAGGGCAGCGTGTCTTCGAGAGCACAGGAGCTGTACACGGGAGGGGGTTCTCAGCAGGTGAGTCGATTGGCGGGCGCTTCACAGCGACTGAGCCTCTCCATAAAGGCTTCCATGACTTTGCCCTTGAGTGGTCCCCTGATGAGCTGCGGTGGTATGTGGACCAAGAGCGCTTCCTAACGGTGCGCCCCGATCAGCTCCCTAAAGACAGCGCTTGGCCCTTTCAGAGGCCATTCTTCCTCCTCCTAAACCTCGCGGTGGGGGGCCACTATGTCGGCGCTCCTGACTCGACGACTCGCTTCCCTCAGCAGCTGTTGATTGACTACGTGCGCGTCTATCAGCAAAGGCTACCCACTGGACAAGAGGGGTTGTGATGAGCGCTCCGATGGCCTCACCTCGGGCTCCACATCAGCTCAGGCGCTCAGCGCTCGTGTCGCTGGCGCTTTATAGCCTCTGCTTCTTTGGCTGTAGGAGAGAGCGCCCTGCGGTGGATCGTGAGACCCTCGTTGTCTCAGTGGAACAGCACAGCGCCTGGGTGAGACAGTTTAACCCGTTCTCACCCAACGCGAGGCGCTTCACACGAGCGGGGATCTATGAGCCTCTGATGATCCGCAACAGCGTCACGGGTCTGCTTACCCCTTGGCTCGCGACACGCTACCGGTGGTCAGATGACAAACGAGCGCTCCACGTCACGCTGCGTGAGGGGGTTCAGTTCTCAGATGGTCACCCGCTCACAGCGCAGGACGTAGTGTTTAGCTTTGAGCTCATTAAGCGCTCTCCTGCGCTCGACACCGCGGGGCTCTGGGAGCACCTCACCTCCGTAAGCGTAAGCGAGCCGGGCATCGTGACCTTTCAGCTCAAGGAGGCGTACCAAGCCAAGCTCGATGACATCGCACATCACCCGATCGTCCCCGAGCATGTGTGGGCTCAAGTCGAGGACCCTGTGACCTTTACGAACCCTAACCCTGTCGGGACTGGACCCTTCACGGAGGTATCGACCTTCCGTGCTCAGGTCTTTGAGTTAGGGCGCAACCCCTACTACTGGCAATCAGGGCGCCCTAAGTTGCGCGCTCTGCGCTTCCCTGCCTTCCCCTCGAACGACCAAGCGAACCTCGCGCTTGTCACAGGAGAGGTGGACTGGGCAGGGAACTTCGTGCCCGCGATTGAGCGCACCTTTGTCGCCGCTGATCCGACGCACCACATGTACTGGCTCCCGCTCATTGGGAGCATGGTGAACCTGATCCCTAACACCACCCACCCGCTCCTGTCTCGGCGCGCGGTGCGTGAGGCACTCAGCCTCGCGATCAACCGGCCCCAGCTCGTTCAGGTCGCCATGTATGGCTACACTCGACCCGCCGACAGCACGGGGCTGACCGACAGCTTCAAGGCGCTCCATGACCCAGAGGTCGCGCGTCGCTTTGATTGGGCTACGTACCACCCTAAGCGCGCGGTGGAGGCTTTGAGGGCCGCTGGGCTCGTCGGGAGCCCCAGCGAGGGCTGGCGTGACCCCGTGCGGGGGGAGGCTCTTGAGCTCACGATTGACGTCGTGAGCGGGTGGTCAGACTGGGTGAGGGCGGCGCAGGTCATCGCGAGTGACCTCAAGGCCATTGGGGTGAAGGTGAAGGTTAAAACCTCTGAGTTTAGCGCTTGGTTTGAGCGGGTGCGATCAGGGGACTTCACCCTCGCGATCGGTTGGGCTGATGACCGTGGCTCGCTCTATGAGTATTATCGCTGGCTGATGAGCACCGAGACGCTCGTAGCGACTGGAGAGGACGCGCTTGGTCACTTTAACCGCTTGGGTGATGAGCGTGCAGATGAGTGGCTCAGGGAGCTTAAGGCAGGGCCAGAGCCCGAGCGAGCCCGAGCGCTCGCTCGCCTCCTTCAGGTGCGTTTTGCAGAGCTGATCCCAACCGTCCCGCTCTTCCCAAACCCTCAATGGGGCGCGGCGAACACCTCGCGGGTGCTGGGCTTCCCTAGCGAGGCTGACCCTTATGCGCCTCTGTCCCCTAACCGCTCGCCTGAGTGCCTCCTAGTGCTCACGAGGCTTGAGCCACGACCAGAGAGAGGAGGTGAGCGCCCATGAGATACGCGCTAAGGCGCTTGGGGTTATATGTGATCGCAGCGCTGCTCTCACTCGTGATCAACTTTCTCCTCCCTCGGCTCAGCCCAGGGGACCCTGCTTCGACGATGTTCGCGCGTTTTCGTGGCAAGCTCTCCCCTGAGGCGATGGGCGCGCTAAAGGAGAGCCTGGGCTTCACAGAGGGAGGCCTGTGGACTCAATTCAAACAGTATGTCTACCACCTCTCACAGGGAGACTTTGGGCTCTCCGTGGCGTATTTCCCTCAACCGGTCACCGAGGTCATCGCCACAGGCTTCGGTTGGACGCTGTGGCTCGCAGGGCTCTCAGTGCTGATCTCATTCACGGTAGGTACGGGGCTCGGGGTGCTCCTCGCGTGGAGGCGTGGGGGGCGACTAGATCGTACGCTCCCTCCGCTCCTCGCGCTCATTGGCGCCTTCCCTTATTTCTGGCTCGCGATGCTCGCCTTGTGGGTGTTTGGCTTCACCTTGGGTTGGTTCCCCCTCAGGCACGCGTATGGAGACGACTTACAGCCCGAGTGGTCCTGGCTGTTTATCAGCGACATGATCCGCCACGCGGCGCTCCCAGCGCTCAGCGTCGTGCTCGCGACCATGGGCGGGTGGATGTTGAGCATGCGAAACACGATGATCAGCGTGCTAGGTGAAGACTATATCACCCTCGCTCACGCCAAGGGGCTCAGCCCACGGCGTGTGATGCTCCGCTACGCGGCCCGCAACGCGCTCCTCCCCAACATAACGAGCTTTGGGATGGCGCTCGGCTTTGTCGTCAGCGGGTCGCTCTTAACCGAGATCGTTTTCTCATACCCCGGGCAGGGATACCTCCTCGTACAAGCGGTACGGGCGCAGGACTACCCGCTCATGCAGGGCCTATTTGTGATGATCACCTTGGCGGTGCTCTCGGCGAACTGGATCGTCGACCTGATCTATCTGACCTTAGACCCACGGACGAGGAGCGGATCAAGATGAGCGGGGCCCTCTTTGCGATCTGGCGTCACCCTCAGTCTAGAGTAGGGCTCATAACGCTCTGCTTCATCTTGCTCGTGGCGCTCATCGGCCCCTGGTTTGTGTGCTCACCAGAAGCCTATGTTGGGGCGCCTCATGAGCCACCCAGCGCGCTTCGATGGTTTGGGACAACAGGACAAGGTCAAGACGTGCTCGCTCAGACCATCGTTGGGGCTGGCCCTACGCTCCTTGTCGGCTTTACGGTGGGGCTCTTAGTGACCTTCATTGGGGGCGCCCTTGGGATCAGCGCGGGGCTCATTGGCGGTCGCTTCGACGCGAGCATGACGCTCTTAATTAACGTCTCCCTAGTGATCCCTGGGCTGCCACTCGCGATCCTGCTCGCGGCGTATCTACCACCTGGTCCCATCTCGCTCACGGCGGTCTTAACCCTCACAGGCTGGGCGTGGACCGCGCGCGTGATACGCTCACAGGCGCTCTCTTTGTCACGGCGCGATTTTATCGCTTCGGCGAGGGTCGCAGGGGAGCCAACATGGCGGATCGTGCTCTTTGAGCTGACCCCTCACCTCGCCTCTCTGCTCCTGTCGAGCATGATCGGGAGCACGATCTACGCGATTGGCGCTCAAGTGGGCCTCGAGTTCCTCGGCCTAGGGGACGTGAGCGCGGTGACCTGGGGGACAAACCTGTATTGGGCGAGCAACGATCAAGCGCTCCTGACGCGCGCCTGGTGGACCTTTGTCCCCACCGGCCTTGGGGTGGCCCTCGTTGGGTTCTCACTCGCGATGATCAATTTTGGCCTAGACGAGGTGAGCAACCCACGGCTTGGCGTTGAGCGCAGGTGGCGTACAGCGCTTATGAGCCGAGGTGTTGAGCCAGACACGCTCACCCCGAGGGTGAAGCGATGAGCCACCAAGATGTCCTGCTCTCGGTTCAGGGGCTCTCCGTGAGCTACCTCACCCGTACGGGAGAGCTTGAGGCGGTCAAGAGCGCTTCGTTCGAGCTTTATAGAGGTGAGATGTTGAGCCTCGTGGGTGAGTCAGGGAGCGGGAAGAGCACTTTAGTGGGAGCTGTGCTGAGGACCTTAGGGCCACCCGCCTTGATCACTGGTGGCGCCGCCTATTATCAAGGAATCGACCTGCTCAGCGCTGATGAGCCTCAGCTCCGCGCGCTCCGCTGGGTGTCGCTGTCATTGGTGCCACAGAGCGCGATGAACGCCCTCAACCCCGTCATGACGATCGCTGATCAACTCGAGGACACCCTGTCTGCTCACCCATGGCCCAACACGCTCAGCAGCTCATCTGCTGAGGCTAGGGCTCGCGAGCTGATGGGGCTCGTCGGGCTTGAGGATGTCTGGCTGAAGGCCTACCCTCATCAGCTCTCTGGTGGGATGAGACAGCGGGCGACGATCGCGATGGCCCTCGCCTTCAACCCTGAGCTGATCATCATGGATGAGCCGACCACAGCGCTTGACGTCATCGTCCAAGCTGAGATCTTCGAGATCATCAGCGCGCTTCGGGCTCAGCTCGGGTTCTCTGTGCTCTTGATCACCCATGACCTCCCTCTGACGCTCTCTTGCTCCGATCGAGTAGGGGTGATGCGGGGTGGTGAGCTGCTTGAGCTCGACACCCCTAAAGCGCTCCTTCAAGGAGCTCAGCACCCCTACTCTCACCGGCTTATTGAGGCCTCCGCGACCTCAGCTGAGCGCGGCGCGCCTGTCGAGCAGAGCGCGCGCGAGCTGAGCCCCGCGCTCGTCGTTAAAGGCTTGAGCAAGCGCTACAGCGCAGGTGGAGGTGACGGAGCAGGGCACCTCGCGCTCCGAGACGTTAGCCTCACGCTCAATCGAGGGGAGGTGGTCGCTGTCGTGGGTGCCTCTGGGAGTGGCAAGAGCACACTTGGCCGAGTGATCTGTGGACTTGAGGAGGCGACCAGCGGGCAGGTGCGACTCTGTGAGCGAGCCGAGCAGGAGAGCGCGCCGCTCAGGTCGGAGAGGGCGAGGGTGCAGATGGTCTTCCAGGACCCCTTTGGCTCCCTCAACCCTGTGAACACGATCGGCTACCACATCACGCGACCCCTTAAGCTGCACCATAAACGCTCTAGCAGGTCGGCGAGGCTAGAGGCGATCACGTTGCTTGAGCGCGTAGGCTTGTCGCCAGCTGAAGAGCTGTTCGATCGCTATCCACATGAGCTGTCAGGGGGGCAGCGCCAGCGGGTCGCCATCGCGCGTGGTCTCGCGCCCTCACCTGAGCTCCTGATCGCGGATGAGCCGACCTCTATGTTGGACGTCTCGCTCCGGGCGGAGCTGCTCCAGTTGCTCCGCTCTCTCGTACAAGAGCGCGACCTTAGCCTCATGCTGATCACCCACGACCTCGACACTGCGCGAGCGCTCGCCGACCGCATCATCGTCCTAAAGGGTGGAGAGGTGATTGAGCAAGGGCCAGCGTGGCGCGTCTTGAACGACCCACAATCCGATTACACCCGCGCGCTCTGGGAGGCGACGCCGACCCTCCCTGAGAAGCGCACACCAACACTCAAAGACACACGCGAGGAGCGACCGGATGAGTGACCTTAGACATCGATTTCCGAGTGACTTCCTGTGGGGGGTCGCGACCTCCTCTTTCCAGATCGAGGGCGCGACCACACAAGATGGGCGTGGCCCTTCGATCTGGGATACGTTCTGCCAACAGGAGGGGGCGATCGCGGACCACAGCGATGGCGCCGTCGCGTGTGAGCACTACACCCGGTGGCCCGAGGACCTAGACCTGATCGCCTCGCTCGGGGTCCCTGCCTACCGCTTCTCTGTTGCCTGGCCCAGGGTCTTGCCCCAGGGCACAGGGCGCGTTGAGCCCAAAGGGCTCGACTTTTATGAGCGCCTCGTCGACGGGATGCTAGAGCGAGGGATTAAGCCCTGGGCGACGCTTTACCACTGGGACCTCCCGCAAGCGCTACAAGACAAAGGGGGCTGGGAGTCACGAGAGACCGTAGACGCCTTTGTTGAGTACTCAAGGGTGGTGTGTGAGCGCTTGGGAGACAGAGTTGAGGGCTGGATCACGCACAACGAGCCTTGGTGTGCGTCCGTTTTAGGGCACCTAAACGGGGAGCATGCCCCGGGGCTCAAGAGTCAGCAGGCGCACCTCACCTCGAGTCACCATCTCCTGCTCAGTCATGGACGCTCCATTGAGACGATCAGAGAGGTGGTGGGTGATCGACCTGTTGGGATCACCCTGAACCTCGTCCCTTCACACCCCGCCTCTGAGAGTGAGGCTGACCGCGAGGCTCAGGCGCGCTTTGATGGCTTCTTTAATCGCTGGTATCTCGACCCGCTCGCGGGTCGCGGCTATCCAGAGGACATGCTGAGACGCTACCAAGATGAGCGCTATGTTGACAGCTGGGATTTTATCAAACCCGGAGATCTAGACGAGATCGCGGCGCCCTGTGATTTCCTTGGGATCAACTACTACTCGAGAGGGATCATTCGAAGCGACAAGGTCAGCGAGGAAGACAATGAGCCTGTGCTCATCACCACGCAAGGGGAGCCTACAGACATGGGCTGGGAGGTCTATCCAGACGGCATCAGGGCGCTCTTAGTTCGGCTCCATGAGGAGTATGGCTTTGGTCCGCTTTACATTACAGAGAACGGCGCCGCGTACTCGACAGGCCCCGATGAGCTAGGGCGTGTTCGAGACACGCTACGGAGGCAGTACTTGGAGGAGCACCTCAAGGCCTGTCATCAGGCTATGGAAGCAGGGGTACCGCTCGCAGGCTACTTCGCGTGGTCGCTAATGGATAACTTTGAGTGGGCCTTTGGCTACGAGAAGAGGTTTGGGCTGGTGCATGTTGATTATGAGACGCAGCGCAGGACCCCTAAGGACAGCGCGCTCTGGTATCGTGACGTGATCGCTAGAGGCGGTGTGATGTGATCCAGCTTGCCTCACCGCCTCGACCCCTCCCTGCTCGTCGAACATACGCCACCTGTGTTCTGCGCTTAGTCTTGTGCTCGCTCATGTCACTGAGCGCGTGTTTGGGTGGCTTGGAGCGACCCGCGTCCGCTACACCTCATCATGTAGAGACTCATAAAGGCGAGGGGGGCTGGCGCCTTCTAGTCGACTCAAAACCGATGATGGTGTTGGGGATGAACTGGGGCTATATCCCGATCGGTGAGAACTACTCATGGGTGCTTTGGGAACAACCAGATGAGGTCATCGAAGAGGCGCTGAGCGCTGAGATGGCGCTCTTACAAGCGATGGGGGTCAACGCGATCCGACAGTACCCCGACATCCCCCCACGCTGGGTGGAGTGGATCTACGAGCGCTACGGGATCTTCACAGTAGTGAACCACACCCTCGGGCGATACGGGCTGTCGATCAACGGGGTGTGGGCCCCTGAGACGGACTACAGCGCCTCTGAGGCTCGAGACGCGATCAAATCAGAGCTCTCAGCGGTCGTAGAGCGTTATAAGGACACGCGCGGCGTGCTCATGTATCTGCTTGGTAATGAGAACAACTATGGGCTCTCTTGGACCAGCTTTGAGGCTGAGGACCTCCCTGAAGACGAGCGAGACGTGGAGCGGGCGCGCCCCCTGTACACTCTGTTTGGTGAGGTCGCTACACAGATCAAGGCGCGCGACCCTCACCACCCCATCGCGATCGCGAACGGGGACCTCGGCTACATAGAGCTGATCGCTGAGCACTGTAAAGACGTCGATATTATGGGCTCAAATGTGTATCGAGGCGCCTCATCTCGTGACCTCTTTGACCGCGTGGCGAGCGAGCTTGATCGACCCTTCCTCTACAGTGAGTTTGGGGCAGACGCCTACAACGCTCGCCTGATGAGGGAGGACTCGAGCGCCCAAGCCGAGTATCTACGGGCTCAATGGCAAGAGATCTACGAGCACAGCGAGGGAAAGGGGCGCTCAGGCGTCGCGATCGGTGGGCTGATTTTTCAGTGGAGCGACGGCTGGTGGAAGCATAAGCAGGTAGAGCACCTTGAGCGTCATGACGAGACCGCGACCTGGGCGAACCAGGGGTACCCTCATGACTATGTTGAGGGTGAGAACAACATGAATGAGGAGTGGTTTGGGATCGCGGCGAAGGGCCCGCCGGACGAGCGGGGGGTGTTCTCCGTTTATCCTAGGCCCGCCTACTATCTGCTCAAGGAGGCCTTCAGCCTTGACCCCTACAGGCAGGGGCTGACCCAAGCGGAGATCCGACGTCACTTTACCGAACTCAAGTCTCTCGACGTGACCACCCCTTACGCGGCGGCCCGCGCTGGGTTCACAGCAGAGGAGGCGTCTCGGATTAAGGTGTCTAGGCTCAGGCTCAACATAGAGAGCGGCGCCTCGGCGGGGCTGGGGAGAGCGACACGGGGGCGAGCGCAGGTCGTGGGGCACACGCAGAGCGCCTACATAGACGTGAGCGCTCAGCCCACCTCAAGGGTGAACGCGAGGGTCTCGGTGAACCTCCTCGGTCAGGTCGCCCAGAACCGCTTAAATCCCATTTTTTATGAGAACCGAGGTCGAGAGCTGAGGCCGGAAGGGAGCTCAGTCTCCGGTGAGGGTAGAGACTTGAGCGCCCTTGAGCGAGTCGCGCTGTATCAGGCGGAGGTTGAGGTGAACGAGGCGCTCTTTAAGCTCCACGCGTTCTATCGAGTAGGTCACTACCACTGGGGTGACGAGGGTGACTTCTTTGGGCTCTATCAGGAGGCCTACTATGGCCCAAACATAGACATATACAACGCGGTCGCCCCCTTTGGGATGACCGCTGAGGGGCGTGGGGCCCTCCGGCACTGGAAGGTTGCCCTTGGGCCCCAGCTCTACTGGGGGGCGAACCCTGGGGGGATCATCAAATATTACAGAGACTTTGGTGGGCTATCTTTCAGCTTTATCCACCATGAGGACGTGGGTCAGAACGCAGAGACCGGCTCAAGCAACGCGCTCCCGATCCGCAAGAGCCGCAGGACGGCGCTGAGCGTGGGGTACAAGTCAGGTGGCTGGCGCCTTGACCTTGGGGGGCTCTTCTCAGGGAGTGACCGCGTCGGTGAGCGTTTCTTGTGGACCAGTAGCACCTCGGGTCGAGGCTATAGGGACACAGGCCTATTGGTGCATGATGACCAGATCCATTGGCTCGACACCCTTGGCGCGAAGGCGAGGCTCGTCTATACAGGCGCGCGCTGGCAAGGTTACCTGCATGGGGTGGCCAAGGGGCTCGTCTCAAACGCAGGCGCAGATCCTCGTCAGCGCTTCACGGGTTGGAGCTTAAACGAGAGTGGGAGCGGTAACCAGGTCGGAGGCCTCGCGGGGCTCGCCTTTCAGCTCGGGCCGCTCCAGATCGCCCCACACGTGCTCTACCAGCGCCCGTTGATCGGGCCGATGGACACAGTTGAGGATCGCTTTAACCCAGACAGCGGTCTCTATTACCCTGCGCTCCGCGCGAGAAACCAGCTCTCTGATCCCTTCGCGGTCCTCGACAACCGTGAGACCCTCGCCGGCGAGCTCCTACTCGTCTATGACCCCACCCCTGGCACATGGTTCTGGCAATGGGACAACCCGCTCCGAGAGGACGCGGACTTCGCGGCGAGCCTGAACTTCATCTATCGACACCAGCCCACCTCAAGAGACGCGCGCTTTGGGGTCAATGAAGCGGGTCAGTTCTTCGCTTTTGATGGGGCACCTGAGGCGCGTGACCTCTGGGAGGTGAAGGGGCGATGGGTCTCGAAGGTGAGCGCCACCGCACGCCTCTTTGGGTCGTTTTTTACGGGCGAAGCGCAGTCTCGTGGCGTAGATGAGCGGGTCATCCTCCGCTCAGGAGCAGAGCTCACCTGGCTCACTCGACGCACTCGAGTACAGCTGTCAGGGTCCCTGAATGACTGGGGCCCCTATGATTACCACCGTGACTACAACCTCACCTACCCACTCCAAGCGAGCGGGGACATCGGCTATATAATAGGTAAAGAGCGCTTAGATCGAAGCGCGACGCGACTCGGGCTCAGGGGGCTCTATCGCACGCTCGATCAACACTCTGAGGGCTACCGTGATGACCCAACGCTCAGCGCAGATCGAGGGAGTGAGTGGGAGCTCATCACCTACCTGCACCTTGATCTGTGAGGGGAGAGATATGAGACACGCCCAACCAACTCAACTACGACGATATAGGGCGCTCATGCTGAGCGTTGTCGCCCTCCTCACGCTGAGCGTAGGCTGCGTCGATGGGCCACCTTATTATTATGCAGAAAAGATCACAGGCGCTCGATTCACCCCACATCATGAGCGAGTAGGGGTCTATCCAAACCAGAGCGTCCTCACTGACCCTGAGAACCCCTTCCGCTTCACGGGGGTGAGCGCAGAGGTGACGTGGGAGATTGAGGCGAGCGGGGATGCTGTCTCGGGGTTTTATGCGTGGGCGACTCGCCTCAGCGCTGTCCCGACTGGGGAAAATCAGTTCTACGCGGCGCTCAACATGAGGGCGATCTATGAGCGGGCGCTCGTGAACGCTGACGATCTAGAGCGGGTTAGGGCGCTCGCTGTGCAGGGCTTTCAGGCGGTGCTCGATCACTTCCCTGACTCTGTCACCTATGACATCACGGGAGAGGTCCCGTATGGGCTAGCGACGCTCGCGTATCAACAGCTGATTGAGCTTGAGGAGCGCCCCCAAGGCGGCTGGGTGCTCGTCGTCCAAGAGGGCGGAGGGGTGGTCGCGATTCAAAACCTAGACGTCCCGAGTGGAGGAGAGGAGTGAGCGCTATGAGCCGACATATCTCTGTAACCCCCCTGCTGTTCACGCTCTTACTCTGCGCGTGTCGAGCGCCAAGTGGGCCCGATGACTATGGGAGCCAAGAGCGCCTCCCTGAGCCAGTAGAGCCTATTGTTGATGAGCTCTTAGAGGGTGAAGCGCGGCTCAGCTTAGGGCTCTTTTATGAGGGGCCGCGGTCTGATGAGGTGGTGATCGACGACCTGAACGCATTCTTCTATATCTATGAGGAGACCTTCAGCCTCTCAGGGTACGACGGGGCGCGTATCGAGGGCCTCAGCAGTGACCGCGTCACGCTGAGCGGAGGCCCTTGGTGGGGGGGCGGGGTGCACTGGGAGCAGGCGCGAGACCTGACAGGATTTGAGCGCTTAAGGCTCTCTTTGCGTAGCTCATCTGAGACCTTTAACGACCTTGAGGTCGGGATGAACAACAGCGACAGTGAGCAGGCGAGGGTGAAGGTGAGCGACTATGGCTTCCGCGCTGATGGGGCGTGGCACACCCTCAGCATCCCGTTGACCGACCTCGCCGAGAGAGGTGTAGACCTCAGCGCCGTGCTCGCCCCGTTTGTTCTCATTGGAGGTCAGAGTGAGGGAGGGGAGCGCCTCATCATTGATGGGGTCTACCTCTCTAGCGCGAGCGATGTCAGCCAAGAGTAAGCCCACACGAGTACGCCCTCAGCTCGCCCCGCTCGCCAGCGCGACCCAATAGCGAGCGCCGATCGAGATCAGCTCATCATTGAAGTCGTAGAGGGGGTGGTGGAGCATCGGACCCTCGCCCGCGCCCAGGAGCGCGTAGCAGCCTGGGCGAGCGCGGAGCATCCAGCCAAAGTCTTCAGCGCCCATCAGCGGTGGAGGCGCAGCGTCGACCTGATGCTCACCGACCACAGCGCGCGCGCATCGCATCGCGTACGCTGTGGGCCTTGAGGCGTTGACGGTGGCAGTGTACCGCCTCTCATAGCGCCAGCCAAGCTCAAGCCCCTTGAGCTCAGCGTGGCTCAACACGATGCGCTCTATGTCCTTTTCAATACGGGCTCGAACGTCTTCATCAAGTGTCTTTTCACAGCGCTAAGGTTTTTTTGCGCTCGGAGCATCATAGAGTGGGAGCCCTAGGAGGCGCTCGGTGAGGCTGAGCGGGGCACCCTCTGGTAGGAGTTGTGCTTCACCTGTTACGGGATGAAGTACGTATGCAGGGATGCCAGAGCGACCGAACCGTTTGAGGACATCCCACAGCTTGTCATCTGATTGCGTGAGGTCCGCCTTCATAGGCACGACCCCACGCTCTGAGAAGCGGGTCGCCATCGTGGCAGTATTGAGGAATTGAGCTTCAAAGACCTTACAGCTCTGGCACCAGTCCGCGGTGAAGTCGATAAAAACCGGTCGCCCCTCCGCCTTATATGCCTCGAGCTGAGCCTCGTCGTACGGGACCCACTTGAGGTGATGATCAGAAGGGGTGAGTAGAGCTTGCCCGCCGTATAAGAGCCCCAGCCCTAAAGCGAGCGCTAAGAGCTTGTGGGTACCCTTCTCCTTGATCGACAGCGCGCTGAAGAGGATGACGGCCCCCCAAAGGGCCCACGCGAAGTAGGTCAGGCCCTGCGCGAGCTCGAGCCCCAAGCCTAAGCGTGACTCAAGCTGAGGATAGAGAAGCAGGATCGCGACCATCACAAGTATGTCCTGGGCCCTCGTCTTCGCCTCTTTTTGAGCGTACGGGTCTTCACGCTCATACTCAGGGGTCCGCCAGCGCTTGACCTGCCACACCAAAAGCGTCAGCACGCTAAGCACATAGATAAACCCATGTGCGACGTCACGGGTCACGAGCTGCTCGACTTGTGTATACAGCCAGAAGGTAGCAGCGACCATCGTCACGCCTACGAAGCGCTTAAAGACCTTCATCCAGTCGCCGGGGCTTGGGACGAGCCTCGCGAGCGCAGGCACGAAGCCCAGCAGGAGGATCGGCAGGGTTAAACCTAGGCCGATCGACCAGAACAGCCCTAAGGTCTCCCACCAGCTCTTGTCGCTCGCCAGCGCCGCGGTGGTTGCGGTCCCAAGGATTGGCGCGGAGCAGGGGGTTGAGGCGAGGGTGACGAGGACCCCTTCAAGGAAGGACTCGAGCAGCTCATGTCGACCCTTACGAGAGTGGGTGGCGCCGAGGTTCGCCAGAAACAGATCAAAGGAGTTGAGCGCAAACAGCGCCATCATCAGCGCGAGCCCCCCCACGAAGTAGGGGTTCTGCATCTGCATCCCCCAGCCGAGGGTCTCCCCTGAGGCGCGAAGCGAGATTACCATTAGCGCAAACAGGCTGAAGGCGACTTGCGCGCCAAAGAAATATGCGAACGTCGGTGTGCGATGGCTCCCCTCTCCACCTTGATGCATGATCAGAGAGCGTGCTTTTAGAAACAGGACAGGGAGCACACATGGCATCACGTTCAGAATGAGCCCACCAAGGACCCCCGCGCCGAGGGTGGCTAGATAAGAGCTAGGTTCAGGCATAAGCTGCACTCACAAGTTCACTATAGGTTTAAAGGCAACATTAGACTGTTAAGAATCCCTATTTCAGATACAGATGGATGCTTTGACAGTTGAAAATTCACTTGTAATTTAAGTTCAATACAGAAGACGAGTTGAGAACTCAACCCGCTTAATCAAGACAGGGGTCGCCCCCCACTCACGAACAGGTGGAAACACCACAGTAAGCGTGAAGTAACGGTGATACCATCCCCAATCGCTCCTATTCTACGCCTTCGTTAGAACACGCCATGAGTACTTTACATCGACGTAGTCCATGCACTGTGATCATGTGGTTGCGTTGGTCACGTCTACGCTCAACTACACTCACATTTATGTAGAGCCTTAGGCTATCGGGTAGAAGTTACGATGATCATACAACAGACAAAATAGAGCTGACGTGTCTTAGCTCTTGAAGACATAAGAACACTTCAGGGGTTGGGTCAGCCACTCAACTAAGACGTCCGTACAGATGATAAAGTCATTGTTCAACATGTTGTTGACAGACTTTGGATTTGCTGAAATAAAGAACCGTCGATGGCTGTTAAGCCACATACTCACACTCACGCTAAGGACATGAATCCATGAACAAATGGTTTATTTGCTTTTGTCTATCATCACTTGCAGCCCTTACGATGCAAGCCTGCACGCAGTCTTCCGTTGCATACGAGAAGGTGGTGAAGATGATCAACAACAAAATTGGTAAATATGAGATCAAGATCAAAGAGGCTGAAAAGCTCTTGGTCAAGATGAAAGAAGCTCAAAAGAAAGCACGCATCAGCGCCACCCTCAACCACAAGAACCTTTCTGGCTATGAGCAGACGGTTAAGGAGACCAACGCTGTCTTCAATGATCTATCTGCTAAGATGAAGAAGTTGGAAGCCCTTGAGGCCAAGGGAGCCCCTTACATG
>Ga0181594_10001936_pt1 | contig 19207 bp, 29 predicted proteins | sample 071ome_18_FD_145603 | JGI IMG/M metagenome (GOLD analysis project Ga0181594, IMG submission 145603) | Coastal salt marsh microbial communities from the Groves Creek Marsh, Skidaway Island, Georgia - 071413BT metaG (spades assembly) | ecosystem: Environmental > Aquatic > Marine > Intertidal zone... | reverse complement strand
TTGTTGACGCTGATCCCGTTGCCCTGGATGGCGCGTCGCGCCTCGCCCTTGGATTTGAACAGTTCGGTCTGCGCCAGCAGGTCTATGAGCCCCATGCCGTCGCCGCCGAGCTCTGACTTGTCGAGCTCCAGTGAAGGCGCGGTTTCCTGAATTTCCTCCAGCATGGCGGCTGTCACCTCGTTGCCGCCCTTGCTGAACAGGCTTTGACTGGTCGCCACCGCCTCCGCGGTCGCGGTCTCGCCATGGATCAGATCCGTCATTTCCTTGGCCAGCGCCCGATGCGCCTCTCGCGCTGCGGGATCGGCCTCGTGCCGGGCGGCCAGGTCGTTGATCGACGCCTCGTCGAGGAAGGTGAAATAACGCAGGTATTTGATGACGTCCCGGTCGTCGGTGTTGATCCAGAACTGGTAGAACTTGTAGGGGCTGGTCTTTTGCGGATCCAACCAGACCGCGCCTTCAACCGATTTGCCGAACTTGGAGCCGTCCGCGTTGGTGATCAACGGCAGCGTCAGACCATACACGGAGCTCCCCAGTTTCTTGCGGGTGAGGTCCATGCCGGCCGTGATGTTTCCCCATTGATCGCTGCCTCCGATCTGCAGCTCGCAGTCGTGTTGCTCGCGCAGTTTGTAGAAATCGAAGGCCTGCAGCAGCATGTAGCTGAACTCGGTGTAGCTGATGCCGACCTCGCGGTCGTTCATGCGGGCCCGCACACTCTCCTTGGCGACCATCATGTTCACCGTGAAGGATTTGCCGATGTCGCGCAGGAAATCCAGGTAGCTGACTTCGGCCGTCCAGGATGCGTTGTCCAGCAGCAGGGCAGGGTTGCCCTCGGTTTCGAAGTCCAGCAGGCGCGCGAGTTGGTCTTTGACCGCCTCGATATTGCCGGAGAGCTTCTCCCGGGTGAGCAATGTGCGCTCGGCTGACTTGCCGCTGGGGTCGCCTATCATGCCGGTCGCCCCTCCCGCCACCGCGATCGGCCGATGCCCGGCATTCTGGAAACGTCGCAACGCCAGCAGCGGCACGAGATTGCCGACGTGCAAGCTGTCAGCCGTGGGGTCAAAACCGCAATAGAGGGTCACCGACTTGGAGTCCAGCAGTTTGCCCAGTCCGGTTTCGTCCGTGCAGTCCGAGAACAACCCACGCCAACGCAGTTCATCAATAATGTTCATATAAAGCGGGCGCTTTGATCGGGGTTTGACGATGGCGAAGCAAGTCCAAATCTCGGGGGAGGGAACCGGAGCTTTGATCGGTGCGGGACTCGTTGACGACGCGTCGGAAAAAAAATTTCAAAAAAAGTTTGCCGGGCAAAATCAAGTTGATACATTCCGCGCTCCTTTTCCCCGCGTGTGGCATTCAGGAGCGTCGGCTTTAGCCGGCTCGGAAGCCTTCTGGATTCACGCGAAGCGCGCCGGAAAGGGGTCCCTTATCTACAAGGGAAAGCGGAACGTTGGTGGGCTGGGCCTCCCTCATTGGGTCCTCCCGATGAACGTTCAAAAAAATAGATAGATTTTGTTTGAACCGGGATGCCGCCTCTGGCAGTGTCCGCGCTCCCTTTCTCTGGAAAGGGCGGTTTTTAACGCGTTTAACGTTTAACGCACTGATACACGACAGCTTATGCCGACTATCAATCAATTGGTCCGCAAGGGACGCAAGAAGATCAAGGGCAAGTCGACCGCGCCGGCGCTCGACGCCTCGCCGTTTCGGCGCGGGGTCTGCCTGCAGGTCATGACTCGGACGCCGAAGAAGCCGAACTCGGCCATGCGCAAGGTCTGCAAGGTGCGTTTGACCAACAAGCAGGAGGTCATCGCCTACATCCCGGATGAAGGCCACAACCTGCAGGAGCACTCGATCGTTTTGGTGCGCGGCGGGCGTGTGAAGGATCTGCCTGGCGTGCGCTACCACGTGGTGCGCGGGGCGTTGGACGCCGCCGGCGTCGAGAAGCGTCGCGTGAGTCGTTCCAAGTATGGCGTGAAGCGGCCGAAGGACGCGAAGAAGAACACCAAGAACTGATTTCGGCTTAACCCTCTTTTTATCATGTCAAGACGTCGTCGAGCAGTCAGAAGGCCAGTCACCCCGGACCCGAAGTTCCACAGCACCCTAGTGTCCACATTGGTGAACACGGTGATGAAGAAGGGCAAGAAAAGCCTCGCCCAACGCATTGTATATGATGCGATCGACAAGATTTCCGCGAAGAATCCGGACTCCGATCCGCTGGAGATTCTGAAGCGCGCGGTGGACAACGCGAAGCCCCGCCTCGAGGTGAAGGCGCGCCGCGTCGGTGGCGCGACCTACCAGGTGCCGTTGGAAGTGGCCGGCGATCGTCAGTTGTCGCTGGCGTTGCGCTGGATGGTCAAGTTCGCAAACTCCCGCAAGGGAACGCCGGTGCAGAACGCATTGGCCACCGAAATTCTGGAGGCCTACCAAGGCCAGGGCAGCTCAATCCGCAAGCGCGATGAGGTGCACAAGATGGCGCAGGCAAACAAGGCCTTTGCGCATTTCCGTTGGTAATTAGTCAACACAGGCTTGCCGGGTTTGGAATGGCTTCAAATTCGGCTTTCTTGTCTCATGGAACACAACGCTCCGAAATGGAAGCAGTGATGGAACAGTCAACCGTGAATTCGCCCCAACGCGAATACTCGATGGAGCATACCCGCAATATTGGCATTGCGGCGCACATCGATGCGGGTAAGACCACGTCCACGGAGCGCATCCTCTTCTATACCGGCTTTACCCATCGTATCGGTGACGTCGATGACGGCAACACGGTCACCGATTGGATGGAGCAGGAACGTGAGCGGGGGATCACAATTACTTCCGCCGCAACGACATGCAACTGGATGCAGCAGGCTGACGGGACCTGTAAGCTCTTTGAGAACACTCCGTTCCGTGTGAATATCATCGACACTCCGGGGCACGTCGATTTCACCGCGGAGGTGGAGCGCTCGCTACGGGTTCTGGACGGCGCGATCGCCGTCTTCTGCGGCGTGGCGGGTGTGCAACCGCAATCCGAAACGGTTTGGCGTCAGGCCGACAAGTATGGAGTGCCGCGCATCGCCTTCATCAACAAGATGGACCGGGTCGGAGCCGACTTCGCCAGCGCGGTGACTGATCTCCGTGAGAAGTTTGGCGCGAACGCCTACGCCGTCGGCATCCCGATCGGCAGCGAGGACAATCTCCGCGGCGTCATTGATGTCATCAACCAGAAGGCTCTGGTTTATGACCTCAGCGACGATTTGGGGATCAAGTTCGACGTGGCGGAAATTCCATCCGAGCTGAAGGATGAAGCGGCCTTGGCTTTGGAGGAGTTGATCCAAGCTGTTGCGGATCTGGACGAGGAAATCGGGGAGTTGGTCATATTGGACGAGGCGGTTCCGGCGGCCCTGCTGAAGCGGGCCATCCGGCGCCTGACCATCTCCAACAAGTTGGTTCCGGTCTTCGGGGGCTCCGCGTTCCGGAACAAGGGTGTTCAGCCGCTCTTGGATGGCGTCATCGATTACCTTCCCTCTCCGCTCGATCTTCCGCCGGCTATCGCCCACGACATCGACGATCCCGAGATCACCAGCGACCTCAAGTCAGACGATCACGGCAAGTTTGCCGCGCTTGCGTTCAAACTCTGGTCTGACTCATTCGTCGGCAAGCTGGTTTTTTTCCGCGTTTACAGCGGTTCGCTCAGCAAAGGTGACAGTGTTTACAATCCTCGGACCCGCAAGCGGTCCCGCGTGAGTCGTCTGATGATGATTCAGGCGGACAAGCGTGTCGACGTCGACACCGTTCACGCGGGCGATATCGCGGCGCTTGTCGGACTGAAGCACATCACGACCGGAGATACTATCGGCGATGAGAAGTTGGGACTCATGCTTGAGCCGCCGACCTTTCCGGAGCCGGTCATTTCCATGGCGATCGAGCCGAAAACGACTGCTGATCGCGACAAGTTGTCGGAGGGGTTGATTCGTCTGGCCGAGGAGGATCCCACCTTCCGTCAATACACCGACGAGGAGACCGGACAGTTGATCGTCTCCGGGATGGGTGAACTGCACTTGGAGATCATCCGTGACCGCTTGTTCCGTGAGTTCAAGGTGCAGGCCAATTCCGGCAAGCCCACCATCGCTTATCGGGAAACCATCACCCGGGCGGCCGAAGGCGAGGGCAAGTTTATCCGTCAGTCCGGCGGCAAGGGGCAATACGGGCACTGCGTGATCGACATTGAGCCCAATGAGCGCGGTCAGGGAGTCTCGATTGAAAGCAAGATCGTGGGCGGCGTCATCCCGAAAGAATTCATTCCGGCAATCCAGAAAGGAATCCAGGGGGCCATCGACAGCGGTGTGTTGGCTGGCTACCGGATGGTCGATGTGAAGGCCGTCATCAAGGATGGTTCCTTTCATGAGGTCGACTCAAACGAGCTCGCCTTCGAAATGGCCGGAAGCTTCGCCTTCAAGGACGCGGTCAGCAAGGCAGGCGCGATCTTGTTGGAGCCGGTGATGAGCGTCGAGGTCACCACGCCGGACGAGTACCAGGGCGACATCATGGGTGATCTGAACCGTCGCCGCGGTAAAATACAATCCATTGAAACCAGAAATACAGCGACCAGCCTGAAAGCCGAAGCTCCTTTGGCCGAAATGTTCGGCTATTCCACGGATGTGCGCTCGCTTTCAAAGGGCCGCGCGGATTACTCGATGGAGCCTCTGCGCTTCGACGAAGTGCCGTCGAATATTACCCAGCAGATTTTGGAATACAACTGAGACCGGGCTTACTCGGCGCGGCTCAAACCCAGAAACACTTATTATGGCAGGACAACGAATTCGTATACGGCTCAAGGCTTACGATCATCGCGTCGTCGATCACTCGGCGGCCGATATCGTCGAGACGGTCAAGCGCACCGGCGCGCGTGTTGCGGGTCCCATCCCGTTGCCGACCCGCGTGGAGCGCTACACCATGACGCGCTCGCCTCACGTGGACAAGAAGTCGCAGGAAACCTTCGAGATGCGCACCCACAAGCGTCTCCTGGATATCCTCGACCCCACCGCCAAAACCGTGGATGAGTTGAAGAAATTGAACCTTCCCGCCGGCGTCGACATCACCATCAAAATCTAAACGCCATGATCGGATTGCTTGGAAAAAAACTGGGACAGACCCGCGTCTACGACGACAACGGCAAGCTCACTTGTGTGACGGTCGTTCTCGCCGGCCCGAATCGCGTCATTCAGAAGAAGACCGAGGAAACGGATGGCTACAACGCCGTTCAGCTTGGTTTTGACGATCAGAAGGAACAGCGGGTCAACAAGCCGCAGACCGGCCATTTTGCCAAACACAAGGCTGCGCCTGTGAAAAAGCTGAAGGAATTCCGGGATTTCGCGCTCGACGTCAATCCGGGCGACGTGATCGGTCCGGATGTCTTTGCGCAAGGCGATTATGTGGACGCCATCGGCGTGACCAAGGGGCGCGGGTTCCAAGGCGTCGTCAAACGTCACAACTTTGCCAAGGGCCGCCGCACACACGGTTCCAAGGGGTTCAAGCGCCGTCCGGGCGCGATTGGCGCCTGCGCCGACCCCGGGACGATCGACAAGGGCAAGCGCATGCCTGGGCACATGGGCCAGGTGAGGCGCACCAACCAGAATCTGAAGGTCATCCAGGTTCGCAAGGACGACAATGTGTTGCTGATCTCCGGCGCCATTCCCGGCGCCGATGGGGATTATGTCATCATCCGCGAGTCAAAAAAGCGACCGAAGAAAGCCTGATAACCGTTTTCACCGATGAAGATTGAACTGAAAGACAGCAAAGGCAACGCCGCGGGCGATTTGGAAGTGGCCTTCTCCGTGATAGAAAACGGGAAGGGAACCCAGGCTGTGCATGATGTTGTTGTCGCTTACCAGGCGGCGCAGCGCAGTGGCACGGCCTGCACCAAGACGGTCGGCGATGTCGCCGGCAGTGGCAAGAAACTCTGGCGTCAGAAGGGGACCGGCCGCGCTCGCACCGGCCAGAAACGTTCGCCGATCTGGCGCGGCGGCGGTGTCGCGCATGGCCCGAAGCCGCGCGATTTCCGTAAAACCGTCACCAAGAGCACTCGTCAACTTGCCTTGCGCAAGGCCCTGAGCGAACGCCTCAAGATGAACGACGTGATCGTTGTGGACGATCTCCAACTCGACGCTCCGAAAACCAAACAGTTTCTCAGTGTGCTCGCCGCCCTCGGGTTGGACCCCAAAAAGAACACGGTCCAGGTCGTGGTCGATGGCTCCAATGACAACGTGGCCCTCGCGGCGCGCAACATCGCCCGGGTCTCACTGACTACCGGCGACACCTTGAACACATACGACGTGCTTCGCAGTGACAAGTTGGTGTTCTCGAAAGCAGCGTTCGAGAAGGTCACCACCCGCGTCGCCAACAAGTAAGCAAGCAAGAACATGAGCCCTTACGACATCATCAAGACTGTCCGCCTGACCGAGAAAGGCACGATGCAGTCCGAACTGCACAATCAATACACGGTTGTCGCGGACCGGCACGCCAACAAGCATCAGATTCGCTCGGCGGTCGAGGAAGTATTCAAGGTCACCGTGACCGACATTCGGACAATGAACGTTCGCGGCAAAGCCCGGCGTAAACGCACTGCACAAGCCGGAACGACGCCGGCCTGGAAGAAAGCGATTGTCACCCTGAAAGAAGGCGAAGCCATCAGCCTGACCTGAGCGAGAGGATTATCATGGCGGTAAAAACCTACAGACCCATTACTCCGTCGTTGCGCTACACCGCAACGGCCTCCTTCGAGGAAATCACCAAGAAGAAGCCGGAGAAAAGCCTCGTCAAGATTCGCAAGAAGACCGGCGGACGCAACAACCGCGGACGCATCACTTCCCGTGGTCGCGGCGGCGGCCACAAGCAGAAGATTCGCCAAGTCGACTTCAAGCGCAAGAAGCATGGCGTGAAGGCCAGCGTGATCGCGATCGAATATGATCCGATTCGCACGGCTCGCCTCGCGCTTCTGCAATATGCCGACGGCCAGAAATCTTACATCATTGCGCCGAATGGCCTGAAGGTCGGGTCCATGGTGGTCAGTGGCCCGGGTTCACCCGCGGAAGTGGGGAACAGCCTTCCGTTGAAGGAGATTCCGACGGCGATGCAGATCCACAATATCGAGTTGACCCTCGGCAAGGGCGCGCAACTTGTGCGTTCGGCCGGTGGATCGGCCACGTTGATGTCGGTGGCCGATGGTTACGCTCAGGTCAAGCTGCCCTCCGGCGAGATTCGCAAGATTCACCAGGATTGCAGCGCCACGGTTGGCGCGGTCGGCAATTCCGAGCACGCGAACATCGTCCGCGGCAAAGCGGGCCGCACCCGCTATTTGGGGCGTCGCCCGATTACCCGTGCTGTCGCCAAGAACCCGGTTGATCATCCGATGGGCGGCGGCGAAGGCAAGACCTCCGGCGGCGGACATCCGGTCACTCCATGGGGCGTGATCACGAAGGGCTATAAGACCCGCTCGAAGACGAAGCCGTCCAACCGCTTCATTGTCGAGCGACGCACCAGCAAGAAGAAGAAACGATAATCTGAGTCATGGCACGTTCCATCAAAAAAGGGCCTTTTGTGGAGGTTAAGCTTCTCCAGAAAATAGAGAAGCTCAACGAAACCAAGCAGAAACGACCGATCAAGACCTGGTCGCGTCGCTCCACCATCACGCCGGATTTCGTCGGGCACACCTTTCACGTTCACAACGGACGCGCGTTTGACGCTGTGTTTGTGACGGAGAACATGGTGGGGCACAAGCTCGGTGAATTTGCTCCCACCCGTAAGTTCAGGGGCCACGGCCATCACCCGGATAAACAAACCAAGTAAGATTTCATGGAAGCGATATCGATCACCAAGAACGTGCGCATGTCCCCGCAGAAAGTCAGGGAGGTGACGCGCGAGATCCAGGGCATGAAGGCGCTGGCGGCCCAGGCGGCGTTGGCTGTTGTGCCGCGGAAGTCCGCGCGCCTGATCGCCAAGACGTTGAGGTCCGCCATTGCCAACGCGGAATACCTCGCCTCCCAGAAGCCCGAAGAGCATTCGGACTTCGATGCCGAGAACCTCGTCGTGAAGGAAGCGGTTGTTGGCGACGGCGTCACTCAAAAACGCTGGCAGCCCAAGGCTCGCGGCTCCGCGGGCCCGATCCACAAGCGCAGCTCCAACATTCGCATCATCGTATCCGACAACAAAGCCTGAATCGTTATGGGACAGAAATCACATCCCGTCGGCCTGCGGGTCGCCGTCAACAAGGACTGGCGCTCAAAGTGGTATGCCGACAAGAAGGACTACGGTCGTCTGCTGGTTGAGGATCGGAAGATCCGCGGCTTGCTCAAGAAGAAGCTTGAATCGGCGTCCGTGCCCAAGATTCTGATCGAACGCGCCGCCACCCGTTGCCGCGTCACCATCCAGACCGCACGTCCCGGCGTGGTGATCGGGCGCAAGGGCGCCGAGATCGACAAGATCAAGGAGGACCTGAGTCAATTGACCGGCAAGGAGATTTACGTCGACATCCAGGAGATCAAGCGCCCCGAATTGGACGCTCAGTTGGTCGCCGAGAACGTCGCCTTGCAGTTGGAACGGCGCATTTCATTCCGACGCGCCCTCAAAAAGGCGGTTCAGACCACGATGGATCAGGGAGCCAAGGGGATTCGGATCCGGTGCGCCGGCCGGTTGGGCGGCGCCGAGATCGCCCGGGTCGAACAGTACCACGAGGGCAGCGTCCCGTTGCACACCTTGCGCGCCAACATTGATTACGGTTTTACCGAGGCCCGGACGTTGGCCGGCACCTTGGGCATCAAGGTCTGGATCTGCGTTGATGAATCCCAGGCCGAGTCCTCCAATGGACGACAGGGCGACGCCGGTTCGACGCCGATAGGCCGATAGAAACGTTTACCGCAGCAATTATCAGAAAGGTTTAAGTTATGCCATTGATGCCAGCCAGAGTTAAGCATCGCAAGATGCACCGCGGCAGCCGTAAAGGGACGGCGCAACGGGGAAACACCGTCGCCTTCGGGGCATACGGACTGCAATCGCTTGAGCGTGTCTGGCTGGACACCAAGCAGATTGAAGCCGCGCGAACTGCGATCACCCGTCACATGAAACGACGCGGCAAGGTTTGGATCCGGGTCTTTCCGGACAAGTCGTTCACCAAGAAGCCGTTGGAAGTTCGTATGGGAAAAGGCAAGGGCCCGGTGGAATCCTGGGTGGCCGTTGTGCGCCCCGCAACCATCTTGTTTGAAGTGGACGGCGTGTCGGAAACAGTGGCTCGCGAGGCGTTGCGCCGAGGCGCGAACAAATTGCCGATTCGGGTGAAGTTTGTCGCGCGTCGCTAGTGTTGGATCAGAACGGAGACGCATTATGAAGATGTCGGAAATCAGAGAAATGACTCAGGCTGAGTTGGTGGCCAAAGGGCGTGACCTGCGGGCGGAACTCTTCAACCTGAAACTGCAGAAGGCCAGCTCGCAGCTGGAAAAGCCGTCGCGACTGCGCAACCTGCGTCATGACATCGCACGTGTCGAAACCCAGTTGTCCGCGCTGCGGAACAAGGAAGCAGCCAACGCATAGGATTTAGATCATGTCGGAAGAAACACAAAAACGAGGCCATCGCAAAGAGCGGCAGGGCACTGTCGTCTCAAACAAGATGGACAAGACGATCGTCGTCCGGGTGGATCGCCGGTTTCGGCACCCTCTCTACAAGAAGGTTGTCACCACCCATCGCAAGCTCTACGCCCATGATGAAAAGGGCGAGGCAAACATCGGTGACGAGGTGAAGATCATTGAGACCCGCCCGTTGTCAAAAACCAAACGTTGGCGTCTCCTCGAGATCGTCAGTCGCAATGTTGACGCGTTGGCGTCGGCCGAAAGCTGAGGAAATACCATGCTGCAACTACGCTCCAAACTCCAGGTCGCCGACAATTCAGGCGCCAAGAAGGCCGCCGCCATCCAAGTGCTGGGCGGCAACCAACGCTACGCCGCGGTGGGTGACATCATCAAGGCTCACATCAAGGAAGCGACCCCGGAAGGCAATGTCAAGAAGGGTGAGGTCGTGGACGCCGTGGTGGTTCGCACAAAGGCGCCCATTCGTCGGGCCGACGGCAGTTGCCTGCGCTTCGATAGCAACGCCATCGTCATCATCGACAAAGAAAAGAACCCGCGCGGCACGCGCATCTTCGGACCGGTCGCCCGCGAACTGCGCGAGCGCAAGTTCATGAAGATCATCTCGCTTGCGCCGGAAGTCATCTGAAAGAAGCCATGTCCAACAAACGCCATGTCAAAAAAGGCGACGAAGTCGTCGTGATCGCCGGGGCCGAGAAAGGCAAGCGCGGCAAGATCATTGAGACGCTGCCCCGCAAGGAGCGGGTCATCGTGGAAGGGGCGAACATGATCAAGAAGCATGTCCGCAAGAACCAGCAGCAACCCCAGGGCGCGATCCTCGAACGCGAGGGCACGATCCACATTTCAAACGTTATGCTGGCTGAAAAATATGACGCCCGTGTCGCTAAGCGCGGCGGCGGCGCGGCTGCAGAATGAGGATGGAGATGAAACCGCGACTTTACGACAAATACCAGAACGAGATCAAACCCGCCCTCAAGGAGCAGGGCGGCTACGAGAACGTCCACCAGATTCCGAGGATTGAAAAGATCGTGCTCAACATGGGTGTGAGCGCAACCTTGGAGAAGGGCGCGTTGGCAGACGCGGTCAAGGACATGACCATGATCACCGGGCGCAAGCCGGTGACCACGAAGGCGAAGAAGAGCGTGGCCAACTTCAAACTCCGCGAGGGGCAGGAGATCGGCTGTCGCGTCACGCTCCGTCGGGACGTCATGTATGAGTTTTTCGACCGGCTGATCTCCGCGGCGTTGCCGCGCATTCGCGACTTCCGGGGCATTTCCGCCAAGTCGTTCGACGGCCGCGGCAACTATTCCCTCGGCGTCAATGATCAGACGATCTTTCCCGAGATTGAACTGGACAAAGTCAATCGTACGCAGGGCATGGACATTACGATTGTCACGAGCGCCAAGACGGACAAGGAGGCTTACGAGCTCCTCACCGCCTTCGGCATGCCGTTCGCGGGCAAGACTGCAAATTGATTTGGACACATATTAAGGACTGTTATGGCAAAGAAATCCTGGGTTGAACGCAACAAGCGCAAGGCGGCGGTCGTGGAGCGCTACCGTGAACGTCGCGCGGAACTGAAGGCGAACCGCGACTATGAGGGGCTGGCTCAGTTGCCCCGCAATGCAAGTCCGGTAAGGCTGGTCAATCGCTGCGCCGTGACCGGACGGCGGCACGCCTACATGCGCAAGTTTCAATGCTCGCGTCTCGTCTTCCGTGAGGCGGCATTGGCCGGACTGATTCCAGGAGTAACGAAAGCAAGCTGGTAAGCACCATGATGACCGACCCGATAGCCGATATGTTGGCGCGTGTTCGCAATGCGAGCGCGGCGCTGCTGCCCACGGTGGATATTCCGCACTCCCAGATGAAGGAGAGCATCGCCAAGATCCTGGTGAAGGCGGGCTACGCCGAAGATTCCAAGATCAGTGGCGACCTGAAGAAAACCATCACCATCACGTTGAAGTATGATGGACGCGAGGGCGTCATCAAGGGGTTGAAGCGAGTCAGCCGCCCCGGGCTTCGGCAATATGTGAACGCCCAGCACATCCCGCGCGTCCTGCGTGGTTTGGGCACGGCCATCCTGTCAACCTCGCGCGGCGTGATCACCGGTCAGGATGCGCGCAAGGAAAACGTTGGCGGCGAAGTTGTCTGCTACGTCTGGTAAGAACGGAGAATATCATGTCACGTATAGGAAATGCACCGATCAAGGTTCCGGGCGGCGTCAAAGTCGCCATCAACGGACAGAACGTTTCGGTAGAAGGCCCGAAGGGCAAGATGTCCTGGGAGCTGCCAAGCCGCGCCAAAGCGGAGCTCAAGGACGACGAGGTGGTCGTCACTCGCGAGAACGACGAGCGCCAATCGAGGGCCATGCACGGTCTGAGCCGTACCCTGGTTGCCAACATGATCCAGGGCTGCAGCGAAGGCTTCGTCAAAGAGTTGGAGATCGAGGGCGTCGGTTACAAGGCGGAGATGAAGGGCAAGACCATTGCCCTCTCGCTGGGATTTTCTCATGTGATCAATTATCCGATACCGGATAATATCACCGTGACGCTGGACGGTCAGACCAAGGTGAAGATCGAAGGCGCGGACAAACAGAAGGTCGGCCAGATTGCCGCCGAGATACGCTCGTTTTCACCCGCTGAACCCTACAAGGGCAAGGGCGTGAAATACAAGGGTGAGCGCATCCGCCGCAAGGAAGGCAAGACAGTCAAGTAATCGAATTTTACCTGCGAACGAAGATGAGAACCGAAAAGAAACACAAGCTTCGGAAGCTGCGTCACTTGCGTAATCGCCGGAGGATCGTCGGCACCGCCGACCGTCCGCGCATGAGTGTCCGCTTCACCAACAAGAACATCTACGTGCAGTTCGTCAACGATGAGGCGGGCGTGACGGTGGCCTCCGTTTCGACCATGCACAAATCCACCCCGGAACGGGACGCGCTGGCGGCCAACGTCGAGAGCGCTGAGAAGATCGGCAAGCTCGCGGCGGACGCGGCCAAGGCGGCCGGCGTGGAGAAGGCGGTCTTTGATCGCAGCGGCGCCAAGTATCACGGCAAGGTGAAAGCCTTGGCCGATGCCGCTCGCGAGGGCGGCATTCAGATTTAATCGAGAACCAGGAGACCGACAGTGGCTGAAAATAAAACCAATCAGAATCAACGTCCGGGCTCAGGCCAAGGGCAGGGTCAGGGCCAGGGCGGACGTCGCGGTCCCGGAGGACGTGAGCGCGGACCGCGCCCGGCGCCGGTGACGCTCGACGCGCAAGGCCGTGAAATAACTGAAAAGATCGTTCATATCAATCGCTCGTCCAAAGTGGTCAAAGGCGGTCGTCGGTTCAGCTTCAGCGCCCTCGTGGTTGCGGGAGACAAGAACGGCCGCGTGGGACTCGGTTTGGGCAAGGCCAGCGAGGTCGCCGATTGCATCCGCAAGGGGAGCGAGGCGGCCAAACGGCAGATGGTCGACATCTCCCTGCATGGCGCGACCATTCCCCATGAGATCGTGTGCGTCTACGATGGAGCCCACGTCATCATGAGGCCCGCGTCTCCGGGAACCGGCATCATTGCCGGCAAAACGGTACGCGCGGTGGTTGAATCCGCCGGTGTGCGCGACCTCCTCACCAAGTCATTGGGATCCAAGAATGCGGCCAATGTTGCCAAGGCAACCCTGAAGGGCCTCATGGAGCTTCGGTTGCGCGAGCAGGTCTACACCACCCGTGGCCTGGAGATGAAGTCCCGTTCCGAGACGCCGGCGGCCGCGGCTGAAACGGCTCCCGCCGAGGCCGAGACTACGGCCGCCGAATCGACAACTGAATAACCACACTTACGATCATGCGTTTACATAATCTGAAACCCCGTCCCGGCGCCAAGAAGGCGCGCAAGCGCATTGGGCGCGGCGACGGCAGCGGTCACGGCAAGACGTCCGGTCGCGGTATGAAGGGCCAGGGGTCGCGTTCCGGAAGTTCAACGCGCCCTGGGTTTGAGGGCGGTCAGCTTCCCCTGATTCGGCGACTGCCGAAGCGCGGCTTCAACAATGCGCGGTTTGCGACCACCTACCTGCCCGTCAATCTCGGCGATCTGGAGCGTTTTGAAGCGGAGGCGATCGTGGATGAAGCCGCGATGAAGGAAGCGGGCCTGGCCAATGGAAAGGCCAATGGCATCAAGATTCTTGGACAGGGTGAGTTGACCAAGAGGCTGACGGTAAAGGCGACGGCGTTCAGCGCCTCGGCGCGGAAGCGCATTGAGGAGTTGGGAGGCGCCTGCGAGGTGGTCTCCAAAAAGGCGGCCGACGCCGCGCCGGCTGCGGAACAGGAATCCGCAGGAGAATAAGGATAGAGCGTCCGCTTAAACTCGTCGTTCCATGTTAGGCAACATCGCCAGCACCATTGCTAACTGCTTCAAGATCCCCGAGTTGAAGTCGAGGATCTTCTTCACCCTGGTCGTGCTCGTCATCTGCCGTTTGGTGGCGATGATTCCGATTCCGGGTTTGGACGGCCAAGCGCTCGCCGAGTACTTCAAGCAGCTGGGTGAAAGCTCGGAAGGGACGGGCATACTGGGAATGTACAGTCTGTTCACCGGCGGCGCTTTGGAAAAATGCGCGGTGGGATCGCTGGGCATCATGCCTTACATCAGCGCCACCATCATCATCCAATTGTTGACCGCGGTGATGCCGAGGCTGGCCAAGCTGGCCCGCGAGGAGGGCGGCCGCACCAAGATTGTGCAGTATGGCCGCTACGGAACCATCCTGCTTTGCTTGGGACAGGGATTGGTGATGGCCTATGGATTTGAAAACGCCGGGAAAATCTTTCAGGGCCTCGACAAGGATTTGGTGCTCTACAGCGACAAGTGGATCTGGTGGTATCGCATACAAACGGTGTTGATACTCACCTGCGGCACGGCCTTGCTGATGTGGCTGGGTGAACAAATCACGGAACGCGGCATCGGAAACGGGATCTCCCTCGTCATCACCATCGGCATTCTTGCCCGCTTGCCGCAGGCGGGACAGGGTTTGATGGACATGTTTCGCGTGGATCCGTCCACCGGGGAGCGCGCTTCCCTTATCGAATTTGCCTTTCTGGCGGTGGTCTTTGTCTTCGTGGTCGCTGGCATTGTCGCCATCACCCAGGCCCAACGCAAGATACCCGTCCAATATGCCCAGCGCTCCGTTGGCCGCAAGGTTTACGCCGGCGGCAGCTCTTTCATGCCGCTCCGTGTCAACTATGCGGGTGTGATGCCGATCATCTTTGCGCAGGCGATCCTGATGCTGCCCGGCCAGGTGCTCGGGTTCGCAGGCAATGCCTGGGACAAGCGTTTCCTGCAGGAAGCCGCGGTTTGGTTCCAGTATGGCAAGCCGTTCTACATCGTTTCTTTTGCGCTGATGATTCTGTTCTTCTCCTACTTCTGGGTCGCGACCCAGTTCAACGAGATTCAGATCGCCGACGATCTGAAGCGCAACGGCGGTTATATTCCCGGCGTGCGCCCGGGGCAGGCCACTACCGATTTTCTGCACCGCACCATGAGCCGCATCACCTTGTCCGGCGCGATTTTCCTCGTGATCATCGCAACCGCGCCGATGTTGATGAGCAATTATCTGGAGATCTCGCCGGCTGTGGCGGAGTTCTTCGGCGGCACCAGCCTGTTGATCATGGTGGGTGTGTTGTTGGACACGATGCGTCAGATGGAGTCTCATCTCCTGATGCGGCACTATGACGGTTTTCTCAAGAAGGGCCGTATTCGCGGTCGCTTCTGAATGTCTCGTCGCCAGCGGTTGAAGAGGGGATGACCGCCTCCTTTACCCAACGAATTTTTGATACGTTCTTTGATTGGAAGGCCAGGTCCGCAGCGGACATGAGCAACATAAAGACTCCAGCGGAGCAGGAGTTGATGAGGGCAGCCGGCCGGGTTGCCGCACGCACGTTGCGCGAAATGGCCGATGAAATTGCGCCCGGAGTCAAAACACGGGAGCTGGATGAGTTCGCCGCCCGGCGCATGCAAGCGCTGGGTGGGGAAAGCGCTTTTCTGGGCTACCGGAAGTATCCGCGCCACACCTGCATCTCGATTAACGAAGAGGTCGTGCATGGACTGGCCGGCGACCGTGTTGTCCGGGAAGGCGACATCGTCAGCATCGACGTCGGAGTCAGGGTAGCAGGCTACATTGGTGACAATGCAACCACAGTCGTCGTTGGCGAGTGTGATAAAAATACGCAAAAACTTGTTGAAGTCACCGAGCAGTCCCTATACGCTTCGATTTCTTGTGCCGTTGCAGGAAATCGGGTCGTGGACATCTCTCGAGCTGTTCAGGAACTGGTTGAAAGCAACGGTTTTTCCGTCGTTCGGGAGTTCGTCGGGCACGGTGTCGGTCGGAGTGTTCACGAAGAGCCTCAGGTTCCGAACCATGTCAATGTGCGAAGGAAGTCGCCGGAATTGGTCCCGGGAATGATCCTGGCGATTGAGCCGATGGTGAATGCGGGCGCGCCGGGTGTCAAAACCCTGAGCGATGGCTGGACAGTCGTTGCACGTGACGGCAAACCGTCCGCTCACTTTGAGCATACGGTTATGATTCGGGACGGCGAACCCGAGATACTGACATGGCCGGGCGAGAAGAAATTAGATTAAGCGGCCGTGTGGTCGAAATGATTTCCGGCACGGCTTGTCGGGTGGAATTGAAAAACGGGCACCGATTGGTCGCCCATACGACGCGCAGGAACAGCCTGGATCTTTCCGGCTTGAGCCTGGGTGTCAGTTTGAGTCTGGCGGCGTCGCCTTTCGATTTATCGAAGGCGCGCATTATTGGAACAAATTAGCAACGAAAGCGTTTATGAAAGTCCGCGCATCAGTCAAAAAGCTTTGTGAAAACTGCAGGATCGTTCGCCGCGAAGGCGTGATTCGGGTGGTCTGCACCAATCCGCGCCACAAGCAGCGGCAGGGTTAATCAAAACGAACTACTATTATGCCACGTCTACTGGGAGTTGATATTCCGGGCAACAAGAAGCTCGAGTATTCATTGCAATACATTTACGGGATCGGTCCCGCCATCGCGAAGGCGATCGTATCGCAGACGACAATTGACCCGAACATCCGGGCCCGCGACCTGAATGATCAGCAGTTGACCGAACTGTCGAAGGTCATGCAGGACGGCGAATACGCCTTGGAGGGCGATCTCCGTCGTGAGATCAGCATGAACTTGAAGCGTCTCAAGGCGATCAAGAGCTACCGCGGCATGCGTCACACTCGCGGCCTTCCCGTTCGCGGGCAGCGGACATCAACGAATGCGCGCACGCGCAAGGGACCGAAGAAAACCGTTGGCGTTACCCGCAAGGGGTGATCCCGGCACAGCATTAACCATCCCCACTGATCATGGCAGACGAAGAGCAAAAAGAGGAATTGGCCGCGGAAGCGGCAGCCGCCCCGGACACCGGAGCTGCGGCGCCCGAGGAAAAAGAAATCAAGCCGGACGCCGGAATTGCGGCGCCTGAAAAAGGCGAAACCAAGCCGACCGCCGGCGCGGCCGCGCCTGACAAGAGCGAATCCAAGTCGGACGTTGGTCCGGCCGCTGCGAGCGCGCCCACCGCGGCTGAGTTGCTGGCTGACGATTTTGCGGACAAGAAAATCGTCAAGGCGAAGAAGTCCAAGAACGTGTCCGCCGGCGTCGCCACCATTGCCGCCACTTTCAACAATACCCTGGTGTCGATCAGCGACATGCAGGGCAACGTCATCAGTTGGTCGAGCGCGGGCAAGGTTGGTTTCCGCGGTTCGCGCAAGAGCACCGCGTTCGCGGCTCAGCAGGTCGCCCAGGACGCCGCTCGCCAAGCCATGGCGCATGGCCTCCGTGAGGTCGAGGTTCGTGTGAAGGGACCCGGTTCCGGCCGCGAGTCCGCCATCCGCGCGCTCCAGGCGATCGGTCTGGAGATCACCTCCATCAAGGATGTCACGCCGGTGCCGCACAATGGCTGCCGCCCGCGCAAGAAGCGCCGCGTCTGAACCTGTCTTTTACAACTTCAGCATAGAGAAACGAAATGGCTCGCTACACAGGACCCCGCACACGAATCAGTCGTCGCTTTGGGACGCCGATATTTGGCCCTTCCAAATATCTTGAGCGCAAGAATTACGGCCCCGGAATCCACGGGCCGCGCTCACGCCGGAAATTGACCGATTACGCCATGGCGCTCGCTGAGAAGCAGAAGATGCGCTATTACTACGGCCTGCTTGAGAAGCAGTTCCGCGGCGTTTACGAGAAAGCCATTCGCCGGCGCGGCATCACTGGCGAGATCATGCTTCAGATCTTGGAGACGCGATTGGACAGCATCGTCTACCATCTCGGGTTCGCCCCGACACGCGCTTCCGCCCGGCAGTTTGTGTCGCATGGACACATCACCGTCAATGGTGGGAAGGTGAACGTTCCCAGCTATGCTGTGAAGGTGAACGACGTGATCGAAGTGAAGGATTCCAGCGTTTCGCGCCAGGTCGCGACCAAGAACATGGAATTGTCCACCAGTCGGGCGGTCCCGGAGTGGTTGAGCCTCAACAAGGACGCCTTCAAGGGCGCGCTTGAGCGCGAACCGACTCGCGAAGACATCCAGCCGATCGCAAACGAGCAAACGATCGTTGAGTTTTATTCCCGTTGATAAAGCCTGCTCCCGGGTGGGAATCAGGCCGGCAATTATATGGACCAAGGGCGATGACGGGAATCTTGCGCCGGAGGTCAGTTTAAAATTGCAACCCCAGAAAACACCATGCCAGTACGCCTAGCGCCATTTGAAGTCCCGAAGCGGTTGAAGAAAGACGAAGCAACCGCGACGGATACCTACACCCAATTCATCGCCGATCCGTTCGAGCCCGGCTATGGACACACCATCGGCAACTCGCTTCGCCGCGTTCTCCTGTCGTCCCTCGAAGGCGCCGCCATCACATCCGTGCGGATTGACGGCGCGATGCACGAGTTTGCGACCGTGGACGGCGTGGTTGAGGATGTCACCGACATCGTGCTCAACCTGAAGAAGGTCAAGCTCAAGATCCATGACACCCGGGATCCCCAGGTGCTGCTGATCTCGGTGAACAAGGCGGGCGAAGTCACTGCCGGCGACATTGAGTTGAACCACCACACCGAGGTGGTCAACCCCGACCAGGTCATCTGCACGCTCGACAAGAAGAAAAAGTTCATGATGGAACTCGAGGTGCAGATCGGTCGCGGTTTTCATCCGGGGGATGAGAACAAGAAACCGGACCAGGCGATCGGGGTCATCGCCATCGACTCCATTTTCTCGCCGGTGACGCGGGTGAAGTATGCCGTTGAGAGCGCCCGTGTGGGGCAGCGCACCGATTACGACAAGTTGGTGTTGGATGTGTGGACGGACGGTCGCATTTCACCGGACGACGCGCTGACTCAGGCGTCGGCAATCCTGCAGCATCACCTCGATGTGTTCGTTGGCTACGACAAGAACGCGATCCAGATCGAGGAGGTTGTTGACAAGCAGGACGAAGAGAAGGCACAGCAGAAGAAACTGCTGAACATGAGCGTCAACGAGATTGAGCTCAGCGTCCGCGCAGCGAACTGCCTCAACAATGCCAATATTACCACCGTGGGGCAATTGGCCCTGAAGACTG
>Ga0181594_10001933_pt1 | contig 19218 bp, 15 predicted proteins | sample 071ome_18_FD_145603 | JGI IMG/M metagenome (GOLD analysis project Ga0181594, IMG submission 145603) | Coastal salt marsh microbial communities from the Groves Creek Marsh, Skidaway Island, Georgia - 071413BT metaG (spades assembly) | ecosystem: Environmental > Aquatic > Marine > Intertidal zone... | reverse complement strand
TACCCGGTCTGCATACCGCCCGAAGGGTGAGCGCTTATAGCCTTCGGCCTTGATATAGCTCTTGTGCGGCACATTTTCCCAAGCTCCGGTCAGAGAGACGCCCTGTTTCATGGTGCCGAAGGGATGCGCCACGCAGCGCCGATCGACCCAGTCACGGTCCGCCGCATCGGCGACATCGAAACTTTCCGCCGACCGCGCCGGAACCAGCCAGCCGTCTCCCCGTTCGGCAACGACTTTTTCCGCCTGTTCGCGTCTTTCTGGCGGCAGCAGATCCTGCATGCTTTGGCCGTCATCGGGGATGAAAGCGTCGAGGTAAACCAGCGCCGACAGCCTGTCAGCGATACGGTCCGCCGCGCCGGTAATCACGATCCCGCCATAGGAATGGCCGCAGAGAATCGCGTTTTCCATTTCTTCGGCCTCAATCGCGGCGGTCACATCGCTGATATGGGTATCGAGATTGGTCTCGGGCGTACCCAGATGCGCGCGTTCGCCGAGCCCGGTCAGGGTCGGGGTAATCACCCGGTGCCCCGCGCGGCGCAACGGTTCGGCGACGCGGACCCAGCACCAGCCGCCGTGCCACGCGCCATGCACCAGAACGATGTTGGCCACCCGCCTTACCCTTCGGCGATATCTTCGCCGGCAAGAACCCGGCGGATCAGCGACACCGTCTCGGCAACGCCGTACAGCGCGATGAAGGAACCCATGCGCGGCCCTTGATCGCGGCCCAGCAGGATTTTATACAGCGCCTTGAACCAGTCGCGCAGATTTTCAAAACCGTTGCGCTTGCCGACCTCAAACACCTCGTTCTGGATCGCCGCCGCATCGGCATCCGCCGGCAGACCTTGGAGTGTGGCGGCAAGGTCTTCCAGCGCCGCGACCTCCGCCCCTTCCGGAAAGCGGTATTTCTTGGTCGGCTTCACAAAGTCCCGGTAATAGGTGATGGCATACCCCGCCAGACGGTCGAGGATCGGCGCGGTTTCCGGCGTCGCCTTTGCGTCATAGCGCGAGATAAAGCCCCACAGCACCGCCGGGTCCTCGGTATTGCAGGCAGAGGCCAGATTCAGCAGCAGGGCGAAGCTCAGCTGCCCTTCGCGCGCGGGCGGTTCGCCGCCATGAATATGCCAGGCCGGGTTCTCCAGCTTCTTCTCGTCTTCCTCTCCCGCGAACTTGTCGAGGAAGGTCAGATAATCATCGACATGTTTGGGGATGACGTCGAAATAAAGCCGTTTCGCCTTGCGCGGCGAATTGAACATATAAAGCTGCAGGCTTTCATCCGGCGCGTAACGCAGCCATTCCTCCACCGTCAGCCCGTTGCCGCGCGACTTGGAAATCTTCTCGCCGTTTTCATCAAGGAACAATTCATAGGTGAAACCTTCGGGCGGGCGGCCGCCGAGAATCTTGCAGATGCGCGACGACAGCCGGACGGAATCAATCAGATCCTTGCCCGACATTTCGTAATCGACGCCGAGCGCCGTCCAGCGCATTGCCCAGTCGCATTTCCATTGCAACTTGCAGCGCCCGCCGGTGACCGGGACTTCGATCAGCGATCCATCCTCGTCCTTATAGACGATGGTGCCGGCCTCGACCTTTTGTTCAACAATCGGCGCCTGCAACACCCGGCCGGTCTTTTCGCAGACCGGCAGGAACGGGCTATAGGTCGCGCGCCGTTCCTCGCCCAGTGTCGGCAGGATCACATTGGTCACCGCCTCATAATTCCGCAGGATTTTCAGCAGCGTCTCGTCGAACATGCCGGAGGCGTAACATTCGGTCGCGCTCTTGAATTCGTAATCGAACCCGAACTGATCGAGGAAGGCGCGCAACCGGGCGTTATTGTGATGGCCGAAGCTTTCATGGGTGCCGAACGGATCGGGTACCGATGTCAGCGGCTTGTCGAGATGCTGGTTCAGCATTTCCTGATTAGGGATGTTGTCCGGCACCTTGCGCATGCCGTCCATATCGTCGGAAAAGGCGAACAGCTTCGTCGGCATATCGGAAATTGCCGCAAAGGCGTTGCGGACCATGGTCGTGCGCACCACTTCGCCGAATGTGCCGATATGCGGCAGCCCGGACGGGCCATAGCCGGTTTCAAACAGCACATAGCCCTTTGCCGGCAACTCCCCCTTCGTGAGAGAAAGTATCTTGCGGGCCTCCTCAAACGGCCAGGCGCGGGCATCCTGCGCGAATGTGCGAACGCTATCCATTGCGGGTTTTCCGTAACATTTCCGAAGCGGCGCGAAACTAGAGCATTTTTCGCATCCCGGAAACGGTTCTTTTCGGTGGCGGGCGGCGACCGGATTCGGGCACTGGTCTATAGTTTCCGGCGATGGATGAATTCGACACCCCGACCGTTGGCCCACCGGTCCCGGAACTGACGGCAATTGTCACCGGCACGCGCGACGGCGTCATATTGGCGGCGGATGGCGCGGTCCGCCGTCTGCCGCTGCGCGATCTGCGGCAGGAAATCCGGGGAAAGGGTCCGTTGCTGCTGTGTCACGGCCCGACCGTCGCCCGGCGGCTGGGTATTCAGCCCTTTCCCGCCTTCGATCTGCTGGAGCTTTTCGCCTTTGTCCATCCCGCGCAGCCCTGCGTGCCGACACCGCGCGGCCTCGCCGTCGCGCTGGGGTTCGAAGAACCGCACACGCTGGAAGAAGAAGCCCGCGCCCTGCAAGACGCGGCGGGTCGGCTTCTGGGGTCTCTCGCGGGGTTTGACCCGATTGAGGAACCGGACGCCCTGCCGATCGCCAAGGCGATGCGCGACGGGCACTGGCCATGGGGCGAAACGGTATGCGCGGCGCTGCCGCATCATGCCGAGCCGGATGCGCCGCCGCGCCCGAGGCGGGGGCTGGATGTCTGGGTCCGGCTGCTGACCTGGGCCGAACAAGCGCCCGAACCGCCGCCGGAAAGTTTCGGGGTGGAACCGTCGGAGGCCCGGGCGCGGCTTGACGAACTGACCGGCGCGGATGCCGAAGACCGGCCTCAACAGGGCGATTATGCCTCCGCCGTCTCCGCCGCCTTCGCCCCGCGCACGGCGGAAGACACCCCCAACACGGTTATTGCGGAGGCCGGCACCGGCGTCGGCAAGACGCTCGGCTATATCGCCCCGGCCAGCGTCTGGGCGGAAAAAAACGGCGGCGCGGTCTGGATCAGCACCTATACCCGCAATCTCCAGCGCCAGATCGACGATGAACTCAACCGGCTGCATCCCGACCCCGAAATCAAGAAACGCCATGTCGTGGTGCGCAAGGGGCGGGAGAATTATCTCTGCCTGCTGAATATGGAGGAAGCGGTCGGCACGCTGGTACGCCGCCCCGCCGCCGCCGTGCCGCTCGGCCTTGTCGCGCGCTGGGCCGGGGCGACGCGCGACGGCGATATCGCGGGCGGTGATTTCCCGAGCTGGCTGGCCGATCTGACCGGATACCGCGACACGCTCGGGCTCGCTGACCGGCGCGGCGAATGCATCTATTCCGCCTGTCACCATTACAATAAATGCTTTATCGAGCGCACCGTCCGCCAAGCGCGGCGCGCCGATATCGTGGTCGCCAACCACGCACTGGTGATGGCGCAGGCGGCGCTGGGCGGGCTGGATGACGCCAACGTGCCGACCCGTCTGGTCTTCGATGAAGGCCATCATGTGTTCGATGCCGCCGACAGCGCCTTTTGCGCCGAGCTGAGCGGGCGGCAGGGAGCGGAGCTGCGGCGCTGGATTCTGGGCGCGGAAGGCGGCGGCGGCAGCCGGGCGCGCGGGTTGGCGAAACGCATTGAGGATCTGGCGGCAATGGATGGCGCGACGGGCGAGGCGCTGGCCGTGGTGACGGATGCCGCGACCTGCCTGCCGGGCCCCGGCTGGCAACAGCGCATCGGCAATGACGGCCGCCCGCGCGGGCCGGCGGAGGCGTTTCTCGCCCTGGTCCGGCGGCAGGGCTATGCGCGGGCGAAAGACACGCGCGGCGATTACAGCCTGGAGGCCGACACCGAACCGCAGATCGACGGGCTGGCCGACGCGGCGGAAATGCTGGAAGCGGCGCTCGGGCTTCTGTCTCACCCGATTAAAGTACTGGCCGGACGGCTGGCGGCGTTTCTGGAAGAAGAATCGGGATCGCTCGACACGCCGACGCGGCAGCGGATCGAGGCGGTCTGCCGGGGGCTGCGCCGCCGGGCGGAGACGGAGATCGACGGCTGGCGATCCATGCTGGCCGGGCTCGCCGCCGCAACGCCGGAGGAATATGTCGACTGGTTCTCGGTCAGCCGCGATCAGGGGCGCGATACCGACGCCGCCATGCACCGCCACTGGATCGACCCCACCCGCCCCTTTGCCGAGGCAGTCATCAAACCGGCCCATGGCGTGCTGGTCACCTCGGCCACGCTGCGCGACGGCACGGGCGATGCGGAAACCGACTGGGCGGCGGCGGAACAGGTGACCGGCGCGGCGCATCTTTTCGAACCGGCGCTTCGGGCGCAGGTCGCCTCCCCCTTCGATTATCCGGAACAGACGCGGGTCTATATCGTCACCGATGTCGGACGTGACGATGCCGGGCAGGTCGCCGCCGCGTTCCGCGAACTGTTCCTCGCGGCGCAGGGCGGGGCGCTCGGCCTCTTTACCGCCATCGCCCGGCTGCGCGCCGTGCATGCCCGCCTCGCCGGACCGCTGGAAGAAGCCGGTCTGCCGCTGCTGGCGCAGCATGTCGACGGGTTGGATACCGGCAGTCTGATCGATATTTTCCGGGCCGAGGAAGATAGCTGCATCCTCGGCACAGACGCTATTCGGGACGGGGTTGATGTGCCCGGCCGGGCGCTGCGCCTCGTCGTGTTCGACCGCGTGCCCTGGCCGCGCCCGACCATATTGCACCGCGCCCGCAAGCAGGCCTTTGGCGGCGCGAAATGGGACGACCGCATCACCCGGCTACGCCTCAAACAGGCCTTCGGGCGTCTGGTCCGGCGCGGCGGCGACAAGGGGGTGTTCGTGATGCTGGATTCGCGCACGCCGTCACGCCTGCTGGGCGCCTTCCCCGACGGGGTGGAGATCAGCCGGACCGGGCTGGCCGAAGCGGTGGCGGGAACGCGGGAATTCCTGAAAGACGTCTAGACCGAAACGGGCCGCACCGCTTTCCCTTGACGGCGGACGCTCCCGCCCTTAACAGCATGCACAACGCCAAACCGCCAATCGAGGAAAAACAGAAATGGCCGCACATCACGAAGCGCTGATTTTTGCGATGGTCATGGCCTCCGCCGCCGACCGCAACATGGCCGATGAGGAAATGCGCAAGATCGGCGTTATCGTCGAAACCCTGCCGGTCTTCGCCGATTTCGACGAGGAGGAACTCGCCGACGCCGCCGCCAAATGCGCGGAAATGCTGAATGATGAGGAAGGCATGGCGGATACGCTGGATTTCATCCGCGACACGCTGCCCAAAAAATTCCGCGAAACGGCCTATGCGCTGGCCTGCGACGTGGTCGCCTCCGACGGCGAGGGCAGCCAGGAAGAACTTCGCATGCTGGAGCTGATCCGCCACCGGCTGGATATCGACCGGCTGTCCGCCGCCGGGATCGAACGCGGCGCTGCGGCAAGACACCGCGTGCTGGGGTAAAAATTTCGTAGTACACTTTCCAACGATCCAATCTCCTTTAAAGTATCGCCTGATAGCAATATCCGAGGTTTGTCGTGAGTAAGCCGAAAATCCTGATCGCCGGTGCCGGGCTGGGCGGGCTTGCCGCCGCCTGTTCCCTGATGAAAGCCGGATACCCGGTGGAAATTCATGAGCAGGCGCCAAAGCTGGGCGAGGTCGGCGCGGGCATCCAGCTTTCCGCCAATGCCATGCATGTGCTGAATTATCTCGGCGTGGGCGAAAAGGTCAGCGGGCTGTCGGTACAGCCGCAGGCCTATGTGTTCCGGCTCTACGATTCAGGTGAGGAGCTGCAGCGTTTCGCGCTGGCCGATGCGCATCTGGAAATGCATCGCGCGCCCTATAACCAGGTTCACCGGGCCGATCTGCACGAGGTGCTGGCTGAGCGGGTGATCGAGCTGGGCGGCGAAGACATCATCCATCTGAACCACACCGTCACGCATTTCGATGAAGGCGATGACGGCGTGACGCTGCATTTCGCCGATGGCAGCTCCGCCAGCGGCGACGTGCTGGTCGGGGCGGACGGGGTCAAATCCGTCATCCGCAACCAGATTTGCGGCGAGGTGCCGGTGAAATATACCGGCGACGCGGTCTGGCGCATTACCGTGCCGGCGGAAAAGCTGCCGCCGAACTTCCAGGATGAGGTCATGGCGGTCTGGATGGGGCCCGGCAAGCACGCCGTCAGCTATTACATCCGGCGCGGCGAGATATTGAACTTCGTCGGCTGCGTGGAAACCGACGAGGTGTCGGAGGAAAGTTGGACCGCGCGCTTCCCGTGGGAAAAGCTGAAAGAGGATTTCGACGGCTGGCATCCCGATATCCAGACCATCATCGAACTGACCGAAAAGGATCAGTGCTATCGCTGGTCGCTGTTCAAGCGGCCAGTGGTCGATAACTGGAACACGGCGCGCGCGACCATTCTGGGCGATTCCGCCCATGCGACGCTGCCCTATCTGGCGCAAGGCGCGGCGATGGCTGTCGAGGACGGGGTCGTGCTGGCGCGCGCGCTCGATCAGGAAGGCGATATCGCGGCGGCACTGGCGTTGTATACGCGTAATCGCGTGCCGCGTACCCGAAAGGTTGTCGACGGATCCGATGCCAACCGCGAACTGTTCCATCTGCGCGATATCGACGAGATGCGGCGGCGCTTCAAGAATCGCGATGAGGGCAGCTACCGAAATGAATGGCTCTATTCCTATAACCCGCTGACGGTGGAGCTGGTTTAACCCAGTCTGGTTTCCGGATCGCGCTGACTCTCCGCCGGAAGAACGATCAATTCCGCAACCATGCGCGGGCACGAATTGCCCGGGCCTGATTCCCCCCCCCGGAAGGGAGGGGGATTTCTTGTAGATCGCCCATAAATTTTCTCCTCCCCCTTGAGGGGGAGAGGACAGGAACCAAAATCAAAAAAGGCCCCGGGTTTCCCGGGGCCTTCTTCGTTTCGGGACCGAAATCCCGGACTGTGCGGATGATTACATCATGCCGCCCATACCGCCCATGTCGGGCATCGGCGGCATGGCGCCCTTATCTTCGGGGATGTCGGCGACCATCGCTTCGGTCGTGATCAACAGACCCGCGACGGAAGCCGCATCCTGCAGCGCGGTGCGGACGACCTTGACCGGATCGACGATACCGGCTTTCACCAGATCCTCGAACTTGCCGGCCTGGGCGTTGAAGCCCCAGGAACCGCCTTTGCCTTCCAGCAGCTTGCCGGCGACCACGGCACCGGATTCACCGGCATTGTCCGCGATCTGCTTGACCGGCGCCTGCAGGGCGCGGCGGATGATGTCCACGCCGACACGCTGGTCGTCATTTTCCGGCTTGACCTTGTCGAGCGCCTTGCTGGCGTTGATCAGGGCCGTTCCGCCGCCCGGGACGATGCCTTCCTCGACCGCGGCGCGGGTCGCGTTCATCGCGTCTTCGACACGATCCCGCTTTTCCTTCACCTCAACCTCGGTGGCGCCGCCGACCTTGATGACCGCAACACCGCCGGCGAGCTTCGCCAGACGTTCCTGCAGCTTTTCACGGTCGTAATCCGACGAGGTTTCCTCAACCTGCTGGCGGATCTGGTTGCAGCGGCCGGTGATGTCGGACTTCTTGCCGGCACCTTCGACGATGGTGGTCTCTTCCTTGGTCATGGTGACCTTCTTGGCGCGGCCGAGCATGTCAACGGTGACATTCTCCAGCTTGATGCCGAGATCTTCGGAAACGACCTGGCCACCGGTCAGGATGGCGATGTCTTCCAGCATGGCCTTGCGGCGATCGCCGAAGCCCGGGGCCTTGACGGCCGCGACCTTCATGCCGCCACGCAGCTTGTTGACCACCAGCGTGGCCAGCACTTCGCCTTCGACGTCTTCCGCGATGATGACGAGCGGCTTGCCCGACTGCACGACCGATTCCAGCAGCGGCAGCAGCGGCTGCAGGCTGGACAGCTTGGATTCGTGCAGAAGGATGAGCGGATCATCCATTTCGCAGATCATCTTTTCCGGGTTGGTGACGAAATAGGGCGAGAGATAACCGCGGTCGAACTGCATGCCTTCGACGACTTCCAGCTCGGTGGTGAGCGCCTTGCCCTCTTCGACGGTGATCACGCCTTCCTTGCCGACCTTCTGCATGGCCTGGGAGATCATGTTGCCGACTTCCGCGTCGCCATTGGCCGAAATGGTGCCGACCTGGGCGATTTCGTTCTCGTCCTTGACCTTCTTGGCCTTGGATTTGAGATCGGCGACAACGGCCTCGACAGCCGCGTCGACGCCGCGCTTCAGATCCATCGGGTTCATGCCCGCCGCGACGGCCTTGCAGCCTTCGCGGACGATGGCCTGAGCCAGAACAGTCGCGGTGGTGGTGCCGTCGCCGGCTTCGTCGTTGGTCTTCGACGCCACTTCGCGCACCATCTGGGCGCCCATGTTTTCGAACTTGTCCTCAAGGGTGATGTCCTTGGCGACCGTCACACCGTCCTTGGTGATGCGCGGGGCGCCGAAGGATTTGTCCAGAACCACGTTGCGGCCCTTGGGACCCAGCGTGACCTTGACCGCATTGGCCAGGGTGTCGACGCCCGCGAGCATCTTGTTCCGGGCTTCGGTATCGAATTTTACTTCTTTAGCCATTGGTATCAGGCCTCCTTACTCGATAATGCCCATGATGTCGGATTCCTTCATGATCAGGTAATCCTTGCCATCGATTTTCACTTCGGTGCCGGACCATTTGCCGTAAAGGATCCGGTCGCCCTTCTTGACGTCCATCTTGATCAGATTGCCGTCACCGTCGCGCGCCCCGGCGCCCGTCGAGATAACCTTACCTTCCTGCGGCTTTTCCTGAGCCGTATCCGGAAGAATGACCCCGCCCGCGGTCTTGGCTTCGGCCTCGGAGGCCTCTACCAGTACGCGGTCGTGAAGAGGCCGAAATTTAGTAGCCATTCCTACACTCCCATCTAGTTGAAAAACAAAGAAAAAAGAGCGCCTGCTAGCACTCCCCTCATACGAGTGCCAGACATATAGGGAGACGCAGCCACCCTGTCAACAAGCGCGCTGCAAAAAATGCGGTATTTTGGCGCAAAGAGGGTTATTGCTTGCGAATATCCGGTAAAATCCCTATCAGGCTCATATGGTTAACGGAAATTCCCCCGCGCCGCGCCGGCGTGTTTCTGTCGGTATCTGGCTGGCAATCTGCAGTTTTCTGGTCGCCGCGATGGTTTTGCTGGGTGGCGCGACCCGCCTGACGGACAGCGGTCTCTCCATCGTCGACTGGAAACCGCTCACCGGCTGGATTCCGCCGCTGACGGATGCCGCATGGCAAAAGCTGTTTGATGCCTATAAACAGACCTCCGAATTTCAGAAACAGAATTTCTGGATGACGGCGACGGATTTCCGGTCGATCTACTGGCTGGAATATCTGCACCGCGTGCTGGGCCGGGTCATCGGCATCGTGTTTTTCCTGCCCTTCCTGTGGTTTCTGATCCGGGGACAGCTGGGTGGCGGTCTCTGGTGGCGTTGTCTGCTGGTTTTCCTGCTGGGCGGCGCGCAGGGCTATCTCGGCTGGTACATGGTGCAATCGGGGCTGGTCGATCGCACTGATGTCAGCCAGTACCGGCTGGCCGCGCATCTTTCCCTGGCCGTTATCATCTATATGGCTCTGCTCTGGCTTACTCTCCGCTGTCTGCGGCCGCGCCCCACCGGCGGGCGGAAACGTCTCGGGTTTCACACAGGGTTTCTGGTGCTGCTGGTTTTTTTGACCATGGCCGCCGGGGCCTTCGTCGCCGGGATCGACGCGGGGCTCGCCTATAACAGCTTTCCGCTGATGGACGGTCGTTATATCCCGCAAGGCTGGCTGCAGATGTCTCCCGTCTGGCTGAATTTCTTTGAAAACACCGCGACCGTGCAGTTCGTCCATCGCCAGCTCGGCCTGCTGGTGGTCGCCATCGCCTTGCTGTTATGGCTGCGATCACGCTGGGCCGGACCGGGCCGGGCGGCGTGCCGGGCCATAGACCTGACCTTCGCCTTCGCAATCCTGCAGATGTGTCTCGGCATCGCGACGTTGCTGGCGGAAGTGCCGATCCTGTTTGGCATCCTGCATCAGGCGGGCGCGATGTGCGTGCTAACCTTCGCGCTGTGGTCGCTTTATGAGCTGGCGGCCATAGACGGGCGGCGGGCGAACAGGACCGCGCCGAGAATGTAACCGGCGGTGCAGATCAAAAGCCCGTAAAGATTGACGCCGAGATCATCGGCGTATTTCCCCGCCCCGATCGACATCCAGCCGGGCAGGATCCCCGCCGACATCGCGCCCTCGACCGTCTTGATCACCCCGAAGGCGAGACCCGGCCAGAACGCCAGATGGAAACTGACCGCCCCCGCCGACGGAAAAACCAGCGCCAGCAGGAATATCGGGGCAAGCCCCATGACCATGGTGCCGCTGATGGTTGTCGCGGCGATGATCGCGGGGCCGATCCCATCACCCAGATAAAAACTCAGCAGCGGCAAATTCCCGGCCACGGCGATGAAAATCATGCCGCGCCGGCCAAGAATCTGCTGCCGGGCTTCGGGTGCGTCCCGCCGGTCGGGCCAGTCGATAGCGGTGAGCTTCGCCGTGCTGGCAAAAGTGGAATCGATGGTCGATCCGGCGCTGGTCAGCATGATCGCATTGAACACCAGCAACATCGGCAGGCCGAACGCCATCGGCACGGCGACGGTGGCCGCGCCGCTCAACCCCTCCGACCGGGCATAGAGCCCGACAGCGCCGAACAGCAGGATGAACCCGCCCGCGATCAGCCCCGCGGTCAGGAAGGCCTTCACCATGGTTTTTGGATCGGTGAGGAAGGCGCGATCTGTCAGCACCGGATCGTGAAACGGGTAGGACAGCACCTGAATGGCGGCCAGTCCGATAAAGGTAACGCCCGCCATGTGAAGCGCGGACGGCACCTCCGGCAGGCCCCGTTCCAGCAAGGGCGGGAAGACCGCGATCAGCACGACGACCAGCAAAACCGCCGCCAGAAGCATCTGCCCGGCATCGGTCAGCAAGGAGGACCGCAATCCGCCGCGCCAGGCATAGAACAGGGTAAAACCGGTGACCGCCACGGCGGCGGCCCAATAGGCGGCGCTGCCTTCCGGACCGAAATAAAGCGCGGAGACCTTGGTATTTGACCAGACCTCGTTAAACAGGCGGATGCCGATGGCGATGAGAAACAGCCGCGCGCAGAAAGCGCCGTATTTGGCGGTGAGAAAATTCGCCAGCGAATAAAACCCGCCTTTCGTGCGGATGAAATAGATCGTCACGGCGGCAACCGCGAAGCTGAGATAATAGGTCGCGTAACCGATCACGCCGGTTATGCCGAAGGCTTGACCCAGCAGCGCCGAATTCGCCAGGGACTTCGCAAAAAGCCAGGTGATCGCCGCACTGAACACCAGCACCCAGAAACCGGGCGCGCCGCCCCCGTCGCCCCCACCGCCGAAGAACTGCGTGGCGGAAACGTCTTTCGGGCTGAACAACCAGACCAGCCCGCAATAGGCGGCCAACACAAACCAGGGGACGATCAACAATAATGTTTCGGACATTCTCTTTCTTTTCCAACCCGTCACTTGTTGGAGCTTGGCCTCTTTTATTGGAGATCGGGGGGCTGATTCATAGGGATAAATCCCGATCCGTGCTTCACAAAATCGGCAACACGGGTTGAACGGATGCTTGACGCCGCGCGCCGGCGGCAGTATGTAGCCCGCATCATGTGGTGATTTGAGCCCGACCGGCTTGCGGCCACGTAAAACAAGCAGCTAAAAGGTCGGAGCTTGCCAGGCCCTGACCTTATCCGGTCGGGGTTTTGTTTTATGGTGGCATGGCCTGAAGGCGGCCGGGAGACGAAAATGACGGTTCAGGATTTTGAAAAGGTCTGGCGGCCCCAGACACGGCTGGTGCGCGGCGGATTGCGGCGCAGCCCGTTCGAAGAAACGGCGGAGGCGATCTACGCCACCTCGGGCTTTGTCTATGAGACGGCGGAAGCGGCGGAAGCGGCGTTCAAGAACGAAATCGACCGCTTTATCTATTCGCGCTACGGCAACCCGACGGTGGAGATGTTTCAGGACCGGCTTTGCCTGCTGGAAGGCGCCGAGACCTGCCGGGCGACCGCCAGCGGCATGGGGGCGGTATTTGCCTCCCTCGCCTGCCAGGTAAAGGCCGGCGATCATGTCGTGGGCTCACGGGCCCTGTTCGGATCCTGTCAGTATATCCTGACCGAAATCCTGCCGGGCTATGGCGTGGAAACGACCATCGTCGACGGCACCGACCTGGATCAATGGGAAAAGGCGTTGTCCCGCCCGACCAAGGCGGTATTCATGGAAACGCCAAGCAATCCCGGGCTGGAGATTATCGATCTGCCGGCGGTCAGCGAAATGGCCCACAAGGCCGGCGCCAGCGTGATTGTCGATAACGTGTTCGCGACGCCTGTCCTGCAGCATCCGCTAGAGCTCGGCGCCGACATCGTCGTCTATTCCGCGACCAAGCATATCGACGGTCAGGGCCGCGTCATGGGCGGCGCCATTCTGGGCACCGAGGAATTCATTGAAGTCCTCAGCCCGTTTTACCGCCACACCGGGCCGTCATTGAGCCCGTTTAACGCCTGGGTTCTGCTGAAAGGTCTGGAGACGCTGGAGCTGCGCGTCGAACGCCATTGCCGCAACGCCGCCGCCATCGCCGATTTTCTGAGCGCGCGAAAGGACGTATCCCGGGTTCTCTATCCGGGGCTGGAATCGCACCCGCAGCATGCGCTTGCGAAAAAACAGATGTCGGATTTCGGCACCGTGGTCTGTCTGGACCTCAACGGCGACAAGGGACGCGCCTTCTCCTTCATGAACGCGCTCAACCTGATCGATATTTCCAACAATCTTGGCGACACCAAGAGCATCGCGACCCATCCGGCGACCACGACCCATCAGCGGATTTCCGAAGAAGAGCGCGCCCATCTGGGTATCACCGACGGGTTCGTGCGGATTTCCGTAGGGCTTGAGGACGCCGAGGATTTGAAAGAGGATATCGAACAGGCTTTGAACAAGGCAGGCTGATCCGCACCGGATTGGCCACCGTACCACGGCATATCGCATGGACGGGCCGACACGCAACCTGCGGACCAATTATCATCATGTATTCAGCGACCACAAAAGCGATCCGTGTCACCGTAGAGCCGACTTTTCTGGAGGATCAGTCGGCTCCATCGGATGACCATTATGTCTGGGCCTATCAGGTCACCATCGAAAACACCGGCGGCGACACGGTTCAGCTGATCAACCGGCATTGGCGGATTACAGACGCGATGGGCCGCATGCAGGAAGTAAAAGGCGAAGGCGTCGTCGGCGAGCAGCCGCGCCTCGCCCCGGGAGAACAGTTCGAATATACCAGCGGCACGCCATTGGGCACGCCGTCCGGTATTATGATGGGGACGTATGAAATGGAGGATGAGGCCGGCGCCCGGTTTGAAATCGATATCCCTGCCTTTTCGCTCGACAGCCCCTACCAGGCCCGCCGGCTCAACTAAGCGGCCGGGTCGATCACGGAGTCACAGGAGGCCAAATTGGGGACAAACAGAAAATTCGACGGACCGAAAGCAGGCGAGGACACCTTGCCCGCCAAGCCTTCCCGGAAAGAAGCGGAAGACGCTGTTCGCGTGTTGCTGCGCTGGGCGGGCGAAGATCCAACCCGCGAAGGGCTGGTCGACACGCCCAAACGCTACGTCAAGGCGTTCGAGGAATGGTTCGCCGGATACGCCGACGATCCCGCCGACATCCTGTCGCGCACCTTCGAGGAGGTCGAGGGGTATGACGAGATGGTCATCTTGCGCAATGTGCGGTTCGAATCCCATTGCGAACACCATATCGCGCCAATCATCGGCAACGCCCATGTCGCCTATCTGCCGGAAAAGCGCGTCGTCGGGATCAGCAAACTCGCCCGTCTGGTCGATCTGTATTCCAAACGGCTGCAAATCCAGGAGCGGCTGACCGCGCAGATCGCGACGACATTGAACGATGTGCTGCAGCCGAAAGGCGTCGGCGTCGTGGTTGAGGCAAGTCACGGCTGCATGACGACGCGCGGCGTGGAAAAAACCGGCCTCACCATGGTCACCAGCCAGATGATGGGCACGTTTCGCGATGACCCCTCCACCCGACGCGAATTTATGTCCGCCATCGGCAATCCGACCTCGGGCCCGCGCAACATCATCTGATCTGTCCCGGAGGGTCTGATGCTCGACTTCCGCCCGGCGCTATTCGTCATCGGCATTCTTCTGGTCACCCTGGCGCTCGCCATGCTGGCGCCGTTCGCGGTCGATCTGGTGGCGGGCAATATCGACTGGCAGGTATTCGCAAGCGCCGGGCTGTTGACCCTGTTTGTGGGCGGGGTTCTGGTTTTGACCAACAGGGCCCCGGTCTCGCATCTCACCATCCGGCAGACCTTTATCCTGACCGCGGCAAGCTGGCTGGTTCTGACGATGTTCGCCGCCTTGCCCTTTCTGTTTTCGGAACTGGAGATGAGCTATACGGACGCGTTTTTCGAAGCGATGTCCGGTATCACCACAACCGGTTCAACGGTCATTACCACCATCGATACCGCGCCGCATGGGATATTGCTCTGGCGCGCGCTTCTGCAATGGCTGGGGGGGATCGGAATTATCGTCATGGCGGTCGCCGTCCTGCCGATGCTGCGGGTCGGGGGTATGCAGCTTTTCCGGGTTGAGGCCTTTGACACCATGGAGAAAGGTCTGCCACGCGCGGGCCAGATCGCCGTCGGCATCGGCGGCGTCTATGTCGGGCTGACGGTTATCTGGTGGCTGGGTCTCTGGATGCTGGGGATGGGCGAATTCGATGCCGCGGTCCACGCCATGACGACCATCGCGACCGGCGGCTATTCGAGCGCGGATGAGTCGATCGGGTTTTTCGATAACCGGGGGATCGAGGTATTCATTATCTTCGGCATGATCGTCGGGTCGGTGCCGTTTATTTTTTACCTGCAATTTGTCCGCACCGGTTCATATGTGTTGGTGAAGGACTCCCAGGTACGCTATTTCCTCGCCATCGCCGCCCTGGCCTCCGCCCTGGTGACAATCTGGCTGTGGCGCACAAACGATGATTTTTCACTCGCCACCGCGATAGCGGGCATTTTCAACACCATCTCCATCATGACGGGAACCGGCTATTCGGTCGGCGACTATCAGGCATGGGGTGCCTTTCCCCTGATCATCCTGTTTTTCCTGATGTTTGTCGGGGGCTGCGCGGGTTCCACGTCCTGCGGCATCAAGGTGTTCCGGTTTCAGGTCCTGGGCTCGATCGTACGTAACCAGTTCTTGAGAATGCTGCATCCGCACGGCGTTTTCGTGCCGCATTACAATCACCGACCGGTCGATAACGAGATCATATTGTCGGTCATGAACTTCTTTTTCCTGTTCATGCTGTCATTCGTCGTGCTGGCGCTTGCGCTGGGCGCGCTGGGGCTGGATTACATGACCGCGATTACCGGCGCGGCGACGGCCATCTGCAATGTCGGACCGGCCATGGGGCCGGTGATCGGACCGACGGGGACGTTCGAACCGTTACCGGATGCGGCGAAATGGATACTTTCGGCGGGCATGCTGCTCGGCCGTCTCGAACTGTTCACCGTGCTGATGCTTCTGGTACCGGCTTTCTGGCGCGATTGAGGGGTGTGTGCGGGCGCGACGTTCTAACGCCGCCATTCGGTGAAATGTTTGGCGATCTGATGCTCCAGCGCCCGGTTCAGGTCGTTCATCATCGCCTCGGTGATGCGGAACCAGATATCCTCGCGTTCCGAGAGGGTGACGTCTTCCGCGACCGTGCGCGTCCGCGTTGCCCGCGAACTGACCATCGCCCGCCGCGTCCCATTGGGCGCGAAAATTTCCAGCCGGAGTTCCAACTCTCCGTCATAACGCTCTGACTGGTCCGTGGTGAAAGCCCCGCGAATGCCGGTGGTGCGTTTCAGCGGCACCTCCACAACGCTTCCTTTGGTGACGGTAGCGCGCAGGCGGTCGGGTCCGCCCCGGGCGCGGATGCGATCCTGAACCCAGCGCTCGGCGGCGGCGGCGGGCTTGACCGGAAATTCATGTTCGACGTTGGGCGCCTTGCCAGGCGATACATAAACCGTTCTGACCTCAACCGAATTCACGGCAAGACCGATGGGGTCGAGATGGCTGTATCTCAACTCGGGGAAGCTCTTTCCGGGTGGCGTCTGAACACAGGCCGTGGCCAGAAAGACAAGGCAAAGGCAAGTTACGAGTCGGCTGACGGCAATTTTCATCGGGTTCCTCTTCACATCGGGGCAAGAGAAACACGCCCCACCGGAAAGAGGCAAGATAAACCGGCAAATCAGGCAAAAATATGATCGATATCGGCGGGCGTGAACCGGTATTCCCGATTGCAGAATTCGCAATTCACCACGACATCATCGCCGATTTTCATCTGCGCGATCTCGCTTTTCGGGAAATTGCCGAGAACCTCCTGCACCCGGTCACGCGAACAGCGGCATTCCATGCGCAACGCCTCCGTCCGAAACACCCGGACGCCGTCTTCGTTGAACAGACGATAAAGCAGGTCGTGCGGATTCAGCGCGCCCGACAGCAGCTCATCATTGGTGCAGCTTCCCATCAGGACCACCGCACGGCGCCAGGCCTCGTCGATATCGACGATATCGGTATCCCCCGATTGCAACTGATACCCCTTGCGGGCCAGCCTTTGCAGCATGAGCCCACCGGCCCGCCATCCATCCTCACCGCGACCGACCGTGATCTTGAAAGCCGCTTCGGACTGAACCGACTGGCGGAAATAGGCCTGCGCGCATTCGGCCAGCGTGCCGCCTTCCAGGGGGACAATCCCCTGATAGGGGCGTTGCGAACCGCCGTGATCAAGGGTGAAGACCAGCCGGCCGCCTCCCAGCAGACGCGGCACGGGCAGTGATTCCATGCTGTCATCGCCGCTCGTCAATTCCGCGACCGCCGCCTCATCAAACCGGGCGTAGCCGCGTATTTTGCCATCATGCGTCAGATCGGCGACCAGCAGCCTGATCGCGTCGTCGCCATGCGCCTGGATCGTCAGCACGCCCTTGCGTTTGAGCGTGCCGGACAACATCGCGCCGACAACCATCAATTCACCGAGCAGGTGCGCGACCGGGGCGGGATAGCTGTGCGCGGAAAGAATGGCGTCTATGGCGCGGCCAAGCCGTACAAGACGGCCCTGGGCCGCCATGGATTCAACCTGAAAGGGCTGGACGAGATCGTCCGGCGCGGTCATCGGGTCAGGCACCACATAAGGATGCCCTTCTGCGCATGAAGGCGGTTTTCCGCTTCGTCCCAGACCACGGATTGCGGACCGTCGAGTACGGCGGCGGTGACTTCCTCGCCCCTGTGGGCGGGCAGGCAGTGCATGAAAATCGCGCCGGGGCCGGCCTGATTCATCAACGCCTCATCCACCCGATATGGCTCCAGCAGGCGCTGGCGGCGTTCGCCCGGCTGATCGCCCATCGACACCCAGGTATCCGTCACCACGCAATCCGCCCCGGCGACCGCTTCCGCCGGGTCCTCGGTCGCCAGAACCGTTGCGCCGGCGGCCCTGGCGCGCTCGATTTCCTGTCCGTTGACTGCAAATTCCGCCGGGCAAGCCAGCCGCAAATCGAAACCGAACGCGGCGGCGGCCTGCAGCCAGGTCGCCGCCATATTATTGCCGTCGCCGCACCAGGCGACACGGGCGCCCGAAATCGGCCCGACATGTTCTTCATAGGTCAGAACATCTGCGAGAAGCTGCACCGGGTGGGACCGGTCGGTCAGCCCGTTGATCACCGGTACGGTCGCGTTTTGCGCCAGTTCCGACAGCTTGTCGGGATGGTTCGTCCTCAGCAGGATCGCGTCGACATAGCGGCTCAACACCCGCGCGGTATCGGCGATGGTCTCGCCCCGTCCGATCTGCAAATCGCCCTGATTTAGCGCGACGACATCGCCGCCCAGCTGTTTCATCCCGACCTCGAACGAAACGCGCGTCCGGGTTGACGGTTTCTCGAAAATCATCGCGAGCGTTTTCCCCGCGAGCGGGGCGGCGGGCCCGTCACCGCGTTTGAAAGACGCACCGGAATCGATCATCAGCCGGAGTTCGTCCGCACCGATCAAGTCAAGGTCGAGAAAATGTTTTGGCGCGCTCATGACGACAGGCCCCGGCAGGCCGTCTCGATCATCTCCACCGCTTCGGCAACATGGGACTCATCGATAATCAGCGGCGGCAACAAGCGCACGACATTGTCACCGGCGGGCACCGTCAGCAAACCGGCGTCGCGGCAGGCGGTTACCATATCGCCCGCCGGCACCACGCATTTCATGCCGATCATCATTCCCGCGCCGCGGACCTCTTCGATCAGATCGGGATGGGCGGCCGCGACCGCACCGGCCTTTTCCGCGAGAAGCGCGCCTGTTTTCCGGGTCCGTTCGAGAAATCCATCCTCCAGGAGCACATCGAGGACCGCGTTGGCAACCGACATCGCCAGCGGATTACCGCCGAAGGTGCTGCCATGCGTGCCGGCAGTCATGCCAGCGGCCGCTTCCGATGTCGCGAGGCACGCACCCACGGGAAACCCGCCACCGAGCCCCTTGGCGAGCGCGACAACATCCGGCGCAACGCCCGATGCCTGATAGGCGAACAGATGCCCCGTCCTTCCGATGCCCGTTTGGACCTCATCGAAAAACAGCAGGAGCCCGAATTCGTCGCAGGCTGCCCGCAATGCCCTGAGGAATTCCGGGTCCGCCGGCCGGATGCCGCCTTCGCCCTGAACCGGTTCGACCAGGATGGCCGCCGTCTCCGGCGTGACCGCGCCGCGCAGCTCGTTCAGATTGCCGAACGGTACCGTATCGAACCCATCGACCATCGGCCCGAACCCGGCCTGATGCGCCTCATTGGCGGCGGCTGAGATCGTCGTCAGCGTCCGTCCGTGGAAACTGCCGTTGAAGGTGATGACCCGGTAGCGTTCGGGATGGCCGTTGGCGCTGTGAAATTTCCGCACCAGCTTGAGTCCGGCCTCAACGGCCTCCGCACCCGAATTACAGAAAAAGGCGGTATCGGCGAAACTGTTTTCGACC
>Ga0181594_10001932_pt1 | contig 19219 bp, 16 predicted proteins | sample 071ome_18_FD_145603 | JGI IMG/M metagenome (GOLD analysis project Ga0181594, IMG submission 145603) | Coastal salt marsh microbial communities from the Groves Creek Marsh, Skidaway Island, Georgia - 071413BT metaG (spades assembly) | ecosystem: Environmental > Aquatic > Marine > Intertidal zone... | reverse complement strand
GCCGGCGCTGGGACACGGCTAATACCTGTTGGATTGGATCCCGGTTCAGCTCGCTCGTCGGCACGCTCGCATCCAGAAATCGGTTCACAAAGGAGCTATTGGCACCATTTTCTAGTAACCGCCTGACCAGGTAGGGAAGCAGGTCCTTGTGATTACCGACGGGGGCATAAACACGGATTGGCGTACTTGCGTCAGACTTCGACAGCTGCCCGTAAAGCAATTGACCCATACCGTGTAAGCGCTGGAATTCAAAGTCGCTATTGTCTTGGGCTAGCGCCTTGATCATTGAGACGGTATGCGCGTTATGGGTTGCGAACTGTGGAAATACGGCACCAGGCGCGCTCAACAGCTTTGCCGCGCAAACTTGGTAGGAAAGATCGGTGTTGCACTTTCGAGTAAATACCGGGTAATCGGGCAGTCCCAATTCCTGTGCATGCTTGATCTCCCTGTCCCAGTAAGCGCCCTTTACCAGCCGAATCATCAAACGCCGATCGGTTTCCCCCGCCAGATCGATAAGCCAGTCACATGTGGCTACCGCTCGTTTCTGATAGGCCTGTAGGACAAACCCCAAACCATCCCAAGCGGCGAGGTCGGGGTCTCGAGCCAGAGCTTCAAATAGATCAAGGGAAACATCCAGCCGCTCTGACTCTTCAGCATCAATGGTTAAACTGAGACCGCCTGCTCTTGCCATCGTGGCCAGTTGCTTAACCCGAGGCAGCAGCTCTGACATGACACGATCGTACTGGCTGAAGGCATAACGTGGATGTAGCGCAGAGAGTTTGATGGATATGCCGTCCGCCCGAGTGATGTCGCCCCCGGCGTTGGCGTCCGCTAGCACACGAATTGCCTCGGCATAGGCATCAAAATAGCGTTGCGCGTCGCTAGCGGTGCGAGCCCCTTCGCCCAGCATATCGAAGGAAAAACGAGTGCCGGGGCTATTAGCTGCGCGACCCTTACGGATAGCTTCTTCAATCGTGCGCCCCAGCACATACTGTCCTCCCATGATTCTCATGGCTTGCAGGATTGCTCGCCGGACGACAGGTTCTCCCAGCTTTCTCGTCAGAGTTTGTACCCAGGAGCCCGTGTGTTCGGTGGTCTCACTTCCAAGTGCTACCACCCGTCCGGTCAGCATGAGTCCCCAAACAGAGGCATTCACAAAGCGAGATGAGGATGCGCCCTGATGGGCCCCCCAGTCTCCCGAGCGGATCTTTTCGGCGATGAGCTGATCAGCTGTCGCCTCATCCGGTACACGGAGCAGGGCTTCGGCTAGGCACATGAGCGCGACACCTTCCTTATTAGACAGTCCAAACTCTTGGAGGAACGCATCCAAGGTGCCTGCCTGATGGCTGCATGCACGACAAGCGTTGACGAGTGAGGTCGCTTGCTCGGAAATCGAGGCTTGTTTTACCGGATCCAGGCTGTCGTGAATCAACAGTTCATTAACTAATGTTGTCTCGTCTACGCTGGTTTGAGCGCGAATGGAACTCCTCAACTCTTCCATTGTCATCCAGCCCTCTTTTTTAAAATACTTAAGCCTGTATTATCGACAATTAGCGCAGTTTTATTCTCCAAATTAACAATATAAGCAGTTTAAAATATTGCAAAAAATAAAATAACGATATTTAACGCTGAAGGAATGTCATCTATGTCTCTAGATCGCATTGATCGCAAAATTCTTGAACTACTGCAGCAAGACGGTCGTCTGTCCAACGTGAAACTCGCATCAAAAGTCGGTCTCAGTCCGACTCCTTGTCTGGACCGTGTTCGTCGCTTGGAACGGGAGGGTTATATCCGTGGCTATGTCGCGCTCGCTGATGCTTGCAAGCTTAACGCCTCAACCATGGCATTCATTCAGGTTCTTCTCACCAATACGAGCACGGCCAATCTTCGAGAATTCTCCCGCGAAATGATGTCTCTCCCGGAAGTCGAAAGCTGCCACATGGTGGCTGGCGGATTTGATTTTCTATTGAAGATTCGCTGTTCAGACATGCAGGACTATCAAAGGTTTTTGGGCGAGAAGTTGGCGATGATCCCTTTGATTGATCAAACCCATACTTACGTCGTAATTGAAGAGGTCAAATCCGAGACGGCAATAAGCCTTGCGAAGTTGGCATGAGGTTCGCCTCTTGGGCGTTGGTCATTACCTTTATGAGGTAGTGCGGCAGACAGCCGATACCCCGGTAAGGCAGTGAGATTTAGGCAGTGCGTGCTCGTCGGCGTCGACGAGGTGCCTCCTCGATGGTAGTTGTCTTTTGTTCTGGCGGTGTCACGACATTGAACAGATTGGGAAACGGATCGGTTTTGTTCGGGAAGGCCATCGCTTCTACAAAGTAATCCTGAAACTTGGCCTCTACCGCCGTTTCAATACGTTCAGCTAATCGGACAGTCTGCTCGATTTCCGCGCGTGACTCCCGGTCGAGGAGAGCCAGCCGTGCCCCCATGGCGGCCGCGTTACCGGCAGAGGACACCTGATCAACGATGCAATCAGGAATCAGGCCCAATACCATCGCGTGGGTCACACTGATGTGGCTGCCAAAGGCGCCGGCGAGTCGGATTCGGTCAACATGAGTGATGCCCATTTTATCCATCAGGAGCTTAATGCCGGCGTAGAGCGCGGCTTTCGCGAGTTGGATTTGGCGGATGTCGGTTTGGGTAATGACAATATCCGAGTCACCCCCTTCGACGCCGAAGTGCAGAATGTAGGACCAGGTGCGGCCTTCCTGCCTGAGCCTCGGACATCGATCAGCCAGAGAGCCGTCGATGACCCCATCAGCAGAAATCAGACCCGCAAGGAACATCTCGGCGACGACTTCTATAATGCCCGACCCACAGATGCCGGTCACAACCGGGGGACGATCCTGATAGAGAAATTCGGGCTCGTCTGACCAGGCATCAGCGCCAATAATCTTGAAGCGTGGCTCCAGCGTATCGCGATCAATCCGTACGCGTTCTATCGCCCCAAAAGTGGCTCGTTGACCGCAGGTAATTTGCGCGCCCTCAAAGGCGGGCCCGGTGGGGCTGGAGCACACCAGGAGTCGATCTCGGTTTCCAAGAACGATTTCTGCGTTCGTGCCCACATCGACAATGAGGCTCATCTCATCACCCTGGTAAGGGCTCTCCGCGAGGATTACGCCGGCTGCATCGGCCCCAACGTGTCCAGCAATACAGGGCAGGGTATACAAGCGTCCCTCAGGATGGATATTCAGACCCACGTCTCGGGCCGGAATATCGAGAGCGTCACGAATCGTGAGTGCAAAGGGTGCGCCTCCGAGGTTCACTGGATCGATACCAAGAATAAGATGGTGCATGATGGGGTTGGCGACCAGGCTCACTTCAAGAATGTCTTCGATCGTGCTCTCTGCCTTCTCAGAGAGCTCAAGGAACAACTGATTCAGGGCATCACGGATGGCATCTCGCATCTGTCCAGCCCCCTCGGGATGCATCATGACGTAGGACACCCGGCTCATCAGATCTTCGCCAAAACGAATTTGCGGATTCATGACGCCTGCCGTGGCAAGTACTGCGCCAGTATTGAGATCACACAGGTGTGCCGCCACGGTTGTCGACCCAACGTCCACAGCGATACCCCGCGGCTGATCGTAGAGTCCGGGCCAGATACCGATGATGGTTTGTTGATTATGCAGGGCGACGGTCACGCCCCTTTTTCCTTCGATAAGGGCCCGCTGCAGGGTAGGTAACAGCGCGGGACTGAGTGACAGATCATAGAGTTGCCATTCATCAGCCAGAGCCTTGAACAGCAAATGCCGCTCGCTAAGCGGGTTTTCCAGCGTGGTCTCCTCCACCGGCACGTAGTAGAGCCGGGTGGTGGTGTTGAGATGAATATCGCGATGTTCCGCCTCCTTGCGAATGATCTGGCGGTGCATCTGACTTTCCGGGGGAACATCAATGACCACATCACCCAGAAGCTGGGTATGACAGCTGAGTCGGCGGTCTGAGGAGAGAGGACTTTTTCGCGTGCTGTATTTTTTTTCGGTTTCGCTGAGGGCGGAAAGGTGGTCGGGTGAAGAGGTAATCTCGTGTTTGGGAAACGAACCGCTCATGCAGCTTATCTGGCAGCGGCCACACAGCCCCCGCCCGCCACACACTGAGTCGATATCGACTCCCAGGCTCCTTGCTGCACTAAGCAATGCAGTGCCCTTGGGGAAAATCCCCCGGCGACCCGAGGGCATAAAGACTACTTTGACGTCTTCGGTCATCGATGATCAGCCTCGGCGTCGACGCCCCCCGCGACCACCTCGTCCGCCCCGGCCCTCTCCTTCGGCAGCAGGTTCTCGATAGGCACGGATCCAGTTGGCACAGTCGGGATCATGTCCCATCATGACATCGCCGCCGCGGACCGCTTGCATTACCTCCGCATGCAGTGGGCTGGTAATCGCCGATGTCATTCCCGCACCCATTGCCATGGTCAGGAAAGCGGAGTTGATGCCGTTTCGGTTTGGCAAGCCAAAGCTTACGTTGGAGGCTCCGCAGGTGGTATTGACCTTAAGCTCATCGCGAAGGCGGCGCACCAGTTGCATCACCTGAACCCCTGCAGTGTTAATAGCACCGATTGGCATCACCAGGGGGTCGACGACCACATCGCTGTAGGGAATACCGTGGTCGGCCGCCCGCTCAACGATTTTTTTGGCGACCTTGAAGCGCTCGTTGGGATCTTCGGAAATACCAGTTTCGTCGTTGGAGATAGCGACGACCGCGGCACCGTACTTCGCCACCAGCGGCAACACCCGCTCAAGAACTTCATCTTCACCGGTAACCGAGTTCACCAGCGCTTTGCCTTGATAAACCGCGAGTCCTGCTTCCAGCGCTTCGACGATCGAGGAGTCGATACTAAGCGGTACATCCGTGACGGATTGCACCAGTTGCACCGCCTCCGCGAGAATTCTTGGCTCATCCGCGAGCGGAATGCCCGCGTTCACATCAAGCATGTGAGCACCCGCAGCCACCTGCGCCAGCGCGTCGGATTCGACCCGGCTATAGTCGCCGTTTTTCATTTCTTCGGCCAGAATTTTCCGCCCCGTGGGGTTGATCCGCTCGCCAATAATGACAAAGGGTTGATCAAAGCCGATGTGCACTTCCCGGCTCGCGGAACTGATGGTGGTCGTCGTCATGACCGTCTCCTACTGGGTGGTTGCTTGGGGGGTCCAGGGCACTCGACCGTTGAGCGCTTGGGATTTTTCGATAATTTCACCAATGCGGTGTTCTTGTTTGTAGGCCATTAGGTGAATGCCGCTCACCCCGGGGATTTCCTTTATCTCCTGAATCAAGTCAACACACAGATTTACCCCCTCCTGTTTTTGATCCTCGGCGCCAGCGAGTCGCTTGATCACGCTGTCGGGAATATGTACCCCGGCGACGTTGTTGCGGATCCACTCGGCGGACTTGGCGGAGGCGAGGGGGCCGACCCCGGGCAGGATAAATACTTTCTCGAGCAAGCCCATATCCCGCACCTGAGCCATGTAAGTTTTCAGGCGTTCGACATCAAAGCAGTACTGGGTCTGGACGAATTGCGCGCCAGCCTCAATTTTTTTGGCTAAGCGCAGTGGGCGGTAATCGAAGGGCGGTGCGAATGGATTGGCGGCTCCCCCCAGGAACATGCGCGGTGGTGTAGTCAGCTTTCTGCCGCTCATGAAATGTGACTCGTCCCGCATGGTTTTAAACATGGCAAGAGATGACATGCAGTCCATGTCGAAAACCGGTTTGGCTTCCGGGTGGTCTCCCGACTGCACCCCATCACCACTCAGGCACAGGACGTTGGTAACGCCCATTGCGGCGGCGCCAAGAATATCGCCCTGCATGGCGATGCGGTTTCTGTCCCGACAGGACATTTGCAGAATCATTGCATAGCCCCGGCGAGTGAGGAGCGAGCAAATGCCCATGCTCGACATGTGGCAGTGGGCACCTGAACCATCGGTGGCGTTGATGGCATCGACGTAGCCATCGAACAGGGCAGCCCGGGCATACACGTCTTCGGGATCTGCCGAGTCGGGAGGCGCAATCTCCGCGGTTACGGCGAAATGCCCGGCCCGCAAAATTCGCTCAAGGCGCCCCGGTGAGGAGTGACCGGGCAGAATCGGGTAGCAGCTGCCAATCGGTGGTTCGTCGTCAAAGGTCATGGGGTTTCTCCCAGACGTTCTCGCAGCGCTCGCAGCCAGGCACTGCGGCCCTTATTGCGGTTGTCTACCGGGAGTTGAACCACCTGAATGGTGGTCTCGGGGTGGCCTATGTTTTGTGCGCCTTCCCAGGCCTTGACCCAAACGCAGGTCATATCGGGCTTGATTTCGCAGCCGCCGTTTTGACGCACCCCTCCGCAGGGACCGTTTCGGAGAGTTTTGGGGCAATTCATGGGGCAGGAGAGGCCCGTGGAGCCGAGCGTGCATTGTCCGCAGGATTGCGAGTCGAACAGGAACCCTTTGACCAAACCTTCAACTGCTGCGAAGGGTTTATCGAGTCGCTCGTAGCCAATGCGGTTCAGCAGAGGATTGATCAGCGCCAAAAACCACTCAAAGGCCGCGTAAATCGGGTGAATCCAGCGAGCGTTGCGGATAGACCAATTACGGACGGCTCTCATTGAGCGGCTTCCTTAAAGCCCTTTTGCTTCACAAGCAAGGCAATATCCTCATCGGCGTATTGGGTTTCTATTTCCTGACCGAGCTTTTCGGCGAGTTCCTGAGCTGGCCCCTCGGCGTCGATTGAGGTCGTTACCCGGCGCCACTCCTCCAGGTAAGCATCACTGCCTCCTTTACCCGCGCGCATGGCTGCTCGATCAATCGCCGCCTGAAAGCGATGGCTCAGTAGGTACTTGCCTCGCTCCCGACCTCGCTTGATCAGCACTTGGGCGGGAATATCGCGCCAGTACACGTCAATGCGCTGCATGGGTAACCTCGTTTTCGGAGAGAGTGCGAATAACCTGCTCCTCGAGGTGGCGAGACAGATCCCCTAAGCCTGTGTGGCGCACTTCAAGGGGCAGTGAAAGGCTGGCAGCAGCGGCCTCTGCTGCTGCCAGCAGCGTGGGGTCTTCAGTCTGGGCGAGATAAACCACTCGGGTGTAATGACCGAAGTAATCATCCCTAAGCTGTGGGTAGGCGTTAATTTTTAGCCCCTCCATCACTAATCGCTCGAAATGCCGGACCAAAAAATCGGTTAGATAAAATGTCCCCGGCGCCTCTTCGGCCATGGCGTGAAACTGTGTCGGTGTGGCGAAAATCTCGTAACAGTGTGTCCCGGGCAACCGTTCCACCCCCCAGCGTTCAACAACCCGGTCAATGCCGCCGCCGGTGCCACAGTCCCCATAGGCCACATAGACTCGTTGATACTCTTTGCGCCGCTGCTGGATCACCTTTTCAAGCTGCTCAGGGATTTTCTCCGGCCGATTGTGGAGCTCGGCATCAAGACATTGGATATCTAACCCGCGCCACGCGTTGGTGGTCTTCAGCCAGTGAATTTCTTTGGCAAGGGCACCGCAGGCGATGACCAATAGTTTCCCTGCCGTGGTCACCGGTATCAGCCTGCGGCTGCAGTCCGTCGCTCTTCAACGAGTCGAACGGCCGTGGTCGCTGCCTCAGCGGCATCTCGGCAGTAGGCATCAGCCCCTACGGCAACGCCGAACTCTTCATTCAGGGGTGCCCCGCCAACCATGACGATGTAGTCGTCCCGAATTCCCTGCTCCTTGAGCGCGTCGATCACCACTTTCATATAGGGCATGGTGGTTGTCAGGAGTGCGGACATGCCAAGAATGTCAGGTTTGTGTCTTTCAAGCGCCGCGATGTAGTCTTCAACCGCATTATTGATGCCAATGTCGAAGACCTCGAAACCAGCTCCCTCGAGCATCATGGCAACAAGGTTCTTGCCGATGTCGTGGATGTCGCCTTTAACGGTGCCGATGACCATCGTGCCCACTGGCTTTGCACCGGTTTCTGCGAGCAGAGGACGGAGAATCGCCATGCCTCCTTTCATTGCGTTCGCGGCCAGCAAGACTTCGGGAACGAAAAGAATGCCATCGCGGAAGTCGATGCCGACGATGGTCATGCCATCGACGAGTGCCTTGCTCAAGACCTGTTCCGCTGACCAGCCTCGATCAAGGAGGATACGGGTTCCCTCTTCGATCTCTTCGGTTAATCCATCATAGAGATCATCGTGCATCTGCAGCACGAGGTCCTCATCGGAGAGGTCGGCCAGGATAATATCTTCTTCGTCAGACATGGATTTTTCTCCGTGTAGCGATCAGTAATCGCGATCAGCAAAGGAGGCTTTTTGCTGTTCCATAAAACTTAACAGTGCTTCATCAATAGCCGGATCCAGAGCCGGCTCCTCATACTCTGCAAGCATTTTTTTCCACAGGGCATTGGCGCGCTGGGCGGTATCGAGACTGCCTTCAGCTGACCACTGCTCGAAGCTGTTATTGTCCGCCACGGTGGATCGATAAAACGCGGTTTCAAAGTTACTTAGGGTGTGGGCCGATCCCAAGAAATGCTTTCCGGGCCCCACCTCTTTAAAAGCGTCCATGGCCTGCGCGTTTTCAGAGAGATCCATTCCTCCGAGAAGAACGCCGAGCATGCTTGCCTGATCGCAATCCATAATGAATTTCTCATAGCCCATCGCGAGGCCGCCCTCTAGCCAACCTGCGGTGTGCAGCATGAAGTTTACGCCGGCGAGCGCCGCGGTTTGCAGCGTGTTCGCTGCTTCGTAGGCAGCCTGAGCGTCGGGTAATTTAGACCCGCAAAGACCCCCTCCACTTCTGAAGGGAACGCCCAGTCGGCGGGCCAATGCGCCAGCTGCATATATCACCATGCTGGGCTCAGGGGTGCCGAAGGTGGGTGCGCCAGTCGCCATTGAGACCGCGGCGGCGAAGGTGCCAAACACCACGGGACATCCGGGTCGAATTAACTGGGTCAATGCGATGCCCGCGAGGGCCTCAGCTAAAATTTGCGTAACGGTTCCCGCCACGGTCACCGGCGACATCGCGCCTGCGAGGATGAAGGGTGATACCACTGTCGCCTGGTTGTTGCGGGCATAGACCTTGAGAGATCCCAGCATGGTGCCGTCGAACACCATAGGGGAGTTAACGTTGATAAGACTTGTCAGCACACAGTGTTGATCGACGAAGTCATCGCCAAACACGAGCTTTGCCATATCCACAGAATCTTGAGCCCGTCGATAGTGGGTTACCGAACCCATCAGGGGCTTATCGCTGTATTTGAAATGGCTGTAGACCATGTCGTAGTGCCGCTTGTTTACGGGAAGATCGACTGGTTCACATACCGTGCCGCCCGAGTGGTGTATCCCCGGTGCCATGTAGGCAAGCTTCACGAAGTTGCGGAAGTCTTCAATGGTGGCGTAGCGGCGACCCTGGTCAAGATCATGGACGAAGGGCGGTCCGTAGGCCGGCACCAGCACGGTTCGGTCACCACCGATGGTCACATTGCGGGCCGGGTTTCTCGCGTGCTGAACGTATTCTTTTGGGGCAGTCGCCTGAATAATCGATCGACAAAGTCCCGGTGCAAAACGGACACGGGTGCCGTCGACATCGGCACCTGCTTCTTTGAACAGCTCGAGGACCTCAGGATCGTCGAGAAAATCGATGCCAATTTCGTGCAGCAGTCGATCAGCGTTGTGCTCGATCAGCTCCAGGCTTTCGTCGTCAAGAATGTTGACGTAGGGAATCTTGCGCTCAATGAACGGTGCAGCCGCTACCGCGGATCCGCCACGGGCCTCGCGGCGACCAGCTCTGCCGCCGCCTTTCCGTCTCGCTGCTCGCTCACTCATATCCGTTTTTCCTGTGTGCTTTTTTGGTGTGACGCGTATTGCTTGGTGCTGTTCGCAATTTCCCGAATTTTAGCCGCGTTTTCTGGCGCTCGGGGGCTTTTTTGGTGATTAATTTGAGCCCCTTACGCTCCCTGTTTTGGGGCAGTCCGGTCGCCAATATCCGCAGCTCGTGGTTACCCCTTTTTGTGGCCGACAATGTGGCCTCATTTGGGCAAAAGCACTTGATTCAAACCGACATCGCTCGGACTAAAAACGACTAGATTTTGAGCCCATCTGGGTGCCGCTGTTGGAGGGTGTATTGACTCGATGAGTGGCTCATGTACCGGGTCAATATCCGCGCTCTCAAACTGGATAGATCCCGCGACAACTGGCTCTGTTAAAAGCCGACAGCGATCGGGTTTGGGTCACTGGCATCGTCGGGTCCGAGCCTCGTATACTGATGCCCGTTGTTTTGGGGGAGAACAGCAAATCGTGCCACAGCTAGCACAGGACTTTTCCAGCCGTTACGGGCCCTGGGCATTAATTGCGGGTGCCTCCGAGGGGTTGGGAGCCGCCTTCGCTGAATGCCTGGCCGCCCAGAGCATTAATCTCATTTTGGTTGCTCGCCGCGCGGAGCCCCTGGAGACTCTTGCGGTCAGGCTTCGTGAGACGCACGCCGTCGATGTCATGACCCAATCCTTGGATCTGGCCGACGAGGAGGCCCTGGTTTCCTTTATGGGTACGCTGGAATCCGACCTCGGTCTGATTATTTGTAACGCCGCCTATTCTGCGGTAGGTGGGTTTCTGGAAACCCCTGCCGAGCAGCTAAAGCAAATCATTGACGTGAATGTCACCGCGCCCCTGTTGATCACCCGATTGCTAGCACCACGGTTGCTTACCCGAGGGCGCGGTGGGGTTATCCTGATGTCATCCCTGGCGGGTAATCAGGGCAGCGCCAACATCGCGACTTATGCGGCGTCCAAGTCTTTTAATACGGTACTTGCCGAGGGGCTGTGGCAAGAATTGAAACGGGCGGGGATTGATGTGGTGGCGCCCTGTGCTGGTGCTATCAGAACGCCGGGCTATCAATCCGCCGCATCGGGCCCCGAGCCCCCCGGGACCATGAACGCCGAGGATGTGGCCTACCAAGCCTTGGCGGCACTTGGGCAGAGCCCGGTGGTAGTGCCCGGGCGATTTAATCAATTTGCTTTATTCCTCATGCGCCGGCTGATGCCGCGCAAAACCGCCATCCGGCTAATGTCATCTTCAACGAAAGGGCTTTCTTCATGATCTGGTTACTCGGTTTTCTTACGCCTTTTGCGATCTACGGGTTGATCACGTTGCTCCACTATTTTCTGCCCGGCCGCTGGATTGTCGGCTACGTCGATCATCCAGAGACCGGTGAGAAGCTTCGCTATCGCTTGAATGGTCGACTGGTTTTGGTCGCGATGGTGGGTTTGTGGGCCACTCTTGGCTATGTCGAATGGGTGCCTTACGACTGGCTTTATCGGGTACGGTGGCCGAGCTTGGCGGGTGCTTGCACCATTGGCGTGGTGTATTCCCTAATGTCGGTCCTGCCATACCCCTCCACGGGTAAGTCTTTTGCCGCTGACCTGTTTCTCGGCCGACCGGAGAATCCCCAGTTTAGAGGCGGACATATCGACGCCAAAATGTGGCTGTACCTGATTGGTGCGGTCATGCTTGAGCTAAACGTGTTGAGTTTTACAGCTCACCATTACCAGCTCTACGGTGCTCAGGCGTCCCCCGGTATTTTACTCTCCGCTGCGCTGCTAACGTATTTTGTGCTCGACTACCTCTCTTTCGAGAGTGTGCACTTATATACCTACGATATTTTTGCCGAGAGGGTTGGATTCAAGCTTGGGTGGGGATGCCTAACCTTTTATCCGTACTTTTACACCATTGGTCTTTGGGCCACGGTTGACCTGCCAGATCCCGGTTGGGCGTTATGGATGCATGGGGCGTGCGCCGTCATTTTCTTCACGGGATGGTGTCTTGCCCGTGGAGCAAACATGCAAAAGTTTTATTACAAAACCGAGCCCGATAAACCCTTTCTTGGCATAAGGCCCGAGGTGGTTACCGACGGCAATCGAAGCCTCCTCGCCAGCGGCTTTTGGGGCCTGAGCCGCCACATCAATTATCTGGGTGAGGTACTGATGGCCACCGGTATTGCGTTGAGCCTCGGCCATCCGAGCATGCTTTGGCCCTGGCTCTATCCTCTTTACTACGTCGCACTGCTCTTTCCCCGGGAGCGGGACGACGACAGGCGTTGTGCTGAAAAATATGGCGCCCTTTGGGACCAGTACACCGCCAAGGTCAGATACCGGATCATTCCCTTTATCTATTGATGGATCAGAGACATATTGGCGGCTAAGAGACCCGTGAAAACCGCTTCACGACACACCCCAAGGACAGCACGCGGTGGCCGGTCCACACGGTCGTCACTCCTTGCTACCCTCAGTGCATCGGGGTTGTGGTTGGCGGTCTCGGTGGCTGGTTGCTCACAGCCGGCCTCACCCCCGGTTGATGATCCTATTGACCCTGTGGTCACGGCGAAGGAGAGTGTTGCTGGCTCCCTCGTGGTGCATTGCGGCACGTTGATCGACGGTCTCAATGAGGAGCCTGCTCTGCACCAGGAGGTCGTCATCGACAAGGGTCGGATCACGGCCGTCCGGTCCATCCCGGACTCTGCGTCACGTGCAGATAAGTACACCAAAGATCTTGACGACTCACCCTCTCATGAAGATGTTTATGTGGTGGGAAAACTCCCTGAAGGCGCCGCATTTTTGGATTTGAGCGACAAGGTTTGTCTGCCTGGTTTAATTAACGCTCATGTGCACTTCGATGCCAATCCGGAGGATGCGGCAGATTACAGCGTCTATGCCACTCGCACTGCAGAAGACGTTTTGGCGCAAGTCTCGACCAATGCAAAAACAACATTAGTGAGTGGATTTACTACCGTGCGCCATGCGGGTGCCTGGTTTCCATCGACGATTTACAGACTGAGGGAGTTAATTGAAGCCGGCGCGGTACTGGGGCCAAGAATCCAGACCGCGGGGCCCTATCTCACTATCCCCGGGGGCGGTGGAGATTTGCGCTTCCCTGAAATTCCCGAAGAAAAGATTCCTGCCGACTCACAACGGGGTATTGCAACAACGCCTGAAGAGTTTGCCGAGCGAGCCGAGGTGGCTATTGATGCCGGCGCTGATTTTATAAAAGTAATTGCCTCTGGCGCCGTATTCTCCGTGGGCACGGAGCCCGGTGCACCTGAAATGATGCGAGCGGATATTGAGGCGGTGGTAGAAGTCGCGCATCGTCGAGGCGTGAAGGTGACCGCCCATGTGCACAGTGATCAGTCAGGTCAGGATGCGATTCTTGCAGGCGTTGATTCCCTCGAGCACGCATCCCTGCTAGAAGACGCCACCATCGCGTTGGCAGCCGAGCGTGGTGTCGCCTTTTCGATGGACGTCTACAACGGGACCTACACGGAATCGGTCGGGCGGGCGCAGGGGTATCCGGAGGTCTTTCTGCAACGCAACGCCGATACCACTGAAGCCCAGCGAGCAGTTTTCGAAAAGGCACTAATGGCAGGGGTTCTGCTTCCATACGGGACGGATGCGGGAGTTCTGCCCCACAACATGGGTGCCTGGCAATTTGCCACCATGGTGGCAAGAGGAATGACCCCGATGGACGCCATTCAGTCAGCAACGTCGGTGGCCGCGATTCACATGGATCTGGACAAAGACATAGGGGCTATCGAGGTCGGGCGATACGGAGATCTGATTGCCGTCGTCGACAACCCGCTAGCGGATGTGGATGCGCTTAAATCAGTGTCGACGGTGATAAAAAACGGGCTGATCGTGATTAATGCCTCAACGCCTTTCGACTGAAATGTCTGGCGCCACAGAATGCCTTGATCCAGCAGCGGAGGATAACCTGTAGATCAACAGTGCAGCCCGCTTTATAGCCAGCCCTATGGAGTCGAGCACCAAACTTTCATGGGGTGTGTGGCCCCCTTCGCCCAACGCCCCCATCCCGGCCAGTGCATCGGTGTAGGGCGCTACAAAAGCGATGTCCGCCGCTCCCCGCCGAAGGGGGTCCCAGATTTTCATGGGGCCTCGCCCCAGCTCTTGGTTAATTTGTGAAAGTTGATCGGCGAGTGCGAGATTTCCGTCGGTAGGGGCCATCGGAGGATAGCTATCGTCAAAAGTGATGCTGGCTGTGGTGTTGGGCAAATGATCATCGACAATCTTTCTCATGGATTCTTTGCTCGCCGCCAGCTGCTCTGGGGTCAGTGCGCGGATGCCTCCATGCACTGTAGCCGTTGAGGGCACAACATTGGTTTTGCCAAAGGTAGATCCGCGGTTCTGTGCGGGGTCGTAGCTGACAGTGGTGCCGCCCTGAATCGTTCCAGCGTTGAAGGTCAATCCATAATCACCACGCACATCTTCATAAAACCGCGACAGGATACGCGCCGCTTCATTGATAGCGCCTGCGCCTACGGATTCACTGAAAATGGCGGATGAATGAGCTTGCGTTCCCGTAGTTTCCAGAATCCAGCTGCTCGAGCTGCGCCTCGCCACGGTCGCCCAATCGGCACCTTCAGTGGTGATAGCGCCCTCGAACCCAAGCGCAATATCTGCCCACTTGCCTGCATCAATAAGATCCTTGCGGGCTACATCGAGCGGTTTCCCCGGCTTCTCTTCATCACCGGTAAAGACAATGGCGATGGGGATATCCTCCAGAGCGCCTATCGCGTTTAGGGCTTTCAGCGCATAAACCAGCACCACGTTGCCCGACTTCATATCGCTGATGCCGGGACCGGTGGCGACGTTACCCTCGCGGATGAAAGCCTGGAAGCTGTCGTCTGCCTCAAACACGGTATCGAGATGACCAATGAGTAAAAATCTTGCGCCACTGCCACCTTTGCGTGCCACCAGGTGTCCGGCGCGAGCCATTTCGGTTGGCATATCAATCCACTCAATGGCCATGTCCAAGTCACTCATGGAAGAGGCCATTACATCACCTACCGCTCGAACCCCTGCATGATTCATGGTGCCGCTACCGATGTTTACTGTCTCCGCCAGCAACGCAATAGCCTCATCTTGGTGAGCATCAATCCAGTCGAGCATGGATTGTTCATCGGAGGTCAGTCCGTGGGCAGCCGATACGAAGCAGCACATCAGCAGACTGCCTGCCATGTGCTTCAGGCTGCTCGCTGAAAAAACATTGAATAATGGGAATCGGTCTCGGGCCACCGTCGGTGGCTTCTTGTTGAAGTGTATGGGCATCCTTCCAATCTTTGGTTGAGTCCTGAGCACGTTATCTCCTCGCATGATGTGCAGCGGCCAGCTTTTCGGCCGTGTTTGGATCTTTCGATTTCTCCCTCGGATAGCTTAAGTCACTCGAAGATATCCAAATCCTCGGCGAGCACAACATTCCCGTCATATCGCGCTTTGACTTCCTCCAACACGACTTCGTCTTCCAGACCAAAAACAAGCACGTGATACAAGATCAGAAGGCCGGGTTTGGCACGGCTGGCAAGTGCTGCGAGCTCGTGACTGGTGGTGTGGTTGCTTCGGTGATAATTCTGCCAGAAGGGATCTCGCGCATTGACCGCCTGTTCTGACACCACCTCGTGAATCAGGATGTCGGCTCCGGTGGCCATTTTTTCGATGGTTGGGTCGTAGGCGGCATCCCCTGAAATAACAATGACCTTATCGGGCGTCGTGAAACGGTAGCCAAAGGCATTGGGCCAGGTGCCGTGCTTTACCTTGAAGGCGTCGACGGTCACTCGCTCGTCACGGTACACCACGCCTTCGTCGATCTCGTGAGCGCTAATCTTCCAGCCCTCGGGAGCGGCGGGCTCAAGGCCATACAGCCGATACCGGTTGTCCTCTTCCCAGGCTGCCGCAACATGTTCGGCCATGGCTTTTATCCCTGCAGGACCGTAAAGCTCCAGAGGTTTTTCCCGCCCATGGGTCCAGCTGGTGTAAACAAGATCGGGCAGGCCCGCAGAATGATCGTGGTGTAAGTGGGTAAGAAAGGCGATCTCTAACTTATCCACAGCCAGCCCCTCGATGGTCCCTCCGTATTCTGTGGAGGCGGCGGCGGCGCGCCGAACCACGCCGGGTCCAAAGTCCACAAGGTAGGCTTTACCGTCCACCACGATGGCTGTTGCGGGGCCAGATCGATCTGGCGTGGGAATAGGCGTCCCGGTTCCGAGCATGACCACTTGGGTGGCACCGGATGCCGATATCGATGCAGTGAGCAACGCTATTGCGAGCAGAAGTTCTCTGCAGCGGTGTATTGGCATGTATCTATCTCCGGCTGGCACTTAAGAGTGAAGCCTTCATCACCGCTTGGCAAGCAGATGCCATTGCATGCGCCAAGTACAGCTACTCGTACCCATATGGTCTAATAGCGAGCGAAAGCAATAAGTCATTTTTTATGGGTGGAAGTCTTCACCTGAAATTACTATTGGAAGTTACCCAAAATTGAGGGATACATTATGGCGGTCATGGTGAGTGTTGAAATGAAGTTTAAGCCTGAGTCTGCAGAAAAGATGCTGGAGACCATGAAAACGGCTTTGGTGGATACCCGTGGATTTGAGGGGTGTCAGGAGCTAAAAAGCTATTACGAGGCTGAAACGCATTCTTTGCTGTTTATAGAGATTTGGGACAGCGCCGCAGCCCAACAGGCGTATTTGGGGTGGCGGGTTGAGAGCGGGTTCATCGACTCGGTGAGCGGTGATATGGCGGCCCCGCCGGTTGTACGCACCTTCGAGATCCGTGACGACATCTAAGGCTTGAGCGGTTACGACTCTGTGCGGTGTCAATGAAGTTCTATGTGTTTTGAGTTGGTGACGGTAACGGTGGAATAGAAGCGGGAACTCAATGCCAAATCAACACATCTCGCGGCGGGATCGGGTTGCTGCCATAAACAATCTGCTCTCGGCTGACTGGTAATGTTTTTGCCTCGACGTCGTAGTTAAAGGCAAAAATCAACGAGCCTCGCGCCATGAGTCGGCAGTCGCCCAGATCGTGGTGAAAGTCGATCTCACATTCGCATAATAGTTCCGTTAGCAAGGCGGTAAGAAAATCATCACAGGTCAGCGTGGTGAGTGACATTACATTGCCTCGCCGCAGCAAAGCAGGGCGAGTGCCCTGATTGGTCGCCAGTACGCTGGCATCATCGACCTCAACATCCTCGCACCAAAGCCTGCTGGTAAATTGCTGGGAGCCAAATTTCAACGTCTCTTCTATGTCAGGACGCAGGGTCTCTACCGAGAGCACATGAAAACCAGTCAGGCCCCGAACATCGCCGGGAGGAAGGGCCTCGGGAATGGAAAATTCCGGGGTCTTTGCGCCAAATCGAGGACCCAGCAAAAATATAGCGGGTGAGGATGCGAGAGATTCTTTAAAAGCCTGAGAGAGAATAGGCAGACTTGGCACCAACACCAGCGCGTAGTCGGTAAGGTCGCTGTCCGGACTGACGACATCGACTCCGACCCCTAGCCGTCGCAGTGCTGAATACCATTGGAACTGAAGAGTGTTGGTGTCATAACACTGGCCCTGCTGTTCGATCTCAGCGACCCATTGGCTTTGCACATCCACTACCAGTGCTACCTGAGCCCGCTTCTGTTCAAGATCTTCATCGACCAGTAAGGACAGAATTGTTTGCACTCGCTCGACTTCGAGCCAGGCATCACTTGTGGAATTATCAGGACGCAGTAAGCCAGCGTGCATTTGTTCTTGCGCAAAAGGGGCCTGCCGCCACCGGAAGTAAGAGACGACGTCTGCGCCATGGGCAAAGGCCTCCAGCGACCATAGGGTAATCATACCGGGCGCCGGTCGCGGATTGGCCGGGGCCCAATTTACGGGGCCTGGTTGTTGCTCCATGATCCAGAAGCCAGAGCCTTTCAAGCCCCGCGACTGATCCAAGTAATAGGCCGTGTAATCCGGGTGGCCCGTGCGCATGTAGCGGCGGGCCAGGGCGGGATCCGACTTTCCCAGCAAGAATTCGGTCCTTCCGAGGGGATAGCTGTCATAACTAACGAAGTCCAGCGCAGCGGACAGGGCAAAGCAGTCGGTTTGGGTGTCCTTCATGGGGATGAAGTTATGGGTCACCCATTGATCTGAAATGTGCGTCCTCAACGCCGCAACACAGGCATCGTGGAATCGAATAACCTGATCTGAAGAAAAACGACGGTAAGCCAGTTGGTGGGCGGGATTGGTCTCGGTTACTGCATGGACCGGTAATTCAATTGAGGCAAAGTCCCGGTACTCCATGGACCAGAACACAGTGCCCCATGCCTTATTTAGCGCGTCGATGGTGCCATAGCGACCCCGGCACCATGTTTGGAATGCCGCTCTGGCGGCAGGCGAGGCACTGTGCGCGGTATCGTGACAGCATAGCTCGTTATCGACCTGCCAGCCGACCACCCGGCTATCGTTCCCATATCGCTGCGCCAGCACCTCGGTAATCCTGATTGCTTCCTCTCGGTAAACATCACTTGAAAAGTCGTAGTGTCGCCGGGAACCAAAGCCGCGGGTTGCGCCGGTTTTTACGGATACCGGCAGGATGTCCGGGCGTTCATCAATCAGCCATTTTGGAGGCGTGGCGGTTGGCGTACACAGCACTACCTTGAGATTATGTTCAGCCAACACAGCAATAGCGCGATCGAGCCAGCCAAAGTCAAATTGATCGCGTATGGGTTCGAGTCGCGACCAGGCGAACTCGCCGATACGCACATACCTGAGACCCAAGCCTGCCATTTGCTCGGCGTCCTGTTGCCAAAGAGATTCAGGCCAGTGCTCGGGGTAATAACAGACCCCCAGCGCAAGGCTGGTATGACCGCCCGCAAATTCGTCACTCAAACGTTTTTACCTCAAGACCTGCACTGGGGCGACACACATGGATATCAGCCCGCAGACCGGTTTCTGAGAAGTAGCGCTGATCAATAATAGCCTGCAAGGCATCGATGTCGTTCTGGTGACAGAGGGTGACCACCGCACCGCCGAAACCACCGCCGGTTTGCCGCGCAGCAACACGATTACCCAGTGCTTCGTGAGCGAGAGAGACCAGTGCATCTGTAGCAGGAACGGTTACTTCAAAATTTTCAGCGAGAGATCGCTGTCCCGCCGCCATGATGGAAGAGGCGAGGGGCAATTCGCCCATCTTGATGATATCGACAAGCGCGAGCACCCGTTCGTTTTCTCCGATGACGTGTTGGGCGCGACGATACGCATTGTCTGAGAGATCCGCGCGATGGGCGGTCAGGGTCCTGTTGGTGGCATGTCGGAGGGAAGCTACGTCCAGCTGATCGCGCGCTTCTTCGCAGTCGAGTCGTCGTTGATTGTATTCGCTGTCAACCAGCTGTCGTGGATGGTTGGAATCCACCACCAGGATTGCCCAGTCCTTTGGCAGTGGCACCGGC
>Ga0181594_10001931_pt1 | contig 19220 bp, 15 predicted proteins | sample 071ome_18_FD_145603 | JGI IMG/M metagenome (GOLD analysis project Ga0181594, IMG submission 145603) | Coastal salt marsh microbial communities from the Groves Creek Marsh, Skidaway Island, Georgia - 071413BT metaG (spades assembly) | ecosystem: Environmental > Aquatic > Marine > Intertidal zone... | reverse complement strand
TCGTGTGCGTGATGTTACCCTTGCTGATGGGGACGGTCTGGACGATGGGGCTCACCGCCCTGTTTGTGGGCTACATGAACCTCATCACGGCCTTTATCTTTGCGGTCCTCTTAGGGCTAGGGATCGACTTCGGGATTCACTTTTATGGTCGCTATCGAGAGGAGGTCGCGCTTGGTCGTGATGACCTAGAGGCGATGGTGCAGACCCACCTCAGCTGTGGACACGCGAGCTTGCTCGCGTCGAGCACGACCGTGGCGTCCTTCCTCGCGCTCACCCTCGCTGACTTCAAGGGGCTCAGTCAGTTTGGTGGGGTCGCGGCGATGGGGGTGATGAGCTGTCTGCTCTCAGTGTTGGTCGCCCTCCCCGCGATCGTCTTCGCTTGGGCGAGGTGGGCTCCACTTAAGCTCCTAGGTTACAAGCTCTCAAGAGCGCCTGCTACAGAGCGAGCGCGCTTCCCGCTACGAGGGAGGGCAGCGGTAGTGGGGGTTATGGTTGGGGTCACAGGGCTCGCGCTGTCTCCATGGATCCAGACAGAGCTTAACTTTAATCAGCTAGGACCCCACCCGCGACCCGCTCAGGTCGAAGACCCAACTCAAATGAGCTACAAGAGCCTCCAAATGGGGACCACAAAGGCCACCTCTCCCACCGTTATCCTCGCGCGCTCGGCCGAGGAGGCTCGCGAGCTGTACCGACAGCTCGAGGTGCTCCAAGAGGAGCCTCACTCAAAGATCTCTAGCGCCCAGTCGCTCTTCTCTCTTGTCCCAGAGCGCCAGGGAGAGAAGATCAAGTGGGTCAAGCGTCTCTGTCGGAAGCTGAAGCGTAAGGTGAAGCTCTTTGAGGGGGATGAGCGCGCGGGGGCAGAGGAGCTCTTGCGTCACTGTGACCCTGAGCCGTTCACGGCCGAGGCGCTCCCGAGCTGGGTCAAGGAGAAGTTTACGGATAAGCGCGGTGAGGTCGGGAGCTTTGTCTTTATCTCTCCTCGAGGCTCTACCTCTGATGGGGAGGTCGCGCTCGCCTTTCATCAAGAGATGCAACAACTCAAGACAGCGGACGGGAGCCCGCCTGTCATCGCTGGGCGAGCGATGGTCTGGGCTGAGGTGTTAATGGCGATCGAGAGGGATGGGCCACTCAGCTTTGGCGCCGCGCTCCTCGTCGTCCTCTTGCTGGTTTGGTTCTTTGAGCGGTCTTGGGTTGGGGTGTGCTTCGTGAGCGCGCCACTTACGCTTGGCCTTGGGGTGACGGTGGGCTTTATGGTGCTGTGTGACGTGAAGCTCAATTTCTTCAATATGCTCGCGCTCCCGACCCTCATTGGGATGGGCGTAGATGATGGAGTTCATATGTATCACCGTTACCGAGAGCTCGGTCGACACAGCGCGCGGTATATCGTAAAGACAACCGGCTTCGCCGCGAGCCTCACCACCCTCACGACGAGCATTGGCTTCGCGAGCTTGATGCTGGCTGATCACAGGGGGCTCAACAGCCTTGGCCTCGTCTCCGTCGTGGGGATGTGTGCAGCCCTCCTCGCGACGGTCCTCATCTTACCAGCCTTGTTTACGTGGTGGGATGAGCGACTTGAGCGCAGGGAGCGGGCTACGCTCCCAAAGCTGAGCGCGTTCATCACGCTCTGGGTGATCGCGCTCGCCTGCTCGGTCCTCTCTAGCTGTGACGCTACGAGCCCCCCTGCGCTCTCGGGGCCAGGAGGGCAGACTGGCCGAGATATGAGCGTGAGTAGCCCCCCCGTGACCCGTGATCAGGCGCCCCCTGATCAAGGCCCTGTCGATCAAGGTCCCCCTACTCTGACTGATCAAGCTCCTCCTGTAGATATGATGACAGTCACGCAACCGTGTGAGAGCCCCTGCGACTGTATCGCAGGCCTCGACTGTGTGCAGGGTCGCTGTGAGCAGGTAACCCCCCCTGTGTATTGCTGTAGACAGCGCCCGTGTCCTGAAGGAGAGCGCTGTCGTGATGAGCGGAACCAGGCGCGGAGCTGTGGGTCCTGTAGCTCAGCCTGTGACTGCCCAACCGGCTCAGCCTGCGAAGGGGGCCTCTGTGTCACAGCCCTAGAGGCGGTTTTCTGCTGTGATCGCTCACCCTGCCCTGAGGGGGCGCCCTGCGAGCGCTCACAAGGCTCATCTACCTGTGAGGCAGGCTGTCAGAGCGCCTGTGACTGCTGGCGTGGTCAGGCCTGTATCGAGGGTCGATGCCAAGATGACCCAGCTGGCCCCACTTATTGCTGTGATCGTGACCTGTGTCCACAGGGTGAGCGCTGTGAGCATGATGACCAGTCAGAGGGCTTGTGTCCTGTGAGAGCGTGTGTGGGAGCCTGTGACTGCCCGACTGGACAGGCCTGTGTAGGGGGGGCCTGCCAGCTGAGCGGTGAGCAGGGGCTCGTGTATTGCTGTGCGTCTGGAGACTGCCCAATCGGCCGAGCGTGCGACAGCGTTGAGGGCGCCCGTGACATCTGCCAAGGGCCACCTGACTGTCACACCGCCTGTGATTGCCTAACCGGTCTGATGTGCCTTGAGGGTCGCTGCGCGCTCCCCCCTCCAGGGACCCCCTTGACGCTCTGTTGTGACAAGGATGAATGTGAGCAGGGGCTCCTGTGTCAGTGGTCAACAGGGGTCATAAACGACTGCCCTTAAGCGCTCAGGCGAGCCCCCAACGTCTACGCAGGAGCCACTCAACGCTCAACAGCGCGCAGAGCGCCCCAAGGAGCCAGGCGCTAGACCACAGCGGGACGTCCACCCTGCGGTTTACGCGACTGACGTTGGGTTGGACACGAGGTAGGGGGCTCCATGGCTCCCCTGGCTGGAGCACCTCACCACCGCTCGCTTGAGATAGCTCCGCCATGAAGTGAGGCTTAGGGGAGACCTCTCGTAGCTCAAGAGGATCTTGGGCGACGACAAAGATGTCTTGGGCGCTCAGCTCAGCGCCCAAGATCGCGGCGCGAGCGCGAACTCGATAGGCGCCTGTCGCCTCAGGTCGCCAGCGCATGACCCCCTCGCCCCCCTCTTGGGTGATGACGGTGAGCTGGCTGATCACCTTCGCTTCAGCGAGCCCGTCGCTGATCTCTTCGATCGTGAGTTGAACGGTCGCGCCCTTCACGGGTTCATAAGATGGGCTTAAGACCTGGGCGGTGAGCTCAATATCAGCGCCGAGAGGGGCGCGCTCGCGCCCAGCGCTGACCTTGATCGGGTTCAGGCTAGGGTCACGGATCAACCAACGGATCGCGTTCCCCCACAGGCGGTGATAATAGGTCGCCCCCTCACTCTGTGGCTCAAAGGTCCAGCGCCAGAGGCTGTCGGTAGAGATCGCGAGGCTCCTGCCCTCCCCGACGTCCATCGCTGAGATGATCGGCGCGCGCCGACCTCCCTCGAGCGGTCGCCAGGCGAGCGTCTGGGCGTCTGGTTTGAGCGGACCAGCGTGGTTGTGACCCCCTAGCTTAGGGAGCCGGGCCCACAGCGCCTCATTCTCTTCAGGGATCAGCGAGAGGGCTGTGATCGGGTGGCGGAGGCCTGTTGGAGAGAGCGCAGGGGTGAAGTCCCCTAGCGTGAACGCGTCGCTCGCGTTCGGAGGGAGCTCGAAGGGTAGGAGCTCCGCGATCGGGGTCCCAGCGTAGCCTCCCGCGCTCATGCTCAGGTCCCCTCCCACCATGACAAAGCCCCCGCCCTGCCGAACATAGTCACGGATCAAGGGCAGATACCGGCTCATCCGGTAGCCTTTATATGTGAAGTTTTGGAAGACCATGAGGTCGAAGCTCCCTAAGCGCTCCTCGAAGAGCTCTTGGGTCGGGAAGGGGATCAAAGACAGCTCGTCAGGGGAGGCGGTCTCGATGCTGGCGTTTGTCCTAAGGATAAAGAAGCTGATGAGCTCCACGTTTGGGTTGCTCTGTAAATGGTGACGGAGCGCGCGCTCATCCCAGCTCGGTCGACCCACGACCTGTAAGACCCGGATCTTGTCACGGATCACCTTCATAGAGAACTGCGCGCGGTTGTTGAGCGTGACCTCCTCTTCGGGGCCCGCTTGAACGTCAACAGTGTAGGCCTCTTCACCGGTCTCTTCAGGGACGAACTCAAAGCGCACCTGCTCACTATGCACGCCTCGGCTAGGGTCATACCTCAGGAGCTTCTGAGCGAGCTGTCGTCCGCCACGCTTGAGGGTCACGTGGCGGAGGACGGGCTCCTGATAGCCTCGCGCGACGATGATCACGTCCACGCTCACGACGTTGCGAGCGAAGGCGAAGTCATCCGCGCGCACCTCCACAATAGAGACATCCTTGAGTGGCTCGGTGGGCCCTAACGTGAGCGTGTGGATCGGCGCCTTTACGCGCTGAGCGCTGAGATCCAAGCTCTGGAGCGCTCCTCCCTCATACTCCGCTTCAGAGGAGGCAGGGGCCTCAGCGCCCTCAGCGCCCTCTGTGCCCTCTGCGCCCTCTGCGCTCTGAGGTAGACGGAGCGGGGCGCTCAGGGCTGTGTCAACGCCATCGCTGATGAGCCACACTCCCGCGAGCTCATCGGCGGGTGTCCTGCTGAGGAGCTCCTCTAAAGGGGTCGTAAGGAGCGTTGACTCCCCGCTCGGCGCCTCGGAGGCGAGCGCCTCGAGCGAGTCAAAGCGCTCGAGATGCTCATCAAAGCGATAGTAGGTAACGATGTGATCTCGAGACAGGTGCTCGAGCTCGGCTTGGTGAGCACGGAGCTCTACGAGCGCCTCCTGCCAACGGCTCTGGTCTGCGCGACCAGGGAGGCTCATCGAGCGAGAGCCGTCTACGAGCACCGCGATGTGGTTCTTTACTCGCGTCACGTCCTCAAGTCGCGCGGTTGGCTGTAGAAATAACAGAAAAAGACATACAGACCCAAGCGCGCGTAGCGCCATGAGCAGACCTCGTTGGCCAGCTCGCAGGCGCCCGCTGCTCTGCCACGCGAGCCATAGCGCGATCATGATCAAGAGGAGCACCACGCCTACCGCCCACCATGACCACCCACCCAGCCAGACCACCGCGCTCTGGTTAAATTCATTCGCTGGGTCGAGCCAGCCCCTCAGCCAAGATGAGCTCACTCGGCCCTCCATTGTCTCCTGCGTAAGATCGTCAAGGTGTGCACTTGATCCTTCTTATAGTTCAGACAGCTCGCATACATGAAGAGGTTCACCCCAAACCTGAAGGCCATCTCACGTTGTCGTTCACCGCCTGGCACTACGGGGAGGAGCCAAGCGCCTGTAGGGGCTCGACCAAAGGCGCCAAAGGTGTCGTTACGACCATAAAGGATCGCGCTCATCTCCCCAAATGGGATGTGCTCGAGGGTCCGCGTACGCCTCAGCCGTCCATAGGGTTGATCGAGCATAAAGAAGCTTCGGTAGATCGTATGCTCACTCGTCACAGGGCTCAAAGCCTGCTCTGGCCAGAGCTCTGTGAGGAGGGCCCGAACGCTTTGGTCAAAGCGCTCATCACCAGGCGCCGAGATGTCATCGATGAACAACATCCCGCCCGCTCTAAGAAATTGGCTCAATTGAGCCATTTGTGCGTCGCTGAGCGCAGGGCACTCTCCTTCACCTAGCCAAATCAAGAGCGGAGCTTCATAGAGCCCATTCGCGGTCGGGTCCCCGCTCAGGGTCACCCATCGAGGTTGCTCGCGAGTCGCGACGCTGGTCCGCTTGCCAAGTTCCCACATCAGCTGTTCAGGGGCCCTTGGACGAGCGCGTGACCCGCTCCCGAGCTCGAGCAGGTGAACGCCGACCTGCTCACGCGCGCCAAAAGCGAAGCCTGCGCGGGAGGTGAGCGCCTCAAGACCCGACGCGACCGTGAGCCCTAGCGTAGCGCCCAAGGCCCCTCGTCTCGTGAGCTGTGTCATGTGTCGTCTCCTTCGATGAGCCTCTTGTGTAAGGCGAGCACAAGTCGCTTCGCGTCCTGCTCTGCTACCGCCCACCGTAGCCGAGAAGGAGAGACCTCTGGACCACGCGCGTAGATCCCAAGCGCTCGTATCGCCTCCTGAGCCAATGATCGAGGCCCCCGCTCTCCCCCGCTGAGCAGACCTCGACCAATGACGCTCACGAGGGTCCATGCCTCAGGCTCTACCGTCGCGCCACAGCGCTGAACGGCGTCAAAAAAGGGCTCTACAGGGTGAAGGTTTTGGATCGGCGCCCAGCAGGCCCAGCTCCCCTCATCATGGCTAGCGCGTGAGAGGGGGCCTGTACGCTGAACGTCAGCCTCGGTGAGCCCAAAGCGCTCTAGCGTCTCGAGGAGCTCAGGGCTCGGCGCCCCGTGCCCGTAGAGATAACAGAGGCCGGGGTGATGGGTGACCGCAGAGGCTCTTGGGTGCTCATGTGCGGTCGTGGGCGCGAGCGGGCTGACGCTCGTCCCTGAGCCGACGGGCCCTTGGGTCGCTGAGCAGATCACCTCTATCTGATTACGTCTCGCCCACTCTACCGCCTCTGCGTTCAGCACCTTGGCGCCACTGTCCGCGAGGCTCTGCATCTCATCGTAGGAGAGCTGAGCGACTCGCTGGGCCTTGGAGGCGACCCTGGGGTCGGCGGAGTATACCCCATCAACGTCTGAGCAGATCTCAGCGAACTCTGCTCCGAGCGCCGCCGCGAGGGCGACGGCGGTCGTGTCTGAGCCTCCTCGCCCTAGGCTGGTGATCTCAAGGCGCTCGCTCACGCCTTGGAACCCTGCGACGATCACGACCTTATCCTCACTTAGGGCGCTCTGAATCCGGTGAGGTTTAACCTTCGTAATGCGCGCGTTGTTATGCGTGTCGGTCGTGATGATCCCGCTCTGTGAGCCGGTAAAGGAGATCGCGGAGACCCCAAGGTCTTGGATCGCCATTGATAAGAGCGACATCGTGATGCGCTCTCCTACCGTGAGGAGCATATCGAGCTCCCTCCGCTGAGGGTGAGGGCTGATCCGTTGAGCGAGCTCGAGGAGCTCATTGGTCGTGTCACCCATCGCTGAGACGACGACGACGACCTGATGCCCTTGAGCTTTGGTAGACACGACCCGTGAGGCGACCTTCAGGATTTTCTCAGGGGTCGCGACCGAGCTCCCCCCATATTTTTGTACGATGACGCTCATCGCTTTACTCCCTCATCAGGAGGTAGACTTTGATTGGTATGAGCGACTCACAGGCGACGCGCTGTCAGTCATCTCTGTCGTAGCTTGACAGGCTGACCTTGTACCCAAGCTGAGCGCGTCGCTCAAGTTCAACTGCCTGTGGAGGGCCCTCTAAACTGTGAATGAGGCATGTGAATGACGCCTCTTATGGTCAAGAAGCGACCTAAGTGACGCACCCCGAGGGACCATGTCGTCCATGATCATTGAAAAATGTGTCGTAGATCAAGCGGCTAGATGTCAGCTATGGGCAAGCAACGCTTGGCAATGGCCCTTTTGTGATATAAGTGTACGTTTTTTATAGCCTTTACCCAGTTGCGCCGATGGGGGATAAAGCGACGTTTTCAGGGTAGAGGTGAGGGGGGGCGCTTGGAAATTATGGCGCAAGCTCACGAAGTTTCTTGACATAGAGCTAATAAATGGACTTTTTTTGTTGACACTCCTTCGAGTGGGCAGATACTTGACATCGCTTCTGTCCACTTTTCCTCGCCAAAGTGAGCGTTTATTATGTCAAAAAAGAAGAGCACCAAGAAGGCTGCTGCAAAGGCAGCTCCCAAGGCTCCAGCAAAGTCTGGCACCATGACCAAGAGAGATCTCATCAACGCGGTCGCTGAGAGCGTCGCTGCGAGCGGTTCCAATGTCACCAAGACCCAGATCACCGCGATCATCACCGAGCTATTCGGTGCGATCAAGTCTGAGATCTCTGACAGCGGAAAGTACACTCAGCCTCGCTTCGGGACCTTTGAGATCCGTGAGCGTAGCGCTCGTGAGGGTCGCAGCCCACAAGACCCTACCAAGAAGATCAAGATCCCTGCATCAAAGACTGTCGGCTTGAAGGTCTCTAAGATCCTCAAGGACTCCTTGAACAACTAATCCGGACTACAAGGATATACCACAATGGCAAAGCAAGACGTTATCAAGGCTGTTCACGAGGCGATGGGCGGAACCGTGACTCAAGAGAACATCGGCAAGGTCCTCGACGCGACCTTTGACGTGATCAAGGGCCTCGGTGAGGACCAGAGCTGCCGTATCAAAGACTTTGGCACCTTCAAGGTCAAGATGCGCGCAGCTCGTAAGAGCCAGGGCCTCAACAACTCAGGGCCAACCACAATCCCCGCTCGCCTTGGGATGACCTTCAAGATCGCATCAAACTTCAAGGAGGGCCTCAACGCTCCCAAGAAGAAGGCAGCGAAGAAGAAGAAGTAAGGCGCGCTCGCCTTATGGTGGGCCTGCCTACCACCTTAATCACTGAGGCCTTCTCACGGCTCGCCTTGAGGAGGCCTTTGTGTATCTGGGCCCCTCAACTTGACAAAGTGAAATATGGGCTCACTATCTAGTCGATTGGTTCACTCAGTCAGGAGGGGACCTGCGCATGAAGGAGACGCGTGAGATGGCGCAACATCACTCAATCTTTATCATCGGATCAGGTCCAGCGGGCTTCACAGCAGGGATCTATGCAGCTCGAGCAAACCTTAGCCCTTATATGGCAGCGGGGATACAGCCCGGAGGTCAGCTCACGACGACCACCGATGTAGAGAATTTCCCGGGCTTCCAAGAGGGGATCATGGGGCCAGACCTTATGGTGAACATGCAAGGTCAGGCGGAGCGCTTTGGTTTACAGGTGGAGTACTCCATGGTTGAGCGTGTTGACTTCAGTCAGCGCCCATTTAAGATCTGGGAGGATAACGGCGTCGAGCACAGCGCAGACGCCGTGATCATCTCTACAGGCGCGACCGCGAAGTACCTTGGCGTCCCTGGCGAGGAGGAGTACCTCGGCCGAGGGGTCAGCGCCTGTGCGACCTGTGATGGATTTTTCTTCCGTGATAAGGTCGTGGTTGTTGTGGGCGGAGGAGACTCCGCGATGGAGGAGGCTAATTTCCTCACAAAGTTCGCCTCGAAGGTCTACCTTATCCACCGCCGTGACACGCTCCGAGCCTCCAAGGTGATGCAAGATCGAGCGCTCGCGAACCCCAAAATCGAGTTTGTCTGGAGCACTCAAGTGACTGAGGTGTTGGGCGATGGGAAGGCGGTCACGGGCGTGCGCGTCAAGAACCTAGTCGACGGTACAGAGCGTGAGCTTGAGACACATGGCTACTTTAGCGCGATCGGTCACAAGCCGAACACCGACCTCTTTAAGGGGGTCTTGGATATGGATGAGGTAGGCTACCTACAAGTGAAGAGCCCCTCAACGGCGACGAACGTGGAGGGGGTCTTTGCGGCGGGTGACGTCGCAGACCCCACGTACCGACAGGCGATCACCGCGGCCGGCATGGGCTGCGCGGCCGCGATCGACGCTGAGCGCTGGCTAGAGGCACAAGAAGGTTGAGCTGAGCGGGCTTAAGGGTCGACGCTCAGTCCTCTTGCGCTGAGGCGCTCAGCTCACCAGCCTGCTGTGGCCCGAGGTAAGCGATCTCAGCGATCGGCAGGCTAAAGGCGATCCCTCGGCCTTGACCACAGATCTTGGAGGTCAGCTCGAAGGAGAGCTTAACCTGCTCATCATCCCCAATGAACAACAGCAAATGCGAGTCACCCTCCGCGTCAGGGAACATCTCAAGCAGGTTCGCAAAGACGGGCAGGTCTCTACCGATCGCCTGGCCCATCCCACGGCCCTCTAGCAGGGTTGCCCCAGGCAGCTGATGCTCTACAAATGCGAGCATCAGCTCCTCTAGCTTGAGGTAGTCCTTCTGGATACAAATGAAGAGCTTCATGAAGGCTACGCTTGACCCTGCTTTGCCTTAAACTCAGCGAGCCGGTCCTGTGCTCTTTTCTTGCTCGCCTGCTCTCTGACCTTCTCTAGACGCCCCTCCACAGAGTCACCCTTGAGCTCGTCTGACACCTTCACCTCTGCGCGCACTTGCGCCGCGTACTCGCGTACATTGTCGAGGGCCTTCATCTCGTCATCAATCGAGAAGCCATCAAGCTGGTCTTGAACCATCTTGCGGGCCTCAGCGTCCTCGATTTGAGCGAGGACACGGTCACGCTCGCGCTTGAGCTTGTTGATCTCCTGCTCAAGATCTCGCAGGGAGCCCTTAGCGACCTCTGCGTCCTCTGCGGCCTGCTTGAGGTCCTGCTCGGTTTGAGCGAGCTGAAGCTGAGTCTGCTCCTCTTGCTCGATGAGCATGAGCGCGATCTCATCATCTCCCGACGCGACCGCCGCCTGAATCTCAGCGGTGACCCGCTCAAGGTCCTGACGATGCTGAGCGATCTGTTGCTCAAAGCGCGTGCGGTTCTTAAGCAGAGCGCCAACCGCTGATTTGAGGCTGTTGTGCTTCTCAATCATCGACTCGATCGCATTCTCATAAGCGATCTCAGGGTTTTTTTTCTCAAGGTCATTTACGAAGAGGCTGATAAAGCCCCTCCAAATGTTGTAGATGCGACCGCCTAGGCCCATAGTGAGACTCCTCGGTGAGGGGGTTAAGAGTTGTGTGTGTTGACTATACGCACGGGTGACCTGATGACAAGAGCCCCATAGCGTGCGTAGTTACAAATTTATCTGCTCTGCGAGGTACATACTCTCTAAGCGCACACAATATTCCCGTATCGCCTCTGTGCTCGGCCGGTCGGGCCATTGATCGAGCCACTCCTTAAGCTCTTGGTCACTAGGGCGTCGCTCAATGGGTGTGATCAGCAGGAGGTGCGCTAGGATTGAGGTGAGCTGTTCACGAGAGGGCTGAGGTGAGGTGAGGTCAACTGGGGAGCCGATCGGGATCGCACAGAGGTGGGATAAGTAGGATCGCCAGCGCTCTTTGAGCCACGGCGGACCTGAGCGAGTGAGGATCAAGAGAGACCTGCACAGCTCATGGAGCTGAAGAGGGCTGAGCTCGTGGTGTAAGGACAGCGCGAGCGGTGTAAAATCACTTGTCATGCCTTTCATTTTCCTGTATCACCTGCGTCTCAAAGTTCATAAAGAGCAACTTCTCTTACACCCCTAACTCGAGGAGGCCCCCATGGCAAAGCCAAAGCGCGATAAAATCAAGCTCGAGAGCACCGCAGGCACCGGCTATTTCTACACGACCACCAAGAACCGTCGCACCAGCACCGGTAAGCTTGAGCTTAAGAAGTATGACCCTAAGGTGCGTAAGCACGTCATCTTCAAGGAGACCAAGCTCAAGTGAGCCTGGCTTGAGCTCCGCTCAAGCGCTCTGCGATGGACGATCGTCTGAAGTGGCTCGCCTCATCTCTAGCCCTCTCCTCACTTCTCGTGGGGGGGGTAGATGGGGCGCTTGTGTATCTAGGGGCCAGTGACGCCTCGCTCACGTTGCTAGGCCGGGCGAGCGCGCTGAGCGGTCTCGTCGCAGGCTTGTGTGCGCTTGTCCTACAGGGGCTGACCTGGTCGATCTCGCGGACCTATCCTCAGCTGAGCTCGATGAAGATGGGCGCTCGAGGCGCGTGGCTGTTCACCCTTGCCCTTGGCGCTGCGCTCCTGATCTGGAGCGCCCAATGGAGCCTCCCTTGGGCGCACGCCCGAGCTCGGCGTGTAGAGTATCAAGCCTTACTTGTGAGTGGCGTCGCCCTCTGTGTCCTGCTTGGGTGGGGGCTCATCGCGCCACAGCTCGCGCGAGCTCTAGCGCACCTGAGCGCGACGCTGACACAGCAATTAAAGCGGGTCTCTCTGCTACGTCACCTCTCTGAGCTCACCTCAGAGCTCACCTCAGAGCGGTCCGCGCTCTGCGCGCTCATCCCCTCTCTGCTCTGCCTGAGTATGGGCGTGCTGGCGCTCGCGTCTGCGCCGGTGCTCTGGGCTCCTCTGTCTACGCTCTCGTTTGCGCCACTTTATCTGCTCGTCTGGGCGCTCTGGGTGAGCTTGGGCCTTACACCTCAGCTGAGACCCCGCTTGGTGAAGACGTCTAGCGTCTGGCTGGCAGGGCTGATGTTGATGGGCGTCGCTTGGGGGGTGAGGCAGAGCGCACATCAGCTCACGCCACGAGAGGCACAGCTCATCACACAGCGCTCGGTTTGGGCCCGCTATGTGCTTCAAGCGGGGAGACGTCTCACGGACTGGGACCGAGATCAACGCTCAGGCCTCTTCGCAGATGGAGACTGTCAACCGCTCGACCCTAAGGTGAGGCCGGGCGCATATGAGCCTGTGGGGCGAGACCAGAGCTGTGATGGCTTCGCTCGGGAGCGTCGGCCGTCTTGGGCGAGCCGGCTTCGAGCTGAGCGCCCAGCGCCTCTCTTACACGCAGAGGGGGCGGCCCCAAGGCACCTGATTATGATCACCGTGGATGCGCTGAGGGCGGACGCCTTTGAGGGGTTGATGCCCCTGACTCGAGCGTTCTCGGCGCGGGGAGCACACTTTACGCGAGGCTACAGCGCTGGCGCAGCCACGTATTGGTCTATCCCTGCGCTGATCGGCTCTAAGGCGCCGAGCGCGTTTGAGATGGAGCGAGATCAGACCCCATCTCATCGCGAGCGCCTCCTGTTTGAGTCGCTACGGGATCAAGGCTTCCACACCGCGCTCCTGTCTAACGTGACGATTTTCTTCGTGCGAGGCCTCAGCCAAGGCGCGCACACAAAAAACTATGACACGAGTAGATATACGGTGCATGGGGCCCGTCCAGGCGCTAAGCACATGACACAAAACATCCTCAAGCATGTCGATCGTTGGCGAGCAGGTAAGCTGAGACCTCAGCGTAACCGGCTCGCGCTTTGGGCTCACTATTATGATCCACATGAGCCTTATTTTGAGCTCCCAGGCTCGCCTTGGGCGAGCGATGAAGCGCGCTATCAAGCGACCGTCCGAGCGCTCGACTCATCGCTAGCGGAGCTTTTCTCAGGGCTTGAGGAGCGTGGCCTGCTTAAAGACACAGCGATCCTCTTCACGGCAGATCATGGCGATGAGTTTGGTGAGCATGGGGGTCGCCATCATGGGCACACCGTATATGAAGAGATGGTCCACGTCCCCCTGTGGCTCTACAGCCCAAGCCTGCCCTCACAAGAGGTGAGGGCCCCTGTGAGCCACATCGACGTCGCGCCGACCCTGCTTGACCTGTTAGATCTCCGCGCTGAGCCTCGCTTTCAAGGGGTCAGCTGGCTAGGAGGGCAGGCGCCGTTAGAGGCTGTGTTCTTTGAGGTGCTCCCAGACCGCAACTACCCATCAAACCTAGTGGGTCTCGTGAGCCGAGAGGGCTGGAAGCTGATCTATGACCTCTCACACGCCTCGTTCGAGCTTTATGATCTCACACGTGACCCACATGAGCGCCGTGACCTGTCCGCCTGGTTGACCTCTGCTCGTGGGCCGGTTGAGCGTCAAGCGCGCTTAAAAACCTTAAAAGAGGCCCTCCTCAGCTACGCGACTGAGCGTAGCGCGAGGCTGTCTACAGGGAAGCCGCGGGTGACTAAACCTTGGGGGAGCCCATAAAAATCGCTATGATCGGCTCTTCATAATCTACTCAAATGTGAGGTGAGATGAGTCACAGGTTAAGACAAGTAGCGCTCCTTTGGGCGTTGGGCTCGTTAGGTGTCTTCGGGTGTACTGACCCAGACACAGAGGCTGATCAGGGTGCCACTCAGGCTGGGGAGGAGCAGGCAGGGGGGGCCGTTGAGGCGGGCGCAGAGGGCGGGGTCGGTGAGGTGGGGGGGACAACGGAAGACGCAGAGGCGCACCCACGGTACGCGGTCCAGATGCTCGGGCTCGTCAACGCCCTTCGAGCGGAAGGGGTGACCTGTGGGAGCGAGGTGATGCCTCCCGTTGGGCCTCTCACATTGAACCATCAGCTCGATGAGGCCGCCCTGTTACACGCGCAAGACATGGCCGATCAAGGGTACTTTGAGCATGTCTCGCTCGATGGTCGAGAGCCATGGGACCGGATGAACGACTCAGGCTACTTTGGGAGCGCGTATGGAGAGAACATCGCCGCAGGTTTACCTGGGGTGGGGGCCACCTTCGACCAGTGGGTCAACTCTCCAGGTCACTGTAGCAACATGATGTCTTCAGACTTCAGGGAGCTAGGCGTGGGGTATCACCCACAGCAGGGCACTCAGTACACCCACTACTGGGTGCAGAACTTTGGGTCCCCTTAACGCTTCCTGCGCTTGAGGCTCTTAAGCCACGCGCTAGGGAAGGCGGAGGGGAAGTCACTCGTGAGGGCGTTGGGCGCACCCCAGCGCTCCTTGTCCCATGTCTTAGGGCGACTTAAGTAGATCATGAGCGGGTCAAGCGCCGCTGAGGTGAGGGTCGCGTCTTGCCCTGCGCGGTTATCTTGCTCCTTAAGATCACGTCTGAGATCATAGCTCTCGATCGCGCCACGCCCCCTGAAGATCACCTTCGCGTCATTAAAGGCTAACGCGAAGCGCTCCGTGGCTTGGCTGGCCATATGCGCTTGTGGGTAGCCCTCTGTGAGCTTCATTTGAGGTAAGAGGCTTCGACCCTGGAGCGTCGCGCCCTTACTCAGCTTCCCTGACAAGAGCTCAATCATGGTTGGGAGGAGGTCGACCCCCTCTGTACCAGCGGTGAAGCGCCCGCTAGGGAAGACCCCTGGCCAGCGGATCATGAGCGGGACGGAGATCAGCTCTTGGTAGAGGGAGTGACCGTGGCCACATGAGCCATGCTCCCAAAACTCATCCCCATGGTCTGCGCTGACGATGATGAGCGTCTCATCATAGATTCCCTCCTCCTTGAGGGTCTTAATGAGCTCTCCAAAGTGGTGATCATTAAAGGCGATCTCATTCTCGTAGAGCGCCTCGATACGCTTTTGGTCACGCGCCCGTGGGGCTCTCTTTCGCCCCTTCAGCTTGCCCAGCTCAGCGCCGGACAGGGACTTCATATAGTTGCCCTTGTAGCCCTTACCGTCATAGGTCTCGATGAACTCCTTATGGCGACGGTACGTGACGTGTGGGTCGCTCGTGCCAAGATATAGATAGAAGGGCTTATCTTTACGCTTCTTAATGAAGCGCTTCGCAGACCGGACCACCGCTTTAGCGTTGTTGGCCTTATTCTCTCGGATGAAGTTCTGGAAGGTCTGGAAGCCTTGGTCGAAGTCCCATCGGTCGCTGACGTAGCCATTACTGACGTAGCCACCTGTGTGGTAGCCCTCCGCTTTGAAGAGCTCCGCGAGCGTCATCAGCTTCTTGGGGAGCTTCGCCTTCTCGTTATAGACGCGGTGGGTGACCGGATATGTGCCGGTGAAGAGGCTCGCGTGGCTCGCTTTAGACTCGTTACCTTGCACATAGAACGGCTCAAAGACGGTGGACTCTTGCGCGATCGCGCTCAGGTGAGGGGTCTTGACCTTCTTGCGCCCGTTGCTGTTCTTCGCTTGGTAAAAGGGGAGCTTGTCGGCGCGGAGGGTGTCGATGAGCCAGAAAACGACATATTTCGGTTTTTTCAGCTCGTCGCTCACCGCTTGCTTAGATTGGACAGGCGCCTCACCAGCGATATGACCACTGAAGCTCGATTCGCTCTTAGGGGAGCGGATGATCAGCCTAAATGGCTTACCTTTAAACAGATCGAGCTCGAGGCGACGCTCCCCCTTGACCCCACGCTTGATGACCTGACGAGGCTGACCGTCAAGCTGACCGTACACGTTCAGCTCACCTGCGCTCACGTTAAGCAGGAGCGCGCTCCCTTCGGTGGGTCGGACAAAGTAATCTAGGCCGGTCTTCTTGTTGAGCGTGATTACCCCCTCTTGGACGCGAGCGACTGAGTCTCCTGCTCGCTTGATGTTCAACGCTGGGAGGCTCTGCCTAGACAGCCGTACTCTCTTAATGACCGCGGGGCCCTCGATCGCGGGCTTGATGACTTTACGAGAGCGGAAATGGAGCTTTACATGCACATAGCCAGGCTCAAGCGTCGCGCCAGGGATGTCTACGCTCAGGGTCTGCCACTTCGTGCTGTCAAAGTTGTGATTCTTGCGCTTCTTACCGTTGATGAACACATCTACGACCTGCTTGTCGTACGCGGGGGCGAGGAGCACATCTAGGCGCTGGTTACGCTTCGCGTTGCGCGCGTCGAGGTTAAGCCAGAAATGAGCTTGAACAGAGAGCGGGACCGCGCCTGTCTGCCCCTCATAATCGACCTCATACACCCATGAACGAGGGCTGTCTCGGAGGTGTTTTAGGGCGCTCATATCATTGAGATTGACGAGCTCTCCTCCATCGTAACGGTGAGCGTGGACGATGTTCGCGCTGAGGTCATAGGTTAACGGGGTCGCCAGGCTCAGGCGGGGGGATACGAGCGACGTGATGCATGCCCCGCAGACCATAAGGCCACAGAACACACGACGCCATGTAGACGGTGACAGCATGCTGCTCCTTCTTAAGAAAAGGGTAGGTGTACGCTGAGCGCTCAGGGCCGACGCCCTAGCGCGCTCAGTCGAGGTTAAAGACTTGATTAACACGGACATTGCTCCGCTCACGCTCGAGGTCCTCGGTCGTGTAGCGGAGGCGCTGGGTGAGCACCTGCATGAAGCACCAGAGCAGCTTGACCGCGATCTCCTTGTTCTGTTGCATGAGGTGGAAGAGGGGGCGACGTTGTACAGAGATCACGCGGGTTGGCTCAATCGCGACCGCGGCGGCGGAGCGCTGGTTGCGATCCATTAACGCCATCTCGCCAAAGTGACCACCTTGAACGAGGGTGATCACCTCTTGGTCATTTTTACGGATACTGACACGGCCGTCTAGGATCACGAACATCTCATCTCCATCGGCGCCCTCCGAGAAGATCTCTTCATCAACGGCGAAGCGACGCTGACGGCTCACGTTCAGCACCTCGATCAGCTCCACATACTCAAGGTGCTGGAAGATCGGCATCTCACGCAGGATGTTCAGGCGGAAGGCGATGTCATCTTGCTTAGCGTCCTTGCGGTTGATCTTCACGACGAGCGCGGTGATGTTATCTTTACCTCCACGCGCGTTGGCCATGTCGACGAAGCGGTTCGGAGCGCTCTCAAAGCGGTCTTCATTTAAGATCGACCAGACCTCAGCGTCCTCTGAGAAGTAATTAGAGAGCCCGTCACTACAGAGCAGGAAGTGATCATGCTCAGCGACCTCAAAGTCGAGGAGGTCGACCTCAACGTCTGCGTAGACCCCTACCGCTCGAGTGAGCGCGTTCCGGTAGGGCGAATTCTCCGCCTCCTCGGGGGTCATCTTCTTGCTACGGATGAGCTCACGGATGAGGGAGTGGTCATCGGTGAGCTGGAACACCTCCTCGTTACGGACGAGGTAAATACGACTGTCGCCCACATGCGCGATGTAACCGCGCGTAGGGGTGAGCAGGAGGAGGGAGACCGTGGTCCCCATTCCTCGCTTGGAGATGTCCTCTTCAGCGAGCCCATAGATGTCACGGCCCGCTTGACGGACCGCGCGCTCTAGGAGCGCGAGCAGCTGGTGGCGACCGCTCTCATCGAGCGGGATCGCGTCATTTTTAATCCCCTCGCTGACGACGCTACGGATCGTCTCAACCGCCTGGGCGCTCGCGACCTCACCCGCCGCGTGCCCCCCCATCCCATCGGCGACGACATAGAGCTTGAGCTCAGGGCTGATGTGGAAGTTATCCTCATTCGACCGTTTTTTACGCCCGATATCTGTGGCTGCTTGAGCGATGATCTCCATGATGCTCTCCTCATCTGCTTGAGCGGGGGTGGAAAACCGACTCTAGTCTTAACCCAAAAGGCTGTGTCCATCTAGTCTTTTCACAGGAAAAGACCAAGATGGTCGACGCTCTGTGGTCCATGAGAAACATAGCGCGTCGCCTTGAAAAGAGCTATAGCTGTGAGAGCGAATGAAACAAGGAGGTGAGGGGGTAGCATGATGACCGTCTTAGTGACCGGCGCGGCCGGATTTATTGGCTATCACGTATCTCAAGCGTTGCTCTCTCGAGGAGAGCGGGTCGTTGGCCTTGACAACCTAAACGCATACTATGATGTGTCGCTCAAAAAAGAGCGCTTAAAGCGACTCATGGGACATGAGACCTTCACGTTCCTCCATGAAGACCTCAGCGATAAAGAGGCTTTACATAGCGCGTTCGAGCGCTATGGCTTCACCCACGTCATCAACCTCGCCGCACAGGCGGGTGTCCGCTATAGCATTGAGGATCCTGACGCCTATCTGAGTAGCAACCTCGTCGGGTTCCATCACCTATTAGAGTGCTGTCGCCAGTTCTCAGTAGAGCACCTCGTCTACGCGAGTAGCGGCTCGGTGAGCGGTTTAAACAGCTACTTGCCATCGAGCGTGAGCCACAACGTTGGGCACCCGATGAGCTTATATGCGGCCACGAAGCGCTCGAATGAGCTCTGCGCTCACGCATACGCTCACCTGTACGGGATCCCAATGACAGGGCTTCGGTTTTTCTCTGTTTACGGGCCATGGGGCCGGCCAGATATGGCCCTCTATCTGTTCAGCGATAAGATGATCAAGGGCGAGACGATTGAGCTCTATAATTACGGGGACATGACACGGGACTGGACGCACGTGAGTGACATCACAGCGGGGGTGATCGCCGCCCTTGATCGCCCCGCGCGACCTGATCCAAATTGGGCTGGTGACCAAGGGGTCTTAGAGCGGAGCTCTGCTCCCTTCAGGCTATACCATCTGGGGAGAGGGGAGCCCGCCCAGCTCCGAGAGGCAGTCAGGCTCCTCGAGGAGGCGCATGGGGTCACCGCTTCGATCACCTTGTCCCCTATGCAACCCGGGGATGTGAAGGACACGTATGCGGAGATCGACGCGGCGCGCTCAGAGCTCGGCTTCGAGCCTCAGGTGGCCCTTACAGAGGGGATCCAAGACTTTGTAGCTTGGTATCGAGCATTTCACCAAGGCGCTGACCGCCCAGCCCCTGTATGACCACCCATCCCCTGTATGACCGCCCATCCCCTGTATGATAGAGAGACCCCAATGAAGATCCACACCCTTGTGTGCGCGCGCCTCGGTCGAGCGCTCTGCTTCGTGTTCATCGTTTTAAGTGCGCTGTCACTCGGATGCGATGATGAGCCTACATCGAGCGCAGGAGGTGGGGCGAGCGCAGGTGAGCCTGTAGACGCTCAGTCCGGCATAGAGCAGATGGGTGGGGCGGCCGGTGAAGGCTGTCCTCCGGCCGGTGGAGTAGCCAGCGCAGGTGAGCCGTTGGCAGGTGAGCCGTTGGCAGGTGAGCCGGTGGCGGGTGAGCCGGTGGCGGGTGAGCCGATGG
>Ga0181594_10001930_pt1 | contig 19225 bp, 21 predicted proteins | sample 071ome_18_FD_145603 | JGI IMG/M metagenome (GOLD analysis project Ga0181594, IMG submission 145603) | Coastal salt marsh microbial communities from the Groves Creek Marsh, Skidaway Island, Georgia - 071413BT metaG (spades assembly) | ecosystem: Environmental > Aquatic > Marine > Intertidal zone... | reverse complement strand
CCACAGCCTTTCCGCCAGGGCGCGCATCACTGGCTGATCCTGCATGGTCGCTATGTCTGCAAAGCGCGAACGCCCGAATGCTGGCGCTGTGGCTTGGTCGACTTGTGTAGCTTCAAGAAGAAGGTGTTGGAACCGAAGAAGGGAAAAGCCGCCTAGGTCCCCTCGATCACCGGTACCGGGTCCTTGCTGCTCAGCGCCGAAATCACCTGAGCGCAGACAAGATCGCCGATCACGTTCAATGTCGTGCGGCACATGTCGAGGAAACGGTCGACGCCCAGGATCAGGCCGATCCCTTCGGGCGGCACGCCGACCCCGGCCAGGATCAGCGCGATCACCGGCAGTGAGCCTCCCGGAACGCCTGCCGTGCCGATGCCGGCAAGGATGCAGATCAGCATGACGAAAGCCTGATCGGCGAGCGTCAGGTCGACTCCGAAAAACTGCGCGAGGAACAGCACGGTAACGCCTTCGAACATGGCGGTGCCGTTCTGGTTGGCAGTCGCGCCGATGGTCAGCACGAACCGCGCGATCTTGGGCGGGAGTTTCAATTGCTCGTCGGCGACGCGCAGCGCGGTCGGCAGCGTAGCGTTCGAGCTGGCGGTCGAGAACGCCATTACGCTCGCCTCGCGAGTCTCGCGGAAGAAGGCGAACGGGTTCTTGTTCGCCAGCAGCCTGAGCAGGAGCGGGAACACGCCGAACATCTGGATCGCGAGCGCCAGCAGCACCACGCCGACGAAGGCCGAGAGCTTGATCAACAGGTCCCACCCGAACTGGGCGGACAGGTTGAACATGAAGCAGAAGATCGCGATGGGCGCGAGCTGAATGACCAGCCCGATCAGCTTCATCGCCACTTCGAACACGCCCTCGATCCCGTCCTTGAGCGTTTCGGTGCGCGAAGTCTGGACCAGCAGCAAGCCGATGCCGAATAACAGCGCGAAGAACATCACCGCGAGGATGTCGTTGTTGCTCATCGCCGCGATGACGTTGTTGGGCACGATGGCGATAAGCTGACCCACGCCCGCCTCGCTGTTGGCGGAGGCCTCGACGATGCCCGCCGCGCCCTCGCCGCCTTGCGCCAGCAATTCACGTGCGGCCACCGGATCGACACCGTCTCCGGGCCGCAGCACGTTTACCGCGGTAATCGAGATGGCGACGGCAATGCCTGAAACGATCACGGTGTAGATGAGCGTTCGCAGGCCGACATCGCGCAATTCGCGCACCTCGCCCATCTCGGCAATGCCGACCACCAGCGCCGAAAACAGCAGCGGGATCACCAACATGAACAGCAGGCGCAGGAAGATCTGGCCGATGGGACCGGTGACATAGGTGACCAGTGTCTCGACCCAGGCCGCACCGGGCGCCAGCGAATAGGCGGCCAAGCCGGCAATCGTCCCCACTACGAACCCGATCAAAATGCGCCATTGCAGCTTGCCGTGGCCGATGCGCGAAGCACCCGCGGCGATTTCTGCTGCATCGTTCATGCTTGTCGTCCCCTCATGCCTGAAGGGCCAAGGCTAGCTGGCCAGCGCCGCCACGGCAATGCGCCGGTAGATCCGCACGAGCACTTCGAGATCGGCGAGATCGGCCGCCTCGTCGGTCTTGTGCATGGTCGCGTTGCGCAGGCCCAGTTCGACCACCGGGCAAAAGTCCTTGAGGAACCGCGCGTCCGACGTGCCGCCGCTGGTCGACAGTTCAGGCACCGTCCCTGTCTCGGCCTCGACCGCATCGCAGACGATCTTCGACAATGCGCCGGGTCCGGTCAGGAACGCTTCGCCCGATAGCTGGTGCCGCGCGATCCGTCCGCCATGCCGCGCGGCTATCTCACCCACGCGCTCGATTATCTGCGCACCGCTATGCAGCGCATTGAAGCGAATCGAGATGCGCGCCCTGGCCAAGGCGGGAATGACATTGGCGGCGGGATTATCGACCTCGACCTGCGTGATCTGGAGATTGGACGGCTGGAACCATTCGGTGCCCTCATCGAGTACCAGCGCGTCGAGTTCGGCCAGCAGCGCCACGAGCTTCGGCACCGGATTGTCGGCCAGATGCGGATAGGCGACATGGCCCTGCGTGCCCGCCACCTCCAGCCAGATGTAGAGCGATCCGCGCCGCCCGATCTTCACCGTGTCGCCCAGCTTTGCTACCGAAGTTGGCTCGCCGACAAGGCACAGGTCTGGGACGGCATCGATGTTGCGCATCCCCTCCATCATCACCTTGGTGCCATATGTCGCGGGGCCTTCCTCGTCGCCGGTAATCGCGAAGCTGATCGTGCCCGCCTCGGCGGGAATATCCCGCACCGCCACGACCATCGCCGCGATCGAGCCCTTCATGTCGACCGCGCCACGCCCGTAGAGCAGGTCGCCGCGGCGTTCGGGCGCGAAGGGGCCGGTCTGCCAGCCGTCACCCGGCGGGACGACGTCGAGGTGGCCGGCAAAGGCGAAGTGGCGGCTGCCCTCCGGTCCCCTGCGAATCGCGATCATGTTTTCAACCGGACCGTCGGGCGGCTCCCCGGTCGTGTCCCGGAATATCTCGAAGCCGTGCGGCACGAGCATGCGCGCCAGGCAGCCGAACACCATCCCGGTCGCAGGCGTCACGCTGGGACACGCAATCAGCGCCTCGGCAAGATCGGCAACGTCGGCAGTGGTCTTGCTGGTATCGGACATGGCTGGCGACAGTCATATGGGCTAATGGCGCGCCAGACAATCCGGGAGCACCGTTATGCCCAAACTCGATCTCGATACCATCGAACAGGTTAGCGCCACGGGATACCCGGCTCCCTTCGCCAAGGATGTCGCGGGCCGCTGGTATCGCCGTCTCGCCCCACCCGGTGGGCTTAGCGAAATGGGCGCGAGCCATGTCGTGCTCAAACCCGGCGCATGGTCATCGCAGCGTCACTGGCATCGGGGCGAGGACGAGCTGCTGGTGATGCTTGCAGGCGAGGCTGTGCTGGTCGAGGACGAAGGACGCATGGTGCTGCGCGCCGGTGACGTGTGCGCCTGGCCAAAGGGTGCGGAGACCGGCCACCATCTTATCAACGAAAGCGACGCCGATTGCGTGTTCGTTGCCATCAGCGCGGGCACTGACGAGGGCGGCGACTATCCCGACATCGACATGTGCTGGACCGCGGATGGAACCTACCGCCACAAGGATGGTACGCCCTATAAGAGCGAAAGACTGAAGTAGGGCCGGGACCTCACCCCACCATGGGTTGCTCGTATTGCTCGATCACCCAGTCCTCGTTCTCCGCCTCGGCAATCCATTCGGCCATCCAGTCGTGTTCCCAAACCGCCTGCATGTAGGCCCCGGCAAAACCGGGCACCGGTATGCCATAGGTCAGGAACCGGCTGACCACCGGCGCATAGAAGAGATCGGCGGCGCTAAAGGCGTCGAACAGGAACGGCCCGGCCTTCCCGAACCGCGCCCGCGCCTCGGCCCACAATTGCAGGATACGGATAACATCGTGGGCGACCGCTTCGCTCGGCTGATAGCCCTCGACCCGACCGCGTATGTTCATCGGGCACTCGCGGCGCAGCGCGAGGTAGCTCGAATGCATTTCGGCGACCATCGAGCGCGCCATGGCGCGCGCATCGTCGGCCTTTGGCCAGAATCGGTCGCGCCCCACGCGATCGGCGAGGTAGTCGACTATGGCGAGGCTGTCCCACACCACGGCATCGCCGTCCCACAGGATCGGCACCTTGCCCGAGCTCGGCGCCAGTTCGTCGGAGCGGCGCTGCGCTTCCCAATCTTCGCCATAGAGCGGCACGGTCAGCACCTCGAACGGCAGCCCGCTTTGCTTGCAGGCCAGCCAGCCGCGCAGCGACCAGCTCGAATAGTTGCGGTTCCCCACGATCAGTTTCATGGCCGCAGGGTTAGCCGTTCAGGCCAATGCTGTCGAGAATGAACGGGGCGCTTCAGGCCAGCGGATTGGCGCGGTAGAATTCCACCTGCATCTCAACCGGCCCCACGATCTCGACATGGTGCCATTCCTGCGGCGGGATGAGGCCGGGCGAGTCGGGCGTCACCCGGATACGCCGTTCGGGCTCCTCGAACACGAGGTCGATCTCGCCCGAATAGACCCGCAGCAGGCCCCACACGCCCGCCTTGGTGTTGTGCCGACCGCGAATGGCCGCCGGAATGGTGTTCTCGTTCCATCGTGCGCTCGTCTGGTAGGGCGCGATTCCAGCGCTCACCCCTCCGCATCCTCCAGCACCGCGGCGCGCAGCTCGGAAATTCCCATGCCCTTCTCCGAAGAGGTGACATGCACCACCGGATGGGCGGCGACGTGCTTGCGCGCTTCGGCCTCGGTGCGCGCGATCATCTTCTCAAGCTCGCTCGCCTTGACCTTGTCCGCCTTGGTCAGGACCACGCGATAGCCGACCGCCGCCTCGTCGAGCATCGCCATCATCTCGGTATCGACCGGCTTGATACCGTGGCGGGCATCGATGAGCAGTAGCGTGCGCTTCAAGACCTGCCGCCCGCGCAGGAAATCGCGCACCAGCCGCCGCCAGGTCTCGACGGTCTTCACCGGCGCCTTGGCAAAGCCGTAGCCGGGCATGTCGACAAGGCGAAACATGAGAGGATCGCCCACGTCGAAGAAATTGAGTTCCTGCGTTCGCCCGGGAGTTACCGAGGTGCGGGCAATCGCCTTCCTGCCGGTGATCGCATTGAGCAGCGACGATTTGCCGACATTCGAGCGTCCGCACAGCGCGATCTCGGGCGCGTCGGGAGCGGGCAGGAACTTCAGCGCAGGTGCGCTTTTCAGGAATGTGACCGGCCCGGAGAACAGCTTTTCGGCGCGGATTTCCAGTTCGGCCCGCGCCTCGTCCGTGTCACTCACGCCCCGGCCTTGTCGCGCTCGGCGGCGCGCTTCTTGTCGGCGGCCTCCTTCTCGGCCTGCGCCTTGAGCTGCGGGTGCTTGGAATAGAGATACCACTGCTGGGCGATGGTCAGCACGTTCGAGGTGATCCAGTAGATCAGCAGGCCCGCCGCAAACGGGGCCATGACGAACATCATCGCCCACGGCATGATCATGAAGATCTGCTGTTGCATCGGGTCCATCTGCGCCGGGTTGAGCTTGAATTGCAGCCACATGGTAAAGCCCAGCAGCAGCGCGAGAATGCCGATCGCTAGGAACGCCGGCGGCGTGAAGGGCAGCAGACCGAACAGGTTCAGAAAGTGCAAGGGATCCGGTGCGGAAAGATCCTTGATCCACAGCGCAAAGGGCTGGTGACGCATTTCGATAGCGAGGAGCAGCACCTTGTAGAGCGCGAAGAAAATCGGAATTTGCAGGAAGATAGGCAGGCAGCCGGACAGCGGGTTCACGCCCTCGTCCTTGTAGAGCTTCATGATCTGCTCTTGCTGCTTTTGCTTGTCGTCCTTGTAGCGCTCCTGGATCGCCTTCATCTTCGGCTGGACCGCGCGCATCTGCGCCATCGAAGCGAATTGCTTCTGGGCGATGGGGAACAGGATGCCGCGAATAACCACGGTGAGCAGGATGATCGCGACGCCGAAGTTGCCCGAGAACTCGAACAGCTTGAGCAGCAGCCAGAAGATCGGCTTTTCGAACCAGCGGAACCAGCCCCAGTCGATCGACAGGCCGAATTTCTCGATGCCCATGTCCTCGTAACGATCGAGAATGTTGCTTTCCTTGGCCCCGGCAAACAGCCAGGTTTTCGTCGCAACCTGCTTTCCCGCAGGCACGATCTGCTGCGGATAGAGCAGGTCGGCGCGGAACAGCCCGCCGCCGAGCGAGCGGAACGTGCCCTGAGCCTTGCCCTTGGCGGGCGCCAGTGCGCTCATCCAGTAAATGTCGGTAAAGCCGGTGAAGCCCGCATTGCCCTCCATTTCGGCAACGCGTTCCTCGGCGAGGTCGTCGTAGTCCGGGCCGAACGAAACGCCATCGGCAAAGGCACCGATCGGGCCGGAATGGACGTTCCAGGTGTCGAGCGAGGCAGTCTTGCTGGTGCGATTGATGAGGCCGAACGGGCGCACCTCGACGGCGCCCTCGCCGCGATTGACCACTGCTTGCGAGACAGTGATGAGATAGTCCTCGTCGATCTCGTAGGCAATCCGGAAAGTCTGACCGGTTTCGTTCGACCAGGCGAGCGTGACGGGTGTCTCAGGCGTCAGCGCCTTGCCTTTGGCAACCGACCATATCGTCTCGGCGTCAGGTGCGGCGATCCCCTCGCCCAGCCAGCCAAGCTGCGCGAAATGCTGTGCCGGCGTACCAGAGGGGGAGAATAGCCGCACAGGGCCGCTGTCCTTGTTCTCGCTCTCGCGGTGGCGATTGATCGTAAGATCGTCGACGAGGGCCCCGGTCAGGTTGATCGAACCGGAAAGGCCCGGCGCCTTGACTGCCACGCGTCCGCCTTTGAGCGCGGTTTTCAGATCCCGTTTCTCGAGGGCGACATCTGCGGCACTGGTGAGCCCGCCATCGCGCGAATGCGATTGCCGGTCCGACGCGTCGTCGCTCGCCGCCGCAACCGCTGCTGGCGCTTCGGCCTTCTGCGCCGGAGCCTCTCGCTGCGGATACAGATAGCTGACCACCGCTTCCCAGCCGAACAGCACGAGCGCGGTTAGGAGCACCGCGAGGATGATATTGCGCTGATTGTCCATGAAGCTGTCTAGTCGTCTCGTATTCGGCGTTTAGGCTCAGTCAGGGACCGGATCATGGCCATGACCCCCCCAGGGATGGCAGCGCAATAGCCGCTTGGTAGCCAACCAGCCACCCTTAATCGCACCGTGCCGTTCGAGCGCCTCGATCGCATATTGCGAGCATGACGGCATGTAGCGGCAGGTCGGCGGCAGAATGCGCGAGGGCCCAAGCTGCCACAGCCGTGCGACGAGGATGAGGACATGCTTCATTTGCGCTTGGCCGGTCGCCGCCGCCGCGGCGGATCGCCTTTCCCGGCTCTGGCGCGTTCCAGCGCCGCGACCAGTTCCTCACGCATCCTGCCGAAATCGCGCTCAACCCCGCCTTCGCGCCCGATCACGACGTGATCGTGGCCGGGAAGGCCGTGGGTCGGCAACAACTCACGCAGCAACTCACGAAACCTGCGTTTCATGCGGTTACGGACCACGGCATTGCCAATCTTCTTGGTAACCGTGATGCCGTAGCGGATCGATTCGCTCTTGTTGGGGTGAGCCAGCAAGACAAAACCGGGACGCGCTATACGCAAGCCCCGGTTTGCAGCGAGGAAGTCGGCCCGTCGGGTGAGGACGGACACCTTCGCCTTTTGATCAGGCAGAGAGCTTCTTGCGGCCGCGCGCGCGGCGGGCGCGCAGCACATTGCGGCCGCCGACTGTCGCCTTGCGGGCGCGGAAGCCGTGGCGGCGCTTGCGGACAAGGCGGCTGGGCTGGAATGTGCGCTTCATCGTAGACCTCGAAATCGAACAAAAAGGGCCGCTCCATGCGAAGCGACCGCCTGTCAGGTGTGCGCCGTTACGGGAGCGGGTGGTTCAAGTCAAGCGTCGGACGCGTCCAGCCGCACCCAGCGCGCCATGTCGCTGCCGGTCAGCCACAGGGCATCGTCGTGCGGCACCGAATTGGTCATGGCATAGAATCCGCGCGCTTCCGCCTCGGTCATCCCCATATGCCGGTAATAGGCCAGATACTTGAGGTTTTCCGGCGCATTGGCGGCATAGTCGCCCGCCTCGCGGCCATCGATATCGGCCCATGCATGGACCGCGAACTCGGCCGCGGGGTGGGCCGAGCGCCGACTTCCGGCCAGGAACAGCTCGACTCCGCCCGAACGCACCGATCCGCCTTCAGGCACGAATGTAGCGACCCCCGCCGCGCGGATCATCCGGCCAAGCCGCAGATTTGCCCGGTCGTCTTCCGTGCCGGGGCACTCGACCATCTCCAAAAGGGCAATCTGCGGAAAGGCGCTCATCATTGCCGCGAAATGGGCAGGGGAGCGCGCGTCCGTGACATCGACAAGGGCCGCATGCGTCCGGCCCAGGACGCGAAACGGACCGTAGACGGCGATCCCAGCGGGGACCGCCGCCGTCCCGTCGCGGACAAAACGTTCGCTGCCGCCACCGGTCTCGACAGTGGATTCGAGCGAGACCTGCTCGTAGGCGATCTGCTGTGCCGCAAGGGGGCTGGCGGCAATTGCCAGGAGCATCGCGACGAGGGCAGCGAGCGAACGCATGCACGCTCTATGCGCCATGGGGTTTTACCGGGACGATTACACCCGGGGTTAGCGCGGACTTGTCCCCTATGGTTAACGCAGGATCGCCAAGCTTGCCCGCTCAGGCAAGCAGCGGTGCTGGGCAGGAACGGCATCAAGCACTATATTGCCGGAAAATCAAAAATGCCCCTGGGGGAGAATTCACGATGGCCGACATCGATGTGCACGATCTTGACCCGGCGCTGTCGTTCGGCTCGCGCGTCACCGGCGTGACCCGCGACGCATTGACGGACGAAACAGTGCGCGCGCGGCTGAACCGGTTGTTCGAGGATCGAGGAGTGATCGTTTTCGAGGGCGTCGAGCCGTCCGCCGAAATGCAGGTCCTGATCAGCGAGGTGTTCGGCCCGCTCAAGGATCATCCGGTCGCCTATGTCGAGCGCGCCGACGCCGACAATTTGCTGGGCGTCATCGAGATCAAGGCCAAGCCGGATGGCGCCATTGTCGAGATCGATGGCGAAAAGCTCTCGACCTGGCAGCCCTGGCATTTCGACCATGCCTACAACAACGAACTCAACCGAGCCGGTGTGCTGCGTTCGCTTAAGATCGCCGATACCGGCGGGCGCACCGGATTCGCGGACGGCATCCAGATCTGGCACGACATGGATCCGGCGATCCGCGAAAAGGCGCGAGATATGTACCTGCTGCTCAATCTCGATCTGCGCTACGGGCGGCAGAAGTTCGGCCTGCCCGAAAATTTCCGCGTCGTGCAGGAACATGCCGATTCACTGAGCGCGGAGAACGAGAACGGGCGCTGCTCCGTTCACCCCGCCGTGTGGACGCGCGACACCGGCGAAACGGTGTTCCACATGACCGGCTACGGCTGCCGCGGGATGGTCGGCGATCGCAGCGATGCCGCGTTCGAAGCGATGGAAGAGGTCTGGCGCGAAGCGATGCGGGTGATGAAACCCTACTACCACGTCTGGCACCCGACCGACATGGTAATCTGGGACAACTGGCGCATCCTGCATCAGGCCTGCGGCTGTGCCCCAGGCCAGGAACGAGTCGTCCACCGCACCACGATCAAGGGCGATTACGGCCTCGGACGCTGGGAAGATGAACCGGCGCGAGAAGCCCAACCCGCCTAGGGGCAGGAAACTGAGGTCACGGCACCAGCATGCCAACCATCTTCCATTCCCCGTCGATCTTGCGGGTCAGATAGTTGGAGGTACCGCCCTCGATCCGGGTGCCATCTCCCGCCTGTCGCGAATACTCGACCGTGATGACGCCGGTATCACCGGCCATCAGCCCGACGTGCAGCGCGTCGATCACCGATGTCGACCAGCCGCGCGCGGCAAGCGCGTCGAGATTGCCCTTGGTGCGCGCGCGCCAGGCGGCGAGGTCCGGCACCGTCTCGGGCGAACGCCCGCCGCCGCCGATTACGACCGGAAAGGCAAACAGCGAGCAATAGGTATCGAGATCGACCCGGTTCCAGGCATCGATATAGGTAGTGTAGAGCGCCTTGTGCGCTTCGATCTCATCGGTTTGCGACATTCCGTATCCCCTTAACGCGTTCCATCGCGAATCACGGCGCGATGATGCCTACGATCTTCCACATGCCGTCCAGCTTGCGGGCGAGGTAGTTGCCGGTGCAGCTCTCCATCACCGCGCCATCCGCGGCAAGCCGCGAAAATGCGATGGTAATCACCCCGGTATCGCCCGCCATGAGGCCTACGTGCAGCGCGTCGATCACCGAAGTCACCCAACCGCGCGCGGCCAGGTCATCGATACTGGCCTGGACGCTGGCCCGCCATGCCGCCGGGTTCGATACCGTCGCGGGTGCCTGGCCGTTTCCGCCCACCGCGATCGGAAATGCGAACAGGCTGCAATAGGTTTCGAGATCGCCGCTGTTCCCTGCTTCGAGATATGTCCGGTAGAGCGCCTCCAGCGCCGCGATGTCGTCATTTCCGGACAAACCGTATCCCCTTGCGCTGTGGGCGATCGCGCCCAAGTTCATCCGATGACTGCCACACATCCTTTCCACGCGCACATCTATTTCGACCCGCCAGAGCTTGATCGGGCGAAGGCATTTGCCGAAACGGCGCACGAACTGTTCGCCGTCGAGGTGGGCCGCTTCCATGAAAAGCCTGTCGGTCCGCATCCGCGCGGCTCCTGCCAGCTGACGGTTGCGCCAGACAGGTTCGGCGAGTTCGCGACTTGGGCCGCAACCGCGCGCAACGGCCTGACGATCTTCGCCCATGTCGAGTCCGGCAAAGTCTGGCAAAACCACACCGAGGACGTGGTGTGGTTCGGGCCATCCGAGCCGCTGAACCTGCACGTGTTCGTGGAAATGGGGCTGGTGCCCGAAGGCAAGTCCCTCTCGACTCAGGATTAAGCCTGCGCCATCACTGCCCCGACACCAACGGGGGAGCGGGCCTTTTGGTCGCACTGGTATCGACGGTCGCCTATCTCGGGCTTGAGGCTCGCGCTGTCGAGGTGCAGTGCCAGGTCGCTGCCGGCATGCCGCGCTTCACTGTGGTCGGCCTGCCCGACAAGGCGGTGGGCGAAAGCCGCGAGCGGGTTCAGGCCGCGCTTGCCGCAATGGGTCTGGCGCTGCCGCCCAAGCGCATCACCATCAACCTTTCGCCCGCCAACCTGCCCAAGGAAGGCTCGCACTACGATTTGCCGATTGCCCTCGCCCTGCTCGGCGCGATGGGAGTGTGCGATGCTGAACAGCTTGCCGACTATGTGGTCGTCGGCGAACTGGCGCTCGACGGACGGATCGTCGCGACACCCGGTGTGCTGCTCGCCGCGCTTCATGCTTCGGGCCACGATCAGGCGCTGATCTGCCCTGCCGCGCAAGGCACCGAGGCAGGATGGGCAGGCGGGCTCTCGGTGCTGGCCGCGCCCGATCTCGTCAGCCTGCTCAATCACCTGAAGGGATCGCAGGTGCTATCGCCTCCTCCGAAGGGCGAGGCAGAACCTGCCGCACCCAGTAACGACCTCAAACAGGTCAAGGGGCAGGAAGTCGCCAAGCGCGCGCTCGAAATCGCGGCGGCGGGCGGTCACAATCTCCTGATGATCGGCCCGCCTGGCGCGGGCAAGTCGCTGCTCGCCTCGTGCCTGCCCGGCATCCTGCCGGACCTCACGCCCGGCGAAGCGCTCGAAGTCTCGATGGTGGCCTCGGTCGCCGGGACGTTGGAGCATGGACGCATCAGCCGCACGCGCCCGTTCCGCTCGCCCCACCATTCCGCCTCTATGGCTGCGCTCACCGGCGGCGGGCTGCGCGTGAAACCGGGCGAAGTGTCGATGGCGCACCTCGGCGTGCTGTTCCTCGACGAATTGCCCGAATTCCAGCGACCCGTGCTCGATTCGCTTCGCCAGCCGCTTGAGACCGGCGAAGTTTCCGTCGCGCGCGCCAATGCCCATGTTAGCTTTCCCGCACGAGTACAGCTCGTCGCGGCGATGAACCCCTGCCACTGTGGCCATCTCGGCGATCCGGCGCTGGCCTGTTCGCGCGCTCCGCGTTGCGCCGCCGATCTTGCCCTGCCACCGCCCGCCGAAGGGTCGGCGGAGGTTGCGGCGCGGGTGGCACGGGCGCGCGCCATCCAGTCGGCGCGTTTCGAGGAGACGGGAGCGCGCACCAATGCCGAGCTCGATGGCGACGCGCTGGATACCTACGCGACGCCAGACGAGGCGGGCCGCGCCCTACTGATGCAAGCGGCGAACGCCATGCGCCTGTCCGCACGTGGCTATACCCGGATGCTGCGCGTCGCACGCACGGTCGCCGACCTGCCTGGCGCCGCTGCGGTCGGTCGGATACATGTCGCGGAAGCATTATCCTACCGAAGGCAAGCGCCCCGTGCCTGATACCAACCCCGGCCTTGAACGAGCCAGAGCGCTTCACGATCTCATCGCCAGCGAGGCCCCGGCCTCCGAGGCGCTTGGCCGCCTGACGGACAAGGTCGCCGAGGCACTGATCGAAGCCGATATGTTCTCGCTGCTGCTGCCCCGCGAGGCGGGCGGACTGGAACTCAGCCTTCCCGAATATTTCGAAACCATCGAGGACATCGCAGCGGCGGACGGTTCGGCGGCATGGTGCTTTGCGATCTGCAATGCCACCGTCCTGATGTTTCACCGCGCCGGACCGGAACAGGGCAAACAGGAGGTCTTCGCCAATGGCCCGGTTCCGATGTGGGTCGGCCTGGTGCCGCGCGCGACGTCCGCGCCCGCCGAGGGCGGACACCTGGTCTCCGGCAAGTTCGGCTGGGGTTCGGGCAGTTCGCTTTCCGACTGGGTGCTTGTTACCGAGCCACTGCCTGACCGGGACGGCATGCAATGGTTCCGCTCCTACGTTCTGCCGAAGTCCGATGTGGCGATTGTGCCCGATTCCTGGCAACCGCTCGGGCTCAAGGCCACGGCCAGCGTGGACTATGTGATCGAGGGCGCCTTCGTTCCCGCCCATCGCAGCTTCGAATATCCGTTAATGGACATGTCAGGCACGCTGCCGATGTCGACGTTCGAAGGGGCCGTCTTCCATGGCATCGGCATGGCCGCTTTTGCGAGTGGCGTGGCGCGTCGGGCGACCTCCGAAATGGCCGCGGCCGCTTCCAAGGTCCAGCGCATGAAGGCCAGCGCATCGCAGGCGCAAGACGAGGCGATCCAGCAAGGCATGGGCGAAACCGAAGCGAGGTTCATATCGGCACGAAGCCATTACCTCGGATTGCTCGCCGAACAGGACAGGCATTGGCGCGAGCACGGAAGGACGAGCAGGGAAATAGTGCGACAGTGCCTCTATGCGCTGAATGTCCTTAGCAAGGCGGCGCGCGACTCGGCGATTTTCGCCTTCGACAACGCTGGAACCGCGGCGATCCTTGTGCATGATCCGATCCAGCGCTGCTTGAGGGACCTGTTCGCCGGTCTGAAACATCCGGTCTTCGGCGCGATCCACGTGCGCGATCTCGGCAAGGAAATGCTCGGCGCGGATGCCGCTCAGATGCGGCTCAAGTAGGTTTTCGCGGATCGACGCGCATGAACGGTAGCAGCGCGACCATTGCCAGGGTCATGACCGCATAGGCGATGTAAACCGCGTCGTAATTGCCGAACAGGTCGTGGATCAGGCCGAACAGCGGCGGCGAACCGGCATTGAACACGAACATGGCAATGCCGAGCAATCCCGATACCTTGCCCACAACCGCACGCCCGAATATGCGCGGCACCAGAAAGCCCTGCATCGGCAGCAGTGAACCGCCCGACAGGCCAATCAGGACCGCACCGACGGCAAGCGCCACCAGCCCGCGCTCGGCGAAAATCAGGCAGATATGGGCGAGCGATCCGATCACCATCGTCAGAGCCAGCAGCCTTCGCGGATTGGCGCGGTCGGCGATCCAGGCATAGCCGAGTTTGGCGATCAGCCCCGCGACCGAATAGGCGGAAATGAGATAGGCGACCAGAGTCGCATCGATGCCCTCGTCGGCGGCCATCGGTGCGATGTTGGTGACAACGCCGCGCATGGCCGAGAAGAACACCGACAGGATGATTGCGAGGATCCAGAATGTCGGATCGGACAGGATCTGGCGGCTGGTCAGGCCCGTCGCCTCGAAGGCATCGGCATCGGCGTGTTCGGGTTCCTCGTCGGCCCCGTCGGAGTGAAGGCCGACGTCGGCGGGCCGGTTGACGATCATCATCGCGGTCGGGAAGGCGACAATCACAAGGATCAGCGCAAACAGGCGCATCGATGTGCGCCAGTCGAAATTGTCGAGCAGAACCTGGGCCAGAACCGGGAACAGAAAACCACCGATCGAGACACCGGCAACCGCGATCCCCATCGCTCGCCCGCGCGTCGCGGAAAACCAGCGCGAGATGAGCACGGTAATTGCCATCATGCCGACCAAGAGCTGCGAAGGCGCCATGAACACGCCGTAGATCACCAGCACCTGCCAGAACGCGGTGGTAAAGGACAACGCAACGTAGCCCGTGCATAGAAGCACGCAGCCCAACAGGATCGCTTTGCGCAGCGACACCCGGTCGAGCAGGTTGCCCAGCGGCGGGGATATGACGGCTATGGCCACCGAAACCACCGACATCGCCATCATCAGCACCGCGCGGCTCGGATGGAACTCTTCCATCAGCGGCACGGCGATAATCCCGTAAGTGACGGTCGATATCGAGCCGCAGGCGAGCACCACCAGACTCAACCAGACCTGTTTCCAGCCCTGCCTGAACGTTCCTGCCACCTTGCGTGCCCCCCGATTGCCTTGACGCAATGCGCTAGGCGGCGGACTTGCGCAAGGTGGGCATCACCTCCTGCGTGAACAACGCGTCCTGCCTGGCCGATTGCTCGCCGGGATACAGGCCCGGTCCGACAACCACGAAACGCTCCAGCCCCATGGCGACGAGATCGAGGAGATGGCGCGTCACCTGATCGGGAGTGCCGACGACGGCAAAGTCGCGCACGAAGTCGGCCGACAGACCTCCACCCTTGATCTTGTCGGCCCCGCCGATGTCGCTGTGGCGGGTCATGTCGTAGCCCTTGCTTACGGTGTCGAGATTACGGGCGGCCTCGGCGTCCTGCGGCCCGACCTGCTTGCCCTCGATCACCTGAAACCGGGCCAGCGGCGGCGCGATCCGCATGGCCGTGTCCATCGCGGCATCGGCGTCGGTGTCGCACACAACCACGATCTGTGCGCCATAGGACGGTTCACGCTCACCTGCGCCCAGCGCTGCGCGCGCCTCGCCCAGCGCCCAGCCAATCCGGTCTTTCGAGGCGCCGACACTGAACGTCAGCCTTTCCGCCAGGCGCGCGCCCATGGCGATGACTTTCGGTCCTGTGGCCGCGACATCGAGCGGCACCTTGGGCAATCCCTCCGGCAACCAATTGAGGCGCACCGCCGCCGGCCGCTCACCAAGGTGCAAGGTGTCAAGCGGCGGTGCGTCGCCCGATGGCCCATAGTCGTCGAAGGGGATCTCGCCCCCGGAAAGCAGCGTCTGCAAGTGGACGAGTGCGCGCTCGAAGCCGCGCACGCCCATTGGCGCGTGACCGAGATAGGCATGGGCCGAATCCCCTCGCCCGATGCCAAGCACCGCACGTCCGCCGGTGATCGCCTGCACGGTCGCCGCTGCGCCAGCTGTCACCGCAAGATTGCGAGTCAGCGGATTGGTCACCCCGGTCGAGAGCCACAGGCGCTCGGTCGCTGCGGCCCATACGCCCATCTGCGCATAGGGATCGGCGCTCAGGCATTGCGAATCCATAAACATCTGGCCGTGCCAGCCCTGCTCCTCGATGGCCTGCGCCTCGCGCATGGTCGCGCCGAAATTTGCGCCGCCCGCGCGCCATATCTCCAGCATGTCTCGCTTTCCGCCCTCTCGCCCATCTGCGATGGCCAATGCCTATCAGGCCAAACCGATCTCGGCCACAGGCGTCGATTGACAGCTTGCGACGCCCGGTCCAGCCTGTTTGCATGTGATCGGCGGGAGGCAGACATGGCGACGATCCTGATCAAGGGCGGACTGCTCGCCGACGGCGATGGCGGGACTCCGCGACTGGCCGACGTGCGGATCGACGGCGAAATCATCGCCGAAGTGGGAGACGGCCTGCAGCCGCTTGCCGGAGAGCGCGTGATCGACGCGGCGGGCCTGCTGGTCACACCCGGATTCGTCGACCTGCATACCCTTTACGACGGACAGATCACCTGGGACGAAGTCGTCGCGCCATCGTGCTGGCACGGCGTCACCACGATTGTGGTCGGCAATTGCGGGGTTGGTTTCGCGCCGGTGCGACCCGGTCAGGAAGACCGCCTTGTCGAACTGATGGAAGGGGTCGAGGACATACCCGGCACTGCGCTCCACGAGGGGATGACCTGGGGCTGAGAACATTTCGACGAATATCTCGACGTGCTCGACAAGCGGCAATGGACCGTCGACGTCGGCACACAGGTGCCCCATGCGGCGCTGCGCGCCTATGTCATGGGCGAACAGGCGGGGACCGAACTCGCAAGCGCCGATGGCGTGGAGGCAATGTGCGCGCTGCTGCGCCGGGGACTCGATGCCGGCGCACTCGGCGTATCGACAACGCGCATGCTGGCGCACCGCTCGGTCAAGCAGGAGATCGTCCCCGGCACTTTCGCCACCGAAGACGAACTGATGGCGCTGGCGCAGGTGCTGAGCGATCGCGGCGAAGGCGTGTTCGAAGTCGTGCCGCGCGGCATGGACGGCGAAGTGTCGGCGGAAGCCCATGCCGAATTCGACTGGATGGAACGGGTCGCGCGCCACACCGGCCGACCCGTGCTGTTCTCGCTGGTGCAGACCCATACCGAGCCCGAACGCTGGAAGCTATTTCTCGATCGGGCAGGCGAAGCACAGGAGAGCGGCGCACCGGTGCATGCCGTCGTATCGTGCCGCCCCACAGGCATCGTCTTCGGCCTGCAAAGCCGCTTCACCCCCTTCTCGACGCGGCCCAGCTACCAGGCGCTGGAACATCTGCCGCTCGAAGAGCGGCTGGAACGCATGCGGCGGCCCGAGGTGCGCGCGGCGATCCTTGCCGAACCCAACGGCCGCTATCGCTCCGAGGCGCTGCAGTACCAGCATGAGAATTTCGCCAACATGTTCCCGCTGTGCGAACCGTTCGAATGGGAACCGGGTGAGGACGGGACGATGCAGGCGCTGGCCGAGAAGGCCGGTGTGCCCGTCGAGGCCTATGTCTACGATCACCTGACCGGAAACGGCGGGTGCGATCTGATCCTGTTTCCCTATACCAATTACTGCCATTTCAACATGGACGCTGTGCACGACATGGTGACGCACCCTGCCTCGCTGTTCGGCCTCAGCGATGGCGGCGCGCACTGCGGCATCGCCTGCGATGCCGGCAACACCACGTTGGCGCTGACCTTCTGGACACGCGACCGTTCAAAAGGACCGAGGCTGGACCTTGGCACGGTGGCGCGGATGATGAGCCGCGACAATGCCGAGATCTATGGCCTTCACGATCGCGGGCGTATCGCGCCCGGCTACCGCGCCGACATCAATCTGATCGACCATGAGCGGCTGGCGATGGCGCTGCCGGAAATGGTCTGGGACCTGCCTACCGGCGCGCGGCGGGTGATGCAGCGCGCGCACGGCTATGTCGCGACCTTCGTTGCCGGTGTGCAGACAATCGCCGATGATGAGCTTACCGGCGCGCTGCCCGGCAGACTGATCCGTGGCGCCAGGCCGCATGTGGCGGAGGCCAAGCAGTAACAGGCCCAACCCGCCTGAACACTTGCGCTCCCGCCGCGACCGGCTCATGCTCGGTGCGGACAAGGCGGGCAAACCGCCGTTCGGGAGAGCGAGATATGGACGAGGAATTCGATTTCGTTGTCGTTGGAAGCGGTGGCGGCTCGATGAGCGCGGCGCTGGTGATGCGCGAGGCCGGAAAATCGGTGCTGGTGCTGGAAAAGACAGATCTGCTCGGCGGCTCCACTGCCAAGTCGGGCGGGGTCATGTGGATTCCCAACAACCGCTTCAATGCCGCCGAGGGGATCGAGGACAGCCTCGAGAAGGCGGAGCAATACCTGAACAACGTGGTCGAGGCCTATCCCGGCGACGCACCCGGCACCAGCCGCGAAAAGCGCCGCACCTATATCAACGAAGCCAATGCCATGATCGACTTCCTGATGAAGAAGGGCGTGCCGTTCGAGAAGGCACCCAAGTGGCCGGACTATTACAATGATCTTCCGGGCGGCATGCTCACCCGAACGGTCCATGCCAAGCTGTTCAACGTCAACGAGCTGGGCGAATGGAAGCACAAGCTGCGGCCTAATGCCTTTCCCTATCCGCTGCCGATATTCGATGGCGTGATGCTGCCGCTGATCAAGCGCTCGTGGATCGCGCGGCGGCTGGCAGTGACGATGACGCTGCGCAACTGGCTGGGCAAGCTGACCGGCAAGAAATGGGTGACGGCGGGCGCAGCCCTGCAGGGCCGGATGCTCCAGGCCGCGCTCAAGGCCGGGGCGGAATTTCGCACCAATGCCGGCGTGAAGGAGATCCTGGTCGAGGACGGCGCCGTGACGGGTGTGGTTGTCGAGCAGGACGGCAAGACCTCGCGGATCGGCGCGCGGCTCGGCGTGCTGCTCAATGCCGGCGGTTTCGCCCACAACCAGGAAATGCGGGACCAGTACATCCCGCATACCCGCAAGGAATGGACCCACGCCGCCGAAGGCGACACGGGCGACATGCACAAGGAGCTGATGCGGATCGGCGCGGCCATGGGCCAGATGGAGGAGATGGTCGGCAACCAGATGTTCATGTCGCCCACCGGCGGCCCGGTCGGCGCGCAGATGCAGCTCGCCAAGCCGCATGCCTTCATGGTCGATCAGACGGGCGTGCGCTACATGAGCGAGGGCGGCTCCTACATGCTGTTCTGTCAGTCGATGCTGGAACGCCACAAGACCGTTCCAGCCGTGCCGAGCTGGGTGATCATGGACAGCCAGTTCAAACGCTATCACATGATGGCCGATTCGATGCCGGGATCGAAAAAGCCGGACCAGTGGTTTGATTCCGGCTTTCTCAAGACCTCCGACACGATCGAGGGGCTGGCCAAGAAGATCGACGTGGATCCGGCAGTGCTGAAATCGACGACCGAGCGCTTCAACACATTTGCGCGCAACGGCAAGGACGAGGATTTCGGGCGAGGCGACCGCGAATACGACAAGTGGCTGGGCGATCACACGCAGATCCCCAACCCAGCGCTCGGCACGGTTGAGGAAGGCCCGTTCTATGCCATGCAGATCGTGCCCGGCGATGTCGGCACGTTCGGTGGCGCGGTGACGGACGCCAGCGCGCGGGTGCTGAAAGACGACGGCACGCCGATTACCGGACTATACGCAACCGGCACGACCACGGCAGCGGTGATGGGCCGCACCTACCCCGGCGCGGGCTGCTCGGTGGGGCCAAGCCTTACCTTCGGCTTCGTGGCTGCGAAACACGCGGCAGGTCTCGGCAACCAGACGTTATGAGGGGGTTCTGAGGAGAGGTCGCGGTGATCAAGATGATCTGCATGTTCAACCGCAAGCCCGGCCTGACCATGGCCGAGTTTCGGTACTACTATGAGAACAACCACGTCC
>Ga0181594_10001929_pt1 | contig 19225 bp, 22 predicted proteins | sample 071ome_18_FD_145603 | JGI IMG/M metagenome (GOLD analysis project Ga0181594, IMG submission 145603) | Coastal salt marsh microbial communities from the Groves Creek Marsh, Skidaway Island, Georgia - 071413BT metaG (spades assembly) | ecosystem: Environmental > Aquatic > Marine > Intertidal zone... | reverse complement strand
GCGGTCAGCGTGGCGCCAAAGGAGCCGTGGTTCAGGAAGACGACGTCGGGGTCAAGCGACCAATGCCGGGCGTGCGGGCTCGTCGACCTCGCGACCATGCGCCCGTTCAGGAGCGCCCGGGCTTCGTCCTTTCCGAGGAGGGCGGGACCGTGCAGGGAGGAAAGGGGACAGACAACCCCACGCCACCCCCCTGCACGGCCCCTTTCCTTTCGCGATCAGGCGATCGGTGGAGGTGATACCGGGTGGCGCGGTGGAAGGTGTGCCGCGACCCCCTTTGAACCGTGGCTCCGGCCCATGAGCGCCGCATCTATGCGTCAATTGGGTTGCGGGAGCAAGCAGCCGTCCTCAGGAGCACGAAAGAGCCGGTGGCGGTTGGCCGCCACGCCCCGGTACACGAGGTCGCGCAGCGGCTTGGGCACCAGCCAGAGCAGCGGGAACCACATCCGCCACCACCAACGCAGGTACAGCAAGCAGCGGATCGCCGCGGCCGAGCGGGCGTGCGCCTTCCCGCCCCGCACCAGCACGACGGTGTCCATCCCGCGCAGCGGTGCAGGGAGGCCCGCCATGGCCGCTTGGCCTTCGCTGGAGGCTTGGTCGTGGAAGCGAAGGGAACGACCGGTTGCGATGCGCGGGGCCATCCAGCGGGCCAAGCCATGGCACAGCCCGCATTCACCGTCCAACAGCAGCAGGTCCATGCCCATCACGTCAGAAGAAGGAGGCGAGGCCGGCGAGCAGCGCGCTCGGTGACCACATGCCGGTAAACATGCCCACGACGGGCAGCGCGAAGATCAGCAGCACGCCGTAGAAGACCGACTCGTTCCAGTCGCGCACCTTGAGCCCGTCCAGCGGGCCGAAGGGCAGCATGTTGAACAGCCCGAGGATGAGGTTGGCCTGCAGCCAGAAGACGCACACGTCGACGAGCATCTGCCGCCAGTCGAGGCCTCCGTCGACGAGGATGGCGCCCGAGGCGAGCTCGAAGGCGTCGGTCAGGCCCAGCAACAGGGCGCCCAAGGGCACGCCGATGAGGAAGAGGCCGAGGTTCACGAGCGGGCCGGCCACCGCGATGTGCCCGTTCTGACGCCGGGTCACGACGCCCGCGACCATCACCGCACCGGGGGCCATGAAGAGGAAGCCGAGCAGCGCAGCGAGCAGCACCCCGAAGCGCAGCCCCTTCGGGTCGGCACGGAATTCCGCCCAGCAGCCGTGGCGGCGCGCGACGATCTTGTGGCCGATCTCGTGCAGCAGGAAGGCAGGACCCACCGCGATGAGCATCATCGGCATCGCCAGCAGGAGGGTCAGCACCCACGCCGCGGTCGAGGAGGCGTAGGCCAGCCCGCCGATGCCGCCCACCCACATGAGGCCCAGCGCGAGGGTGAAGGCCCCGGTGGCCTGGAGCAGGTGGCGCTTTTCCTCCTCGGAGAAGTGCCACAGGCCACCCTGATGGTGGCGCACCGCCTGCTGCGGGTTGATGCCCCACATCTGACCGAGGACGCTGTTGAGCGAGGGCGCGGCCACGCCGCCGGGCATCCCGCCGTAGCCCGAGCCCCCCGGCCTTGCGCCGGAGGAGCGACCGGGGCGGACGTGTTCGACGCGGACCACCTTGGGCGCGCCGCGCGACGCACGCGAGCCCGCGCGGCCAACGGTGCCGTCACCGCGGCCCTGCCACGAGGCACTGAAGGGGTCGTCCTCGAAGCCGTCGAGGCGGCGGTCGCGTCCCGGAACCCCCGCCATGTTCACCAAGCGTAGGGGGTCCCTCATCAACCATCGTTATGGGCAATGTTTAGATCGGCTGGTGAATTCGGAATTTTCGTGACCTTTGTCGCAAAGAATTCGACCTTGGCAGAACTTTGGGGCTCTGCCGGCGCAAAGTATGTCGTTCCACGTTACCAGAGAGAATACTCTTGGAGCAAAGACAACATCCAAGAATTTTGGAAAGATCTTCATCAAGATACAAATTTGTTTTTGGGTTCAATTGTGCTGAAGTCATCTGGAGATGATGAACGCACGGAAATCATTGATGGTCAACAGCGGATGTTGACGATGACGATTCTCTATGCAGCGATGAGGGATGTGTTGATTGATTTAGGCGAACATACGGTTGCTCTGAAACTTCATGAGCAATCAATTGTCCAATCTCAAGACCTCACACAAACCGATGTCACGATCCTTCCTACCCCGGGTTTGAGGGAGTTTTTTCGAAGGTCGGTTCAGTCATTCGATTCGAACTTTAGCGCACCCAAGACGCCTGAAGAAAAGCGAGTGGTTAGAAATTACACGTGGTTCAAAGGGGAAATTGATGCGGGATTGAAAACATTTGAAGGGCGAGCTACAGATTTTCTAACGAACCTGTACAAAAAAATACGCAATTTGAAGATCATTGAAATTGCAGTAGATGATGACTATGATGCTTATCGGATTTTTGAATCTGTGAACGCAACTGGGGTAGACCTCACAGTATCAGATCTCATTAAAAATATGATTTTTAGCAATGTTCGGCCCGGGGTGGATGGTCATGATATCGCAGAGACGCAATGGGGAAAGATGCGTTCTACGCTCGAAGAAATTAATGTGGATATCGCAAAATTCGTCAGATACCATTGGATTTCACGTAATGACTTTGTAACAAAGTCTGAATTATATCGCGATGTCAAGCGAAAGATCTCGACTGAGCACCAGTGGGAGGACTTGTTGGAGGACCTTTTAACCGACTCACGAAGGTTGGCACAAGTATCGGCGGGAGAGATACCAAACCCAAAATCCCACAAAGAAATTCAACTCATTAATGATTCTTTGAGCGCCATTGAAGTTATGGGTTTTTCACAATGTTATGTGCTATTTTTGAGTCTGCTTAGGAATCGGGAGAGGTTGAACATCGGTTGGGGTTCATTCCTAGATGTCGTCAGATTGGTTGAAGAATTTAACTTCAAATATCATTTGGTTTGCCGCCGGCCTGCAAATAGAGTAGAACGGCAATATAGCGAATGGGCGAATGCGATCGAAAAAATTCAAAAATTTCCTGAGGAGAGGTTCCGAAGCACAATGCATGAAATCAAACAAAGGCTCGGTGAGTTGTTGCCGAACAAGAATGATTTTTATGCAGAATTTGCAAGTCGCACAAAATATACCTCATCCTCAAAAAGAAAAATGTTGATCCGTTATATTCTTGGAGCAATGGAACGGAAATCCTATGGAAGCGAGTTTGGGGAGCGGCCACTTGACCCATCAATTTCGATTGAACATATCCTCCCCCAAACTCCCACTCCGGAATGGAATGTGAATGAAAATGAATTAGAGACTTACGTCCACGACATTGGAAACTTGATTCTTGTGGGTTCCAACATTAACTCGGGGGCGGGAAATGCGGGTTTAGAAACAAAACTTGCTGAACTTAGACACACCGCAATCAGGTCCTCGAGGGATGTTATCGAGTCAATTGCTGCAGCTACTCCATTGGTTTGGTCGCAAACAGAAATTTCTGCCAGGACTGGCATGATTGCTGAATTCGTATTCGACAGGATGTGGACATAATGGAGGAGCTACTGCCTTCGTTTACCGTAATTCCGAGGAAATCATTTCTTGGTCTCGATAAGAACTCAGCGCACTGCTTCACGATGAGAGCCGCTCTTTTTTCTCAATATTCCGATTTCTTTGGCCTAAGCACAGTAAAAAAACAGGCGAATGTAATACTCGTTGATGGTTTTGGCGAATTTCCTGCAACGCTTCGGTTTGTGAATCAAAATAAGTCCAAGCCAAATAAAATAGGAATTGAGAGAGATTGGCCTGAGCGGCATCTATTATCGTTGACTTGGAAGGGAAAGAGCAGCACGGTTCGCTTTTTCCAACAAAATCTGGATCGATCAATCTCCGAAATAAAATCTGGATTGAGAATTGGTTCACAGCGTGTTCGGTTCGAGCACATTGGTGACATTCGATTCTTCGTATCTTTTTCCTGAAGGCGGCTTGAATGAAGTATGCAGGATACGGGTCGAACCTTGACCCGGTGGACTGGGCCGACTTCTGCGCCCGTCCTGAACATGATGTGGACCCTGCAGGCCTTCGGCCGGTGACGCCCTGCCTCCTGCTCGATCACCGCTTGGCCTTCAACCACCGGGCCGGCCGTTGGGGGGGAGGCGCGGCCAACGTCTGGCCCTCCCTTGGAGGCGTGGTGCCCTGCATGGCCTTCAGCATCGACGACCAGGCCGTCTGGTCGGTGCTCGACGCCAAAGAGGGTGTCGGGCTCGTTCCCGGAAAGGGGGCCTACGAACGATGTGAACTGCCTGCTTTGTTCCCGGACGGTGCGGTCGAGACGGTGATCACCTACCGCCTCACGGAACACAAACTGGCCGACGAGTGGGACGATGGCCCGGTCGGTTTGGTCCCTCCAAGCGAGGGCTACCTCGAGGCGGTGGCCCGGGGCCTTGCGCACCACGGCCTGACCGATGCGCACCTCCTGCCCGCCTCAGAGGACCGTTCGGCCGCCCCGCTGCAGCACGTCTTCGTCTACGGTACCCTGCTGGCCGGTGAAAAGCGTGGGCACGTGCTCGAGGCCTGCGAACGAAGGGCGGCCACCGTGGACGGGCTGCTCTTTGACCTCGGTGACCGAGGCTACCCAGGACTGATGCCCGGCGAGGGAAGGGTGCACGGCGAAGTGGTGCGGCTTCCGGACGACGGCGTGCTGCTGGCTCGCTTGGACCATATCGAAGGCATGCACGCCCACGGTTCGCACACCAACCTGTACCGGCGGGGTTTCGTGCGTGCGGTCACAGACAGCGGTCCCGTGTGGGCTTGGACCTACTGGTGGAACGGCATGGACGCTGGCGAGCCCATCGCCTCAGGCGACTGGCGCACGCGCTGAGGCCGAGGCTTGATGGAGGGGCCTCGCCCGTTGGTTGGGGATGTCGCAGGTCCGGCGCGCCATGGCCGAGATGGGCCTGGCCGGCTGCTGCGCGTGGTGCGACGCCCCCGACACCCCGGGCTCGGAGCGCTGCCGTGCCTGCATTGGGCAGCACCGCAAGGTGCGCGACCGGCTCGCCTCAGGGGCGGATGCGCCGGTGGACCGCGCGGCGCGTGAACTGCTGGGCTTCATGGCCGAGCCCCACCGGCACGACCATGACCCGGTGCACGGGCCGATCCTCCTCGAGCAGCAGGCCCGGCTCGGGGTCTACCGCGAGCGAAAAGCGAACACCGTCGACGACATGGAGGCCGCCTTTGCGGCCAGCAGGGCGCGGCCAAAAACCAGCGTGGTGGCCGAGGTGGCCAGCCAGCAAGGGGAGGCGCCCGAGGCTGAGGAGGCGCGCTTGCTCGGGGTGCAGGCCTTCGACCCGGAGCAACTGGTGGCCGACGTGCAGCGCACGAACCCCAGCCGCGCGATCCCAAAGGTGGACCGTTCCGACCGGCTTGGGGAGGACCCGGAGTTGGTCGCGCGGCTGAACGCCGAGCGTGTCGCCGCTGTGGACGCTGACGTCGATGTTGAGCGCGTCGTGAAAGAACGACTCGAGCGGCGCGGGGAACTCTCTGGATTGCTCGACGACCTGGACGCCATGCTTGACGATTGAGCCTCTCCCGCTCCAGCGGATATCTCAAGAATGGCCGTTCCAGCGAAGTTTGCTTGCTCGGAGGTTGGTCGAAACCTCAGGGTTGGATCAGGTCGTAGGACAACCGCTTCGTGCCCTTGCCCTTGCTCTTGACCGACACCTCGCCCAGCCGACCAAGTTCACCCAGCGACCGGACGTGCGTGCCGGCGCACGGGCACACGTCGACCTCGTCGCCGATGCGGATGATGCGCATCTCGTCCACCGAGGCCGGGATCATGTCGAGGTTCGACCGCTCGAGGCCCACCTCGTCGATGAGGGCCTGACGCTGCATGACCTCCATGCGCAAGGGGACGTCCGCCGCCACCGCCGCATCGAAACCCTCCCGCAGCAGGTCCAGCTCCCCCTCGCTCAGCGTCACCGGACGAAGGTCGAGGCGCGAGCGTTCGGCGCCGATCTGGTTGCCGACCGTTCGAGCGCCCTCGAAGAGGCTGTAGGCGAGCCCGCTGAGCAGGTGCTGCGCGGTGTGCATGCGCATGTGGGCGTGGCGCCGTTCCCAATCGATGCTCCCCTGTACTTCATCGCCCACCGAAAGGCCGTGGTCCGCGTCCACCGCATGCTGGACCGCGCCTCGGCCCGCCACGTCCTGCACCTCGAGCCGTCCGGTTGGCCCCTCCATGGTGCCGAGATCGCAGGGCTGCCCTCCGCCGGTCGGGTAGAACAGGGTCCGGTCAAGCACCACCTGTGCACCATCGACGGCCACCACCTCGGCCGTGAACTCCGTCCGGTACGCGTCGTCGAAGGTGTCGAGGTACATCCGGTGCGTGGCCGGGCCGCCCATGCTTCACCGAAGGTGCGTCAACCCAAGAAGGCGTCCACCGCCGCCCTGCTGCGCGCGGCCACCAGATTGGCGCTGGGAAGGCCGTCGTCTGCGTCCCAGGTCACCTGAAGGTGTTCGATGGATTGCTCAGCCAACGGCTGGAGCAGGTCGGGGTGCTGGCTCCAGACCTCCACGGTGCCGTCGCCTCGTCGTCGATGCTGAAGGGCATGCAGTGCTCCTCGCCAATGAACCTACATCGTTGGATCTGGGTCCGTTTCGCAATACACATCGAGCCAATGCTCCATGTCTGCTGAAACCGCTCGCCACCACTGCACATCATCGCAGCGGGCCCAATCCCGAACCCTGAAAGCCCGTGCCATCTGGAAGCAGACCCGGACGGGCCATCGTTCATCGTCCATGTAGGACTGGAGGTGCGCCTCGGCATCTACCATTCCATGCAAAGCGGCCAGCATGTCGCTGGCCATGCCGCAAATTTCGTGGCTGCGAAGCCAGCCAAAATCATCGGTCAGATCTTCATCTGCATCTTCCTGCATCCCAAGCATACGAACAGCGGCCCAGTCGCAAATTTCCTTGGCGGTGTTCTTCCCTTCGAATTCTTTCCTCGGCACATCAAACACCCCAAAACCGGTCGGCAAGGTGCCCTTCGGGAAGGGCAACGGCCCCGGCCCATACGGCGAGTGCCCAGCCGTCCAAATTTTCACCGACAATGTATCGGGCGTCCTCGTCGTTCTGCCCCTCAAGCTTCACGGGAACCGCGTACGGGCCGTGCCCATGGCTGTCGTCCATGAGAGCGTACGTTGCTGAGCAGTGCCAACACGTGCCCCCTTGCCTCCTGGGGAATTCTACGAAGGCTGCGTCACATTCGAGGCTGAGAAAATGGCAATCAAGCATGCTTTCCCATGATTCACGTGTGAACTTCGACGACCTCACATCAGGACTGAAACGTACGTCCAAGCAGCGAATCTCGTATTGGGTCGATTGTTCAAACTCGATGGACGAAGTGGGCGATCGATCGAAGAAGGAGTCATCCATATCGTCCACGCTGGAAAAAAACGTCATTCCTTTTTCAATCCATGGAACTTGATTGTAGGAGAAGAGCGCAGTGAACAAAAACCGCAGAAGAAATCGGTGCACGTGAAGTACGCCGGGTATGGGTCGAAGTTGGACCCGGTGGACTGGTCCGACTTCTGCGCCCTTCCAGAGCATGGAGTGAACCCAGCAGACCTTTGGCCGGTAACGCCCTGCCTCTTGCTCAATCACCGCTTGACCTTCAACCACCGGGCCCACCTCGGAGGGACGTTCGGCCCCGCCAATCCAGCACGTCTTCGTTTACGGCACGCTCCTTGAAGGCGATGCGCGTGGGCACGTGCTCGACGCCTCCGAGCGGAGGGCGGCCACCGTGGCCGGGCCGCCCATGCTTCACCGAAGGTGCGTCAACCCAAGAAGGCGTCCACCGCCGCCCTGCTGCGCGCGGCCACCAGGTCGGCGCTGGGAAGGCCGTCGTCTGCGTTCCAGGTCACCTGAAGGTGTTCGATGGATTGCTCAGCCAGCGGCTGGAGCAATTCGGGGTGCTGGCTCCAGGCCTCCACGGTGCCGTCGCCTCGTCGTCCACTCGCTTCGATGGTGGAAGGAAGGTCGTGGTGGGGAGCAAGGATGCGCCCGTGCCAGATTGCAAGTTGAGGTTCGTCAAAGAGAACGTGCGTGATTCCACGGTGTGCTTCCGGTTCAGGCACGTCCTGGTCGGCGAGCACGAGATGATCGAGGGCAGGAAGGGGCATGGCCCCCGTGCCTCGAAGGAGAGGTTCCGGGTCGCTATCGAAACGAGCGCGGCAGGTGACCTGCCCACCGGCTTCGGCAAAACGGTGAACGAGGCGCTTCACCAGCCATTGGCTGCGGCATGCGACAACCCCAGACGCTTCCTGCCCCACTGCTTCCTCAAAGGTGTCCAAAGGCCATGGCTCATTCACAAGGTTCCACAATCCGCACCCTCCGTGCGGGAAGCCAAATTCCGCATACGCGGTGATCAGCATGGTTGAGTGACCGTGCGCGAGAAATCGATTGGCGGCGATGACGGCGACGAGACCTCCACCAATGACGAGAACGGTCAGGTCAACGCCTCCATGCTGAGGGCGTCCACAGGACAACTGGGAAGGCAGTGATCGCACAAGGTGCACGCATCGTCGTCCACGACAGCGAGCCATCCCACAAGGCGAAGGGCATCCAAAGGACACACCATAACGCAGGCTCCACAGCCATAGCAAAGGTCACGATCGACCAGGAGGTGCGCGCCTCCACCGGTCGTCATGAAGCCGAGGAAGGGGTTGTGGTTCATGGGTTGTGCCCTTGTTCAGAGGTTTGCACTGGAGTGGATGCATGTTCGATGCGAAATGAAGATGAGAACCGGTTGCATGGACCCACCCCTTTGTTTCCATTCGAGAAGCAGAAACGTGCTCCTCCGGTCAACGACCATGCCAAGCACGATTTCCAGTCAACGACGTCATGGGAAGATATCTCCGACCTGGTCCATGAACATCCTGTTAACCCATCAGCAACGATCTGGTTTTCATCACCCATTTTTTCTTCCAATGGAAACCAAGGGGTCCCTTCCCACAGGTTCATCCCAAACCGACCCGTGCTCCGCGCATGGTGATGTACAGTCCAGGACGAACCTCGTCCTATCCTGACCTTCCACCTTCGACCGGTGTGCGGTTTCACTGCCTTGGCGGCGGCGATGAAGTCGGAAACGTGGGCATCATCATGGAGGACCCGTCAGGGACCCGGTTGCTCCTCGATTACGGGCTTGCGCCAACCGACCCTCCCCGATACCCGAGCGAAGCGCCAAAGGTGACGGACGCCGTTATCACGCATTCCCATATCGATCACCTCGGCATGGTCCCGTGGATCGCGGCTCAACACGGTACGCGACTACATGGAACAAGCCTAACTGCGGCCATCTCCGAACCGATGTGGCACGATTGCCACAAGGTGAGTTCCATCGAAGGGTACCCCCTCGCATGGGACAAGCGGGACATCGACAGCGCCGTGCACGCCTGGACCACCCATGACTGGAACACGCCATGGTCGCATGGACCCTGGTCGTGCACCCTGCACAGCGCAGGCCACATTCCCGGTGCCGTCATGCTTGAGGTGGACACCGGTGCGCAGAAGGTGCTCTTCACGGGGGACTTCGACACCCGCGATTCGCCCCTCGTCGCCGGTGCGCTTCCCCGCAACGTGGACATCCTCTTCCTCGAAGGCACCTACGGAGGACGGTCCCATCCCCCGCAAGAGGAGGAACTGGACCGCTTCCTTGCCCGCATCGACGAGGTGGTCAAGCGGGGCGGAACCGCCCTGGTTCCTGCCTTTGCCAACGGCCGAACGCAGGACGTCATCATGCACCTGCACGCGCACCGTCCCCACCTCGACGTGCACGTGAACGGCATGGGCAAACTGATCGCGCAACTCCAGATGGAACACCCGCACCTCCTGCGCGACCCGCAGGCCCTCCAGAAGGCCTGGTCGTGGGTGAAGCGCATCGCCTCGAAGTCGGACCGGAAGCGGGCGCTGGCGGCGGACGTCATCGTCACGACCTCCGGGATGCTGGACGGCGGTCCGGCCTTGTGGTTCCTGAACCGGCTGCGCCACGACGCGCGCAACGCGGTCCTCCTGACCGGCTACCAGGCTCGAGGCAGCGGCGGTCGAATGCTGCTGGACACGGGGAGCATCGACATCTACGGGACCCGGACCAAGATCGACCTCGACCTTGACCAGTATTCCTTCTCGACCCACGCCGGGCACGACGAACTGGTGGCCTTCGCCAAGGCCACGGGCGCGAAGCACGTGGTGGTTTACCACAGCGACCCAAACCACGCCCGCCCGCCCCTCGTGGCCGCGTTGGAAGCCAACGGGCACACGGTCCACGCCCCTGAGAACGGTGTGCCCTTTGTGCTCGAGTGATGCGACGATGGACCGGGGTTGAAAGGGAGCGGGAACGGCCGCAAGGCATGGCCCGCTGGACCCCTGAGCAGATGCCTTCGCCCGCAGGCCTTCGCGTCGTGGTGACCGGTTCGAACACCGGTATTGGCTACGAGGCGGCGAAGGTGTTCGCCGAGCGCGGGGCGCACGTGATGCTGGCCTGCAGGAACATGGCGAAGGCGCAGGCGGCGAAGGACCGCATCCTGTCTGGCTCGCCCTCAGGGACGGTGGACACCATGATGCTGGACCTGGCCGACCTTGAGGGCGTGCAGGCCTTTGCTGACGCCTTCCTCGCGCAGCACGAACGGCTGGACCGCCTCGTCCTCAACGCTGGCGTGATGATCCCCCCGCTTGGCCGCACCGCGGAAGGTTTCGAACTGCAGTTCGGCGTCAACCACTTGGGTCACTTTGCGCTGACCTGCCACCTCGACCCGCTCCTTCGAGCCACGGAGGGTGCGCGCGTGACCGCCGTGACGAGCGTGGCGGGGGACATGGGCCGCATGCAGTGGGACGACGTCAACTGGGAGCAGCGGAAGTACGTGCGCTGGCAGGCCTACGGGCAGAGTAAACTGGCCAACCAGCTCTTCGTCCGAGGCCTTGCCGCCCGCGTCCCCTACGCCACGACGCTGGCCCACCCCGGTTGGTCACGGACGGACCTGCAGCGGCATTCCTCGGGTGCATCGGCCGGCAACGTGTTCCTTCGCCCCTTCACCATGAGCGCCGCCTACGGGGCCTGGCCGACGCTGCGGGCGGCGATGGAGCCGGACGTGGGTCCGGCCGCGTACTTCGGTGCGAAGGGGCTGACGCAACTGCGCGGCCCGCCCCGGCCTCGCAAGCACGCTAAGCGGGCGCGCAAGGACGAGGACGTGGAACGGCTTTGGGCGCTGAGCGAAGACCTCACCGGGCTCCGGCTTGCGTGACGCTGGGACGCCATGGCCCCGTTCGGTGCAGGCGCCACCTCAGCGCACGTGCAGGTCGAGGTCGAGGCCGTCGCTGATGGAGCGGGTCACCGGGCAGGAGGCCGCATCGGCGATCAGCCACGCACGACCCTCCTCGTCGAGGCCATCGGGGAGAACCACCTCAGCCACGAGCCGTCCAACCCGCCGCGGACCGGGCACCATGTGCTTCTCGACGTGGCCGCGCATGCCGTTGAGGTCAAGGCCCCGGGATTCGGCACGGATGGCGAGGATCGTCATGATGCACGTGAGCGTGGAGGTGGCCAGCAGGTCCGTGGGCGAGAAGGACTCGCCCTTGCCTTGGTTGTCGACCGGGGCATCCGTCACCAAGGTCGCGCCCGAGGGGGCATGGGTGGCCGTGCAGCGCAGGTCGCCGTCGTAGGTCACGTCCATCCGCACCATGCTTCGGGAGAGGAGGACGGGGCCCATGAACGCACGTGTTCACGTTCGCCTCGAGCAGGGGCGCTTAGGCGTCGAGCGCGCGTATCCGTGCTCGGAGCATGCGCTTCCACACGGGGGGCACGAGGGCCGGCCAGAAGCAGCCGTAGTAGCCGCTGGGCATCTTCGGGGCGCCCTCGTGGGCCGTTGCTTCCCAGTAGCCCAGGCTGGCCTTGAGGTGGTGGGAGGGGTGGAGGCTGAGGTTCAGCAGGGTCCAGCACGACCAGCGGCGTTCGGACTGCCAACTGTGCATCATGGACTGGCGCTCACCGTCGCCGCGCCGCAACCCGTAATGCTGCACGTAGTTGATGTATTCAAGCAAGAAAATCGCTACGCCCGCCTGCCCAAGGAAGGCCCACCCGGCGGCGTTGGACCAGGAAAAAGCGGCCGCGATCAGCGCGCCCTGAACGACGAGGGCCAGCAGGACGGGGTTGCGAAACCAGGCGCGCTGCTTCCGGACGTGCAGCCGCCAGGCGTCGATGAACTGCCGAGGCACCGTCCGTGCGACGAAGCCCCACACCGATTCCCCTTCGCGGGCCGAAGCCGGGTCCTTGTCCGTCGCGACGTGCTTGTGGTGGGTGACGTTGTGCTCCTCGGTGAAGTGGCCGTAGAGGACGCTGACCATGTTGAGGCGTGCCAGCCACCACGAGGGCGAGCGCGGGCGCATGTGGCCCAGTTCGTGCGCGACGATGACCCCGCCCACGCCCGCGCCCACGCCGGTGGAAAGCACGGCCGCCCAGAGCCACGGGCCTGCGGCGCCGGTGGCGGCGAGCAGCAGCAGGGTGACGATGCCGGCCAGGTGCAGCAGGGCGTGCACCACGAGCAGGGCGTGGAAGCCACGGCCCGAGGCGGCCGGGCGCGTGTCGGAGCGCCGCTCGCCGAGCACCACGTCGAGGACCGGGCCGACGCCGAGCATCCACAGCGCCCCCATGGCGCCGGCCGGCCCGCCGATCAGGTTGCCCGCGATGACGAGGCCGGGGTTGATGAGCCCGAGCAGGTGGGGCAACAAGCGCTCCTGCGGCCCCTCCATGGGTGCAACGTCGACCGGTTCGGATTCAAGCCTTGTTCCGGGTGCACCGCGTTCAGGTCCACTCGGGGTCCGGGACCGACCGGAGGCTTGGGTGCCAGAAACTCAGGCGTGACGACCAGCCAACGACGTTTCCCAGGGGGTGTTGAACGAAGGGCTCGCCGTTGAAGTTGCCCATCACGGAATTGTTCGGCGTGTGCGTGTTCCAATCGGGCACGCAGCTGAGGTAGAAGACGCGGTAGGGTCGAGGTGCGTCGTCAAAACCGACGCCTGCGGAACGGATCCATCCTTCGTGCATCATCAACTGAAGGGCATGGCCGCACAACGGGCAAGGGGGCTCTTGCATGCTGACCTCTTGGATGAGCCGCTCCACGTCCAGAACGTACCGCTGCTGCTCCACGTGATGGTCCGCAACCGCGGAAGGCTCCCATCCACGTTCACCTTGAACAAAGTGGCCGGGAACTTCAACCTCAAACAGGTGCATGTGGCCGCAGGGACCGTCAAGCCGAGCCCCTTCGCGCACCAAGCCCCGTGCCCGAACAAAGCGCGGGGACAGACGCCGACGGATGCCGTAACTGCTCCGGGACATGCCGTGCATGTGTTGGCCAAGCGTCGCATCAGCACCCTCGGACGCCACCCATCGGGCCACCCTCCTCTTCTCAGGGGCGAGCGCCGACAGGCCAAGCATACCGTTCCCACAGCCATGGCACGCGTCGCACCGCGAGGCTGCAATCCACGGCTCCCCCCACCCATAGTGGCCGAAGGTCGTGTAGGTTTGTCCGCATTGGCGCGGCTCGCCCCGTTCGTTCGTGTGGTGTTCGCATTGGCATGTTCGTTGGTGCATCATTCGTTGTTCCTCCCTTCGTCTTCGTTGGACATGGCTTCAGCATCTTGGCTCCCGTACACCTCGCCAAAGGGAGCCCTGTGGCGGCAGGTGGGGCAATCCACCTCGAGGTGATCGACCAGAAGGGGGGTGCTCCGGTGGTCGAGTTGACCCCCGATGTATTCTGGATAGCGGACGACAGGGCCGTTGGCGGTCTGGATCAGCACCCCGGGCACGTCGATGTTGAACATGCCCTCGCACTCGCATGATGGGCAGGTGGCCTGCAGGTCAGGGTCGATGGGGGAGCGCCGAGAACGGCTCACGCTCTCTGGTCGGTTGGCGGGACCAAGATCGTCGAGCACGTCGGACAGGAAGCCGCTGAATCCGCAGTGAGGGCAGTCCACATCGAGGTCACCCTCAAGGAAGGGAGCGGAGCGTGCAACGGCGCCCCCGCGGTCACGGACGAGGAAGCGAACGCATGGCCCATCGCCATTGACGACAACGATGCCGTCGATCATCACCTCGAACAGGACTTCACAACCGCATTCCGGGCACTCTGGTTGAAGATCGGGATCGATGCGCATCAAGCGACCACCCCCTGAACACCATCGCGCCGCCCTGCATCAGGGCCCTGAACGGCAGCGTAGTCAACGGCTCCGTGGTCGAGGCCGGTTGATTCGCTGGAGATGCCCACCACTCCTGCATGGTTCAGGAGCATCACGTGGTCGCGTGTTCGGAGTTCATGCACCTCATCGCGGCCCCGCCACTCGGGCCTTCCGCTCTCTGCATGGCATGCAACAACATCCCGCACATGTGCCAGCTGAATGGAAGGGGTAAGTCCGTACAGTGGGGTGCGGCCGTGATGGTCCCCCATGTGGTCGAATCCATCTGGCCCCCACAAAGCGTCGTCAAAGACGTGCTCCCATGTGGGCCTCAACCATTGGATGCGGAGTTCGGGGCCCCATTCAGCGATGTCGGGGGGAAACCTCCGGCTGTACCGTCCTCGTGCTTCCATGAATTCTTCCAAGGAACCTGCACCGCGAACAGAGGCGGGGGGGATTGGAGCGTCGCAGGACACCACCCAGCGGAACAGGTCGGCGTGAAAGCGAACCATATCGCCGGCGGGTACGTCAAGCACGAGGAGGAAATGGCCGGGCCGTTGCTCAATCCACCCTTCGTCGCGAGCGAACACACCGCTGGCGTTCAGCCACACGGCAGCATCCATCTGGGGTAGGTTGAGGCGTTGTGCAGCTTCACCGACGACCCATCGGTTGGCATCGAGGTAACACCACTGGTCGTCGTCACGGCATCCACGGCATCCCGCGTACTCGCTTGACTGCTCAGAGAGGCGAATGTCCGGACGGTGTTCACCGGCCTCGACCAACTCGGCAACGACTGAAGGAGGTTGGACGGTCATGCACCGCACGTGCCCTTCGGGTACGGGACCTGCGTAAGTGAACCCGTGCCGACGAACGGTCATTGGCGCACCTCCTCGTTGTACACACGAGAAGGCACAGCCTCCTCAGTGAGGGGGCTGTGCTGTTGGACCACGTCCAAGCATCGAACGACCACGTAAGTGGTCATCATCATCCAGGCGAGGTGCAAGATTTCCCAGAGAGCGTCAATCATGGTTTCATTTCCTGTCGCGCACATTGAAGGTAAACCATTTACCTATATAAACCTTGCGGTTTGTTTATACATGAGAAGGCGGCAACTTGCCGGAAAACCTATCCAAAGCGCATCCTTCCGACGCACATGGGCATCACCGCGGACGACGTGGCCTACGATCGGTACCACGAAGCGATTGAGAACGAAGAAAGGGCGATTGGGGTTGCGGTGCAAGATGGTACGGCCATGTGCGGCGGGTGCGCGTCACCCTTGACATGGCATCAACCCACGGGCTCCTTTCATTGCCAGACGCCAGAATGTGAATTTCACTGTTGGGCATGGGGATGCACCCTCACGCATTGAGGGCTACATCACGAGGAAACCCGTGCCTGACGCTTCCAGGTGCTTCGGTTCAATCGGTCACGGAGCCGTGCGGAACCGCGCTCACGCTTCTCGCGGTTGAGCGGGCAATCGGTGAAATCTGCCGCCGTCAATCCACGACCAAGGCGCCCCTCGAGGCAACCAATGCAGAGCATGCCTTCGCATTCTTGGCCGTAGGTGACGCCGTACCAGATGGCGTCCTTCACCATGTAGTACTCCGAGTTGTGGTCCAACTGGAAGCGATCGCAGTCCAAACAGTACCACTTCTCGTCCTCACGCAGCAAACGCTCTGTCGTTGTTGGCATGTTCGTGCAGCCACACTCCACCTGATTTGAACAACAGCAGGCGAGATCAGACGTGGTTGGCCCTGAGGTAATCGAGGATTTCCATCATGACAACGCAATCCCGCTCGTTGTACACGAGCGAATCTTGGAAGGCCTGCACGAGGTAAGGGTCAGCAGGATCGGGTTCTGTTGGATTGGCCATCGTTCCGCCGTTGTTCATGCCGTCCCTCCACGCCCGGAAGCCCACCATCATGGCCGCCTGACCGTACTGAACAGCACTGCTCGGATAAGGCTGGACGCCACTTCCTGGGATGGCACAGAGCACCGTTGTGACGGTTTTCAAACTTCGATTCTTCATGCCTTGGAAGGTGAGGTTGTTCCCAACGGCACACATCAAATCCACCATTGGGGCGGTAGGTTGCGCGGCGCCGCGATTGGCGGCAAAGTTGAGTGCCGTCTGTTCCGCGTTGCTCCATACGAAGTACCGAGATGCAGAGGCTCCTTGCTGGGCCGCCACGCTCTGCATGTGCGCATTCCATTCGTTGATGATTCGGGTTTCCTCGGCGGCTGTCCGCGTTGTTGTGAGGAATTGCACGGTGGTGGGCATACGGGTTGTTGGGTCCCTATGGGTGCAACCGATCATGAAGATGAAATCAGGCATTGTATCAACTTCGGGGAAGCGTTGCAGGTCATAGTCGACAGCGCCCGAAAGGAACTCGAAGTCAACGAAAAATTCGACCACGTTGGAAGAAGGAGGCCCCCACGCTGCCGCAAGATCGGTACACGGCGGCACGACCGTTGTTGATGGCGGAGGGATTGAGATGGCCGCAGGTGTTTGCACCAACGTAACGAGGTTCTGAACATGAGGTGGTGTGTTGGACGGGAGGTTTGCGATGGCCAAGGTTCGTAGATCGACCTGGTTGCGCCCGATGCCCCACAGGCTGTTTCGAAGCGCCAACTTGTCCCGCCCGGGTAGCGATGACATGTCGTGTGTTTGTCGAACCCAAGTTGCGTTCGCCTCTTCCCAATCGTAGGCCTTCGTGATGCCAGCAAAGCCATGGAGTTCACCTACCACAACCGCGCGATCCAATGGATTCCATCCGGGCGCCATCTCAAGCCGACCTGTACCATCGTCCACAAGCGCTTCGTTGCGGATTCGTTGCCGCCATGCCCCAAGACGGCGAATTTGCTCCCACACATCGTCGGACCGACGATGGATGCCAAGCCGTGAAAAACAGGTTCTTGTGACGTTCGTCGTGCCCCGTGTTTTCCATTTTGAACGCTTTCCCAAGAGGTAGGCTTCTGGGATCACGGCCATCCCAAGGATGTTCTCCAAGCATCGGGTGTAAATCTCAAGTTGACCCATGTGTTCTTTATGCTTCGAACCCAACGTTCGCCCGTCTGCCTTTAAACTCAAAGTAGCGATTTTGACGTCGACGGCCCGGTAATGGTACGGCCCTTCCCCCTCGTTGTAGTCAAGGTTGGGCGCCGGCTCATCTGTGTTGGAAAATTCATGGTCCCAATCCCCCGCGTCCAAGGCCGGATCTTGCGCCAACAGGCTCGCTTGCAACTCGTCAAACAGGAGCACCAATTTGTCGCTTCGAACAATGAGGTCGCAGATGCCGTACACCTTCGCTGTTGGCTCCCACAACACGCCCTGAACAATCACGTCGACTCCGGATTCCATCGCGGAAACGGTATTTTGAACCAAGTTCGGGTTGCGTCCATCGCCCGGAAGCCCCGTCGCGATGGTGACGGTTGACAGCGATGTGGCCTGTATGGCTTGAACCACCAAGTCCTCGAAGGCCACGCCAAGGTTGCGCTGATGGACATTCGTGTCCAACTGCGGATGAGGCACGTTCTGATTCTTCTGAACCCATGACGTTGCTGCAGCGGATGCAGGCGTGAGCATGCTGCGTTTCCTGTGAATCCACTTGAACCATTCAACAATCGGGGCCCTGGGGTGAACTTGCTTGGCACCTCCAATTGGAACTTCTTCGGAATCGGAAAGCCACGTTGAGCACTGTGAGGGCGAGACCCAGTCGAACCAATCGTCGGAACCGTTTGCCGGAACAGGGACAGTACGTTGGCCACTCGCGTCAAGGCCCATTCTCCAAACGGCGGAATCAATCGGCATGGCACTCACGCTGGCACGTGTCTTCCTCGTCGCGGGAGGGGAGCACGGCCGCGACCGCGCAGGCGATGACGATCGTCTCGATGAGGCCGAAAGGCAGCGGGAGTTCCTCGAGCATGGTAGGTTTCTCGTCGTCCATGCTCGCGTTGTGCCACGGGAGCGCCTCGTAGTCGTCTTCCATGATCATGAACCAGTCGAGGTCGCGCGGCAGGTCTTCCGTGAGGTACTCGTGCCCGTCGTTGTCCACCAGGAAGTCGTCCTCAAGGCGGATGCCGAACCACCCGTCGAGGTAGATGCCCGGCTCGATGGTGATGGCGTCGGTCGGCAGCAAGGGCTCGTTGTTGAAGTTCAGGCCGAACAAGGGCTCGTCGTAGCCGCTGGAGAGCAACGGGGGCTCGTGCACGCAGACGCCGAAACCGTGGCCAAGGCTGTGGATGAAGTAGTCCCCAAAGCCCTGCTCGTCGATGTGCGTGCGCGCGATGTCGTCGAGCGTCCACGCGGGCGTGCCCGTTTCGATGAGCGGGAACGTGAGGTTTTGCGCGTCGTACACGGCCATGTAGGCGTCGATGATGGTCTGGTTGTCCGTCCCACCCACAACGTAGGTTCGGGTCACGTCGCTCACCCAGTCCTGCACCCGTGCACCCAGGTCCACCACGACCACGTCACCGGGCTGCACGATGCGGGGTCCGGCGCCTTCGTTCTCCGGGTCGCCGTGCGGGATGGCGCCGTTGGGGCCGCTGGCGACGATGGTGCCGAAGCTTGGCCAGTCGGGGTTCGACCCGTTTTCGATCATCACGCGGTCGATCTCGTCGCGGATTTCGGCCTCGGAGAATTCCTCGCCCATCAGGACCCGCCAGAGCATCCAGCGGGCGTGGGCTTGGCCGATCTCCGCGATGGTCGTGGTCTCCCGAATGGCGTTGTCCTTTGCGGGCGAGAGCCCTTCCGGCGAGGGCGTTTCGCCCTCGAGCAGCCGCGCCGCTTCGGTTTCGCACGCGGTCGCGGCCGGGAGGAGCAGCAGGGCGAGGAGCCCCAGTGCCACGACGGTCCGCATGGGCGTGCCTTGCGGCCATAGGCCAAGAATCCCCCGGACGCCGCCGATTCGGGGGTGCGAATCATTCAAGACGGCTCCGCGGTGGTTCAGACCATGGCGGCCAAGCCTCCTGCGAAGAAGGGCGGAAAGAAGCGACGCAAGATGCGCCTCACCCTGAAGCAGAAGAAAATGGACGT
>Ga0181594_10001924_pt1 | contig 19237 bp, 16 predicted proteins | sample 071ome_18_FD_145603 | JGI IMG/M metagenome (GOLD analysis project Ga0181594, IMG submission 145603) | Coastal salt marsh microbial communities from the Groves Creek Marsh, Skidaway Island, Georgia - 071413BT metaG (spades assembly) | ecosystem: Environmental > Aquatic > Marine > Intertidal zone... | reverse complement strand
AATCCAGGAGACGCGACACTTCCATGAGGACACCGGGGAGACCACCCCGGGTCGGTCCAAGGAGCACGCCGAGGACTACCGCTACTTCCCCGAGCCGGACCTCGTTCCGGTGGCTCCGAGCGCCGAGTGGGTCGAGGAACTGCGGGGCACGCTGCCCGAGGTTCCGTCGGCTCGGCGGGCACGACTCCAGGCCGAGTGGGGAATCAGCGACCTCGACATGCAGACGCTGGTCAATGCCGAGGCGCTCGAACTCGTCGAACAGACCATCGCCCACGGAGTGGACCAGGCCGCCGCGCGCAAGTGGTGGACGGGTGAATTCACCCGAATCGCAAACGACCAAGGTGTCGCCCTGGCCGACCTTGGGGTAACGCCTGCGCACATCGGTCGGGTGGAAGCGCTGATCGCCGACGGCAGCCTTACCGACAAGCTCGCGCGTCAGGTCTTCGAAGGCGTTATCGCTGGGGAAGGCGACGTCGATGACGTCGTGGCTGCTCGTGGTCTCGTCGTCGTTGGCGATGACTCAACCCTGCTGGCCGCCATCGAGGCCGCGCTAGCCGAGCAACCCGACGTCGCCGAGAAGATCCGCGGCGGCAAGGTTCAGGCAGCAGGCGCGATCGTCGGTGCTGTGATGAAGGCGACCAAGGGTCAGGCCGACGCCGCCAAGGTGCGCACGCTGTTGTTGGAGCATCTCGGGGTCGATGGCTGACCGTCTCGTCCTTGCCCCCGATTACCTCCTGCCCGATTACCTGGGGCCAGAAGGGGGTGCGGGCGGTGACCTCATCGGCTACGCCGAAGGGCGAATGCCCGACGCCGACGTTCTCGGCCGAGTGGGTTTCTTCGTTCCCGCCTACATCGAGCACCCGAACCCTGGCTGGATAGCCGAAATGCCGTCCCTGAAGGTGGTGCAACTCCCGACGGTCGGTTTCGATTCGGTCCTGCCCCATCTCCGGCCCGGAGTGACGCTATGCAATGCGGCGGGGGTGCACGAGCAGAGCACCGCCGAACTGACGCTCGGTTTGATCATCACGCGGTGGCGCGGACTCGATGGAGCCGCTCGAGATATGCCGAGCGGAACGTGGGATCACCGGCGCGGCCGGTCGCTTCAGGAGGCGCAGGTTCTCCTCATCGGCACCGGGGGAGTGGGCACGGCAATCGAATCAACCCTTGAACCTTTCGGTTGTCGGATTCGCAAGGTCGCCCGGACCAGCCGCGGTGACATCGCCGGTCGCGAGGATCTCCCCGATCTGCTTCCAACGGCCGATGTCGTGATCGTGGCCGTGCCGTTGACCGATGAGACGTTCGGGATGGTCGACGATCGCTTTCTTGCCAATATGAAGGACGGATCCCTGCTCGTGAACGTGGCCCGCGGGCAGGTTGCCGTTACGGCGGACGTACTTGCGCACGCCGGTCGTCTCGGGTTCGCCCTTGACGTGACCGATCCCGAACCGTTGCCCGAGGATCACCCGCTGTGGTCGGCGCCGGGTGTCTTCATCAGCCCGCACATCGGAGGTGACACCGACGCCTTCCCGCGCCTGGCCCGTCGATTGATCGGTCAACAGGTCGAGCGGTGGCGAGCCGGGGAGCCACTTATGAACATCGTCGCCACCGGATAGGTCCGTCGCAATAGGCTTCTGGCATGCCGGACATCAAGCCACGTAGTCGCCAAGTAACCGACGGTCTCGAACGCGCAGCCGCGCGCGGAATGCTCCGCGCTGTGGGCATGGGGGATGAGGACTTTCCGAAGCCGCAGATCGCCATTGCCTCGAGTTGGAACGAGATCACTCCGTGCAACCTCTCCCTCGACCGCCTGGCCACCTCCGCGAAGGAGGGCGTGCACGCAGCAGGTGGCTTTCCGATGGAGTTCGGCACCATCTCGGTTTCCGACGGCATTTCGATGGGCCACGAGGGAATGCACTTCTCCCTCGTAAGCCGGGAGATCATCGCCGATTCCGTTGAGGCGGTCGTGGAAGCCGAGCGGTTGGACGGCATGGTCACGTTCGCGGGCTGCGATAAATCCCTGCCCGGCATGTTGATGGCGTCGGCCCGCCTCGACGTCGCGTCGGTGTTCGTCTACGCCGGGTCGATCCTGCCCGGGCACGTGAAACTCAGCGACGGCACCGAGAAGGACGTCACGATCATCGACGCATTCGAAGCGGTCGGGGCGTGCGCGCGTGGCCTGATGTCACGCGAGGACGTGGATCGAATCGAACGCGCGATCTGCCCCGGTGAGGGCGCCTGTGGCGGCATGTACACCGCGAACACGATGGCCAGCGCGGCCGAAGCCATGGGTATGTCGCTGCCCGGATCGGCTGCTCCGCCGGCTGTCGACCGCCGGCGTGATGGTTATGCACGTAAGAGCGGTGAGGCAGTCGTGGAACTTCTGCGGCAGGGAATCACTGCCCGCGACATCATCACCCGTCAGTCGCTTGAGAACGCGATCGCGGTGCTAATGGCCTTCGGCGGCTCGACCAACGCCGTCCTTCATCTGCTCGCGATCGCCCACGAGGCCGATGTCGAACTGCACATAGAGGACTTCCATCGGATTGGTGCGAAGGTGCCGCTGCTGGCGGACGTCAAGCCGTTCGGTCGCTACGTGATGAGCGATGTAGACCGAGTGGGCGGTGTTCCGGTCATCATGCGGGCGCTGCTGGACGCGGGCCTGCTGCACGGTGACTGCCTGACGGTCACCGGGAAGACGATGGCGGAAAACCTGGCCGACATCGAACCGCCCGACCCCGACGGCACGATCTTGAAGGCTTCGAAGGAGGCGATCGCTCCGACCGGCGGCATCACGATCCTGTCCGGTTCGCTGTGCCCCGAGGGCGCGGTCGTGAAGAACGCCGGCATCCCCGTCGAGGTGTTCGAGGGGACCGCCCGGGTCTTCGAGCGCGAGCAGGCGGCGATGGACGCCCTGGAGGACGGGACGATCCAGGCCGGTGACGTCGTGGTCATCCGCTACGAGGGACCCAAGGGCGGCCCGGGGATGCGCGAGATGTTGATGATCACCGGCGCAATCAAGGGTGCCGGCCTTGGCAAGGACGTGCTGCTGATAACCGACGGGCGCTTCTCCGGTGGCACCACGGGTCTATGCGTGGGGCACGTCGCACCGGAGGCCGTGGACGGCGGCCCGATCGGGCTCCTGCGCGATGGGGACCGAATTCGCATCGACATTCCGAACCGCACCCTCGACGTCCTGGTCGACGACGCCGAGCTCGCCTCCCGACGCGAGGCTTTCGAGCCGCTGCCTCCGCGCTACGAGCGCGGAGTGCTCGCGAAGTACGCCAAGTTGGTCGGCAGCGCGTCGAACGGCGCCGTCACCGGCTAACCCCCGTTTCCCCCGGATTCCGGGGGAAACGCGTTGCTTCCCCCGGAATCAAAACCAGACTGTGCATTTCCATCAGCAAACAACAACGACGACGCACGAAGGAGCGGTTCATGAAGTTGGCGAGGATCGGCGAACGGGGTCAGGAAGTCCCGGCGGTCCTCGATGATTCGGGGGTTCATCGAGATGTGTCGTCGATAGTCGAGGACTTCACCCCGGAATTCTTCGCTTTCGACGGCATTGCGCGTTTGCGAGCCGCGGACTTTGCGGGCCTTCCCGCGGTGTCTGGCCGCATCGGAGCACCGATCGCGCGTCCGAGCCTGATTCTGTGCGTAGGCCTGAACTACGTCGACCACGCCAACGAGTCGAATATGAAAGTTCCCGAGGAACCGATTCTGTTCACGAAGGCGCCCAGCTGTCTGGTGGGACCCAACGACGACGTCCTCATTCCCCGGGGTGCCACGAAGGTCGACTACGAAGTTGAACTCGCCGTGGTGATCGGCACGCAGTGCCGTTACCTTGAATCACCCGAGCAAGCCCTTGAGCACATCGCGGGCTTCACGGTGGCCAACGACGTTTCCGAGCGACACTTCCAACTCGAACGAGGCGGCGGCCAGTGGATCAAGGGCAAGTCGTGCGAGACCTTCAACCCGTGCGGACCGTTTCTGGCCACTCCCGACGAAATCGACCTCGATGCTGGCATGGACCTATGGCTCGAAGTGAACGGTGAGCGCCGCCAAACCGGCTCGACGCACGACATGATCTTCGACATCGCGACGGTTCTTCATCACGTCAGTCAGTTCATGGTGCTCGAACCGGGGGATCTGGTGAACACCGGAACTCCTCCAGGTGTTGCCATGGGAATGGCTGAACCGGGCTACCTCTCCGCCGGCGACGTCATGACCCTCGGCATCACCGGCCTGGGAGAGCAGCGTCAGGAACTGGTGTCCGCGTAGGAATCCCAGTTCCCGCCGGCGAGGATCCCGCCTTCGATCACTATCGACTGTCCGGTGATGTAGCTCGACGCCGGTGTGGCGAGGAAGACGACCGACCCGACGAGCTCGTCGGCTTGAGCAAGGCGTCCGATCGGGGTGGTGTCTTCGAACCAACGCGCTCGGTGTTCTTCGCCCCACAGTGGTTTGGTGAACTCGGTCTGGACCACGGCCGGCTCGATGCAGTTGACGCGGATGCCGTCTTGCACCCATTCGCGCGCGAAGCTCCGGGTCATTCCGGAGACCGCCGCCTTCGTCGCGGCGTAGACGGAGATGGTGTTGAAGCTGTAGCGGGCGCTGAGTGACGACAGATTCACAATCGCACCGTTGTTCGAGGCCTTCAGGTGTGGGTGTGCGGCCTGGCTCAGTAAATACACCGCCCGCATATTGACCGCGGTGATGGCGTCGAAATCGTCGACGGTGACGTCGAGGATTGGCTTACGCCGGTTGATGCCGGCGCCGTTGACGAGGACGTCGAGTCCACCCATCGCTTCAACCGCGTCCGCAATGAGCGAGGCGCACTGCTCGGGGTCGGATACGTCCGCGGCCAGGGCAATCGCCTGTCCACCGCTCTCGGTGATGGCCGATGCGAGCGGTGCCACCTTGTCCTTCGTTAGATCGTGCAGCGCCACGGTGGCGCCGAGGTCTGCGAAGGCTTTGGCTAGCACGGTTCCGATAGCACCGCCGGCGCCGGTGAGTAGAACGCGCATGCCGTCCATGCGAAACAGCTCGGTAGTTGCAGGGAGGGAGGGTGGCGGCTTCATCGTGTGCCTTTCAGTTGCGGGTCGGTAACTCGAGAACGGTGAGGGACAGGGGATCGATCGAGACCGGATCGCCACCGTCGATCCGGACGGTGCGGGGCCCATTGGTCCAATTGACGATGAGTGCGCGCTTCGCGGAATTGCTGGAGACCAGCAGCGCATCGACCTTTTCGGGATCGCTGGACCGACACGTGTGTGCGGTGTCCATCCCGGCCACAGCGGTGAAGGTATCCCAGACCGGGAAACGTTCTCCGGGCGCGGAAGGGAAGTTTTGCGGATCCGGTGAGCCAGCCTCGCGCTCGAGAACACCCTTCCATCCGACGGTCTCGAAATAGGTCGCACGGGAAATCGTCCCGGCCTCGGCGAGATATTTGACGCTCATTGCCGCCCAGTTTGCGGCGAAGTAGCTGGCCTGGCGGGCATCGACATCGCTGGGAAGAGCAGTGTTGCTCACGTCGGCTTCGGGGTCGGTTGCATTGGGATTGAAACGGGGGCGCAGGGAAATGGGCGCAACGGACACCTCCGCCGGATCGGTGATGCGTGCTGCGTTCGCCGCGACTACAGCCTGCGCCATAGCGTTTTGCACCAGGGTCCGATCGTCGAAGGCGTGGACCTGCGGATTGATCGAGAAGTTCAAGACGTCGAACGCTCGGGGATCGGGCGGCTCCCGGTTCAACTCCGTGAAGTACAGATCCGTGCCACCACCGAGCGGCACGCCGGTGAATGCATCGCCCAGTGCCATCCGGGCGCGCCCGGCCCAGTCGCCCGAAGTGACCTTGTCGTGGCGGCTGAAGACGTACCAGCAGGCGATGAGTGCGATCGTGTCCGTCGTTAGATCGGCGAAGGCAGTCAACTGCTCGGGATCGTCGCAATGCGAAGCGACGCGTAGTCGCGCTCCCATTGCCCTTGCTTGTCGCGCCGCCTCGGTTACCTGCTGTGGTGCATGGGGATCGTCGGCCTTTACGGACACACGAAGGTGATCGAGGTCCAACTCCGCGAGTTCTGCGAGTTGCGCATCGGACGGCAGTTCTTCATCCACGCTGGCGCTTAGTCCCAGACGGGGGAGTCGGGTCTTCTCGCCGGTACTCGTGATGTGGATGGCATCGCTATCGGTGCCGGCTGCGGTCTCGGACTGCGCCGGGGAGGAGGAGAAGGACACCTCGACCGCCTGATCGATGACGTCGCCGGCTCGGACCTCCACCGGGAACGGAAGGGAGATGGGAGTGCAATAGGTCTTGAAGGAGGCGTCGGTCCAGTTGCGATGGTCTTCCATCTCAAAGACCTCGCCGAGCAGGCGAACAGTCGCTCGGCTGCCATCGGGAAGTTCGTGCGTGATGGCCCGCATGTCAAGGAACGGTTGGTTCGGTGAGATGTCGACGGGGAGGTGCGAGGTGGTCGTCGAACCATCGGGATGCTCGACTTCCACCGGGGCTCCCGCTGCGACCATTGGGTGCAGGACGCACATGCCGAGTCGGTTGCGCAGGAAGTCGCCGTCGGCCTTTGCGTGGAAGCGGTATTCGATGCCGCTGTGGCTGATCGACGCCGACACTTCCCAGTGAAGGGGCGTAGCGTCGAAGGAACCAACGCCACGAGCTGACAGAACGACGCTCGTGTCGCTCTCTTCCACGGACGTCTCGTCGATCACGAAGAGCCGATTGGTCCAATTGCGATCCTGGAATACCGGGTAGATCCGGCGCACTGCCTCCTGGTCGCGCCAGCGGATGTCACGAAGATCGGCACCATCGATGGTGACGGTGATGTCACCGACGACGACGGTGCGGGCCTTGCTCACAGCATGCTTCCTGCCGTGTACGGCTCGCCGGTTTCCAGGGACTGATAGGCGCCGAGGGTGAGGTCGAGCACGCGCAGCGTGTCGGCACCGCTGGTTTCGGGAGTCTCGCCTGTTTGCAGGCAGTGGATCCAGTGTCGCTGCACATTGACCACGCTGTCTTGGATGCAGTTCCAGGGAACCGAAGCCCACGGGTGCTCGGGGATCTCGAGAGTTTCCTCGTGCACACCGGCGGGTGAAACGACCTGCAGGTGGTAATCCGGTCCTAGCGTCACGGTTCCTTCCGTGCCCTCGATGGTCACGAAGGTTTGCGGGTAGGTGCTGTGATCGGACTTGGATTCATAGCTCGTATCGACGACGCACGTGGCGCCCGGCAGACCGAGAATGATCGTGGCGACGTCCTCGCCCTTGATCTTCGGGTTCACCCGAATCGCTTCGGTAAACAATCGATCGGGTTCACCGAGGAAGAACCGCGTGAGGTCGAACTGGTGGACCGATACGTCCGCGATGATCATGCGCTCGGCATCCATGCACCACGGCTGCGCGGAGTAGACGTCGTGCGCGGTTCGGAAACTGATCCGCCCGAAGAATGGTCGGCCGATGGCACCGCTGTCGAGGACCTCCTTGACCTTGCGCATCGGATGCTGGAAGCGGAAGTTCTCGTGGACCATGAAGGGCAGGTTCTTGTCGGCCATCGCCTGAACCATCGCCTTGGCGTCTGCCATGTCCCACGCGAGGGGTTTTTGGCAGATCGCAGCGACGCCGTGCTCGGCGGCGAGCTCGACCATCATCCGATGCGTCGGTGGAGTAGTGGCGATGTCGACGAAGTCGAGTTCCTCGTTCGCGAACAGCTCGGCCGCATCGGTGTATGCCGTTCCACCGAACTGCTCGGCTGCGGCTCGCGCGCTATCTGGGTTGATGTCGCACGTCGCCACCAGCTCCACCTCGGGCATCTCCGCCCAGGCCTGTAGATGGTTTTGTGCGAAGAATCCGCACCCGATCAAGGCGAAGCGATACGGCCGGCTCACATTTCCACCTCTCGCGCGGGGTCGATGATCCATTCACTCCATGATCCGACGTACATCCGGGCACCAGGAAGCCCTGCGTGCTGCATGGCAAGTACGTTCTGCGCGGCGGTGACGCCCGATCCGCAGTAGAAGACGATTTGGTCACCGTCCTGACCACCTCGTAGGGAGTCGTAGTGCACCCGCAGTTCCTCGGGGCTGCGGAAGGTGCCGTCGTCGTTGAGTGTCTCGGCCCTATCGGCTAGGCCGGCGCCCTTGATGTGACCGCGGACTGGGTCGTAGTACTTGCCCTCTCCGTGGTACCCCTCGGGTCCGCGGGAATCGAAGACCCGGGTAGGTACCTCGACGCGGATCCGGTCGACTTCGTCGACCTCGGCCAGCATCTCCGGGCGCACCCGGGCTTGGAACTGCCGGATCGGAGCCGGTGGGGTGGTGGCGTCGGCGGTCAGGGGTAGTCCAGCTGCTTCCCACGCTGGAAGGCCGCCGTCGAGGACCGCAACTGCGTCGTGTCCGAGCCAGCGCAACATGAACCAGGCGCGGGCGGCGGCCATCAGGCCGCGGTCGGCGTCGTAGACCACCACCTGGGTGTCGGGTCCGATGCCCCAGCCCCGGACGGTTCTCTCAAAATCGGCAGGATCGGGGAACGGGCGACGGCCCGTGACTCCCTCGATTATCGGCCCGCCGAGATCGTTCGCGAGGTCGGCTCGTTGGGCCTGGGGGATATGTCCCTCCGCGAACGCGCGATCACCCCAGCTTTCGTCGTCGAGGTTGAAACGAGCATCCAGGATCACCAAATCGTCGCTGGATTGCTGCAGTTGCTCTAGTTCGGATGCGGAGATCAATGTATGGAAAGTCACGTCGTCGTCTCAGCCCTTTCTCGTTCGCTTGGAGCGCCCCCGCTGAGTGAGATTCCTACACTACGAGCATGGCATCTCCCTCGCAGATGAAACCCCGTAGCTTCCTGGTCACCGATGGTCCTGATCGCGCGCCGAACAGGGGGATGTTGCGCGCGTTGGGAATGGACGACGACGACTTCACCAAGCCGCAGATCGGAATAGCCAACAGTTACAACCGGATAACTCCGTGCAACATGTCGCTTCGAGACGTTGCAACATCGGTTGCGCAGGGCGTCGAAGCCGGTGGCGGATTCCCGATGGAGTTCGGGACGATCACCGTCTCGGATGTGATTTCGATGGGTCACGAGGGAATGCACTTCTCGTTGGTGAGCCGGGAAGTGATCGCTGATTCGGTCGAGACGGTCGTGCAAGCCGAGCGACTAGATGGCATGGTCACTCTCGCCGGTTGCGACAAGTCGATTCCCGCGATGATCATGGCCGCTGGTCGGCTCGATATCGCCTCGGTCCTGCTCTATGCCGGCTCATTGCTTCCTGGACACGTTCGTCTCACCGACGGCACCGAGGAGACGGTGAACATCGTGACGGCGTTCGAGGCCGTGGGTGCCCGTGCTCGCGGTTTGATGAGTGATGAGGATGTCGATCGCATCGAGCGTGCGGTGTGCCCGAGCGCCGGAACCTGCGGTGGCATGTACACCGCTAACACCATGGCCAGTGCGGCTGAAGCGATGGGATTGGCGCTGCTCGGTTCGTCGTCACCGCCGGCGGTGGATTCGCGCCGCGACACGTTGGCTCGGCGTAGCGGTGAGGCTGTGGTCGAGATGCTTCGCCAGGGCATAACCGCTCGCGACATCATCACCAAGGAGTCCCTCGAGAATGCGATCGCGATCGTCATGGCCCTCGGTGGTTCGACCAACGCCGTTCTGCACCTACCCGCGATCGCGCATGAGGTGGGTGTCGAACTCGACATGGATGATTTTCACCGCATCGGATCCAAGGTGCCGCATGTTGCGGATCTGAAGCCGTTCGGTGCGCACTTGATGTTCGACCTGGACAAGGTGGGCGGTGTCCCTGTAGTGCTGAAGGCGCTGCTCGAGGCCGGACTGCTGAATGGCGACTGCCTGACGGTCACCGGCAAGACGATGGAAGAGAACCTCGCGGCGATCGAGATTCCCGAGCCCGACGGAACCGTGGTCCGACCCATCGGCAATCCGATCGGGGCCACCGGTGGCATCACCATCCTCGGGGGGTCGCTGGCACCCGAGGGTGCGGTGGTCAAGAACGCCGGGGTCCCTGTTGACGTGTTCGAGGGAGCCGCCAAAGTCTTCGAGCGTGAGCAGGCGGCGATGGAAGCGTTGTCGAACGGGACCATCCAGGCGGGGGACGTCGTCGTTATTCGTTATGAGGGTCCCAAGGGTGGACCGGGTATGCGCGAAATGCTGATGATCACCGGAGCGATCAAGGGGGCTGGTCTCGGCAAGGACGTCCTGCTGATCACCGATGGTCGTTTCTCCGGTGGCACCACGGGCCTGTGCGTGGGTCACGTTGCACCCGAGGCGGTCGATGGTGGCCCGATCGGTCTGCTGCGTGATGGCGACCGGGTGCGAATCGATATCCCGAACCGCACATTGGATGTCCTGATCGAGCCCGCGGAGATGGAGCAAAGGCGTGCGTCCTTCGAGCCATTGCCTCCTCGCTATGAGCGCGGTGTGCTGGCGAAGTACGCCAAGCTCGTGGGGAGCGCCTCGAAGGGCGCCGTCACCGGTTAGTCGCCGAAGAAAGAATCCCGGTCACGGAAGAAGGTCGACGATCATGTCGATTCGTTCGGCGAGGGTGGTGTCGAGATCGGTGATCCCGCCCGCGGAGTGGGTGGAGAGCCGGAAGGTCAGGGTGCGCCAGCGGATATCGATATCCGGATGGTGGTCCATCTCCTCGGCGGCGTTGGCGACCTTGGCGACGTAGTCGATCCCCGCAAGGAAGGTCTTCGCCTTCACCTGGGCCACCAGGGTGTCGCCCTCGCGGTTCCATCGCGGGTGCAGCAGGCAGAAGTCGTCGATTCGGCCGTCGGCCAGTAGGTCGGCCGGTGTGGCGGGCATGGCAAGCACCTCTAACAAGAACTGGGTTCACGGTCTGGGCTCGAGCCTGCCTGATGTCGCCCATCGCCGCATGCGGGGGTGGCTTAGGGGCTCGCCTAGGGGGATCGCTCATACGGGTTGACGAGTGTCAGGGGTGGGGTTTAGCGTTCGATCTGGTTCGAACATGTGTTCGAATTGCCCCGGATTCGCGGCTGGGGCGAAAGTGCAGGAGTTCCGCACAATGCGGAACTCCACCAAGCGGGCCCGTAGGCCGCTGGGGTTGCCTCGACCCCAGCCCCAGCGGCCGGGTCCGTTCTGGAGCGATGGGGGGGGTAGGACGGGGTCGAGAAAACGGGTCGAGTGGCAGGGTCGAGAAAACGGGTCGAGAGCAACCAGCACACGCAACTAGAAGGGATTTTTGCGATGAACTCGACCCCGACCATAGATCCGATCACTCCCGACAATCTGATGTGTAGCGCGCAGCGCAGTTTGGTGCGTGCGGCATTGGCGGGTACTCCGCACGAGAGGTACGCGGCCGCGCATCTTGCCGCGCTACGGGCAGCCGCCGCGGTGATCGCCGCCGTGGCTCCACGGTCTCGGGACAGACACCCAGCACGCCAGCAGGTGCGTAGCGCGTGGGTGGTGCTGCGCGAAGTGTGTCCACCACTGTCGGAGTGGGCAGACTTCTTCGCCGCGGGTGCCCAGACCCGTGCTGCTGCAGAGGCGGGTATCCCGTGTGTCGGCGCGCGCGCAGCGGACGATCTCGTTCGCGATGCACAGACGTTCCTTGCCCGAGTGTGCGACGTACTCGAGTTGGCTCACCAGCCCGCGCTCGAGTTGCGCCTGCGCGCCGTCGGCTAAGCGTGGGGGCTGTCTCACCACCGTTCGCCCATTTGCACGTAGCGTCGAGTCATTCGCTTCGTTACGGCGCCACGTTGCCCGAACTACTCGTGCAGCGCAGTGCCGAGCTCGGTCAATCGATCGTCGCTCTCACTGATCGAGACGGTTTGTACGCAGCGGTTCGTTGGGCACGCGAATGCTCCCGTCTGGGTATGCGTCCGGTGCTCGGAGTGGATATCGCGGTCGAGGCGACGCAAACGGAGCGGGTGCACCCGGATGTGTGTGCTCTTCGCACTCCTCGTGCCCGAACGCCGGCGCGCGGTGGTCAGTGGATCGACGAGACGCATCCGCGGGTCCTCCTGCTCGCCGCAGGTGCTCGTGGATGGGCGTCGTTGTGCCGACTCGTCAGTGCTGCGCATACCGGTGACCACACCGTGCGCGGTGAACCGTGGGTGCCGTGGTCAGCTCTGCGCGAGCACAACGAGGGCGTAGTCGTGGTGCTCGGAGCGGACTCGGAGGTGGGCCGGTACCTCGCGGCCGAACGCGCGACCCTCGCCGAAGCAGCGGCACGACCATGGCGTGCGGTATTCGATCGCTATCTCGCCATCGGTGTCACATCCCACCGGCAGCAGGGTTTCCCGATACGTCGTCGTCATCGATACTCCACGGCGGCAGCGGCCCGCATGCTCGGATGGGCGCGGGAGCAGCGGTTGCCCGCGATTCTCACCAATGCCGTTCGATACGCCGAGCCCGAGCATGCCGGTATAGCCGAAGTGCTGGATGCATCGCGGCTTCTCGTGCCCTTGAGTTCGCCGCGACTCGAGCGTCAGCAAGGCGCTCATGCGTATATGAAATCCACAGAAGAGATGGCAGAGATCGCTGCGGAGATCGCGCACGCATCGGGAGGCCAGGACGAGCGCGGTGGACGGCGCCTGTTGGAAGACACCTGGCATCTCGCGCAGTACTGCGCACTCGAACCCGAACGGGATCTCGGGCTCGGGGAGGTGTTCGTCCCCGAACTCGACGTGCTGCTGGGAAGGCAGGTCACCGATCCGGTCAAGGAAGCCGATGTCCTCTTGCATCGTCGCTGCACTGCAGCGATTCCCGATCGCTACTTCGGAAGAGAAAGAAGTGACGCCGAGCACCGACTCGAAGCCGAACTCCGGACTATCACGGGCTTGGGTTTCTCCGGGTACTTCCTCACCGTTGCCGAAGTGGTCGACATGGTGCGGGCCCGCGGAATACGGGTAGCAGCCCGCGGCTCGGGTGCAGGAAGCCTCGTCACGCATCTTCTCGGCATCAGTGGCGTGGATCCGATTCGCCACGGATTGCTGATGGAGCGTTTCCTATCGCCGCTTCGGCGGGTACTACCGGATATCGATATCGACGTCGAGTCGGCACGACGCCTAGAGGTCTACGACCTCATCCGAGAACGCTTCGGAGACGACCGAGTCGCGAGTGTCTCGATGATGGAGACCTATCGTGTTCGGCACGCCGTTCGAGACGTCGGTGCTGCGCTCGGTATGGATGCAGGGGAAGTCGACGCATTCGCGAAGGCCTTCCCGCACGTGCGTGCTCGGCAGGCGAGAAATGCACTCGGTGATCTACCCGAGTTACGCAATTCACACATCGGGCAACTCGCGCAGGATGGGCAACTTGATCATTTCCTCGACCTCGTCGAAGGACTTGATGGGTTACCGAGAGATATCGCCATGCATCCGTGCGGGGTAGTCCTCTCCGATGCCACATTGCTCGACCGGACTCCTGTGGAAAGTAGCGCTGCGGGTTATCGGATGAGTCACTTCGATAAACACGATGTCGAGCACATGGGTCTTCTCAAACTCGACGTACTCGGAGTTCGGATGCAATCGGCGATCGCCCACGCGGTCGCCGAGGTGGAGACCAGCACGGGGGAGTGCATCGAGTTGGACGACGATCGTCTTGATGACCCGCGAACATTCGAACTCATCCGATCCACCAAGACACTCGGATGCTTCCAGATCGAATCGCCCGGTCAGCGGGAGCTTCTCGGCAAGTTCGCACCGGATCGCTTCTCCGATCTGATCATCGACATATCGCTGTTTCGACCAGGGCCGGTCAAGTCCGACATGGTCACCCCGTTCCTCATGGCTCGGCAAGGGTGGAGTGCCCCGGAATACCCGCATCCCGATCTCGAGCCGATATTGCGTGAAACCTATGGAGTGGTGGTCTTCCACGAGCAGGTACTGCGCATCATCGCGACCATGACGGGCTGCTCGTTAGCGGAAGCGGACGAATGCCGACGCAGTATGGGATCGCCGGAAGGGCAGGACGATGTTCGAGCGTGGTTCTATCCGACCGCCATCAACCATGGCTACGACGTCCCCAGCGTCGAACGGGTGTGGGAGATCCTCCGCGCCTTCGCCTCTTTCGGGTTCTGTAAGGCGCATGCAGCAGCCTTCGCGCTTCCCACATACCAATCGGCGTGGCTCAAGGCGCACCATCCAGCAGCCTTCTATTCGGGGATATTGACCCACGATCCGGGCATGTACCCCAAGCGGTTACTACTCGACGACGCACGGGTGCACGGCATCCGAGTGCTGGGTATCGACGTCAACACATCGGATGGCGTCTATCGAGTAGAAGGCACCGATGCGGGTGCTATCCGCATCCCGCTTACCGAAGTGTCGGGTATCAGTGAGCAAGAGGTTCAGGCGCTGATTGACCGTCGTCCGTTCACTTCGTTAGCCGATGCGGTCCGTAGAGCAGGGCTGTCGCGTCCCACGGCTGAGAACCTGGTGGTGACGGGAGCCTTCGATGCACTGCATCCTGCGCCCACGACGCGACGAGATCTGCTCTTGCAGGTCGCCGATATCGACAGGCACGCCAGCCCAGCGAGTATTGATGCGCAGTTGTCGTTCGATCTACTCGGATCGGCGGCTGAGCATGTGCCGGTCACCGGGTTGCCTGAGATGAAGACGAGCGATCGAGTCCGATCGGAGATGTCCGTCCTGGGTTTGGACGTCAGTGCGCATGTCATCGATTTCTACAAGGACCTATTGAGCGAGATGCGCGCCACCGCGGCTTGCGATCTGCTGAAGCAACGCTCCGGTAGTGATGTGTGGGTGGCAGGCGTCAAGGTCGCCATTCAAAGCCCGCCGGTGCGCAGTGGTCGGCGGGTGATCTTCGTAACCCTCGACGATTCCACGGGACCGATCGACGCTGCTTTCTTCGACGATGTTCAAGAGCACTACTCCTCGACGTTGTTCAACTCGTGGCTGTTGATCATCCGGGGTCGTCTTCGGCGATCAGGGCCACGAGGGGTGTCGATGCGCGCCACGGGTTGCTGGGATCTCGGAGATGTACGGCGGCTTTGGAGGGACGAGGGGATGGATGCGGTGAGGGAGCTGTTGACCTATGACCCTGCGACAGAAACTGCCCAAGAGCCGGATGCTGATCATGCGGAGCCCAGGAAGGTGTTGGTGCATGCGAGTGGCTTCCGTCAATCGCCTTACGCGGACATCGCTCCTGCGGGGGTTTCAGTGAATCGACCACCGGGGAAGTTCTGGCACTCCAGTCCCGGAGTCTCCGGATGAAAGCAGCTTTTGCCGCTACTCTCCAGAAAGCTTTGTTTTCTTGCCCCGACTACTGGTCGGTCCTGTGGCCGATCGATACAGATAGGAACTCACATCGACGCTCGTGGCGTAACCCAAGAGCCCTTATCGCGCATCGCCGGGCCACTTCTCCTGGTGTGGATCCTGTGGGGGTCCTCCTACGTCGCCATAGCCGTCATGGTGCAGAGCATGGCCCCACTGCTGGGAAGCGGAAGCCGATTCGTCATTTCGGCTGCTGTGCTCGCAGCCATAGCAGTTGTGATCAAGGGACCCTCGAGTCTGAAAGTTTCCTGGTCGCAATTTCGCGGTGCACTGATCATGGGCATCGCACTGTTCGGTGTTGCGCAAGGAGCAGCGACGATGGCGCTTCGCTACGTTCCCTCGGGTGTTGCTGCGGTGATCATCTCGGTCATTCCGATCTGGTTCATCATTTTTCGATTTATGGCACGAGATCGCGCCCCATTGCTAACTCTCGTCGGAACCGCACTGGGCATCGTCGGTATCGCCTTCATGCTGCTGCCTGGCGGTACGCAACCGGTAGGCGGATCGGATATCCAGGTGACTATCTGGTCGTTCGTCCTCCTACTCGGGAGCCTTTCCTGGGCCGCGGCTTCGTGGCGTGCGCCACAGTTGGGACTGCCACCCGACGCTGTGACGTCGGCTGTTTATCAACTGGCTGTTGCCGGCGTATTCCTAGTCATCGTCGGTCTCCTTCTCGGGCAGCGATGGGAGTCGAATTCGATCACCCTGCAGTCGTGGACAGCATACGGCTACTTGATTGCTGTCTCAATCGTGTCGCTGGTGGCCTACGTGTGGCTTTTGGAGCATGCCTCGATCTCTGTTGTGGGCACATTCGCCTACGTGAATCCTGCAGTTGCGGTGGCCTTGGGTTGGCTGCTTCTCGGCGAAGCAATCACGATCGACGTAATCGTCGGGCTCATCGTGGTCGTCGGTGCGGTAGTGATGGTCGTCAGCGGGGAGTCGCGAGGCGCCAGAGCCCAAACACCTCCACGAAAGCCCCAGCAGCACGAGAAACTGAGCGCCCACGAACCGTAAGGCTGGTAACTGTCGAAGATCAGGCGATGGGCCGCAATCGGAGGGAGAGAGGGTGAGCCGCAGTCAGGTTCGCCGCCCACAGGGGCCAGCGCACCTTGGTGATGACGACACCGCGTGCACGATCCTGCATGTCGACATGGACGCGTTCTATGCCTCTGTCGAGTTGCTCGAACGGCCCGACTTGCGTGGCACCCCTGTGGTCGTAGGTGCGAGTACCGGTAACCGAGGTGTGGTGCTCTCCGCCACCTACGAAGCCCGCGAACTCGGTGTCCACTCCGCCATGCCGATGTCGCGTGCCAAGCGGCTGGCCCCACACGCCGTGTTCATTTCCCCGCATCATGATCGTTACGCCGAGGCATCGCGTGCGGTTATGGACATATTCGGTTCCATTACCCCCATCGTCGAGCCCTTGTCGCTCGATGAAGCCTTCTTGGATGTGGCCGGTGCGCTCCGGCGCCTTGGACGCCCCGTCGCCATCGCATCGCTCATCCGGGCCCGGGTGCACGACGAGGTTGGCATTACGTGCTCCGTTGGAGTCGCATCGAGCAAATTCGTCGCCAAACTCGCATCAACCCAGAGCAAGCCCGACGGGCTGCTCCTGATTCCGCGTGCCAAGGTCATCGACTTCCTCCATCCGCTTCCGGTGGGAGCGCTCTGGGGGGTGGGAGAGCGCACGGAAGAACAACTCGTGCGACTCGGCCTAGAGACCGTTGCCGACCTAGCCCAGACTCCGGTCTCTACTCTCGAGCGGGCTGTGGGTGCTGCCCAAGGCCGACATCTCCACGATCTGTCCTGGGGTCGTGATCCCCGTGCGGTCATCCCGAACGAACCGGATAAGAGCATCGGAAACGAGGAGACCTTCGATTCCGACACCGACGACCACGAATGGATCCGCTCACGGATCGCCGGCCTCGCCGATCAAGTGGCACGCCGGCTTCGCGCTTCGCAATCGGTTGCCCGCACTGTTGGTCTGAAGGTTCGCTTCGCGGATTTCACCACCATCACCCGTTCTCGGACACTGGATGTCTCGACCGATGTGGGTGCCGATATCTACGCCACGGCGTGGTCGCTGTTCGAGGCGCTCGGACTCCAGCGTGCACGGATTCGTCTGGTGGGAGTGCGGGTGGAGGGGCTCTCGTCAGCGGACGAGACGCCCACCCAACTTCTCCTGGATGCCCCCGACAAAGGACATCGCGACGCCGAGGTCGCCATGGATCGGCTTCGCCGACGCTACGGGCCCGGGGCCGTCCGACCCGGGCGGGTCCGTTGAACAGCCCAGCCGTGACCGGCGCGATGACCGGGCTGCCCCGGGTGCGGGGGTTTCGCCGGGATCGGCGGCGGCTTATCCTGTGCTCAACCACCAACAAGCGTGGAATTCGACCTTGAGGCAGACTTGTCCTCAGGAGCGGAGCACGCTACGAGGAAAGGGGGCTCGCCATGCCGTTATCGGAGCATGAGCAGCGTCTGCTTGAGCAGATGGAGAAGGCCCTCTACGCCGAGGATCCGAAGTTCGCCACGAGCCTGCGCTCGACCGGCGGAGCCGCGAGTCGCTCCCGCGCGGCACTGGGCGTTTTGGCCGTGCTCGCTGGTTTGGGGATCGTGCTCGCCGGGATGGCCCTTCCCCTTGCCGTCCTAGGCGTCGTCGGTTTCGCCGTCATGCTCGTCGGCGCGGTTTTGATCTACTTCGCCTTCACCCGAGGCTCGTCCGCAAGCGCCGAGGAGGCCGGTGGAGATGACGCGGGTTCTGAAGCCGAGGGATCTTCAAACACCCAAGCCCGCGGCGCCGCCAAGCAGCCGCGGCGTTCGAGCGGATTCATGGATCGCATGGAGGAGCGGTGGCGCAAGCGCGCCGACGGCGATCGCTGACATGATGGGGCGATGACAAACGTCGTCCCCGCACAACTCGGCCGCTTCTTCGAGGAATTCGAAGTCGGCACCACCTATCAGCACCCCTTCGGTCGCACGATTTCCGAGGCCGACTCGACCTGGTTCACGCTGCTCACGTGCAACACGAACCAAAATCACTTCAACGCCGATCTCGCTCAGAGCAACCCGATCACCGAAGGCCGAATCATCGTCAACTCGGGTCTGACAGTTGCTCTTGTCCTCGGGTTGTCCGTGATCGACATGAGCCAAAATGCCGTCGCCAACCTCGGGTGGACGGATATCAAACTCACCCACCCCGTCTACATCGGTGACACCATTTACGCCGAAAGTTTGTGCCTTGACGCGCGGGAGTCGTCGTCACGACCAGAGATGGGAATCATCCGCATGAAGACTCGCGGACTCAATCAGGACGGCGACGAGGTCGTCTCGTGGTTTCGTTCCGTGATGGTGCCCAAGCGCTCCAGCGGCATCGGGCAGAACTACTTCCCCGAGGCCAAGAACGGTCCGCTTACGGAGTAGTCGAATCCTTCGTCTGCGATGGCTCGGCCGCCACGGGTGGTGGGACATCGCACGTCCGCTGGGCTGGCCGTCCGGCAAAACGATCGGCTATCCAGGTCACGGCGGACGGTCCGGCCGTCGTCGCTGCTGCAAGATGCCCGATGCCACCCATCCACAGAGAACTGATGGTGGAGCCGGCGTCGCACCACGATTCCTGGAGTTTGGCGTTGGGCCAGGCCAACACGACCTCATCGGCCGTGCCCTGGGCGAGGAAAACCGGCATATCCGGGGGCAGTGGTGGGGGAGTTTGATCGGCGACGAACTCGGCCCACTCCGGAACGGTCATCGGGTCCCGCTCGAAGAATTCCTGTCCCGCCGACCGTAGCGCGAGCACCTCGAGGAGAAGTTGTTTGTCGTAGGTGCAGTCCTGGGCGAGTTGTTCATACGTGCGAAGGCCCGTCGCGGTCGCGACCTGGTCGGCAGAAAGCCGGTCGTCCACATCGGGCCAGGAGATCAAGACCTCGGGACCGATGCCCCACCCGACG
>Ga0181594_10001922_pt1 | contig 19268 bp, 13 predicted proteins | sample 071ome_18_FD_145603 | JGI IMG/M metagenome (GOLD analysis project Ga0181594, IMG submission 145603) | Coastal salt marsh microbial communities from the Groves Creek Marsh, Skidaway Island, Georgia - 071413BT metaG (spades assembly) | ecosystem: Environmental > Aquatic > Marine > Intertidal zone... | reverse complement strand
GAGGAAGAGGGAGGAGGCGCTGCGGCTGGCGCGCCGGGTAAAGCTGTACCGAGTCCATTTGCACCGACGACAACTGCGACTGCGCCGTCGCCGTTTACGTTTGGGATCCCCGCCAAGAAAGCAGACGATGACGGCGCTGCTGTGAAGAAACCAGCGGCTGCATCAACGTCGGGTGGCTTCTCGTTTGGAATTCCATCAGCTGCTACGGCAGCACCGGCTCCAACGACTTCTAAACCAAATCCATTCTTAGCATCCGCGCAAAAGAAGGAAGCTCCGAAAACGGAAGGCACTTCGAAGCAACCGACGTTTCACTTCCGCGCTCCTGAAGGTCCAAGCATTGGTAGCGATGAGGTGAAACCGTCGACGGCAAAGTTCACCTTCGCTGGTTCGACGCCATCTGCGGAAGTTCCTCCGGCTGCGAAAACATCAGCGGAGCCGACGAAAGCGCCGGTGCCTCTTTTTGGCGCACCTGCCCCTGTAGCGACAGAGGGTGCGCCAAAACCGGTAGCCTCCACTGCGCCTACGTTTACTTTTGGCGCCTCAGCTCCGCCTTCTGTCGCTGCACCTGCTGCCACGGGTGAAAAGAGTGGTTTACTCAGCTTTTTAGCTTCGACGAAACCGGTGAACGAGAACGAAAAGAAAGAGGAATCGAAAAAAGATGAGCCCGCGAAACCGGCAACGTTTAGCTTTGGTGGCGGATTAGCAACTGCTCCCAAAAAAGCAGACGACGCCTCGACCGCGGCAAAACCGCCCGCCTTTGCCGGATTCGGCGCCGCTGCAAAGCTTCCAACCTCGATAGATACAGCCAAGAAAGAAGAAGGCGAAGCAAAACCTTCTCCTTTTGGAACAACTTCTACGACAACTTCATCTTCGCCTTTTGTGTTTGGTGCTCCTAAATCAACTGCCTCTGCTGAGCCGTCAAAACCGGCGGCTTCGGCGCCGTCGTTTACTTTCGGAGCTGCGAAACCAGCGGAGACGGCGAAACCGGCGGAGAAAGATACCGCGAAACCGGCAGAAGATGCGAAACCCGCGCCTTTTACCTTTGGGGCTGCTCCGGCTGCAGCACCAGCGGCAACGGGTTTATTTGGTGCGTCGACAGCGCCAAAACCAACTACGGTTACTCCTCCTGCGACATCAACTCCGGCATCATCGACTCCATTCACCTTTGGCGCGGCATCGCCTTCCGCGGCGACGGTGGAGCAAAAGCAAGCTGAGGCAAAAGCTCAGGCTCCGTTCACTTTCGGTTCATCCGCTCCTGCTGCGGCAGCCCCTGCGCCTACTACAGCACCAAGCGTCGGAGGTTTTACATTTGGTGCTAGCTCTGCGGCACCTTCTTCTGCGCCAACATTTACGTTCAATGCAGGCGCTGGCGGAGGTGCCTCGAGTGCGCCCAATCCATTCGCGCCTTCGGGTAGTGCTGCCCCTGCGAATCCGAGTCCTTTTGGAACCACGAACGCTGCGAACCCATTTGGCGGCTCTAATAATGGTTCGCGCCCGTCTAGTCCGTTTGGTGCGTCTGCGCCAGCTGGCGGTGGTGGTGCGAATCCGTTCGGTGCCCCGGCGCCAGCTAGTGGTGCGAATCCGTTCGGTGGAGGTGGAGGAGGGGCGAATCCGTTCGGTGCGCCTGCGGGGGGCAATCCATTTGCCAACAACGCTGGTGCTCAGCCTCAACAACAACAATCCGGTAGCTTTGGTGCCCCATCAAATAGCGATAGCTCACAACAAGTCGTTCCTGGCGGTCGAAAACCTATTCGACGCGCGAAACGTCCGACCAGACGTTAGAGAGAAGAGTTTTTTTTCAAAACTGATGTATCAAAAATCAAATAATAATCACAATAAATCTAAAAGCAAAATGTACATGGTATGTTACAGCTACGCGTGCGCTATGCTCAATTCTTTTGCGACGACTAATTTTCTTCATCTCCTTCTTCTCCTTCTTCTTCTTCGTCGCTGCTACTGCCCAATTCTACCACCTCCTCAGCCGCTAGATTCTTCCCTTCCAACGCCTCTTCGCTCGCGAAAATCTCCGGCACCGCGCCGGATTTCAGCGGCATTTTCAACGTCTGCTCGAAAAGCATCTCCATTGAATTCTTCAGAATCTCATCGACCTCATCTTCCGTCTTTGCGACTTCCACGGACGTTCCAATCTGTTCAAACACGTCCTCGATGGTCTCGTGCGCGCTCTTATACCACTTCTTCGCTTTCTTCTCGAACTCGCACAATTCCGTCGCTTTGGACGCGTTCGCGCCGTTCCCGCCTAAAAACATCCTCTTCAAAGCTTTCGCGCTCATCGCTGAACCACTCGCGTACGCCCCCACCGGATCTCGCTTCCTCTCCTCTTCCTCCTCTCGTTTTCTTTTCTTTTCGTTTTCTTCGTTTTCTCTCAAACTCTCCTCCATCGCTTTCCCCAACTCTTTCGATTCGATTTTAATGGTCCACTGTTGCCGTAAAATCCCAATCGCTCCGGGAATGTCTCCTTCTGATCTCTTCAACGCGCGCCCGATTTCCTCTCGCGTCGGCCCGTACTTCATCTCCGCGGGGGCAGCCGCCGCGCACGCGGAGAAAAACGATTGCTCGATGAAATCGATTGGATTCGTTTCTCGTTCTCGCTGCTGCTCCTGCGCGTCGTTATTTTTTTTCTCCGCCGGGTGATGATGCGATGGATCTCCAACACCAACGCCGCTGGTCCGAAGAGGAGAAGATTTTTTCGATGGCGCCGCCACGATGGTGTCGACGACTTTACCGGTGCTCATGTCCTCCTCCTCCATGTTCTTTTTCCCCGTTATGCGTCGAGAGCTTTTCTCCACAACATACAAAAACGAGAGAAAAAATCACCTAAATCTTATTTAGGGTTTTAGAAAAAATCAAAGCAAACAAAGAAAGAGCGAATTAGCCGACACCGACTCCAAATTCGCGCGCGCACTTCGCGCGTAAAAAGAGAGAATAAGAGGGACAAATAGTTCGAGACGAAAAGTAAAGAGAATAACGACGCTTTATTCTTTCTTTTTGTTTTCTCTCTCTCTCTCTCTCTCCCCCAAGTAAGAGAAAACGAGAGCATACGTCGCGTTTCCATCACCTAGAGGGCCTGCGTTAGGGGATTCGTGTGGCAAAAATGAGCGAAAGACGAGAAGGGGAAGAAGCGGCGGCGGCGGCGTCGGGTAAAAACAACGCGGATTTCCGCAGCTACATCCGGAAGAAAGAAGACGGCGAACGACGCGACGACGGCGACGGCGATGCGAAGAGGAACGCGGACGATAATAATAATAATCGTGGACGATGGCGGCGCGATGCTGCGCAAAATGCCTTCCAAAAGAAGAAGAACAAGAACAAGAACAAGACGAGAGAGAGCGCGGAAGACGAAGAGGAAACGCCAAAGTATCGAGATCGAGCGAGAGAGCGGAGAGAAGGTGCAAAAGAGGAAGACGGAGGCGAGGAGAGGAGAGATCGCGAGTACGACGGCGGAGAGTACGAGAGAGGCGTGTTTGATCGTTTGGATGAAGACGAGGAGGACGAGGAGAAGGAATACGCCGCCGCCGGGACGACGAAAAGCAGACGGTTGATGGACATCGAAAAGAGCAAATACATGGGCGGCGACGAGAAGACGACGCACAAGGTTAAAGGATTGGACTTTGCGCTGTTGAGAAAAAAGAGGGAGGAGCTGGAGATGAAAAAAGGGAAAAATGACGACGACAGCGGCGGCGAAGAGGACGACGAAGCGTTAGCGATGGAGGAAGCAGATGACGACGACGCGCAGAATACTCTTCCATCTTTGGCTGAGTTTTCGTCTCTTTACGCCGCGAAATCCAATCTTGGTCGAAGCCTCGTATTTAAAATAGAAACCGCACAAAAGCGACACAAAGACGCGCTGACGAAACGAACAAAAATCCCGCCGTTATCGGGAGTCTCGTACGTGTACAACGTCAACAGTCGAACGAGAGAGTTAACGAGAACGATCGAGATGGAAACGAAACCTCGAGCGGATATTGAGGAAGAACGAAAAGCGCGACGAAGGGAGTTTGCCAAGATTTCGAAAGACGAAGAGAAGATGTTACGGGCGGTGGCGAAAGCAATACGCGAGGCGCCTCGCGGTTTAAAAGAAGAGGAGAAGACAGATTGCGATAAGGCGGCAGCAAGTAAAGACGCGAACGCAGAAGGAACCAGTAATGCAGCCGACTCGGATTCTGAGGATATTTTCGCAGACGTCGGTAAAGATTACGACGCCATCGCGGAATTGAAGAAAGAAGAGGAGCAAAAAGGCGAAAAAGAAACGACGACAACAAAGAAAGAAGCACGGAAAGTGTTATTCGACGGCGAGGCGCTCGAAGCGTTCGAAACCGGACCGCGAAAAGCAGACGAAAACATAAAGAAAATGGACGAAGCGTACGAGCGTAAGCGATTAGAAGAAGCCGCTGAAATGGCCGACGACGCTTACGGCGAGTACTATCCTGGATTTGACGCCGGATTTGGCGGCGAGATTGACGACGATGACGAAGATAAGGATAAAGATAGAGAAGCCGGTGACGAAGGAGGTAACAAGAAAGGAAGAAAAGGAAAGAAAGAACTGACCGAAGCGCAAAAAATCAAACAGAAAGAAAACGAAGAGTATCAAGCCATGCAGAAGCACATGAAAGAAAAGTATTCCGATAAGTACGATTCTGCGTTCGGGGTCGCACCTGAAAAGAAGAATAAAAAAGAGAAGAACGAGGAGGAAGAGGAGAAAGAAGGCGCGGCTGGAAAACGCGCAAAGCGGTTGAAGATCTGATAATTTTCCTGTAATGTACATTATAAATACTACCACGCGGCTATAGCTACATCTAGTTACTCGGCGCAACAATTCAAAGCGCGTAGAATTCCTTCAAATACGCCAACGCCTCTTCGTTCGTCGAACACACTTTCAAATGTTCCTCCATTTCGCCTCTATTCACTAACCCGTGTTCAACGCACGACTCAGTGATAAACTCTAAAAGTTTATCAAATACGCCGTCGTAATTCATGAGCACAAACGGGACTTTCTCTTCGCTCCCGATCCGCCGCAACTGAAACAGAGTCAGAATCTCCGCGAACTCGTCCAACGTCCCGATGCCGCCGGGAAGGCAAAAGAAGGCCGTTTTCGTGCTCTCCTTTCCGTCTCTCACGCCAGCGTCGACTAATCCGTGCTTCCGAGCGCTGAAAAAAGAACACGCGCAGTATTGAGATTCTTTCAAGTATGGGTGTTTCCGAGTTTTCTGCCTCGTGATTTTGCCCGTCTGTTCCTCTTTTTCGCCCATCAATATCAAGATACCGCTCGCCTTCCCGTTCGCCTCCAACCCCCCCAAAGTCACCGCATCCATCAACCCGGGCCCGATCCCAGACCACGTCGTGCACTCCAACAAAAGCGCGACCGACGTCGCCAACCGTTTGCTCCTCTCAAAAACATCGTGCCCTTCTTTTATCCGGCTCGAACCGAGATATATCGCGCCTCTCCCGTTCGATTCGACCAGAGAATATACGGTTTCCAATTCGCGAGAGATGGCGTCGCACGATTCTCTTCTTCTTCTTCTTCTTTGGTGTTGCTGCTGTGCGCCGAAAGAGTCGGCGTCGGCGACGGAAGTGGAAACGACCGCCGCGTTTCCGCGACGAGCTTTTACGGATGAAGATGAAGACGATAAAAGAGGTGGGAATCGTGACGATGAACAAGCGCAAAAACTAGCAGTTGCCAACAACATTTTCCCGGGGAAAAACGAAGATATTTATGCTGAAAATTGGAGAAAATTTGCATAACAAACACAGCGCTCTGTTATTGTTTCGTTTGACGTCATGAATACCAACAACACCAACAACATCGCGGACGACCAACCGCATCGTCGCCGCGCGAAAGAGAAGAAGAAGAAGAAGAACGAGAACGCGGGACAAACGAGCAGCAGCAGCAGCGGCGGAGAGAAAAGAGACACCTGGAGGAGGGAATTACAGTTACGCGAATCGGAAACGTACTCCGCGGTTTTAATCAAGGTTCTCGGGCATCGAGCGTCGGAAAAAGATGACGACGAAGCAGAAGGAAAGATTTCGTCGTCTCTTTCGTTTTTATCGCTCGATTTTATCGCTCCGTTCGAAAACGACGACGACAAAGACATTGATAAAGGTGTTCTTCGATGTCTCATCAACGGGTCCGGAGAAGAGCGAAGAGTGTGCTTGGAGCGAGTGGCGACGAAGAGGAGAAATCTGAAGACGACGACGACGGCGTTTGCGGCGATGGATGAGATTCACATCGAACAATCTTCTTCGTTTCCTTCTCCTTCCGTTTCCTCCTGCTTTTTGCGTTTTACCGTTACGAACGAGAAGAACGAGCGCGTGTGCGAGGGGAGATTGAACCCGTTCGCTCTCGCTTCCGAAGGCGTAGCTTTGGATGGAAACGGCGCTCGCGCTCGCGCGGTGTCGATTTGGGCGGCGTCGTCCAATGGTGAAGAAAACGAAGCAATCAATGACGACGACGACAACGATGCGAACGTTTTGTCGGCGATTAAATCGACGAGAGAAGAAGCACGCTCCGATAAGATGCGCTTGGAAATCTCTTTCGTTGGCGAAAACGCGACGGTAAAGGCGTCGTGCGAGGTGCCGGCGAAGACGTTGTTCGTTCCAGCGGTGGGAAGAAAACGGTTATCTTCTTCTTCGCGGGAGCAGTCGCCAACGCCCTCGGAACGAGGGGGCGAAGGATCCGAGAAGTCAGTCTCTTGGCACGAATTCAACGTCGATCGAAGAGAGGATTTCCCGAATGGCAGCAGCGTCGCCGGCAACGACGACGACGATGACGATTTAAATCTCAGCAGTAGCAGCAGCGACGACAAAGAAGAAAAACTAAAACCCACATTAATGCGGAAAAACAACAACAACAACAAAGGCAATTCAAAGTTAGTCTCTTGCTTGAGAGAATTGATTCCCAAGGTTGAACTTCCAACCGCGGTTTCTTCGTCTGGAAATATGATTTTGCGAAAAATCGAAGATTCCAAGACGTACGCTCACGACACGACGGCGTTAATTCGAGCGCAGTACGCGGAACTAACGAAAGAATGGAATCACACGAAAGCTAAACTCAATTCATGCGGCGAAATCATCTCAGACGTCTCGGAAGAAGAAGATAGCATTCGCGGCACGAACCGCGCGTTGGTAGCGATGCAGAGAATGACCATCGTCGACGACGGCATGAGAAATGTCGTCAACGGAAGAGCCGGAAAAGCGAGCAACAACGATTCCTCCTCGGAACACCACGCGAAGGAACTTTCGTGGTTTTCCGCCGGCGTGCGCATCGGTGTTGGCGTTGGATTGGGAACGTGTTTAGGCGTCGGCATAGGTGTGGGTGTTTTGGTCAACGGTATGGTGGCTGGCAAAGATAAAATCGCTCGGATCGGAACAGTCGTCAAAAGCAAAGTTATAAGAAGTTAGTTAGTTTTTAAAAAGTAAAAAATGATATACAACAAAGCTACTACATTCATTTTAAAGTTCTACAACGAATACCCGAGTTGCACTAACAACTGCCCCAACCACTTTTGCGTCGCGGCGTCGTCCTTCAGATGCGCCGTAAACGCCGGATCTCTCAACTGATCCGGAAAGCACCTCCTCAAACACTCCGCCGCCCTCGGATTATCACTCAACCTCAAATAGCACCTCACGATGTGCTTCAACAACCTCGCGCTCGGCTGTTCGGCTAATTGCGCCACCATACCCCCTAAAACCGACCCGACCGCGTAGCACCTCTCCGCCGTCGCGCACGTGTACGCCAACCCGACTTCGTCCGATAAAATTTTCTGAACGATGAACGTCGCCACCGTCTTTGAAAGCTCCGACCCCAACTCCATCGTCCGCAAGCACAGAGGAATAATCTCCGTGCTCAGTAAGAAATTAATAACCTCCGTGTCGTCCACTTTCACCAAAGCGCCAATCACGCCTAAACTCGTCAGTCGTAAATACTCGAACGGCCTCGTCTTGCTCACCGTGTTCAAAAACGGGTACAAGAATAAAGGCACGTGCGCGTTCAAAAACTGCGCTCTCGTGTCCGGATGACTCGCCACGCACTGCAACAGCGCTAAAGCGTTGCACACCCTATTCGACGCGTGGTTCGTTAACGACGGCGGCGACAGCAGAGGGTAAATGGAGACGATTTCTTGCAACAGAGCCGGGATGACCCCGTAGGAGTGCCACAACACGGGAGCGAGATCGACGAACGCGTCTCGACGTTTGGAGATGTCTAAGAGGGCGTTTTCGCGCGTTTCTGGGTCTTGCAAAGCCGCGACGAGTTGTTCCATTTTTAAAGGCGACAGAGCAGCGCTCGCGGAGGTGCCACCAGACGGAGACGCGACGGCTGCCATTGTTGTGTGCGTAAGTGTGTGTGTTTAATAATATGCGCGCAAATCTGGGGAAAAATCCTAGCGCTTGATGTGCGAAATTTCCTCCAAAATTCCGCACTCGTACTGCGAGCGAAGAAGATGTCACCTCGTCGTCGTCTTCTCCGCTCTTTCCTCCTTCTCCTGTGTGCGATATTCGTCGCGAGCGACAGTTCTTCGTCTTCTTCCTCCTCCTCTTCGGCGTCTTCGAAACGGCGAACTGCTTCTTCTTCCTTTTCTTCTTCTTCTTCTTCTTCTCGAATTCTCTTTCCCGGGGAAGGAGCTGATGATGATTTGAAGAAGAAAAGGAACGATAAAGACGTCGACGGCGCGAACGCGATCATCAGTCGACACTTCACCGTCGACCCAAACACCGGCGTGCCGTTCGCGCTTTCGCCTGTTCTTTCTTTTCCTTCTTCGATCACCGAGCGAGAAGAAGAAGACGAAGAAGAAGACAAAGAAGACAAAGAAGAAAAGGAGGTGGTTGAAGAAGAAAATCCTCTCTACAAAGGCTATTACTGCCCGCGCGCGGAGCACAGAAAGTGCGAGGACACGGATTCGCCGGAAAAGTACCACGGGGTGGACGCGTGGACGATCGATGAGACGTTCAGTGGGGTGAGTCCACCGGAGAACGTGCCGCAGTCGGCGATGTTTGAGGCGGCGCGAGCGCCGTCGTCGTGGTACACGTTAGGATTGAGAGAAGGAGAAGGCGAGCACATGTTGCGGGAGGTTTTGAGGCAGAGGAGGAGAGGCGGGGTGGTTGGCGGCGGCAGCGGCGGCGGCGGCGACGACGACGACGACGACGACGAGTGGTGGATGCGGACGCACGAGAACGCGGAGGCGCTTTACGAGGAGGAGGAGGAGGAGACGTCGTCTTCGGCGGTTTCGTCGAGGAATAGAAAAGTCGAGGACGCTTTTAACGGTGCCATGCGCGTGTTGCGGTTTCACGACCCAGACTTGGAACGCGTGAGAAGGAGCACGAAGTATAAGAACGTGAAGCATCGAGGCGAAGAAGCCATGCGAGCGATGATCGAAGAAGGATTCGGGAAGGTGAAGGTGGTTTTGCGCGAGTTCTTGGAAAAACTCAGCAGTTCGATCGAAAAGAAAAGTCCCATGGAAGTGTACATTGAGTTAATTCAAATTGGTAACTGTTTTCGAGCGATCGGCGAGTTAGGCGATGCAGATTACGCGACAGATGCGTTCGAATTAGCGCTCATAGCGAGAAGCATCGCGAGGACGCCAAACGTCGAAGTTTACTTATTTTACGGCGAGTTCAAAATGAACTTGAACGAGTTGCCGGCAGCGAAAGCGTTGTTGCAAGAAGGCTTGAAACACGACAGTCGCAATCAACCAATATATTTCGCTTTAGGCAACGTCTGCGCTTACCAGGGTCAATGGGATGAGGCGATTGCTGCGTTCGGGAAAGCGGTGGAAATCTTACCGGGACATGCGCGATCAAGAGAAGCGTTGGAGGCTGCTAAGAAACACGCCGTCGGCTCGAACAGGCGCATGTACGCCGCTTTGTGTTTGTTGCTGTTAGCAGTTCTGGGGTGTTCAATGATGATAACGTTCTTAATGAGCAACGGTAGTAGTTATAGCGATAGTGGTAGCAAGGAGAAGAAGGCGAAGGAGAGTAAAAAGCGCAAGTGAGAGAAGATGTACAATTTGTAGTATGCAAATGCGAGCGGATGTAATGTAATAACAAAAACACAACACAATATTTATTATTGACCAAACAGGCTCGGAATGTACGCGTGGTAGGTGAACTCCGGGTCAAACACAAACTGTGGAAACCACATCTCCGACGGGTCCAAAAGTTTGTGCCAAAACAAAACGATCCACGGACCGACGCTTCCCAACGCCACGTTCAACCAAATCGCGTATTTCATTGGCATTTGTTTTCTCCAACCTAACGTCGAGATGAAAATTAACAACGCGACGGTCAACGACCCAGTCGTACCTTTCACCAGACGCAAGTGGAAATCGCTATCGTTAAATAGTTGACTCGTGTGCCAAAACTGCTCCGGCCCCAAGTACGTGTACACGGCCATGTAGCAGTTATCGAACACCGCCGCCGCCGCGTTCAAACCGACGTACGTCAACGTCGCCGCGTCTGGAGTCATTTTCCCCAACCTTTTACGACTCCCAGCCGTGATGAATTTATTCACTTTGTTCCCAAAAGTCATGTCCTCTTCCTTCACGTCTCTCGGTACCTCCGGCACGAGCGCCAAACAAAACTCCGTGCTCTCCCACAACTTGGCGATGGAAAAATACCAAAACGGCATCACCGCCCAAAACAACCAATCCGGCGCGTCCGGTTGCGCCGACCAGGCGATCCAAACTACCCCTTGAAACGACGCGACGAACGAATAACCGAGTTGCATCGCGTACTTTCCTTCCTTACTCGCTTTAAATATATTCATCAAAGGCCCGTACGATAACGAGTTCACCAAAAACAACGACGACGTGACCCACATCCACGTCCATCCCGGGCTCTCTCTAAACACCCTCTCTAAAACCACCGCATACAACGCGATCGCTAACGCCCCGGCACCAGAAAAAACGTGCAAAGTCGACGCCAACGTCCTCGATTTTCTCTGAATCGGGTTCCCGATTGGTCTCGGCACCGCCGAAGATCTCCACAGAGCGTACACCGTCCCGACGAACAACGTCGCGAGGTACACGTCTTCGATGTACCCGCCGACGCCGGGCGCGTGATTTTGAATCAACCCGTTAAAAAACGCGTAAGTAAATTGCTGAATCTTCTCCAGCGACTCTTCCGGCCCTCCGTTCGCCGCGACGATTCCAGACGCGACCATCGCCGTCGCCAGGAGCACCAGATTTTCGCTTTTACTGGAAGAAGAAGAAGTAGAAGTTTTTTTCTCCTCCCTCGCGCTGGTGGTGACTTCCTCGAGCGCAGCAGCAACGGCACCGTCTTCTGTTGCTTCTGTTGCCGCCAAATCATCCTCCACAACAAACGCCGTCGAAGATTCCTTCGACGACGACGACGACGTCGCGCGCGTCGACATCATCGTTCTTCTCTCGCGCGACGACGACGACGACGACGACGACGACGACGCGCTCGCGTTGGATAAACATCGATTTTTCAAAGCGACGCGAAGAACGCTCTCGCCACGACGCTCACGACGAGGGCAACCACCACCAGCGAGAGCAGCAGCAGCAGCAGCGCGACCCCGAAACGTCGTCTTCGTCGTCGTCGCCGAGGAGGAGGATGGACGACAACAACCACGCGCGATCATCTCTCTTCTTCTCTCTTCTGCGTGTGTGTGTCACTTGTGCGTCGTCTCCAGATACGACAAAATGCCAATTTTTGTTTAGGGTTTACAATTTAGGGTTTACAATTTAGGGTTTATGACTTCCCGTTTAAGCGCACACGCTCCGTCTCGCTCGAGACACGCAGCAGCAGCAGCACGCGCGCGGAAGAGAGAGAGAAGAGAGAGACGATAATGACGCGTCGCGACGTCGACGTCGACATCCGCGTCCCCATCGGTGACAGCGGCGAGCACGTCTCCATCGACCCGCACAATCTCCCGCAAAAAGTCGAAGACGTTCTCGGCGTCTTGCAATCGGAATTGGCGCCTTTACACGCGTGGCTGGAGTGCGCGAAAGCGTATTTGGCCGAGGATAACGAGGAGGCTTTTTTGGAAATCGTCGGAAGCGGGTGTTCTCCCGGTAAGCGTTTGTCAATCGTTCTGCTGTTTTTGTTGCTCTTTTCTCTCTGTCCTTGTTCGTGTTCCGTTGTTCGCGCGTTCCTGATCAAATCGAAAACGCCGGCGTTTTCTTCTCTCTCGGATCGAATTTTTTCATCGAAATCGAAAAGCGCTGACGTAAACTCTCTCTCTTTCACTCGATCAAAAACCACGCGTTCATGTGCGCACGAAAACAGAGATTGAACAGTACTACCCGAACGATATTTACGGGCGCGCGAAGCTTTTGTGCTGCTCGGCCGCGCACCAAGTAAATGTTGCCGCTCGATTACGCACCGGAGGAGGGAATGCGAATAACAACAACAACGCGACGAAGCGATCGGAGGCTCTGATGAAAGCGGACAAGCTGCTGCAACGCGCGTTCGCGATCGCATCGAAGGAGCAGGTCGTTGCCATCGCTCGAGCGCATTTATTGTTCGAGAAAGGGGAGAAGCAAACGGCGGAGAAGATTCTCGATTCGGCGCTGGCGATGAAGGACGGCGGGAGAGATAACATCGCGGCGATGTTGTGGAAGGCGCGAAGATTGTTCGTGGACGAGGGGAAGTACGCGGAGAGTTTGACGTGGTATAAGAGAGCGTTGAAGATGCATCCGCAGGCGCCCGCGGAGGTGAGGTTAGGATTAGCTGCGTGTCACTTTGCTATGAAAGATTTTGCGAGCGCGAGGTTGGCCTTCGCGAGAGCGGCGGATATGGATAACGAGTGCGTGGACGCGTACGTTGGATTAGCGAAGTGCGATTTGGCCGAATTCGAGGAAATTGGAAGCGAGGAGCACGCGGAAGCTGTGGCGAGATCGGTGGATAATTTGTATAAAGCGTTTGAGATTGACCCGACGAACCCGTTGGTATCGCTGACGTTGGCGGAACATTATTTGTACTCCTCCGCCGGAGGCGGCGCATCTTCGGAGGAATTGAAAAAAAATATCGAAACGTTGACGGATGGTATCATTAAAAATGAAAAGGAATCCAGCGTATTCCGCGCGGAGGCGTTGTTTATTCGAGCCCAAGCGTTCCACGCGGCTGGTAATTTACCGAGCGCGCTGACGTATTACCAATCGGCGATTGATTTAGACAAAAATTTCGCCGCGCCGCACTTTGGCGTAGCGCAAATCTTCTTGAAACAAAACGATGCATTCGAAGCGAAGAAACACTGCGAACGCGTGCAGTCGGCCTATCCTGGAAGTTTATTCGTGAAGAGAGCATTTGGGAAGTTGTGCGCGGCTGTCGGTGATTCCAAACGCGCCGTAGAAATGTACGATTTCGACCCGTACAAGAGAGACGGCACGGATTTCCAAACCATGTTAGAGCTCGGTGAATTATTGGAGCGTTCGGACGCTACGAGAGCGTTAGAGGCGTACGAAAAAGCAATGAATATTGCCAAGAAAGTTGGGGACACCATCGACGCGGTGACGTTGAATAACGTTGGCGTGTTGAGAGCTCGATTGGTGACGAGTACGACTGAAAAAGAAGAAGAAAAAGAAGAAGAAAAAAATAACCAAAATAGTAAGAACGACACGGACTCGAAGAAGAATAAAGAGGCATCTTTGCGCTCTTTAGAGGAGTCTCTCGATATCCTCTACCCAGAAGTCGCCCCGAACGTCGCTTCCAAGCTTCAAAAAGGCGACAAGAAAGCGATTGAGTTGGCAAAGAAACTCCCGGCGCCGGCGCGAGCAGTCGCGTTCAACTTGGCCAAAGCCGAAGAGATTTTCGGCGAAGAGAAGAAATCTTCGAGTCTTTTCGAAACGTTGAACAAGTCAAATCCAGATGACATTGACGTCGCGTTACGAAAAGCGGTAGAGTTGTGCGAACGTTTCGGAGACTACGAAGGCGCTTTGACTAAAATTACGGAAGCGTTGAAACGAAACCCGGGCAACGCGGATGCGGTCGCAACCAGTGGTTGGGTTTTGATGAAGCAACGCAGATGGAAAGAGGCCGAACAACAGTTTGAAGAATTGAGAGAATTGCCGAGTGATCTTGCGGACGAAGATAAGTTACATCTCCGCAATGGCGGCGACGAGACGAGTAAAAAAGATGATGACAAAACGTTGAAGCTCGACGAGTATGCGTTGGTATCCGCCGGCAACGCCGCTTACTACTCCGCGTTAAAAGAAGGTTTGCATAAACGTTCCGATCCGAAAATTCGACAACGTGAAGAAGATCACTACAAAAGAGCCGAATCGTTATACAAGAAAGCACTGGTAAAAGACCCAACCAACGCATTCGCGGCGAACGGTTTGGCTATTCTCCTCGCTGAACGCGGCCGCATGGACGATGCCAAGGCGATTTTCACGTTAGTCCAAGAATCTTTAGAGATTGAAAACGCAGGTATCGCCGGAACGTCCGCTTCTGCCGCCACTAAAATTCTTTCTGAGCTCCAAGCGGATGTTCTCGTCAACCTCGGTCACATCGCTTTGGCGAAAGCGCAATATACCGCCTCGCTCAAATTCTACGACCGCGCGCAGCAAGAATTCTACCACGGCACGTCGCACGAAATCATGCTCTTCCAAGCTCGGGCGCATTACGAGAACCAAAATTTGCTTCAAGCAAAGAAGACGTTACAAGATGCGTTGCATATCGCCCCGATGAACCATCGCGTCCGATTTAATTTGGCGTACGTCGTCCAAGAACTCGCGCAGAGATCTTTGAACGATACGTTGAAATCCACATCTTCGGAAGGTCGTGTCGCGAGAGTTGAAAAAGCCTTGGAGAATATTCAAGTTGCGTTGCACATGTTTACGCAACTAAAAGCGTTAGGGAACCAACCAAAGTTCGGTTTCGATACGAAACGCACAACAGTACACGTGAACTTTTGCAAGCAAGCGTTGGAAAAATCCAAGCCGCACTTGGAGCGGGCGCACGCGGAGGAGGAAAAGTTGATGAAATCAAAGAAAGCGCAGATGGAAGCGAGAAGAGCGTTGGAGGAAGGACGCGCGAAAGAGAAAGCGGCGAAAGCTTTGGAAGAAGAACTAAAGAAACGGGAGTTGGAGGCGATTGCCGCGGAAAGCGAGAGAAGATTCAAAGAGACTCGTATGCGCTGGGAAGCGAGAGCTCAAGCGAAAGAGAGGTGGAAGGATTACAATCCAGAAGACGGCGACGATGGGGAGGACGGCGGCGAAGGCACCGCCGGAGAGGGCCTTCCCAAGAAGAAAAAGAAGTCTGCTGCGGGTGCGAAAAAGAGAGAGAAGAAACCAAAAAAGCCAACGACAACGACGAGCGGCTCTTCGTCGTCCTCGAGCGGCTCGAGTTCGGGTTCGGATTCAGATTCAGATTCGAGCACTTCTTCGGATTCCGACGACGACATCGATGCCAAAACCGCCCAAGCCCAAGAACCGCAAACGGAAGAAGAAAAAGCCAAGATGAAAGAGAACGCAAAAGCTGCTCTAGCCGCCGCGGGATTGTTTGATTCGGACGACGACGATGACGACGACGACGACAAGAAGGAAGAAGAAAACGATGCTCCCGGCGCGGCGTTCTTAGCCGCCGCGAACAAACGCAAAGAGCAAGAGAAGAACGAGGAAGAAGAAAAAAACAACGCAGAGGAGAAGGAGGAGGAGGAACCGACGAAGAAGCGTCGCGTGATGATTGACGACTCGGACGACGACGAGTAAATGAATATAGAACAGAAACACAACAACAACAACAACGATAGCATTATCACTTTCTTTATTGTAATATTTAATTTATATTACCTCACTGTTAGCATCTAAGTCTATGCGTGCGCTACCGCGACTATCTATCATCAACTCTTTGCACCGCCGCCGTCGACCACCTCGCCGTCGTCATCTAAATACGTTTCGAAAAATGCGCTCAACAAAACACTCGCACAGCTCGCCCAAAAGCAAACCGCGAAGCCGGTTTTCGCGTCGTCCTTGAACGCCGTATATATGAAGCCCGATAGTATCGTTCCTAACAGCCGTCCAAACGCATTAGCCATGTAATAAAAGCCAACCGACATGGACAGTTTGTTCCCTTCGGCGTATTTCACGACCAAATACGAGTGGATGGCGCTGTTTACCGCGAACAGAAATGCGAATAACGCGATGCCGAGAATGATTAAAACAGTTCGCGCTTTCTCGTATTTTTCCTTATTCTTCGAATCAAACATATCGGTGGAAACGCACGCGCCTAAAAACAACGGGCAAAGCACCAATAAAACGTTCCACAACACCGCGACGCGTTTGTTCGGCGGCGACTGCTTCAACGGCTTCAACACAAGCTGAGGCGTCCACGATTGCAGCTGTCCGTAGACGATGATGTACCCGGCTAACATCGCCCCAACGGCACTTCTGGACCATCCCATCCCTTCCGTGGCGTCTCTCAAAAAGAACGGCAACGGAATCTCAAACCATAAATCTCTCGACCCGAACAAAAACACCCGAGACAAGGACAAATACTTGGTGTTTCGATTTTGCGTCAGCGCTTTCTTCAACGTCACGTTTTCCTTCCCGACGCGACCTAAATCTTTTCTCAAACCAAAAAACCCAAACGGAAACGCAATCGCAACCAGCGCGATCATGACGATCAAACTCGTCTCGTAACTCATCGTCAACAGCCACGCGCCGAGAAAGTACCCGACCCCTTTGAACGAATTTTTCAAACCCGTCAAACCGCTCACGAGAACGAACAATCGATTTTGCTTCTCGTCCGGAGTCACTAACTTCGTCACCGTTTTCCCGCCTAACTTTGTTAAATCCTTCGCTATCCCGCACAGCGCTTGCGCCCCCGTCACGTACGCGATCGCTTCCATCTTCGACCACGCGTCCGTCCACGCGAAGAGCATGCCCAAACCCCCAATTTGCAACGATAAACCCGTCAACAACGTCGCGCGAATCCCCCACCGCGCACCCATAATCCCCGCCACTAAATTCGTCGCCACGCCCATCAATTCGTACAACGAAAACATCACCGCAATTTCCATCGCCGTGAACGATTTCCCGTACGCGTGCAAAAGCACGATCATCCGCACCGCGCCGTCGGTTATCGTGAAGAGAATGTACGAGATGGAGACGATGGCAAACGGGAAAAGCGCGTGGTTCGTTATCTTTTTTGTCGACGACGACGCCTCCACGTCGTCGGTCGGTGCCGCGGTGGTAACGCTCGCCATCTCTCTCTCTGTCTCTCTCTCTGTCTCTCTCTCTTTCCCTTTCGTATGCGCGTGAGGATTGATATCGATATAAAGAGCGAATAAAATGGAACAAAAATGGAATATTCTCCATTTGGAAACAGTTACGAAAACAGCGTTCGTTCGTCCTTTTATTCCTCCCACCACATCGAAAAGAGAATGTCCATCACCAGTGGTAGTCTCCTTCGACGAATCCAAGACGTGGACCTGCGCGATAAAATCGTCCTCGTGCGCGTCGATCACAACACGAAAAGACTCGATGGAGGCACGAAAATCGCGGACCCGTTTCGCATCGAATCGTCCATTCCGACTTTGTATTGCATCATCGAAAGAGGCGGACGACCGATCGTGATGACGCACGTGAACCGACCGCGAGATAAGAAAACGAAAAAAATTACGGTTTTGGACGAGGAGAGGGACGGGACGACCGCGATCGCGCGGTATTTGAGCAAGAAACTCGGGTGCGTGTTTGCCAGTCCGAGAGTTTTACGAAGAGGAGAAGGAGAAGAAGAAGAGGAGGAGGCGGAGGACGACGGCGGGATTGAAATGTCGCATTTTTTTAAAGACGGCACGATGCAAACGATGATTGAGGATTTGAAGGCGCGAAGGATTGGAGGGATATACCTGCCGAACGTGCGATGGTTCAGCGGGGAAGAGCGAGGCGAGGAGGCGTGCGGCGCGCGATTGGCGAGGGAGATGGCGAGCATGGCGGACGTGTTCGTGAACGACGCGTTCGGGTCGTGGCAGCCGCACGTGAGCACGTTTAAGGTGGCAAAGTTGTTGCCGAGTTACGCTGGTTTGTTGATGCAGAGAGAGTTGGACGCGATGAGGAGAGTTTTGGAACCGAAGCGGCCGTTTGTGGCAGTCGTGGCCGGGTCGAAAGTGAACACGAAGATCGGGACGTTGATCAACGTGGCAAAAAAATGCGACGCGATGATTCTAGGTGGAGTGATTTATAACGCGTATTTATCGGCAAAGTACGGCGTGACAATCAAAGGCGTGGACGAGGAGGACGTGGAGTTAGCGAGAAAATATTTAGTGAACGCGGAAGAGGTGCGAGATAAACTTTTAGAGTTGCCGACGTTGGTCGAATCGAAGGAAGTAGACGGATGCGGATGCGTGCCGGTAGATGGGAGGTGCACGACTATGCCGAATGAGTACGACGACGTTCGCTTGGTGCACGTGAAAGACATGAAAGCTGGGAACGAGTATGGATTTATCAACGACGTCGCTCCGGTGTCGTACTCGGACGAGAAGATTGTCCAAGCGGTGAGAACCGCAAAGACAATTTTAGTCAATGCGGTCATGGGATACACATCGAAAGGCTTTCACGAAGGGACCGTTGGTTTAGACGAGCTCATTCGCAAAAACATCGACAGTTCATCGCCGGCGGATGTTTTTTTTGGCGGCGGAGATACTCTTCAAGAGTTCAAATCCTTGTCCCCGGGAAGTTATCTCAACGCCCTGGAAAATCCTCAAACGTATTTGTTTACGGGCGGCGGTACGGTGTTAAAGGTCATCGAAGAAGGTGAAGTTGGGAAGTTAGACATCGTTCGAGTCTTGACCGAACAAGGAGGAGGAGAACAAGAAGAAGAAGAAGAAGAAGAAGAAGAAGAAGAAGTAATGGACGCAAAGTCTACGATTATGTCGCTCACCGACGCGGATTTATACGACGACGACGACGAAAAACGGGAAAAGGAAAACGCGAGGATACCCAAAATAAATCAACCAAAGTGCAACGAGCGTGTAAACTGCGATTGCTCGGACTTAAACACGCACTACCCAGAGCAGAGATTGTAATAAATAACACGTGTATATCGATTATTGACCTATCGCGTTTTAAAATCTGTTAAAAAACTGCGCGTTGCTACGAACTCGCGTACAGGTGCCACACACCGCACAACAAAATTCGTCATTTTTCTGTGTGTGGGCTTTATTTTTTCACCTTTCAGATGTTGATTGAAGAAGAGGACCCCCCGGAGAGAAACCCGGAGGTGCCCACGAAATCTGTCTCTTCACCCTCTTCTTCTCCTCCTTCTTTCCCGTTGCCAGTCATCAGCAGTTACCC
>Ga0181594_10001919_pt1 | contig 19278 bp, 10 predicted proteins | sample 071ome_18_FD_145603 | JGI IMG/M metagenome (GOLD analysis project Ga0181594, IMG submission 145603) | Coastal salt marsh microbial communities from the Groves Creek Marsh, Skidaway Island, Georgia - 071413BT metaG (spades assembly) | ecosystem: Environmental > Aquatic > Marine > Intertidal zone... | reverse complement strand
CGCTCGAACGGTAACGGTAATGAGTAAACGTCCATCGAGTCAAGCCTTCCAAAACGCCCGAGGAGGCTTTTCGAAACGCCCGAAAGGTGGTGATTATTCGTTCTTCTCGACGAGTTCAACGACTCGCTCTGAGAGCGGCGGCGGCGGCGGCGTCGACGAGAAACTTTTCGCGCTCTTCTCGCCTCGAATTGCATCGGCGAACGTCCGCGCCGTCTTGCGTTTGCTCGAGGATGAAAATTCGATTCCGTTCATCGCGCGGTACCGGAAAGAGCAAACGGGAAGTTTGAGCGAGGTGGATGTTAAAGCGATCGCGGACGCGCGCGAGAGAGAAGAGACGAAGGAGAAGACGAGAGGGAGGATTTTACGCGCGATCGAGGATTTGTTGTTGTCTTCTTCTTCGCTGACGACGACGACGAAGACGACGAAGACAACCGACGACGACGCGCGAGAAGGAGGACGAGAGAGGAAGAAAATAGAAGAGACGAGAGAAAAGATTGAACGGAGCGAAAGCTTAAGGGAGATGGAAGATTTGTGGCAAACGATTAAACCGGACGGGAAGACGAACACGCGCGCGGCAAAGGCGAGAGAGAGAGGTTTGGAGCCGTTGGCGGAGATGATCGCCAGGCGAGATTGGAACGTCGTCGCGCGCGCGAGAGAGGATAGGAAACGGTTACGCGAGACGGACGAGGAGGAGATTTGGAAAGGGGCGAGGGATATCTTGAGCGAGTGGGTCGGGAACGAGAGCGCGGTGAGAGAGTGCGCGAAAGAACAAATGGGGAGGTTTGGGAGAGTGACGTGCGCGAAAGTGTCGTCGTCGCAGGCGAGCAAGAAGACTAAGAAGGAAGGAGAGGATGAAGATGGAGCGAAGAGTACGAAGAGTCGCTTCGATAAGTTAACTCCGAAAGAACGCAGGGAACAGAAAGCGATGGAATCCGCGGAACGGTACGATAACTTTTCAGCTTCGGTGATGCACGTGAAACCGCACCAAATTTTAGCGATGAATCGCGCCGAGGCGAACGGGACTTTGCGAGTAAAATTAGAGTTGGATTACGCGAGACAAGTCGTTCCAGCCGCGGAGCGATTCATGCGCTCGTTTAAAAATACGGGGAGCGCGGGAGGAGACCCCCAACAACAGAGATACAACAAAATTTGCGAAGACCAAATAAAAATAGCCTGCGAAGAAGGCGTGAAACGGTTCGTTAAACCGTGGGCGGAGCGCGAAATGCGCGCGCAGTTGAAAGAAGAGGCGCTGAAACGCGCGTCTTTAGATTTCGCGGCAAACGTGAAAGCGTTGTTGTTGCAACCACCTCTGCGACCGCAAGGAACGGTTTTAGCTTTAGATCCCGGGTACAGAGCCGGATGTAAATGCGCCGTCGTCGATAAGATGGGCAACGTGTTAGAAACGTTCGTGTGTTATTTACACAAAGAGATGGAGATGAAAAAGAAAATAAAAGAGACGTGCGAACGACATAAAGTCTCCGTGATAGCCATCGGAGACGGCACCGCATCGAGAGAAACGGAAACGCTCGTGGCGAACTCGAACTTAAACATTGTTCCATGCGTCAATAATAGTGTTACTAAGAATGGTGATGCGAAAGCTTCTTCTTCTTCTTCTTCCGCGTTGCGAGGATGGGTCGTGACGTCTGAGTCTGGCGCGTCCATATACTCGGCCAGTGAAATTGCCACCAAAGAGCTCCCAAACTTGGACGTTTCCTTACGAGGCGCGGTATCCATCGCGCGAAGAGTTCAAGATCCTCTCGCGGAATTAGTGAAGCTCGATCCCAAACACGTCGGCGTCGGTATGTATCAACACGACGCAAAAAGCGGCGCTTTGGACAAAGAGCTCGATTACGTCGTTGAATCCGCCGTCGCCTCTGTTGGCGTAGATTTAAACACCGCGTCGATATCGTTACTTTCGAGAGTACCGGGAATGTCAAAAAACGTTGCCAAAAACATCGTCGAAGAGCGCGAAAAGCGAGGTCGCGCGTACACTTCGAAAATAGACGCGAGAACAGTGAAAGGCTGCGGCGCGAAGACGTTCGAGCAAATCGCGGGTTTCTTGAGAGTCGCGGAAAGTAGAGACATTCTCGACCGAACAGCCGTGCACACGGAAAGTTACGACGTGGCGAGAAAATTGCTGAAAAAATGCGCCAACGATACCGCGGTGTTGGAAACGTTAGCCAAAGGAGGTGGTAACGCGGCAGATATCGCTAAAGAAATCGGCGTCGACGAAATCACGCTCAGAGACTTGGCAAAAATGCTCGCCAATCCGGAAGACGGCAACGACGAGCGCCTTTCTACCGCGGCGGCGGCGTCAAACGCGACGACGACAAAGACAAAAATTCAACACCAAAACGCCCAAATCGGCTTAAACATTCGTTCCGGCGCGCTCACTTTATCCACCTTGGAAAAAGGCCAAACCTTATCCGGCGTCGTTAAAAACGTCTGCCAATTTGGCATCTTCGTCGACGTCGGCGTTGAAACGAGCGGTTTAGTCCACCGATCCGCGTTTAAAGGCAAAAACATCGAGCCGCACGACGTCGCTCGGGCGGGAGAAAAAGTCACCGTTCGCGTCGGCACCGTCGATGCCGACCGTAAACGGTTAGAGCTCTTCTTCGTTTCCAACATCACCGACGAGTAACCCGAAAAAACGCGTCGTGCGACGAGAATGCTGCTGCTGCTGAGGCTTTCGTCGTCCGCAAATATATAGTAGTACTACGCGTAGAATTCTCTTGTCTTTGTTGTACTACAAAAAGCTCATTCAAAAACGACGAAAAGAACACGACATTTTACATTTCCAAAAGGCAAAAGAAGAAAAAAGAAAAATTTTTCTTTTTTTCTTTCGAGACGCGTCGTCGATCATCAAAAAAAGAAGCTCCTCTGTTGCAGATAAACACACACGTCACGCACATCGCACGATGCGTTCTCGTCGTGGTGGATGCAGCGTGACAAAGAGAGTTTGGTCGTCGTCGTCGTCCGCGATGATCTTCTCGTCGCTTCTGTGTCTAATTTTGTCTCTTTTTATCGCGAGTGCGCGCTCGGCCGTGCTCGGCATCGATTACGGCGCCGAGTTTCTGAAGATTTCCATCGTCGCGCCGGGGAGAAGTCCGATTACTTTGGTCATCAACGAGATTTCTAAGAGGAAAACGACCATCGCGGTGTCTTTTGTGAACGAAGACAGGTGGTTAGGGGAAGAGGCGATGAATTATCAGGCGAGATATCCGGAGAAAGTGACCACGAGATTGCGAGAGTTACTCGGGAAAGACGCGAGTTCGGATTTGGTTTTGGATTACAAAGAAAAGTACAAGTTGCCTTTTGAAATCCGCGAGAGCGAGAATCGGTCGACGGTGGAAGTTTTAATCGACAATAACAACGACGGGGAAGCGAAATCGCACACGATCGAGGAGTTGGTGGCGACGACGTTGCAATACGCGATGAAGATAGGAACGGCGTTGGGGAAAGGGCCGATTAAAGACGCCGTGGTTTCGGTGCCGCCGTATTTTTCGCAGACGCAACGGAGGGCGCTGTACGACGCGGCAGATATCGCCGGGTTGAACGTCATGGCACTGGTGAGCGACGTGTCTTGCGCGGCGTTGCAATGGGGGATCGATAAGGATTTCGCGAAGAACGAAACGAGGAACGTGATTTTTTACGACGTCGGGTCGAGTCACTCGTCGGCGAGTTTAGTCGAATTCGGCGCCTTGAGCGAGCGAAGGTCGAAGAAGACGTACGGGTCATTCGTCGTCAAATCGGTCGAATGGAACGACAATTTCGGCGGAGAGGATTTAGACGTTCTCTTGGTGAACCATTTCTTGGAGGAGTTTCAAGAAAAGCACGGGTCGGAAACGAACGGGGAAGACGTGACGAAAGATAAGAGGGCGGTCGCGAAGCTGAGAAAGCAGGTGAGGAAGACGAAAGAGATGCTCTCCGCGAACAAAGAAGCGCCAGTCAGCGTGGAAGGAATGTTTCAGGATATCGATTTCAGGTCGACGATCGATCGCGCGACGTTTGAAGCCAAGGCGGAGAAGACGTTCCAACGAATGTTGGAACCGTTGCGAAGGTTGGTGAAGGTGGAGTTGCCGAAACTCGGATTGACTTTGGAAGACGTGGAAGCGATTGAAGTCATCGGTGGTACCGTCCGAACTCCTGCGCTTCAACGAATGATCGACGAGGAAGTTTTGAAAGATTCCGGCAAGTCCATCGATAAGAGGCTGGACGCGGATGAAGCCGTCGCGATGGGCGCCGGTTTGTTCGCGGCGAACATGAGCACGACGTTTCGCATGCGTAAATTCGGCGCCGCGGACGCGTTGCCGTATGGAATCGATTACGAAGTGGTCGGCAACGACGACGAAGAAGAAGGTGGAAACAACAAAAAGGCTTTGTTCAATCGGTTCGACGCGTACCCGTCGCGCTCGAAAGTGACGATCGAAAACGTCACCGCGAACGAGTACATTTTGAAGACGTTCATCGCCGCGATGCAGACCGGCGACGAGAGCGAGGACAACGTCAAAGAAGAACTCGTGTTACCGCCGGCGTGGAGTTCAGCCGACGTCGCGACTTTCAACGTGTCCGGTATCGATCATTTCCGTGAAAAGTATAACAACACCGAAGCTGGTAACGTCACGGTGACTTTCGCGATGGACCCGAGCGGAATCTTCTTCGTGGAGAAAGCGCAATTCGAAGTCATCGTCACGGACATGGTTGAGATTCCTCGTCCAAAAAAAACGAAGAAAGCGGACGAAAAAGTTTCGAAGAAGAACATCACGATTGAAGAAACGAACGCGACGAAAGCAGAAGAATCCACCACCGCGGACGAAGAAAAAGAGGTGAAGGAGGAGGAGAAGAAAGAGGCTGACGCCGAGACGCCGCCGGAGGCTAAGGAAGAAGAGAAGAAAGAAGGCGAGGAAGAAAAGGAAACCGAGGACGCGACCGAGGAAAAAGAGTCGACGACGGGTGAGAAAGAGGAGAAGGAGGAGGCAAAAGAAGGGGAAAAAGAAGAGGAGAAGAAAGAAGAGAAGGAAGAAGAGAAGGAGGAAGAAAAAGAGGAAGAAGAAGAGGAAGAAGAAATCTACATTCCACAGTATCGCGAGCGAAAGCGAAAGTTTAAGCACGACTTGCTCGTGTCCGAATCCGACAATCCAATCGCACAAATGACGAGCGCGGAAATTCTTTCGTCCACTGAGAAGCTCGAAAAGCTCCACGCGAAGGATCAAGCGAAACGCGAAACTGAAGCCGCGAAGAGTAACTTGGAAGCGTACATTTACTCCTCGCGCTCGAAAGTTCGTCAAGACGAAGAGATCGAGAAAGTCACCACTGAAGAGCAAAGAGAGGCGCACTTGCAATCGTTGGAAGACGCAGAAGACTGGTTGTACACAGATGAAGGCGAGAACGCCAACAAGACGGCGTACGAAACCAAACACAAAGGTTTGAAAGACGTCTCGGATGCGTTCATCTTTAGAGCTCAAGAGTCCTCCGTGCGCCCAGAGTCCGTAAAATACGCCAAGAAGTGGATCGCAGATACGCGCAAAGCGATTGGAACTTGGAAGGACAAGAAAAAACACATTTTTGCCAACGAAACTGAACCGCTATTGCAAGACATTGCGGATTTAGAATCGTTCTTGGAGGAGAAAGAAAAAGAGCAAGAGGCGAAAGAGGCGCACGAAGACCCGGCGTTTACTAGCAAAGAGGTGAAGAGCGAGTTGTCGAAGAGAATGACAAAATATAAAAAATTAAAGTCGAAACCGGCGCCAAAGGTGGAAAAGCCAAAGACAAACTCGACTGGCAACGCGACCGGGAAGAACTCGACGAAGAAGAACTCTAAGAAGGACAAAAAAGGAGAGGAGGATACGACGGAGGGAGCTGACGAAGGAGTTGAAAATACTTCCGCCGAGGAAGAAGGAGAAAGAGGTGAAGGAGAGACGGCGACGGCAGATGGCGAGAACGTCGATGCCGCCGACGAAGGGAATAGCGAAGAATCAACTGCGGATCCGCCGATGCCGGACGAGCCAGAGCCGACGAAGAAGAAGTCGTGGTTCGGGAAAGTTTTCGACAAGAAAGAGCCGGAAGAAGCCGCCGAGGGTGACCTTTAAACTACGAGTACTCAGCTTTTTTTTTTATTTAAAATCAATATAACATCTCTATAACGTATCCTACTACACACCTATAAAATCTATGTCCTATATATACTGGGTATATATGCTAAACGCACCACTACTTTAGCGCTATTGGCGGTGCCGCCGTCGGAACCGCCCCTTTTTTATTCACCGTCAGTGCGCAATAATCTAAACACTCCTCGACGCAATATTGACGAGACCGGAAGCCGTCTTTGAACACGAACGGCTCCTGCACTCTCGTCAGAGGCCCCAACCCGGGACCCGAGGTTGAATTAAAACTCCCTCTCACGCACGTCGTTATGCACTGCCCGGCGCACCGTTCGATTTTCTTCCCGTTTTCGCCCTTCACTTTTGATTTCAACGTCGGTTTCCTCGTTTCGCCTTCGGACGAGGAGACTGAATTAGCAATGTTCTCCATGTAGTTTTCGTCCCGGTAGTCGTACGTCGATGCGTGCACCATCCCCGCCGATGTGATTGTTGCTGTTGTTATACCACCACTCAAAATCATCGCCATCATCGCAGACGCCGTCGTCATCTTCATTTTGTTTTCGTCTTTATCGCACGTGTCGTCGTCTACGTAATCTTCGCTGTCGTTGTCCGCCATCGCCATCGCGCCGCGCGTCTCCTTTATCGTCTTTAACGAGGGACGATGCCGCCGCCGCAGCCGCCGCCGCCGAGTAGACGGTGGTAAAGAAGAAGAAAACGACGGGCGGAAGGCGTTTGTCATTCTCTCTCTCTCTCTCTCTTTTTATGCGATGCGTGCGTGTGAAAATGTGACGTGAGAGTTCGTACGTTATTTTCTCGTTCGTATTAAAAATTTGCCTAAAAATTTTGTGGGACAAAATACGAGAAGAAAAGCAACAAAAATAGGGGTTGAGAATCGCGCTCAACATGCATGACAAGGACACTTATCTGCGCTTGAAACAGACTGCAATCTCGCATCTGTGCCCCGCAGGGAATACCACAGCTCCTGTGTGTGTGTCCCCCCGGGAGGGCCCCCGGAGGGAATACTAAACATAGCGGAGTACATTGTGTGTCGAGTTGTTTTTCTTCTCTTCTCGTATTTTGTCCCACAAAATTTTTTTAGGCGAAAACTAAAATTTTTAGGCGAAAACTAAAATTTTTAGGCGAAAAAACATATGTCGCAAAATCTTTAAACGCCAAAAACGACAAAAACAACAAAAACACGAGAGAAAACGACGAAGGACGACAGCGTTACCGCCCCCCCGCCGCCGCCGCCGCCGCCCACCCCAAGACCCTCCCGCTTTAGCCGAGTTCGAATTTCGCAAAGTTCTGCACAGATCTGCGTCTCATCGCGCGATATCTTTTTTATTGCGCGCAGAAGCGCGCGCGCGTTTTTTAAAAAGAACACGCTTTTATACTCGTGAGGGTTCTGATTTTTAAGTGCGCAAAAAAAAGGTCATCGAAAAACGAAGAGTAACGAACAACGACAACAACAACATGAAAACGGTGCCGCGATGGTTTAAAAACACGACCATCGTCATAGCCATCACCGTGCTTTTGTTGACGGTGCAGACGACGTACTCTGAGAACGACGGTGGACCAACCGGAGGAGCTGATTCGACAGTTGCACCGACGCCTTCGGCACCACCAAGGTTTGAGGATGTGTGGCAAGGCGGCGTGTGGGTCGCGTCGGTTTTGAAAACTTTGAGCGAGGAGATCGATCCGATGACGAATAGACCGAAGGAGCAGTCGTGCGCGTGCCCGGAAGGTTGCACGAACTGCGCTTTTCAAGATGGGAGTTTGTTTTTGTCGAACGATAACACGGTGAGGACGCTGACGTCGGCGGACACTCCGCCGAAAATTTCGTTCGATCCGGTGCACGGGAACAGCTCGTTTGCGTTCCAATCGAAGGAAGGGACGTCGATCGATATGACGAGTTGTCCTCCCACGTCGGCGTTGGTATGCTTTTCGTGTAACGAAGGGTTAGGGTATTACGCGACCGCGTTTACCGGAGAGTATTTGCAAGAAGGTATCACGCACAGCGGCAGCGGTGTCGCGTGTATTTTTCACTACACGTGCTCGGAAGACGGCAATTGTCAAGAGACTTTAAATCGAGCCGAGGCTATTAATTATTTCGCGTTCGCAACAATTCTGTTTGCAATTTTGTATTTATTCTACGCTTGGATGCGACGGATACCGTTTATTGTACGAATCATGGACCCGATAGTAACGTTGGATAGATCGAAAGCGTTGTACGAAAACGTCCCGAAATTGGAACCGGCCATCGAGGGGTATTTCGGGTTCGGCTGGTTGTACCAAGCGTTTATGTCTTCGAATGCGTTCATTCGAAGGTTTACGACTATCGACGAGTTTATGATAATGAGATGGTTTCGCTTGTGCGCGAAGTTTTTTGCCATTTGCTCTGTTGTCATTTGCCCGACGTTGTGGGAATTATTCGCGAAGGATTATCTCGACGAAACGTCGGTGGGGAAAACGGCGAGCGCTTCCGATGTGGCCAGCGATCACACCGGGTCAGATATTAAGATACACACGTTAGGCGCCGCGAAAAGAACAGAAACTTTCGTCACAGTAACAATCATGATGTACGTATTTTCGCTCGTTTTAGTATACATGATTGAGAAAGAGTCTATCAAATACGCGCTTCTGATGTGGAAGTTAGAACCGAAAGAAGTTGGGATCAAAATGAACACGGTTACGATTTTGAACATCCCGAGGTACGCGACAACCACCATCGATGCCATGAGTGTCAAGTCTAATCTTGGCCAAATCGTGATTCAAAGCTTAGAGGAAAAAGATAAGGCGACGAAAGAAAAGAAAGATGTTCTCGCGTTTAAGCGGAGGACATTGAAGATAAAATCGATATTCAACGCGCTCGTTCCGTGGTGGATGAGAGACGAAGGCTCGCCGGCGATTGAACAGAAATTCAGAGAAGACGTGGTGAATGACGCGCAAATGAAGCACGACATCTCGTTCGATGAAAGCGAACGTAAAGAGATGGCTAATTTACGACTGTTAACGAGGAGAGAAATTGAGCACATGCTAAAGGTGAAAATCGAAGCGATCGTCGGTAAAGGTAACATCATGTTTCTTTGTGTTGCGCACGATTTGCGCTTCGTGCAGAAGAAAACGGAAATGTGGAAAAAAGCAAGAGAAAACGCGGTTCAAGCGAACAGAAAAGTAGCTTTGATTGAATCGGAGAAAAAAGATCATCCGGGGATGTGGAAACGAAACTTGGCATCTCGTGAGGCGCATTTGGAGAGCGCGAAGAAACACAGAGACGCGTGCGAAGCGGACGAAGTTTCTAAACTCAAGGCGTTGGACGCGGCAAAGGAAAAAATTATCAATTCTCAAGCGCCACCGTCTGGAGCAGTTGTCGTTCTCAAATCGCAAGCGCTCGCTGTACTCATCAGTAAAGTACAGATTGACGATGATTTTGGGAAATGGGACACGAGACCGGCGCCGGCGCCGAAGTCGATCGTTTGGCACAACGTCGCCTCTCCGAACAGTAAACGAAGTTGGAAAACGATGCGCATTCGCATCGTCGCGATTTTGTTTGCAATATTTTTCTTAGGCCCAGTTAACGTAATAACTGCGGCCGTGAACGATTACAAAACTGATATTGTGAACTCAATTGGTGGGACGAACGGCGAGACGTTTTATTCCATCATAATCTCGTTGATTATGGTGGTTTTCCTCGTCGTCGCTCACGTCGTTTCATTGTATCTGTCCAGACAAACCGGGTATATTTCTAAGAACGAAATGGACACGTTTGGGGCGACGACGTATTTTTACGTCTTGATTATCAATTTAGTCCTCGGGAACATGTCCAGTCGATATGTTTGGGAGGACATGTACGACTGGATACAGGAGCCGCATTTGTTTGCGTATACGTTCATGCGTCAAACGTTGGCGTGTTCAACGTTTTTCTTCAAATTCGTACTCTTGCGCGTGGCGCAAGCGACGACGTTTGAATTGATTCGGTTCCCGAAGCTCTTTTCCTTTTTTCTGAAGTATACCTCTTACAAAATGCGCGCAAAAGTCGCACCGCCGAATGCGAAAATATTGGAATGGGCGCGGCCAGAGGAAACGCCTATGCATCGCATCCCAGGCGTCACGATGTTGATTTTCTTCCTCGGGTCGTTGTATGCCGTCATCGCGCCTATACTTCTCCCCGCGTGTTGCGCGTTTTTCCTCGTCATGTACATCTTTTTCAAGCATCAGTTGGTATATCATTACAATCAGTCGCACCCAGGTGAAGGTGATATGTGGGCGTGGCTCGTTGGGAAAATGTTCTTCACGCTAATCTTCGTGCAGTTGGTGATGATTCTTGGCATTCCGACCATGGGATACGAATCCGGTACATTTCGCGTATATTTGCTCCCTCTACCGCTTATTTCTTATTTGCAAATGATGAAAACACACAGAATCTTAGAGCAAGCGTTGAAAACGCCGCTTTACGGTTTACACGATAAATCAGACCGGGAAGAGAAACGCGCCGCGTTCTTAAATAAAGAGAAAAGTCGCAAATCGCGAGCGGAGAGAGCCGAGGAAGCCAGGAGGGAGAGATTAGCCGCCGCGAGCGCGAGTTTAGCGGAAAAAAGAGGTGCAGAAGTAGAAGAACTCGGCGACGTCGATCGTCCCGAGGATGATGAGTTCAAGGACGAAGCGACACCGATGCAGCCTCGAGAGTACTTGGAACCGCCGTTAGAGAGTGAAAATTCGATGACGAGGGGCATTCTCACCAACGCCGGGTTGGCGAAATTAAAAAAATTGGAGGAAACTTTGGATACGGCGAATGTGGCTAACGGGCTTTTGGAGAGAAAAGAATGGCGACAGTACCAACCCGAATCCGTGTTGCCGTTGGCGAAAGAAAGGGCGGCGATGAGTATCATTTTGAAACGGTGGAGAGAAAATCACGCCAAGAAGATAGAGAAGGAGTCGGGCGGGAAGAACAAAAAATAGAACGCCGACATCATCAACAACAAACGACAAGAAGTAAGTCGTGAGCGCGAGAGTCGAAATCTGCAAAACTGTAACACGCGCGTGCCTCAAAGTGAACAAACAGCTTTACTTTTTTACTTTTGCTCTCGGGTGCTCTCTCTCTCTCGCGCGCGTTTTTACTTTTTACGTTTTTTTAGCGTTCGTTAAAGTAAATAATCCGACGAGAGACGGCACAAAGTGAGACGACGAGAAATGAAAATAGTCACCGTCGTCAAACTCGGCGGTCGCTGCATCACCGATAAATCCAGTTACGAGACGTTGGATGCCGTCGCGCTCGAGAAGTGCTCGTCGTCCGTTATTCTCTCGTTACGCACTACGCGGATGAAATCATCGACGACGACGACGCGAGGCCGTAACGACCAGGAGCAACATCGAGAAACGAACCGAGGAGGAGAAAACGAGGAGGAGCGAAGAACGATTGTCGTGCACGGTGCGGGATCTTTCGGGCACATGGATGCAAAACGTTGCGGTTTAGGCGACGAGAACAGGAGAAACATGATGCACACGAAAGAGTTTCTCGACGGGTGCGAGACGACCCGGAGGAGCGTCCAAAAGTTGAACGCGATGGTCGCGGAGAGTTTAGAAAAAAATGCCAACGAGACGGTTATCGTTCGGAAACAGCACTTAGGCGACGCGTGGCGGTTCAACGAGAGAGGAGAGGTAGAGGTTGTCGGTTACGCATCCGTGCGTGAATACTGCGAAGAACAGTGTCGTTCTACTGCAACTTTTACAACTTCTTCGCCGTCGTCGTCGTCCTCGAAGAAGTCGCTTCTATTGCTCCACGGGGACGTCGTCGAGGACGCGACGCACGGGCGCTCGATTTTAAGCGGAGATAGAATCGCGCTTGAAATAGCGAAAGCGTACGCGAGCGCGGGAGACGAAAAGGTTGTCATCAGAGTTGTTTTCATCACTGGAGCGCGAGGCGTGTTTAATCGCGACCCGGATGGTGATGCTGTCGATGCTGAACCGCCGTGTAAGTTATTGCGAAAGATTGAAACTACAATCGATGGATGGACGTGCGTTAAGAGTAACTTGAAAAAAGAGGTCGAAGATATCGCGTACGCAACAAACGATAGTTTACGGTACAGCGCGTCTGAAAGTGAACGCGACATTGAATCGTGGAAAAAAGATGAGCAAATATCTACGACAACCTGCTTGCACGACGTGACCGGCGGCATCCTCGGTAAGATTCAATCCGCAGTTGCCATCGCAAATCTCTCCTCCATCGATTGCGCGAGCGTCCAAGCGTACGTGACGAGCGTTCGCAACGACGACGACGACGACGCGCTCGCCGCTCTGACTGGTTCGGTCGATCTCGACACGCTCATCGACAAACAAACAAACAAACCGTTTCGCGGCACCGTCATCGTGAAAAAGTGCGAGACGAGGAGGGACGGCGGACGACGGACGACGTGAGTTAAAAAGAGAATATAGCAAATAGTACGCGCATACGTATTAGAGGAGAGTTTTAGTTTGTAGCACGTGATAGTAGCGGTTGTAAAAGTAGTTGTTTTAATAGCGAAGAAAAAAAATCAAGGAGCGCGCGACTGGGCTCAACGACCCCGAGAAAGAGACGCGAGACATTCGCACACTCAGACACAAAAACAACGAAAAAAGAAAAAAACAACCGGAGAGGCGGAAATTCGCGCGACGACGCCAGACTTTTAACGCATCGAAAAAGAGGCAACGCGACTAAACAGCGCGAGAATTGAGAGCAGAATTACACCAATAGAGTATATATATATCCAATTCTTCCCTCGCGCGTAGCATTTTAAACATAGATAGATAGTCGCGGCTTTTTATATACATATAGTTTAGAAAAAAAATGAGTTCCTCGGGCACGAGAAAGCGAGAGGAAATGCTGGATGCCGATGGCAACGCCATCGTCGATGGCTTACTCACGCCCACTCCAGATTCGCCGGCGGATTCTGAGTGGCGTTCACGAGCTGGACCATTGGATGTGAGCGATGGTGGTGGGCCTTGGAAGCAAGAAGATAGTTCGGGTAGGTGGTTTCCGCGCGCGATTCCGAGACTTTTCCTTTCTTTTTTCTCTTCGTCCGCTAAAAATTCCGATTTTTGGAAAGAGCTCTCTTTTGCCTCTCTCGAGGTTTGATTTTCACACTGAGAGAGAAGAGAAAGAAAAAGAGAGAAAATAACGAACAAACGAGAAGAAAACGCAGAAGAAGATTTTTTTTTACACCGAAGAAAACTGACCGACAACGATTCGCCTCACCTCTCCTCGAAACAGGACCGCAACCGGCGGACATGTACGGCAAGTTCACGTGGAAAATCGAGAATTTTTCGGAGATTTCGAAACGCGAGCTTCGCTCGAAGTGCTTCGAAGTCGGCGGATACAAGTGGTACATTCTCGTGTACCCGCAAGGCTGCGACGTGCACAATCACTTGTCGCTGTTCTTGTGCGTGGCAGATTACGATAAGTTATTGCCGGGGTGGAGTCACTTCGCGCAGTTTACGATCGCGGTCGTGAATAAGGATCCGAAAAAGTCAAAGTATTCGGACACTTTGCACCGTTTTTGTAAGAAGGAACACGATTGGGGGTGGAAGAAGTTTATGGAACTCGGTAAAGTTTTAGATGGGTTTACCGTGGCGGATACTTTAGTCATTAAAGCGCAAGTCCAAGTCATCCACGAGAAGATTGCGAGACCGTTTAGATGCCTGGACCCGCAATACAGACGAGAGTTGGTTCGCGTGTACTTAACAAACGTCGAGGTGCGATTTTTTTATTTTTGTTTTTCTTTTGTTCTTCTTTTCGCGCGCATGAACGTACTTTCGCACAAACACGGTGGCAACGACAACATCGCAGAGACGCAGTCAAAGCAAAGAAACATCTTCCTTCGCAGTGAAGAGATCAATTCGATAAGAGCATTTCTCGTTCTGAGCAACTCGTGAATGACAAAACGAACACCCATAGAATTTGAGCGATGAAAAATTTTCTGCTTCGTCTCGAAAGACTGTTGCGTTTGCCTCTTGTGGTTATTTTGTGCGCTCGTGTGTTTGCGTGCGCGCACCGTTTTTAGGCGCAACCGATGTGCTCTCGTTGCATTTTCGAATACTCATCGCGTGCTTCATCACTTTTGCATCACAAAAAACAGGGTATTTGCCGACGATTTCTCGAAGAGAAGAGAGAAAAGCTCATAGCTTTGCGCAAAGATTCGGAGAAGTGGGAAAATCTTCGCAACTTTTGGAACAACCGTCCTTTAGCCGAAAAAACGCAACTCGCCTCTGAAAAAGCCGACGTTCTATTGAAAGGTATCGTGAAGAGATTCTTCAACGAGAAAGAAGTGACGTCCACGCTCGTCATGGACGCGTTGTATTGCGGATGCAGAGCCTTGGATGTCGGCTCCACGTCTGTGGCGGATGCCGTCAAGGCGAGCGCGAATTTGTCGCACGGCTCTGCCGCTTTATCCATCGCCACGAACACGTGTGTACTCACTGGTGACTTAGTGTGTGCGTTGGAACGCGCTGCGGACGGAACTGCGTTCGATGTCGATGACATTGACTTGGACGATTCCGCCGAAGGTCGCTCGTCGAAGCGTTCTAAACTCGGCGAGGATAGCAGTAAAGATGATTCGAAAAAAGATAGCGATAGTAAAGACGCGACGAAAAAGAAGACCGGGTTCTCTGCTGCTGATGCCGTTGAAAGAGACGAACATCGCCTCGCTGAACTCGGCCGTAAAACGATTGAGATGTACGTCTTGTCTCGCGTTTTTAACGAACGCGTTGAAGTCGCCTTTCGCGAAGCCGAAGCTCTGATGCGGCAAGAAGCGTTGATTGCCGAGGAAGAAGAAGCCGAACGTTTAGCCGCGGAAGAAAACGAAAAGAAACACTCGAAGAAACAGAAACAGAAAGAAAGGCAAAGATTGAAGAAGTTGGCCGAAGATGAAGAACGTGCGCGATTGGAGAAGGAAGAAGCCGAGAAGAAAGCCGCCATTGAGGCTGAGAAGGAAGCCGAGCGCGAAAGGCAGAGAGCGATAAAACGCGCTCAAGACGAGGAGCTTCGCAAGAAACAAGAGGAAGAGCAGCGCATCAAGGAAGAAAAAGAGCGCGAGGCTAGAGAGAAGCGAGAAGCTATCCAACGGCAAAAGGAAGAAGAGAAAGCGAAGAAGAAAGCGGAAAAGGAGAAGGCTGAGGCGGAAAAACGCAAAGCGCGCGAAGAAGCGGAATCAAAGGAAAGAAAAGAGAACAAAGACACCTCGAATAAAAGTGATTCGCCTGCAGGCAAATCGGGTAAAGGTGGCGATAAATCGATTCCTACGCCGAATGCTTCCAGCGGCTCTCCGGGAGGATCCTCTGAACCGCCGCTCGTTCGTGAGCTTCGCGGTCGCATAGCCGCGCTTGAATCTGCCTTGGCAGAAAAATCTGCCGAAGTCGTTCGCCTTCGACGCGATCTTGCGCAATATCAGCAAGGAAGTCCACCGGTATCTTCAGGAAAAGGGAGCGATTCCAAGGCGGCTTCCATGCCGAGAGTTGGCTCTGGATCCATGTCTGGGGAGAAGCCGACGGCTGCCGCGGTTGCCGCCGGTGCTTCGGCGGTTTCCGGATCCGGTGGACCCGGCGCGCCGCCGTTACCTCCAGGGCCGCCTCCACCCCCCGGCACGCCGGCTATCGCCGTCGCAGCTGGAGGAGTAGCTTCTGAAAGCGACCGAAGCGTCCCGATGCCACCGTCTGGACCGCCGCCGCCGCCGAGAGGCCCCCCGCCTCCAACTTCCCTCGTCAAGGGCGTCGCGCAAATGTCAGTCTCTGAGAACGGTGCCGCTCCACCTCCGCCCGCGCCTGGCTCGTTCGCGCAGGCTGCCAACGCGGGCAACGCGGCGCCTCCGGCGGGTGCCAACGGCGCGAGACCGGCGGCCTGGATGCAACAGCAGCAAGGCCAACCGCCCGTGCCTCCTGTCCCTGGACAACAAGAAGATAACTTCCCGCACTTTGGCATGATTGAAAACTTGTTGGGCGATCTCGGCGACGATTTCGATTAAAAATCCACACGCGAAAGAAGAAGAGTAGACATATATTAACAACAACATTTTAGTCTCTAGTACTACTATAATATTAAATTCAGCGTCTAGTAGATATATATATATATATACATATTCTTAATAAAGTATGCAGAAAGTATGCAGAAGGTATGCAGAACAACGCGTTTAACGTTGGCTTTAAAACGGTACCGATGGATAACGCCGGAGTGGCGCATAAGTAAACTTTGCTCGCGAACGAAACAAAACTTCAACACTTCAAATCTTCACTTTTTCTAAAAACACACAACACGCGAATCAATTCGCACACGCGGAAAACAATACATAAAAAATGTCAACTTCCTCCGCGCAACAAAGAATCGTCTGCGGCGACGAAGCGCACGCCGTGTGTTCCGTCCCAAACGTCGACGCGCACGACGAGTCTCTCTTCGCCGTCGCGTGTAGTAGTAGTAATAGTAATGGTAAAGTCGCGAACGTGAAAATCTTTCGCGTCGACGCGCAAACGCATCGATTGAAAGAAAAGTCAGAACGCGCGGTAAAAAGCGCCTCTTCTTCTTCTTCTTTTTCGGGAGCAACGAAGATTGTGGACGTGGATTGTCACAAGGGAGGAATGGATACTGATGATGCTGTGGAGAGAGATTCGAGCGGTGTGGTCACGATCGCCGCGTGTACTTCAGAAGGTACCGTTTCAGTCTTTCGAGAAGATGAAGAAGAAGAAGGAAAAAATGTCAAAAGCGAGAAGACGGGCGGCGGCGAATGCTTTTACTCGTCGTGTAAATTCGATCCGAACGGAGACGGGCGAGTGCTCGCGATGGTAACGAGCGGAGGAGAGTCTGTTTCTTTTTACGACCGCGAAAGAGACGCGTTTATCGGGTCGTTCCGTAGTAGTAGTAGTAGCGGTAGTAGTGGTAGTAGCGCCGGTCACGGGGGCGGTAAGAAAAGGTGCGCGAAAGGCGATTGGTCGAAGACGAATCGAAACCAGTTTGCGTTTGCGAAAGACGGCGACGTTTTTGTGGTCGATTCGAGATCGAGCGGTAGCGACGCGAAACCTGTATTTTCTCAAGCGAGCGCGTTCCGTGACGTCGCGTTCTCGGCGAGCGAAGACGGGCGGTATATGATCACCGCCTCGGAGGATTGGTTGGTAAAGACGTGGGATTTGAGGAAAAACGGCGGAGAACCGGTGAAGTGTTTTACTGGTCACGAAGGCACGGTCACGAAAGCGAGATTCAATCCCGTGTACGAATCAATAGTCATGTCGAGTTCGTTAGACGGCACGGTGAAGTTGTGGAGAGATTCTGACCTTGGGCGTTTACCCGACGACGACGATAGCGGAAGGAGAAGAAGTAAAAAGGTAAATATCGACGAGAATAGCGGCGGTAGCACTAACAGCGAAGGCGTAGACGTAGAACTGAAAGCGTACGGGAACTTACAAACTACGACGGTAGGGTCGTTCTCGCCAGTCGTCGACGCGTGCTGGAGCTCGAACGACCCGTGGGTCTTTGCCGCGATCACCATGGACGGGACCGTAGCCTTAGACGTGGTCCCGAGGTCTGAAAAATATAGGATTTTGTTGTAAAAAACAAGAGCACACGCGAAAACGAGAACGCACAGCGCAGAGTAGTTGAGGATGATAACGCAGGAGCTGAAATAAATTTGCAAATACATTAAATTAAACTAATCGCGCGACGTCGCTGCTATTCGCTTTGAACTGGATGCCTCTCTTGAAGGATTCTATGGTAACTTCCCCGGTATTCGCATCCACGCCTAAAACTTTACCTTCCTCGCCGACGAAATCGTGGTTGCGCACGACGGCGCACTTCCCGCCGACGCCCGGGCAAACCGGCTCGAACTCGTCTTCGTTGACATTCTTGATGACAGAACCGGACTCTTTTAATTTCACGTCCGCTTCGCGATCGTCCAAGTTGACTCTAACTACCGTACCTTTTTCTCCAGTCTCCGTTTTCCTACAGACAATGTTCGCGCGTCGCATCCATTTCAATTTTTTTCTCTTCTTGATGGCTTTTCCCTCTTCGTCAACCTCGCCAGCTTTCGCCTTCTTACTACCACTACTGCTAAACATCCCTCCTACATTCGCGTCGACCATTTCTTTCCTCTTCTTCTCGCCATTCTTCTCGAGCGCACTATTCAATCCACCCGAAACGTGTAAATTAATCTTCTCTCTTTCATCGTCGTCTAAATCAATCGCGTCTGCTTTCTTCTCTTCCTCTTTTTCCTCTCCAGCTTTCTTGTTTTGCTTCGCAATCTGCCTCGCCAATAAATTCGCGCTCCGCATCTCCTCGTTCTCCTCTTTCTGCTTCTTCTCCATCTCCATTCGATCTCTCAGCTGCTCTTCTTTATCTCTCGGTTTATACGTGATGAACCAACCTTTCGGCGTCTCTTCGATCTCGCACAACTTCTCTCTGCCTAAATATTTCACAAACTCCGTCAGCGTCGTCCATTTCGTCGAGTTCATGTGCACGTGCGTCTTGTTCGCGATGTACTCGTTATACGCCACCGTCGCTTTAATCCTCGTATTTCTGTGTGACACCGCCATCATGTCCAGAAAATTCGACAAAAACTGTTCCGAATACCCGCGTATGAACCGGCCGCTGTTTTGCCCGAACACCGCCACTTGCCTCAGGTGACTCTCCGAGGAACAGTGCTGCTTGAATCCGTTTTGGTCTCTGCACTGCTTCTCGCACAACTGGCAATAAAATTTCAACTTTTGCAATCCTTTCATCTTTTGCCGGTTCGCCACCGCTTTCGGGGAGAGAAAATCGTTCTTGTTGCTTTTCCCCATTCTTTGTTGTTCCTCCTCGCGCTCGCGTTGTCGTCGATGTTTGTTTCCTCGTTTCCTTTTGTCTTCTTCTTATTACTACTATCGGGGAGCAAAGTTTGTTTGTGTTTCTCCAATTCTCCTTTTCCTCTCTCTCTCCTTACACATATACTTTGTCTGTTTGTGCGTTTGAAACCTACCGAGAAAAGAACAACGGAAAAGAAGAAAAAGAAGAAGAAGAAAGAGTTAAAACGCTCCTCTTCTCTCTCTGCCGCGCCGATCGCCGCGACGTGCGACTTTCCTCTCTCTCTCTCTCTCGGAGTTCTAAAAATGCGGATTTCGTCTTTCTCTTGGAAAACACGAAAAAAAAAAAATACACGAAAGGACAAGACAAACACATCACACATATAAA